>ORMF012307144.1_pt1 | contig 39552 bp, 33 predicted proteins | sample 1779871 | NCBI WGS metagenome assembly ORMF01 (sample SAMEA104232316, study PRJEB22302) | groundwater metagenome | biome: forest; feature: aquifer; material: groundwater | place: USA | collected 2011-08-07 | depth 5.4 m
GCGAGCGACTGCGTACCGAGCCGACGGACGCCCTGGGCGTCCTGGTGGGGACGCTCTGTCTTCGTGCTGCGGGTGCATCGCCCGCGGAGCCTTGGGCACCAGGACGTGGGGCCACATCGACGACTTGGGGAGTTTCTGCCTTCTTCATGTTGGCCTCCTGGGGGCGAGAGCTGTTGCGTCAAGATACTCGATCCGGACGCAACCGGGTAGTATCGTCCGTCACCGACCTGAGTTAGCGCGTGGGTGACATGAACAAGCTGAGCCAGTGATGTCGAACCGGGTTGAGCCCCGCCTCATTCTTCCAGTCCTCCTTCTCCTTGCTGGCGCGGCCACGAGGCTGCCGGGGCTCGCAGAGCCCGATCGCGTCGTGTGGGACGAGGAGTGCTTCGGCGCGGCCGCGGCACGGTACCTCACGGGCGAGATGTCCCTGGAATTCCATCCGCCGCTCGGGAAGCTCCTCATCGCCCTCGGGCTCCACCTCGTCGACGCCGACCCGAGCGGGTCCAACTTCGCCCACGAGTCCGCGTACCCGGGTGGATACCCCGCCTGGGCCGGGCGCCTCGTCCCCGCCCTCGCAGGGGCGCTCCTGCCGTGGGTCCTCTACCTCGTGGCGAGGGCGCTCTCGATGCGACCGTGGCTCGCGTTCCTCGCGGGCGTGCTCGCGGGCGCCGATTCAGCGCTTGCCGTGGAGTGCCGATTCCAGCTCATCAACGCCTTCGTGCCCCTCTTCGGGTTCCTCGCGATTCTCGGATTCCTGAGGCATGCAGCGGCGCCGGTGGGCTCCAAGGCCTCCATCGCGTGGCTGCTCGCGTCGGCCCTCGCCGCGGGCGCCGCGGTCTCCGTCAAGTGGACCGGCGGGGCCGCCCTCCTCGTCGTCGGCTTCGCCACGCTCCTCGGCATCGTGCGCGCACGCGGGGCAGGGGAGTGGGCAGCCCGCGTCGCCGTGTACACGCTCGTCCCCGTCGCCGTCTACATCGCCTCGTTCGCCGTCCACTTCGCCCTCCTGACGCGCGACAGCGAGGCCGCCACCGCGTTTTCGCCCGAGTTCCGAGCCTCCCTGGACGGCCACGGACCGATGGGGTTCTGGGGGAAGCTCGTCGAGCAGCATCGCGCCGTGGGCCGGATCCATCGCACCTACCCGCTCCACCCGAACTCCTCCGCCTGGTACACCTGGCCCGTGATGGGCCGGTACATCGCCATCCGCGGGCCCAAGGTCGATGTCGACCACGTCATCGTGCTCGTGGGAAACCCCATCGTCTGGGGCTTCGGCGCCGCCGCGACGCTCGGCGGGCTGGGCGTGCTCTTGTGGAGGCGTCTGCGCGGCGTCCGGCTGGACCCTGACCGCGCGAGGACGCCGGCCTTCCTCCTCCTCCTCTACGCCTCGAACTGGCTCCCCTTCGCCCTCGTCGGCCGCGACATGTTCGCCTACCACTATCTCTCCGCGATGCTGGCCTCCGTCCTCTTCGGCCTCGTGCTCGCCTTCGGCGACGAGGAACGACCCACCCGCTGGGCCTGGTGCCTCGGCCTCGCGTCCGTCGGCGTCTATGCCCTCATGGCCCCGCTCGTGTACGGCTTCCCGGGCTTCCCCTACCTCGCCTGGGCCATCCCCGCGCTCCCCCTCCTCGCCCTGATCCCGCGGCTGCCCGTGCTCGCACGTCCCGGTCCTTGACGGCATCCGAAGCGGACGGGTATCGTCTCGTTCCCTTTCCACCGCTCAAACGAGGATCCAGCCGTCCCATGGGCACGTCCGTGGTCAGCATCGCAGGCGCAGTCCTCGTCGGCGGGGTCCTCCTCCGCGCCGTCATCCTCCTCGCGACCACGCTCGCGAACCTTCGCTTCGACCGCCGCCGGCGCCGCCTCGAGCTCGACCTCCTCACGCAGCGCATCGAGGCCGCCCGCAAGCGCCGCGAGGCCGCCGTCTCCGCCGAGGCCACCTGGGCCGGCCTCCGCAAGTTCGAGGTCCAGCGCAAGGTCCTCGAGGGCGACGGCGTCGCCTCCCTCTACCTCGTCCCCCACGACCGCAAGCCCCTCCCGACCTTCCTCCCAGGGCAGTTCCTCACCTTCCAGGTCAAGGTCGCCGGCCGGCCGAAGCCCGAGGTCCGCTGCTACTCCCTCTCCGACGCGCCCGGGAAGGACCACTACCGCGTGACGATCAAGAAGGTCGTCTCCGCGAGCGGCGCCCCGGGCCTGGTCTCCTCGTGGTTCGTCGACCAGGTCGCGGAGGGGGACATCGTCGACCTCCGCGCCCCAGCCGGCCACTTCACGCTCGACCTCGACTCCCCGGCCCCCGTCGTCCTCGTCGGAGGCGGGATCGGCATCACGCCGCTCGTCAGCATGCTCAATGCCATCTGCGCCAGGCCCGGCCGCCGCGACGTGTGGGTCTTCTACGGCGTGCGGAACGGAGAGCAGCACACGATGAGGGAGGCCCTCGCCACGGCCACCCGCGACCACGACAACGTCCGCCTCCATGTCTGCTACTCGCAGCCGGCGCCGAAGGACGAGAAGGGCCGCGACTATCAGCATGCCGGACGGATCTCTGCGGACTTCCTCCGCCGCATCCTTCCCTCCAGCAACTTCAAGTTCTACGTCTGCGGCCCGCCCGCGCTGATGCAGACGCTTGTCCCCGACCTCCAGTCGTGGGGCGTGCCGAAGGAGGACATCCACTTCGAGGCCTTCGGCCCCGCGACGGTGAAGGAGGTCACGAAGCGGATGACCCGGCCCGGGTCGGCGGCGGCGGAGAAGATCCAGATCACGTTTCGACGGTCGAACAAGACCTGCTCGTGGGACGGGACGTGCGCGTCGATCCTCGAACTCGCCGACGTGCACGGGGTGAAGATCGAGAGCGGCTGCCGTGTGGGGAACTGCGGGACGTGCCTCGCCGCCGTCACGTCGGGCGAGGTGAAGTATTCGACGGACCCGAGCGCGAAGGTCGAGGCGGGCTCCTGCCTCACGTGCATCGCGCAGCCGACGGGTCCCCTGGTCCTGGATGCGTAGGAGGATGGGCTCCATGAAGAAGTGCTCCGTGTGGATGGCCGTCGCCGCGATCGCGGCCTCGTGGGCCGCGTGGGAGGCCGGGCGCACGGTCGAGGCCGGCGGCGCCGCGGAGGACCCGGCGAAGGTCGTCGGCGTCCAGCGGTGTACCGACTGCCACGCCGCCGAGGTCGAGGTCTGGAAGACCACGCGGCACGCGAAGACCTTCGACGAGATGCACGGGAGCGACGACGCGAAGGCGATCGCCGCGAAGCTCGGGGAGCTGACCGGGGAGAAGATCCGGAGCATCAAGAAGGCCGCGCTGTGCCAGAAGTGCCACTACACCGTCGCGATGGAGGAGGGGAAGCCCGAGGCGAAGAGCGGGATCTCGTGCGAGTCGTGCCACGGCGCGGCCGCGGAGTGGGTCGACGCCCACCAGGCCTACGGCGGGGAGAAGCAGCCGGAGCTGAACCTCGCGAGGAAGGCCGAGACGGCCGAGCACCGGAAGGCCCGGCTGGACGGCTGCGCGGCGGCGGGGATGATCCGACCGGACATGTACTATCAGCTCGCGCGGAACTGCTTCTCGTGCCACAGCGTCCCCGAGGAGGACCTCGTCGACAAGTGCGGGCACGAGCCGGGGTACAAGGACTTCGAGCTGGTCGCCTGGACGCAGGGGGAGGTCCGCCACAACGCGCACTGGACCGCGGACGGGGAGGGGAGGGACCTGTCGAGCGACCACAAGAACCGGGAGGCCTCCGTCGAGCGGAAGCGGATCCTCTACGTCGTGGGGCGCCTGACCGACCTCGAGTTCACGCTGCGCGCGATGTCCCAGACCAAGGGGGACGGGGGATACTACGAGAGGAAGACGATGCGCGCGGGGATGCTCATCGGCGTGATCGGGGATCTGCAGAAGGCCTGTCCGATTGCGCAGGTGAACGAGGCCCTCAAGACCGCGGGGGCCGCGGAGCTGGAGTTTGCGAGGCGCGAGGCGCTCGGGGCGATCGCCGACCAGGTGGGGAAGCTCGCGTCGGACTTCGCCTCAAAGGCGGACGGCGAGGCGCTCGCGGGCGTGGACCCGCTCCTGCCCACCGAGTACCGCGTGCATCAGAGCGAGTAGAGACGAGTCGATGGTCAACACGAGCGTCTTTATCCACAAGCCCGTGCGGGACGATGCCCGCTTCGGGCCGGAGATGACCGAGGAGGGCCTCTCGCGCCTCCTCTCGCTCGAGTTCTTCCAGGACCTCGATCCCGCCCGCCTCGACGCGCTCCGCGATCTGCTCCGCCGCGACGCCAGGCTCGTCCACTTCCGCAAGGGCGACATCGTCCTCCGCGAGGGAGACTACGGCAACACCGCCTATCTCATCCTCTCGGGAAGCGTCTGCGCCGTCCTCGACGGGCTCGACCCCGAGGTCCTCGGGCGACGGAAGCGCGTGCGGAAGAGCTTCCTCCAGGCCCTCGCACAGCTCTGGCGCAACCCGCGTCAGCCCGAGGTACGGGACCTCGATCGATACCAGAGCGTCACCGGCGTTGGGGCCCGCACCGGGGCCGAGGGACAGGCGCGCATCTTCCTCCAGGACGTCCCCGGCGTCCTCGAGACGCACCGTACGGCCCTGATGGGCCCAGGCGAGATCTTTGGCGAGCAGGCCGCCCTCGCGAGGACGCCTCGGTCCGCGACCGTGATCGCCACCCAGGACGCCGAGATGCTCGAGTTGCGCTGGCAGGGCCTCCGCGACCTCCGCGCGCGCGCGCCGCGGCTGCGCGAGTACATCGAGAAGGTCTATCGCGAACGCGTCCTCGCCCACCTCCTCCAGGGCGTCCCGATCTTCCGCCACCTCGGCGACGCCGACCTCCTGCGCCTCCGCGACGCGATCGAGTTCGAGACGTACGGCGGCTTCGACTGGTTCGTCGGGTACGAGGCCCTCGCGCGCGAGGACACCGTCAAGCGCCTCGCGAAGGAGCCGATCATCGCCGAAGAGGGGCACTACCCGAACGGGCTCCTGCTCATCCGCTCCGGCTTCGCGCGCCTCTCGACGAAGTCCGGGAACGGCCACCGGACCCTCTCCTACCTGGGAAAGGGCCAGATGTACGGGCTGGAGGAGCTGGCCCACAACTGGCGCAACCCGGATCGCGCCGTCCCGCTCCTCCACACCCTCCGCGCCGTCGGGTACGTCGACATCCTGAAGGTCCCGACGGCGCTGGTCGAGGAGTTCGTCCTCAGGCGCATGAAGCCGGAGGACCTGCCCGCCCCGGTCGAGGCGCCCGACGCGGCCCGCGGCTCCACAGACGCGACGACGATCCCGACCGGCATGCTCGAGTTCCTCGTCGACCACCGCTTCATGAACGGCACGGCGACGATGGTGATCGACCTGGACCGGTGCACGCGCTGCGACATGTGCGTCGTCGCCTGCGCGGGGACGCACGAAGGGAACCCCCGCTTCCTGCGCAACGGGCCGAAGTACGACCACTATCAGATCGCAAATGCCTGCATGCACTGCGCCGACCCGGTCTGCATGATCGGCTGCCCCACGGGGGCGATCCACCGCCAGCCCGGCGGCCAGGTGATCATCAACGACGCGACGTGCATCGGCTGCTCGACCTGCGCGACGAACTGCCCCTACCACGCGATCCGCATGGTCCCGATCCGCGACGCGGACGGGCGCCCCGTCGCCGACGAGAAGACCCACGCGGCGATCATGAAGGCGACGAAGTGCGACCTCTGCTCCGACCAGATCGGCGGCCCGGCCTGCCACCGCGCCTGCCCCCACGACGCGCTGATCCGCGCCGACATGGCCGACCTCCCCAAGCTCTCCCGCTGGCTCGAACGATGAGGATCCACGTCGCGCGCCGGATCCGATTCGCCGTCCTCACGGCCGCCGTAGCGGCGTTCGTGTGGGGCGTCGTCGTGTTCCGCGAGCGTGCCCTCCGGCCCACCAGCTTCCTCACGGGGTGGACGCTGCTGGCCCTGACCCTGTTCCTCTCCGCCTACGCCCTGCGGAAGAAGATCCCCGTGATCCCCCTCGGCACCGCCGCCACGTGGCTCCGCTTCCACGCCTGGACCGGGATCCTCGGGATCGTCGTCTACGGCCTCCACACCAGCTTCCGCATCCCCCAGGGGCAGCTCGAGGCGACCCTCGCGACGCTCTTCCTCGTCGTGAGCGCCAGCGGCGTGATCGGCCTCTTCCTCTCTCGCGTCGTCCCCGCGCGCCTCGCGCGGAAGGGTCAGGAGGTCCTATTCGAGCGGATCCCGTGGCACCTCCGCGACGTCCGCCAGCGCGCGGAGGCCCTCGTCGTCGCCTCGGTCGCGCTGTCGAACCAACGGACGCTCGCGGACTACTACCAGCAGCGGCTCCACCGCTTCTTCGCGCGGCCCCGGAACTACTGGAAGCACATCCTCCAGTCGAACCGCCACGCGCGGGCGATCATGACGGAGCTCCGCGATCTCGACCGCTACCTGAACGACGCCGAGAGGCGGATGTCGGGGGACCTCCTGAAGCTCATCTGGGAGAAGGACGACATCGACTACCACCACGCGCTCCAGGGGACGCTGAAGGCGTGGCTCTTCGTGCACGTGCCGCTCACGTGCGCGCTCCTCGTCTTCGCCGCGCTCCACGGGTTCGTCGCTCTCGCGTTCACGGGAGGCGGCCTATGAGCGCGCCCGCGCCGTACCAGAGGCCGAACCAGGAGTGGGTCTGCGGACGCGTCCGCGAGGGGGCCTCGTGCCCGCTCGGGCCGGACGCGGGAGGGACGTGCCGGTCGACCGCAGAGTGCTTCCCGCAGAAGCAGGGGAGCCGCTGGATCTGCACGCGGACGGAGGACGTGGGCGGGCCGTGCGCGAACGGGCCCTTCCCCGACGGGAGGTGCGCGAAGCCGTTGGAGCGTTGCACGCCGCAGAGGTCGTGGCTGGCGCGGCGCGGCCAGGTGACCTTCTGGACCGTCGCGGCGTCGATCGGGGTCCTCGCGTTCATGCTGAGCGACCAGCGCCGCGAGCGGTTCCTCCTCCCCGGGGACCTGACCGGGCACCACGCGAAGATCGTCTCCCGGAGCGACGGGCGACACTGCGCAGCGTGCCACACGGCCGCTGAGGGGGGCGCGGGGCTCTGGTGGGAGTGCGCCTCGGGCAGCATCACGCCGCTGTCCGAAGGAGGGAAGTGCCTCGAGTGCCACGTGAAGGACCTCGGCCCGTATCCGTCCCGCCCGCACGACGCCGAGCCTGCGCTGCTCGCACTGCGCACCGACGCGGTCCGAGACGCCTCGGGCCGCCGCTCCTGGCAGGGTCAGCTTGCTGGGGCGATCGCGCCGCTGCCGCCGGGCGCCGAGGGGGACGAGGTGGCCTGCATCACGTGCCATCGGGAGCACTTCGGCCGCGACCACGACCTCAAGTCGATGTCCGACGCGCAGTGCCAGGCGTGCCACGCGAGGAGCTTCAAGAGCTTCGGCGAGGGGCACCCGGAGTTCCGCACGTTCGGGCGGGTGCGAAGGGCGGCGATCACGTTCAACCACGCCGTCCATGCGGAGCGGCACTTCGGCGAGCGGAACCAGGAGTTCGAGTGCTCGAAGTGCCACATCGCCTCGCGCGACGAGCGGGAGGTGCGGCTGAAGGATTTCAAGGACGCGTGCGGTTCGTGCCATGCAACGGAGTTTGCGGGGAGCCGCGAGAACCCCGCGCCGGCGGTGACGGTGTTCCGGTTGCCGATGCTCGACATGGAGACGCTCGACAAGGCGCACGTCGGGGTGGGGCAGTGGCCGGACCTCACGGAAGACGACGTCGACATTGACGACCCGCTGCCGCCGATGCAGAGGATGCTGCTCCGGGGGGACGCCCAGGTGCGGAGGGCGATGGAGGGCCTGGGCGACACGCCGCTCGGGGACCTGGGAGGCACCGAGGAAAACGCGTTCGCTGCGAGGGACGTGGCGTGGGGGATCAAGGCGCTCCTCGCGGACCTGGGCGAGCGCGGATCGGCGGCCATGGACGAGCGCTTGAAGGGGGCGCTGGGCGTGGAGGGGCTGTCGGGCGGCGTGAAGCCGACGGTCTTCCAGCAGGCGGTGAAGGCGTGGGTGCCTCGGCTGAAGGAGGAACTGCCGCTGCACAAGGACGCGCGGGACCCGGAAACGGACGCGCTGGGGGTGAAGGACGCGGTCGTGGAGAACCGGCGATCGGACGGGACGTTTGGCGAGGGGTGGTTCCGGACGGACGCGGAGAGGACGATCCGGTATCAGCTCGTCGGGCACGCCGACCCGTTCTACCGGGCGTGGCTGGACGCGACGGTGGCGCGGGCGGACGACGCGGACGCGCGGGACGTGTACCGGGAGCTCGCGCGGGTCTGCATGAAGTGCCACTCGGTGCGGGAAGAAGAGGGGCGGCGGGTGATCCCATGGTCGGCTGAGCGGAAGGGGAGAGGGTTCGTGGCGTTCTCGCACGGGCCGCACCTGAAGACCCTCGAGTCGTGCGCGACGTGCCACAAGCAGCGGGGGCTTGCGGAGGAGGAGGTGAAGCTCCTCAAGGAGCCGGACGCGGCGAAGCGATTTGCGGGGATCGGGGCGATGGCGGACCGAGGGGACCACGGCCTCGTGTGGATGACGCGGTCGACGTGCATGGACTGCCATGCCCCCAAGGGGGCGGCGGACACGTGCCTGGAGTGCCACCGGTACCACACGACCCGCCCGCCGCGGTAGGCGTCGATATCTGATATCTGAGAGCTGATATCTGATATCAGATATGGTCCGGTAGACCGCGGTGTCTCCCTGCTCGAAGCGACCGTGCGAAAACGCTGCGCTTCCGGGTCATATCTGATATCAGATATCAGCTCTCAGATATCAGCGTATGGAACCCCCGCCCCGCCCGCCCCAAGGGAGGAACGCATGCGACTCTCCACCGCGACCATCCTCCTCCTGTCTCTCGCCCTGCATCTCTCCGCCCAGGGCGCCAAATGCGCCACCTGCGCCGACAAGGGCGAGGCGAACTGCTTCGCCTGCAGCGGCAAGGGCACGATCGACGCGCCGTGCGCCATGTGCCTCACGCGCGCCGACGCCACCTGCTTCGCCTGCGCCGGCAAGGGGGGCGTCGCCTGCCGGAAGTGCGAGGGAGCGGACCTCGCCGGCCATCGCGCGGACGCGCAGAACTGTCACGTCTGCCGGGGAAAGCGCACGATCCTCTGCCGCGTCTGCGTGAAGGGAAAGGTCCCCTGCGGGGCCTGCGGCGGGAAATCGAAGGCCTCGCGGGGCTGCCCCATCTGCGTCGGGGCGAAGAAGCTGCCTTGCCCGGACTGCGATGCCGGGGCCAAGGGCGGTGTCTGCGGCGCGTGCAAGGGGGAGAAGCTCGAGAAGTGCCCGATCTGCCTGGGCGCGAAGCAGGTTCCTTCCCCGTGCATGACCTGCCTCGGGAGCAGCGTGAATGCGTGCCGCGACTGTCAGGGCCTGGGACTCATCTTGTGTCCGAACTGCGACCTGAACGGCCACGAGGACACGAAGATCTGCGAGAGGTGCAACGGGAAGTCGTGGAAGTCGTGCGTCACCTGCCGCGGAAAGGGAACCGCCGCCTGCGCGACCTGCTCGGGCCAGGGGACCCCGCGCGGCTGCTGGGCGTGCCAGGCCGTCGGGACCATCGCCTGCCGCCGCTGCGGCGAACCCCCCAAGATGTGGGCCGCGACCGACGAGGCCTCCGGCGTGCGCATCTGGGTCCTCCCCGTCAGCGAGTTCGAGCCGCACCTCCTCGCGGCCCTGAAGGAGGCCTACCCGACGATGCAGCCCGTCCTCTGGCGCGTCGTCCTCGACGGGCGCGAGGCGAAGTCGAAGTTCGAGCTGGGCGGGGCGAAGGGCTGGCAGCTCATCGGGACGGAGCCGACGGAGAAGACGTGCGCCGTGGCGGAATCCAAGCTCCCCAAGGAGGCCGAGGAGCAGTACGGCGGGATCCTCGCGCTGTGCGGCCTCACGACGGAAGGCGGGAAGTTCCCCGTCACGGGCTCCAAACCTCGGGTCGTCACGACGCTGCTCTGGGAGATGGGCGACCCGGACCCGTGGATGAAAGGGTTCGTCATGCGCCAGGGCGCCGGGACCAAGGACGCGGCCGAGCTGACGCTCGTGGAGGCCCCCGCGACGTGGGCCGATTGGCTCCGCCTCATGATGGCGGCGACGAAGTACCGCAGGTAGCAGGTTCCCGGGGCTCGGGTCTCGCGCAAAGGGCTTGCGCGCGGGCGCGACCCGGGCGTAGCATCATCCACGCACGTCAGGGGGTGGAGGACATCATGCGCCGCATCTACTGGTGCGTCCCTGCCCTCGTCCTCTCGGCCCTTCCCTGCCTCGCAGACCGCGTCGTCTTGAAGACCGGTGCGGAGATCACGGGCGTCGTGATCTCCGAGGAGCGAAGCGACGCACCCACGCCGGGCACGCTGGTCTCGGTCACGGTGATGTCCCGTCACGGGGGTCTGATCACGATCAAGGGGGAGGACGTCGTCCGCATCGATCGCGACGAGAAAACCTCGTGGCAGGAGTACCAGGAGCGGAGCGACGCGGCGGAATTCGACCCCGAGGTCAGGCTCGAGCTGGCGAAGTGGTGTTGGGCGCGTGGCCTGGTGCGCGAGGCCGCGGCGGAGCTGTGGATTGTCCTCGATCTCCTTCCCGGCGACGAGCGCGCGATCGCGCTCCTCGAGAAGCTCGGTTGGCGGCGCGAGCAGGCAGCGGAGGGACGTGAGGAATGGGTCTCCCCCGGAGAGCTGGCGAGGCGGGAGGCGGAGGCGCGCCGGGCGGAGGAGGAGCGGACCAGGGCGCTCGGGAGCGGAGAGGGTCACGGGCGTGGCCACGGGCAGGTCGAGGCGGAGGCCCCTCCGCCGGACCCTGCGGCCCAGGTGGTCGCCGGCGGCGACATGCAGATCGGGCCGGGGCTGGATCGCTTCGGGCGCTGGGGGGTTGCCGGCGGGAAGAAGAACCCCGACGACAACCTCGACTTCGGCTGGGGAAAGATCCGCCCCTTCCAGTGGTTCGAACCCCGTCGCAAGCCCAAGCCTGACGACTCCCAGCCGCGCTGACCGGCGCCGCTCCATCCGCCGCGGACCGCCCTTGGATGTCGCTCGCGATGGGGCGATCATCCCGGGACTCACGTCGAGAGGCTCATCCCGGCATATTGGTTGACGCGCCCCACTCCCCGGGCTACCCTTCCGCCCCTTCCTCTCAGGGTACACTGTGGCTGCAGGAGGGCCACGATGCCGGGGTACCAGGAGAGGGGCCCCGCCGCGCAGTCCAAGGCGTGGCTCCTTCCAACCGCCACTACCGCGTTCTGCCTCCTCTGGGCCTACGGGTGCACCACCCGCGAGGTCCCAGGTGAGAAGCGCCTCGCCCCCGACCCGGTGACGGGCGAGTGCGAGGCCCTCTTCCCCCCCGGCTCCTTCCCCACCGCCGCGGAGTGCGCCACGTGCCACCGCGCCATCTACGACGAATGGCGCCTCTCGTCGCACGCGTATGCCTCCATCTCGCCCGTCTTCCACAAGTTCGAGCAGCGCATCAACGACCTCTCTTCGGGCACCGTGGGCACCTTCTGCATCCGCTGCCATGCGAGCATCGGCACCGCGATGGGCGAGCCGCGCGACATGCCGCTGTGGGAGCGCAGCCCCATCTCGCGCGAGGGGATCACCTGCATCACCTGCCACCGCGTGAGCGAGGAGTACGGCAAGGTCAACGGCGAGCGCCGCATCCTCGCGGGGCCGCTCTTCGACCCCATGTACGGCCCCCTCCCCGCCGAGGGCGTCGCCGAGGTCGTCGGCGACGCGGGCGCGTGGAAGGTCAAGACCGAGCCCGGCGGCGCGGGGATGGCCATCCACCGCGAGGGGATCCAGTTCAGCCAGATGTCCAAGTCCGAGTTCTGCGTCGCCTGCCACCAGGTCGCCGTCCACCCGGGCATCAAGCTCGAGGTCGTCTGGGACCAGTACCGCGCCTCCCCCGCCGCGAGCGAGGGCATCACGTGCCAGGACTGCCACATGTCGAAGGACCCCGGCCTCCCGAGCGGCTTCGAGACCGCGCCCGCGGCCGTGATCAACGGGAAGCCCTTCCGCCCCGGCCAGAAACACTCGAACCACAGCTTCGCGGGGCCCGGCTACCCGATCGCCCACCCCGGCGTCTTCCCCCACAACACGAAGGCTGACCGCTTCACCATCCAGCAGTGGCTCACGTTCGACTACCGCGCGGCGTGGGGGAGCGACGCGTTCGAGGACAAGGTCGACGCCGGTGAGGTGAAGGCCGCCTTCCCGCCGGAGTGGGCCAACGTGACCGACCGCGTCGACGCGCACGACATCGTCGAGGACAACCTCGGGCTCCTCGAGAAGAAGCGGACGCTGCGTCGCCAGGTGATGGAGAACGGGTCGCGCCTCGACGGGCCCCTCCTCGACGGGGCGCCCACGGCGGGGAAGGCGCTCTCGTTCACGTACGAGATCCACAACCTCAACAAGGGGCACAACCTCCCCTCCGGGTCGCTCGGCGCCCAGCCCGAGATCTGGCTGAACGTCGCGCTCATCGACCCCGACGGGAAGAACGTCTGGGAGTCGGGCTACGTCGACAGCGCGGGCGACATGGCCGACCTGCACTCGCAGGACGTCCACGACGGGAAGGTCCCTCACGACGATCAGCTCGTGAACCTCCAGACGAAGTTCCTCGTGACGAGCGTCAAGGGGACCGACCGCGAGTGGTACCTCCCTGTGAACATGGACATCGACCAGCTCCCGTTCATCCGGCCCGCGGGAGTGCCGACGTCGGTCCTGAACCACCCGCCATTCATACGGATGGAGGCCCGCAGCATTCCGCCGCTCGGCGTCCGCAAGGCGGAGTACAGCGTTCCGGGGGAGCGGCTCTCGAGGCCTGGGACGTACAAGCTCATGGCGCGGCTCCGGAGCCGCGCGGAGCCGATCTACTTCATGCGCTTCATCGGGGCGACGCGGGAGATGGAACAGGCCATGAACGAGTGGATGATCGACATCCACCCGACTGCGATGGAGTTCGAGGTCCGATGACGCTGTGCGTGCCAAAAAAGCCCCGAAGGACGAGGGCTTCACGAAGAAGCCAAGGCTGACTATGCCGATGACGTTGCGCATGCCAAAAGAGCCCCGAAGGGGCGATCCAAGACAGCCAGGGGCGCAGCCCCTGGAACAGGGTCGCCATCCGAGTGTCGGAGCCCTGAAAGGGCGACACATTCTGCTCGCAAGCCTCTTCGCGTGCCTCTCGGTGCTCGCGGACGACGAGGCGAAGCCGGGCACCTACAACGCCGGACAGTTCCAGCCCGACCCGTCGTACGCAGACACGCCGTACGACGCCGAGGCGCAGATCCAGATCTACGGCGGCAAGCACGAGAACCCCACGGCGAGGCCGCTCCTGGAGCTGGGCCGCCCGCTGTACGCCTACGGCGCGTTCGAGCCCGCGCCGTCGCTCCTCGGCGAGAAGAACCTCCTCTTCGGCCACCTGATGCTGTACGGCGACTGGCGCACGGCGGTCGCCTACAACGACAACGGCAAGAAGGAACAGGCCACGCTCGCCACGCGCGTGAACCTCGACATCGACCTCAAGCTGACGGCCACGGAGCGCATCCACGCGTTCATCAGCCCCTTGCAGAAGGCCGGCGAATTCACCCGGCTCGACTTCGGCGGCGAGGAGCACGAGTTCGTCGACGAGCTCGACGGCGACCTGGACGCGCTCTTCTTCGAGGGGGACGTCGGGTCGATGTGGGCGGGGCTGACGGGAAACTACAACGGCCTCGACCTGCCGATCGCAGTCGGCTACATGCCGCTCCTGCTGCAGAACGGCGTCTGGATGGAGGACAACATCTACGGCGCCGCGGCGACGCTCCCCTCGATCAACAGCGCGGCGCTCGACATCAGCAACATGGACATCACGTTCTTCGGCGGCTTCGACGAGGTGGAGTCGGGGGCCGTGCGGAACGACGAGGGGAAGGTCGTGAACCACGACGTGAGCATCGTGGGCGTGGCGGCGTTCCTCGAGGCGGGGGAGGCGTACTGGGAGGTCGGCTACGGGTTCACGGACTCGTACGACGCGCACGGGGGCCTCGACTACCACAACGTGACGGTGGCCTACACGCGGCGGTACGGGTCGTGGCTACAGAACAGCGTCCGCGTGGTCGGCTGCTTCGGCCAGGACCCCCCGGACGGCGTGGACGAGACGGCGAACGGGGCGATCGTCCTCGTGGAGAACGCCTTCAACGTGAACGCGGACCAGACGATCGTGCCGTACCTGAACCTCTTCGCGGGATTCGATCGCCCGCAGTCGCTCGCGCGGAACGGCGGGGCGGGGGGAATTCTGAAAAACACGGGGATCAACTTCGAGACGGACGGCCTGACGGGCTTCCCGAAGCTGGACGACACGGGAAACGACACAGCGGGGGGGGCGGCGGGCGTGGAGTTCCTCTTCGGCTTCGACCAGCAGCTCGTCGTGGAGTTCGCGGGGTTCGAGGTGATGGGGGACGACGACGGGCGGCCCGCGAAGGGCGGGCAGTACGCGGGCGGCGTGCGCTACCAGATCCCGCTCTCCAACCAGTGGATCCTGCGCGTCGACGCGATGATCGGCGAGCGCGACGACCAGGAGGACCTCTCCGGCGCCCGCCTCGAGTTCCGCATGAAGTTCTGACGATCGACGGCGTGTCATTTGCACCCGCCGCACGGTCCGATCGCGCGGATGCGCACGCCCTTGACCTGACTACACCCACCAGTTCTCGACGCGGACGCCGGCGAAGTGCGCGAAGTCGCGCGTATTGCGCGTCACCACGACCAGGTCGTTCGCCCTTGCGATCGAGGCGATTTGGCCGTCCGCGAATGGCAGATGCCGCCCCGCTCGCCTCAGTCGGGCCCGTTCGTCCGCATGCAAGGCGGCGGCGTCCGAGTCGTACGGAAGGATGGGGAATTGGCGGAAGACCTCCTCGAGGAAGTAGGCCTCGTAGCCATCCCGTCGCGCTCCCCGCGCCATGAGGCGGACGCCGAAGAGGACCTCGTGCCACGTCGGGGCGCCGATGGCCGCCTTGTCCGCGTGGGCGCGGAGCCGTCGCAGGAGGGCTGCGTTCGGCCGGGGGCGGATCGGTTCCGCGATCGCATCGGTGTCGAGGAGGTACGCGAGGCTCACAGCCGGACCCTACGTCCCGGGGATGGATCTCGGAGGTTCGCGAACGGATCGTCGTCAGGCTGCTCATCCAACCGGAACCGCCGACGCAGACGAAGCACAGCCGCAAAGAAGTCTGAACGCTTGCCGTTCATCTTCTGATACCGGGTGACCGACACGATGACCGCCACGGGCTTCCCGCGTCGAGTGATCTCCACGGCGTCGCCGTTCTCCGCGCGATGAACGAGCGCCGGGAGATTGACCTTTGCCTGGGCGATGGAGATTTGCTCTCGCATGGGATACTCCCCCGGCCATCATGACAGCCATCCCGGAGGGCCTGGACAAGGACATCCCCGATGGCAACACCCCTGGTGGCGATCTCGCCGACCGCGCCCGCGGGCTCATCGGCTGTATGCGGGCGCGACTCCTTGGGGGCTCACCCGAGGTTCAGCGGATCAACGACGCCTCGCAGCGCCAAGAGAGCCTGCCTGGGACCAACGGTGCTCGACAGGGGTCGTTCGGATGGACTACTCTCTGTGCCTGATGGAGACGATCGGGCATCGGAGTTCCCCGCGGCGAACGGCCTTGCTAGCCGTCCTGGCGGCGCTCGCCGTGGGCGGCTGTCGGTTCGGTCGACTCGAGGGGAGGATCGAGCCGCCCGCCGTGCAAGGGACCACGGCCGTGTCGCGGGAGGGGCGGATCGCCTTCCATGCCCAACTCTGCGACGACCCGCCCTGGACGGAGGGTCTATTCCTCATCTCGCCAGACGGATCCGGCCGACGAATGCTGGCAAAGGGAGTCGCCGCGGCCGTTGCGTGGTCGCCCGACGGACGGAGGATCGCATTCTCGGGCAGCGCGGTGGAGGACCCTGGCCTCTCGGTGGTGGACATCGACTCCGGAAACACCACGCGGCTGACCTCCGTGAGCGGATTCGACGGATACCCCGCGTGGAGCCCCGACGGCAAGGCCCTCGCGTTCCTGCGGAGCTATGAGCGCGTCATCGTGGCGGACGTGGCCGAGGGGACCTGGAAGTCCGTCGGCGCGGTGGGCGGCCGGTACTGGGGACTGGCGTGGACCCCTGATTCGCAATGGCTGTACTTCACGGCGACGGACGAGAGTACGGCCGTGCGGTACTGGGACGTCATCTACACGAAGTCGTTTGCATGGCGTGTGGACATCGCAACGAGCCACGTCGAGAAGCCATGGTCGGAGCCGGCGGCGGCCGTCGTTCCCTCGCCCGACGGAACGAGGCTCGCTGTGATTCTGAATCAGGGAGAAGGCGTCGTCCTGCTCCTGGGCGATAGCGAGGGCCGCGGCCTCGAGGCGATCGATCTCGGTGGATTCACCCCCGGGTGCATCGTCTGGTCACCGGACGGCAGTCGCATGGTCGTGGGCGCCACCGCTCCGGACGGCTCCACCTGGAACGATCAGGAGCGCCTCCTCGTGCCAGTGGAGGGCGCGGGCTTCCTCAGACTGACGGAGAACCACGATCCCGACTCTTCGGTTTCCTGGTCTCCGGACGGCTCGCGCATTGCGTTCGAGCGTTCCAATCACGTCGTGTTGATGGACCTCTCCACCCGACAGGAGTGCATCCTGACGGAAGGGAGCGATCCCTGCTGGTCGCCTTGAAGCGGTGTCGGGGAGCCTGGATCGGGAGGGAGAATCCGATGGAAGAGAAGTTCCGAGATCCCGAGCGCCTGGAGGACGAGGACGTAGACGAGCTCGTGGACCGCCTCATGGCCGATTCGATCCACAAGAGGGCCGCCGATGTCACGCGGGAGGCGCTGAAGGACGATCCCGTGACGTGGTCGGCGTTCAAGTGGATCGACCTCGATGGGATGGCAGGATCAGGCCAGCCGAAGGAGGACGTGGCGAAGCGTCTCGGGCTGACGGAGGCGGAGATCGAGGAACGGCTCCACAAGGCCCGGACACACTATCGCACCGACGTGCATGCCTCGATCGCGCTGGGATGCTTCAACGAGAAGCAGTTCCGCGAGGAGGTTGCCTGGTACAAGGACCGGCTCGACAGGGGCGTGATGCCGCTCCTCTTCTGACCTGACGCGGCTGGAGCAGTGGAAGGGGAGTGAGCCGGGGCGCACGAGGCAACCCGTGCGCCCCGGAGTTGTCGGACTATCCGACCTTCGTGTCGGCCGGCTTCGCGCCGTTCGGCTTCCGCGACTTCGGCTTCACCGGAGTCGCGAGCCCGTAGTCGCCGATCCTCGGATCGTCACGCGTGTACATGGAGTACACCGCGTCGCGCATCCGGCGGGCGATCGTCCTCGCCCGCTTTGCCACCTCGCGGTTGGCCTTCGCCGCATCGCGCCAGCCGGCCATCGCCGACTGGGCCTTCGTCGTCGACACGTCGAGCGCCGCGCGCACTGCGTCCATCTCGGCCCGGATGGCCTCTGAGACCGCCGTGCTGGCCTTGTTCTTGTCGTCCCGTTCCCCCCGCACGGGGGGCTGAACCGAATACGTCCTCCTTCACACCGATTTCCGCGCGCCGTTCCCCCCGCACGGGGGGCTGAACCGATGGAAGGACGGGCGAAGGGCCTAGGTCGGGCGATCCGGGCCTGGATGGAACAGAACGGAGAGACCGTGGACGGCCTCGCGCTCAGGGTCGGGGTGTCGCGGCGGACGGTCTACCGCTGGATCCACGGGGCCGAGCCGCGGGGGCTGCAGCGCAAGGCCCTCCTCGAGGCGGTCCCCAAGCTCGCGGAGGAGTGATGCTGCCCACGATCCACAACCCGCACGACCTACGGGAGGCGGTGGCGGTGCTCCGGTCGATGCGGAAACGCGCCCTCCGCTTGGGCGACGTCCCCACGGCCCGGGCGCTCCTCCGCTCGATCAACCGTCTGGACGCGATGCGGCGCCGGGCCGAGGAGAAGAGGGCCCGCAAGTAGCAGTCCCCTCCGAAGGGACCCGGGGCTGACAACTTGTCACGCTCCGGGGTGCCCCTGACCGGAAGATGAGTTCCGATGCCGGGGGGGTGGCCCAGGACGGCCGTAGCCGCACGATCTCGGGCTGGGATGGGCTGGGATGGCCTGGGAGCCCCAGGTCCGCTTTTCCCCGCCCTGTGGCAGCCAGTGGAGGCGTCAGCCATGACTCCCGACCTGATCCGGCCCGACGACCGCTCCGATGGGTGGCGGGTCGTCCTGATCGACGGCGCGGGCTCGGTCTCCATCGTCGCGGGGAACGGCCCGACCCCGGAGGCGGCCCTGCGAAACGCCATCCGGGCTTCCTGGATGATGTGCTCCAACCTGGCCGCGATGCTCCACGCGATCCTGTCGATGGAGCAGCGTCCGGCCCTCTACGACCTGCACGGGGTCGCGGCGCTGTTCCTCGCAGGTGAGGCGAGCCGGGAGGTGCTGGAGGAGGCGGTCCGCGCCGTCGAGGAGGAGTCGGAGGCCAGCCCGCAGGACGACCCGGCGATCGAGGACCTCTTCGCGACCGGGGCCGAGGGCGAGGCGCCCTAGCGCCGGAGCCGCTCGAGTTCCTCGGGTGTGAGGCCGGGGGCTTCCTGCTCCGCGCCTGGGGGCCCCTCCCTCAGCGACTTGATGATCTCGTCCCAGTGGGCGATGCTGGCCTCGATCATCCGATAGGTGAGCTCCCGGGTCTCGCGGACCTGCTTCGGTCGGAGCTGCGTGCTCATCTCGTCCAGCACCTTGCGCGCCTTGATGAGCTCCGCTCGCATCTCGGCCAGCTTCGCTCCCATCATGGTGGCGTAGGCGGTCGGATCGTCGCGCAACGCCAGCTTGTAGATGTCCCCGATCTGGTACCCGTAGCTGTTCACGGCGTCAAGGGCCGCGTCGGTCGCCATGCTCGCCGCAGTCGCCGAGTCAGCAACGGCCGGGGTCCACTCGCCAGCCTTCGCCAGCGCCCGATCGGCCTCGATCTGCGCGATCAGGGCCTCGGTCCACCCCGTTCCCCCCGCACGGGGGGCTGAACCGGCCGACGCGGAAGCGGCTGCGGAGAGGGCGCGCCGTTCCCCCCGCACGGGGGGCTGAACCGATCGAGCGACTCCAGAACCGCCGCTATGGCCCGCCGTCCCCACGCGCGTGGGGGTGAACCGAGGACGTGCAGAGCATGTCGCCAATGTTCACCGCCGTCCCCACGCGCGTGGGGGTGAACCGGGAAGCGCCTTCACCTTCGGGGCGGGGAGGGCGCGAATCGCGGTCTCTCCGCCGTCGAGAGACGGCGGCCCCATTGAAGCGGCGGGGCGTCGGGCTCGGAGAGCCGCGGAGCTGCCCCATGTTCCATATCGGCGGTGGCAGGCGTGAAGGATTGAGGGAGCCGGGGCCGCAGGACCCTGAAAGAGAGGTCATCGCGCGCAGCGCAAGCTCACTGCTTGGCTGCCAACCCCGCGATGAAGAGCCCGACGTCGACAACCAGCGGCTCAGGCGGTCCGCTGTCCTCAGCGTAATGGAGCAGGGCTCCCAGGATGCCGTCGTGCGCGAGTGCATGGCCGAGGGCCTTCAGCAGCGCCTTGCCATCCACGCGGGTCCAGAGCGGGTCGAGGGAGAAGTCCTCGACGAATTCTCCGCAGACCATCTCCGGTGCGCTCGCAGACGGTAGGCTCGCGATGCTCGTCTTCCACTTCCCAAGCTCCGCCACAATGGCGCCCAGGACGGCCGACTTGTCGCGTATAGCCTCATCAAGGTGCGGCCGTGCGTGACGTGCCTCGTATGCGGCGCGCTCCAGCGTCGCCCTGCCGGCGTCGTGCCATAGCCGCTCCGAGGCGAGCGGCTCGAGCAGCTTCGCGACTCCACTCATCCCGAGCGCCTTCTCGACGAAGGCGGGCTCGATCAGATAGCTCTCGATGGCGTGCCGCGAGAGTGGCCACGCGGCTTCGTTCGGCTTCCTCTGCGCCGTCTCGCGCATCTCGGAGAGAAGCGGCTTGATTAGGAAGTCGCGGTCCCGGATGGCGTACACCGGAACCGCGGGCTGCACCTCCTGCAGTGCCTTCACCGTCTGACGGAGGTCTCCCTTGGATCCGGCAGGACGGAAGGTGACGACGCCCGCGAGGGCAACGGAGACCTTCAGCGCGAGCCTGGCGGTCTCCAGCAGCCGAACGTCCGGGCCCTGATCAATGCCCTCGCACAGTATCGTGATACCGTCGAGCTGACTCATTCGGAGACCACGTCGCCGAGAATGATCACCTCCGCCGGATCCGCGTACCGGAGAATCGACTCCGAGTGCGTCGTGACGATGAATTGGTTCGAGTCCCCGCCCCCTTTGCGACAGAACGCAAGCATCTCACGCTGCCATCGAGGGTGCAGGTGAAGCTCCAACTCATCGACAAGCACGACGGACCGACGCGCATGGCCGGCGACGAGGTTCGTCACGAAGCGGAGGGCCTGGCGCTCTCCGCTGCTCATCCCCGCCGAATAGTAATATCGGACGCCGTTTCGCAGCCGCAGGTCGAATCCCTCGTCGAACGGCTTGATATCGTCGATTTCCGCTGGTGCGGCCAGCAGGGCAAACAGGCGCTTGATGCGACTCCATGCGCTTTCACCCTGGAGGGGAGGGTCCCACTTCTCGTCGAGACGCGACTGGAGCTCGAGCCAAGGCAGCACGTCGCGGCTGGTCGCCTGCTCGCGCAACGCCTCCTCGGTGCCCGTTCGCCGGCTGGGCACGCCGAGATCGACGCTCCGGTGCTGGTCGAGGTAGAGGACCGTTCCGATCGACTCGAAGACGCCCTCGGGGGCGACGCGTCGCTTCATGGCGAGCTTCGCGAGAGCACGTCCACGGAAGGCGAGGCTCGCGTTCCAGGGGTCGTTCGACGTCACGCCATGGTAGCTGTTCATAGGCGCCGGGTGCGCAAACTGCACGGAATAGACCGGCGACTCGGGAGTGTCGATGCCCTTGCCGCTCAGCATCGATTCGAGCCTGTTAAGCTCCTCCCACTCTCCATCATCGAGCGAGAACTCGATCTTGATTCGAACCGGCTGGTTTGGATCCGGTCGATTGGCCGGGTCGTTGGGGTCGAACTCGGGGCGCAGCCGTGGTTCGTTGAGGTTCTCGACGCAGGCGTGCACGAGATGGATCGCGTCGAGGATAGTCGTCTTGCCGCTCATGTTCGGCCCGACAATGACCGTGAGCGGCCGGGGCTTCCCGTCGTTGCCTAGAAACGAGACTGCGTATTTCTGGTGGAATCGACGGAAGTTCTCGACTTCCAGGCTTCGGATACGCATACGCAGCCCTCCTGGGGCGGCGGGGCGCGCACGACTCCCGCACGGGCGGTGATCGTATCGACGCTCGGTCCCGATCGCAAGCGCGGAGCCACCGGGCGAGGATCAGGCACCTCTCCACGGCCGCGAGGCCATGGCCCCATTGAACAGGTGGCTTACACCGTCCTGGGAGGACGGCGACGTAGCCCCAGAGAACGTCGCACGAGCTGACGACCGCCTTCGGCGTCGCGGAGCGCCATTCGAGCCTGGCGGGCAGTCGCTCGGTTCCCTGGATACCTGTAGTCGACTGCGAACAGCGTGAGGCGGGCCATGCCGCGTCGTAGGGGCGACAGGCCAGGATGGCCGGGGAGGAGACGTTGCAGCAGCATTTCCAGGTCGTGGACCCGAGGGACAGGCTGGGCCGTCTCCTGGAGCAGCGCCTTCAGATACTTCTCGGCACCCTGCTGGCAGTGGAAACAGACCGCGTCGCTAAGACGCGGCCGCCCGCGGAACAGCCTTGCGGCGGCTTCCAGGTCTGCCTCCGCCTTTCGTACCCACTCGGCCGTCTGGCTGTTCATAGAGGACCTTTCCGAGCGTGACGACTTCCCGGAGGAACCAGTCTCCCTGCCGGATCCGTCGACGGAGGTTCGCAGGCGTGCGCACGATGAGGTCGAGCGCGAAGGGGTGCTCGCTCGCGAAACGAATCTTCAGCGCCTGACTCGACTCGTTCTTCGTCGGCATCACGACCAGCAGGTCCACGTCGCTGTCGGCGGTCGGCCGACCGTGCGCGTACGACCCGAAGAGAATGATCCGGCGCGGATGAAACCGTTCGGCGATCTCCGCGACCATCCGACGGATGGCCTTGTGCGAGACCAGCGTCGACCGGACCCTCTTCATGATCACTCCCCGATCTTGCCCGCCTCCCCTGCATTGCGATTTTAGCCCAGGGATGGAATTGCGGTCAATGGAGCCGACCCAGCATGGAAGACGCCCACCTCCTCCCCGCGCGCATGATTCACGAGTTCGCGTACCGCCCGAGGCTCTTCCACCTCGAGCGCTTCCGTCCGGGGGATCGCCGAGGGAGATCCAGGTTGGAATTCCGGGACATCCCCCGCCCCCTCCCGGTACCCTCCCACATCGGAGGATGCCGAACGGCCACAAGAGATGGTCATGGAACCCATCACCTCGGTTCCCCTTCCCAGCACGGCGGCCGAGTCGTGGACCTGGACGCCCCAGGACCTCACGGCCCGCCTGTCCCACGGCCGGGCCGACGTGCGCGCCTGGGCCCTCCGCCGCCTCACGCTCTTCGCCCCCCGCGAGACCGGGCTCGCCGCCGTCCGCCTCCTCGACGATCGTAGCCTGCCGGTGCAGGGAACCGCGCTCACGGCCCTGGAGACCGTAAATCCCCGCGACCTGCCTGGCGAGACCCTCGACGCCCTCCGTGCCTGGCTCGGCGACCGGGATCGCTTGCCGGAAATGAGGGGCTGTGCGCAGGAGCTGATCACGGCGATCCAGGAAGGCCGAGCGTCCGCGCACGTCACCGCGATTCCCCAGGAGTGGGTGAACCTCTCCGCCGCGGAGGTCCTGGGCGGCCTGCGCAAGAACTCGAGCGAGGAGGACTCCGACGCCGCGCTCGCGTTCCTCTCGGCTAGGCCACACGAGCTGCGATTGGCGGCGCCCGCCCACCTCGCGCGCACGAACTCCGAGACCACGCTCGTCGTCCTCGAGGCCCTGCAGCGACAGCCCTACCCGTGGGCGACGGACCTCCTGATCGGTCACTTGGATGCCCTCCTCTCGAGCGAGCTGGATGTTCTGACGATCGAGGCCCTGGAGGAGCTTGCCGACCCCGCCAGCCTCCCTGCGCTGATCGCCGAGTGGCGCCCAGGCGAGCCACGGTTCGCCCGGGTGATCTGCTTTATTGCGGAGGTTGCGGGAACCGCGCGAGACCTGCCGGTCGAGATCGCCCGCGAGGCCGATCAGATTCTCCACGTGCAGAACGAGTTCTTCCGCGAGGTCGGCGCGAGTGTCTTGCGCGGCGGCGAAATCCCGCTGCCGAAGATCGATTCGCCACGCCTCGAGCTGAGGTGCGCTCGCTGCCGTCGGACGTACTCGTACGATGTAGGAGAGGTTTCCTGCGCCCCGCCGAAGAAGAGGTGGCTCGGAAGGAGTTCGGATGGGGTGACGCCCATGCGCGTCATCGTCTGCAAGAAGTGCGGCGCGGTGGACGAGTACGAGGTCACCGCGCGCACACACGCGCTCCTGACCGCGGCAATGATGCCAGCGGCCATGTCGGGCAAGATGGAAGACCTTCCTCCGTGGATTCGACCCGGGGCCATCGGCCTGTGGGACGGGACCAGGGTCGATCGCCCGTCCCAGGGAATCCGGCGTCTCCGCGAGCAAGCCGTCAAGAGGCCGGACAAGGTCGCATCCTGGCGGCGGATCGGGAACTTCTGCCGGCGCGTGCAAGAGTTCGATCAGGCCGTCGAGGCCTACCACAAGGCCCTCGAGGTGGACCCGGACGACATCGAGTCGATCTACGGGCTCGCGGAGACGTTCCGCCTCGCGGACCGCCTGGCCGACGTCATGCCCCTCCTCGAGCGCTTCCTCTCGCTCCTCCCCCGTGCGAAGCCGGATCGCGACCTCAAGTTCGAGATGACCGTGGACATCCTCGCCCTCCTGCGGATGGAGTTGAAGCGGGACAGGCGACCATGCTCCCTGCTCGTGGCCTGGGGGGAGGAGGAATCCAAGCGTGAGGTCACCGTAACGATGAGCGCCCTGGACCTGCGAGAAGACTGGGAAGGGCGCGAGATCGCGCAGTTCCTCGTGGAGGACGCAGTCACGGCGTCGCTCTCCGATGAACCTGTCAAGGACCCGCCCATCCTCTTGGAACGGCGGCTCCGCGAACGCCGGCGGAGTCGCCCCCCGGTCCCGACTTCCGAGCAGGTCTCTCGAAACACCCCCTGTCCGTGCGGCTCCGGGAAGAAGTACAAGCGCTGCTGCGGGCGGAGCGGATAGGTCCACCGCTGTGGCCGCGGCTCAATCGCGGTAGTCCGCCTCGGGCTCGGGCTTGTTGCCCAGGACCTTCTCGATGCGGGCCTGGACGGCGTCCGTGAGGCGCTCCAGGACGCGGATCGCCTTCATGTTCTCCGTCACCTGCTCCACCCGCGAGGCGCCCGTGATCACCGTGCTCACGTGCGGCGTCCGCAGGCACCACGCCAGAGCAAGCTGCGCCAGCGTGCCGTCCAGCTCGCGCGCGATCGGCTCCAGCTTCTTCACCTTCTCGATCTGCGCCTTCGCCTCCGGCCCCTCGAAGCGCGAGCGCAACCACTCGTAGCCGGCAAGCGTCGCCCGGGTCCCCTTCGGGATTCCCTCGTTGTACTTCCCCGTGAGCATGCCGCTCGCAAGCGGGCTCCAGGTCGTCGTCCCCAGCCCGATCCGCGTGTAGAGCGGCAGCAGCTCGACCTCGACCCGCTCGCGCTCGAACATGTGGTACTGCGGCTGCTCCATCGTGGGCGGCACCAGGTGCTCCTGCCGCGCGACGCCGTAGGCCTCCATGATCCGCGCCGCCGTCCACTCGCTCGTCCCCCAGTAGAGCGCCTTCCCCTGCCGGATCACATCGGTCATTGCGCGGACGGTCTCCTCGACCGGCGTAGTCGGGTCCGGGCGGTGGCAGAACAACAGGTCGACGTGGTCGAGCTGCAGCCGCTCCAGCGCCGCGTCCGTGCCCTCCAGGATGTGCTTCCGCGACAGCCCCGACTGGTTCGGCTTCTTGCCTCCCCAGAAGAGCTTCGTCGAGACGACGTACTCCGACCGCTTCCAGCCCGCCTTCTGCAGCGCCCGGCCCATCAGGACCTCGGACTTCCCGCCGCCGTACGCCTCCGCGTTGTCGAAGAAGTTCACGCCCGCGTCGAACGCCGCCTTCATGCACTCGTACGCCGCTCGCTCGTCGACCTGCGTCCCGAATGTCACCCAGGAACCGAGGGAGAGGGCCGAGAGCTGCAGGCCGGAGCTGCCGAGGTGTCGGTACTGCATGTAAGCCTCCTATGCACGGGGGTCCGTATGGTGCGCATCGCCTCGCGAAATGTCACGATTGAGGTGAGGTCGACCGTCCGGTTGCAGGGGCAAGGGCAGGTTCGCATGTGGTCGACGGAAACCCAAATCCAAAATCCCAGATCCCACCACTGAGGAAGGCCAGTGGTGGGATCTGGGATTTCGTTTGGATCTGGGATTTCGGATCTGGGTTTTCGCGCGTCACGCGGTCGCGGCCTCGAGGAGGAGACGCGGCTGCGTGTGCTCCAGGGCGTCCACGAGGCGCTCCACCTCGGCGACGCGCTCGGCGCCGAGCGAGACGGCCTCGCGGCGCCCCTTCTCGCGGGCGACCTCGTCGAAGTCCGCCCCCGCACCCCGCGGCACGTGGCGGAACCCCTGGTACGCCTTCCCGTCCGCCGTGTGGAGCGTGACGCGCGCGCCGATCGGCAGCGTCACGCGCGAGAAGTCGACGCCCGAGAGCGACGGCGCCTCCGACGGCGGGGAGAGCAGGTGTCCGAGCGGGATCGACTTCAGGAACGGGAACACCTCGCGCAGCCCCACGGTCGTCTCGCCGAGAGACCGCTTCATCCCGCGGCGGACGCGAAGCAGGTCCCTCCAGCCGGCCGTCCCGAGCATCCGTCCGATGCCGATGCGCTCCGCCACGTGGTCGAGGAGCCCCTGCGTGAGCATCGGGTCGTGCCTGAGGTGGACCTTGGCCGCGAGCGCCTCGATCTCCGCGCGCCTCCTGGCAAGGCCCTCGTCGCCGACCGACCGCGCTGTCAGGTCCCCCTCCAGGAGCGCGATGGCGACCGAGAGCGGGATGCTAAAGTTCACGTCCACGGGCCCGAAGGGGCCTCCGCGCCACCCCAGGCGGTTCATCCCGAGCGTGAGAAGCGTCGCGTCGACGTTCACGGCCGTCACCTGCTCGGGGCGCACCTTTCCGCTCGCGAACGGCAGGAACTCCCGCACCGCGTCGATGGCGGCGTCGACGTACGCGCAGCCCGGGTACGGCTTGATCGCGATCGTCTCCGAGACCCACGCCTCGCCCCAGCCGGTGAGCATGTGGGGCTGGGGGTGGAACGAGAAGTGCGCGAGGAACCCCCGCGGGTCGTCGAGGACGTCGAGCCTCCCCGTGAGCCCCTCCGCGGCGAACTGGGCCGCCTGGAGGCCCGCGACCGCGGGCGTCGCGGCCGTGAGGAGCTTCGCCTCGCACCCCATCAGCCCCGGGTAGAGGGCGTAGTTCGGCTGCGAGAGGGCGATCGCGAGGGCGTGGGCCGTCCGCGCGGCGTCGAGCCGCATCACGCGCGCCGCCGCGACCGCAGCGCCGGCGAGGTGGATGAAGCTCCAGAGTTGGCCGTTCTGCGGCCCGTAGAAGCACGCCGCGCCGAGGCGGCCGGCGACCTCGTTGGCTGCGACGATTGCGGCGAGGACGTCTTCCGGGACCGCATCGATCTGCGCGCCCAGGAGCAGCGACGTCCAGACCGCGGAGTGGCCCGTGTGGCCCAGGAAGAGGTAGTCGTCGTAGTCGAAGGCCATCGACGCCGACGCGTTCGCGAGGAGCGCGGCGTGGAGGCCGACGCGCGCGCCCGTCGCGAGGACCGGCGATTCGCCTGCGCCCCACTTCGCGACCGTCCCGGCCACGACGCCGAACGCGCTGCTGTGGACGGCCGCGTGCGCCGCGGCGAGCGTCGAGAGGACCTGCGCGCGCACGCGCCGCCGGACGCCCTCGGGGACGGCATCCACGCGGAGCGACGAGGTCCACTCGGCGATCGTCCCGAGGAGGGGAACGCTTGCCATGCCGCTACCGTCGCGCGGCCGCGCGGCGCCCAGGCGCCGAGGCGAGCCTCCTGAGGAGGCGCAGGTTCCTCACGTCCATCCCCCCCTCCTTCGGGGTCTCCAAGATCATCGGGAGGGCGCGGAAGCGCGGGTCCCTCGCGATGTGCCTGAAGGCCTCCCGCCCGATGCGGCCCTTCCCGATGTTCTCGTGGCGATCCACGCGGCTCCCCAGCTCGCGCTTGGAGTCGTTCAAGTGGAAGCAGCAGAGGCGATCGAGGCCGATCACGCGGTCGAACTCACGCATCACGGCGTCGTAGCCCGCCTCGGTCCTGAAGTCGTACCCGCCGGCGAAGACGTGGCAGGTGTCCAGGCAGACGCCGAAGCGTTCGGGCGACTTCACGCGGTCGAGGATGCCGCGCATGTGTTCGAAGCGCCAGCCGAGGCACGTTCCCTGGCCCGCGGTGGTCTCGAGGAGGACCCTCGTGCGAGTCCGCGGCGACCGGCGCCACACCTCGTCGAAAGCGAGCGCGACGCGGTCCAGGCCGGCCTCCTCGCCGGTGCCCATGTGCGCGCCCGGGTGCATGATCAGCGAGGGGATTCCGAGCACGTCGCACCGCTCGACCTCGTGCTGGAAGGCGTCGATCGACTTCCGCCACAGGGCCTCGTCGGGCGAGGCCAGGTTGATGAGGTAGGAGTCGTGCGCGACGACGGGCCATTCGGGGTGGCGCGCCCAGGCCTCCCGCCAGAGCGCGAGGTCCTCGTCCGTGAGGACCCTCGCCTTCCACTGGTTGCTCGACTTCGTGAAGACCTGGAGGGCCTCGCAGCCGGCGGCCTCACCCTCCTCGAAGGCGTGGTGCATCCCCCCTGCGATCGACATGTGCGCCCCGAACGGCATGGCGCGCATCCTACCCGGGCGCCCGCGACGAGGCGAGCAAACCGGCGCGCGGCGACGTAGCGAACGCGCACATCGGGGCGTTTGACTCGACCGAAGGGCGGGGCTACAGTGGCGCAAGGTCGCTGCCGCCGCACGGCCATCCCAATGTGACAGGCTCGATGGAACTCCCTCGTGACGTCCTCGACCGCGTCCGCTCGCTTTACGGGCAGGGGCTTGGCCTCCAAGCCCTGCGGGCGGGCGAAGCCGTGGCGCCCATTCGCGAGTGGGAGGGGACCGAGTCCCGCATCATGGCGGGTCGAGTCGCCCGTCATCTCGGCGGCGTCGGCCTCGGCCACGCGCTCCTCCGCCTTGCCTGGCGCAAGGCCCCCGCGGACCCGTACGCGCGGTACTACGGCCTCGCCGCCCTGCTCGCCCAGCATGGCCCCGTCGCGGCCTTCGAGGCCGAGCGCCGCATCGGCGGACTGGGTCCCGCCCCGCCCACGCTCGAGGCCGATGGTCACGGCTTCCGCGCAGAACTCGCCGCCCTCTTTCGCGACTTCGCCGCCGCCGAGGAGCACTTTGCGCGCGCCGACGCGCTCGCGCCGGACCGCCCCTGGGTCCTCGTCCAGCGCGCCTACACCCTCGTCTTCCAGGACCGGGTCGAAGAGGCCCTCGCGTCGAACGACCGCGCCCTCGCGGTGCGCCCGTGGTATCCCCCCGCCGTCCACGGCCGAGCCTACCTCCTCGAACTGCTCGGACGCGACGCGGAGGCCCTGGCCCTCCTCGAGGAGGCCGCGTGCCGCGTCGAGGACAACTCCGTCCCGCTCCAGCTCTACTCGCTCCAGACCGAGCTGGGCAGGGACGCGGAGGCCCTGGCGACGCTCGATCGGATCGAAGCGATGTCCCCGCTGGCCGAGGACGGCCTCCGAGCGTGGATCGACGGCCATCGCGCCATCGGGCTGCACGTCCTGGGGAGGCACGACGAGGCCCTGGCGCACGTCCAGGGGCGCGACGACCCGTTCGCCAAGGTGCTCGCGGAGAGGCTCTCGGCAGGACGCGACGGGCCGCGCGTTCGGCTCCAGGTCCCCTTCGTGAGGCAGCACGACAAGACCTGCGCGCCGGCGACGCTCGCCTCGATCGGGAGGTACTGGGGGATTCCGATCGATCACGTCGAGCTCGCCGCGGACATCTGCTACGACGGGACCCCGGCGCACCGGGAACGGGGCTGGGCCGAGCAGCGCGGATGGACGGTGCGCGAGTTCACACCGACGTGGGAGGGGCTCGTCGACCTCATCGACCGCGGCGTGCCGTTCGCGCTGACCACGGGTTCGGCGATCAACGCGCACCAGCAGGCCGTGATCGGGTATGACGCGAGGCTCCGCACGGTCATCGTCCGGAACCCCCAGGGGCGCCACTTCGAGGAGATGCTCGCGGAGAGCGTCCTGGAGGCCCCGCGGACCTGCGGTCCGAAGGCGATGCTCCTCGTGCCGCCCGGGCAGGGCTCGCGGACGGAGGGCGTGGACCTGGCCGACGCGGCCCTCTACGACCGCCTCCACGAGGTCTCCCGCTCGCTGGCCGCGCACGATCGCGGCGCGGCGTGGGGCGCCTACGAGGCGATGCGCGAGGCCGCCCCGAGTCATCGCCTCACCCGGGACGCGCGGTGCACCATCGCCTCCTACGATGTCGACGAGGTCTCCCTCCTGGGCGAGGTCGAGAAGCTCCTCGAGGCCTACCCGGACGACCCGCGCCTCCTCGCGGTCAAATCGCAGCGGCTGGAGAACCTCGCGCGCCGCCCCGAGCGCCTGGCTCTCCTCGAGAGGCTCTTCCGCGAGCGCGCCTCCGACCCTGTCTTCGGTCTCTTCTATGCCCGGGAGCTGGCGATCGACGCGCGGAACGCCGATCGCGCGATCCGCGTCCTCTCCCGGTACCTCCGCCGCTGTCCGCAGGAGGCGGGAGGCCACCACGCGCTGGCGGACATCCTGTGGGAACAGGGGAGGAGGAACGAGGCGATCGACCACTACCGCTTCGCCGCGTGCCTCGACGACCACGACGAGGGGCGCGTGCTCTCGTACTTTCAGGCCGCGCGTGCGCTCGGCAGGGCGGAGGAGGCCCTCCGCTTCCTCGCGGATCGCAACCGGCGGTTCGGGCGAAAGTCCGGCCTGCCGGCGCGGAGCCTCTTCATCGCGCTCGACCAGATGGACCGGTCGGAGGACGCGATGCGCGTCCTCGACGAGGCGCTCACAACCCTGCCGGACGACGGGGACCTGCTGCTCTTCGCGGCGGGGGTGCACGCGCGGACCGGGCACCCGGAGAAGGCGACGGCGCTGTTGGAGCAGGCCCGTGGTCGCTCGCGGGAGGGCTTCTGGCTCGCGGCCGCGGCGCGGATCGCCGCGAACGCCGGGGACCAGGCGAAGGCGCTCGCGCTCTGGAGGCAGGTCGCCGAGCGGGAGCCGACCTCCGTCCCCGCGCACGCGGCGCTCGCACAGGTCCTCGCGGAGACGGAAGGGCGCGCGGCCGTGCTCGACCACCTGGCGGGCGTCGTCGCGAGGCTGCCGCAACACCTGGGCCTCGTCCGGCTCTGGGTCGAGTGGCACCGCGCCGACGGGCCGCTCACGGTGGAGGCCGCCGCGCGCACGGCGACGGAGGCCTTTCCCGAGGACGCCTGGGCGCGGCGGGAGCGGGCCTGGGCCCTTGCCCAGCTCGGGCGCTTCGAGGAGGCGCTCGCGGAGGCCGAGGAGGCGGTGCGCCTGGACCCGTCCAGCCCGGGGGGGCGATCGATCCTCGGCGGCGTCCTCTCCCGCAGCGGGCGCCTCGACGAGGCGCGCGCCGCGTTCCGTGAGGCGATCCGCCTCTCCGCGGCGGAGGATTTCGCCATCGGCGCCCTCGTGGAGGCGGCGGACTCCCCCGAGCAACGCAGAGAGGCCCTCACGTTCTGCTTGGAGGAGGTCCTGCACCAGGCCGACTCGGGCGAGGCGATGCTCGTCTGGCGGAGGGTGGCGGCCTCGGCGATGTCGCCGACGGAGGTCCTGGCGGGGCTCGAACGGGCTATTCAGGCTCGTCCGGACCTCTGGGCCGCGTGGAGCGCGCTGATCCTCCACCTCGCCTCCATGGGGAGGACGACCCCGGCGCTCGAATCCGCCCAACGGGCGGCGGAGCGGTTCCCGCTCATCCCTGCCGCCTGGACCGACCTCGCGGCGGTTCGGGGCATGAAGAAGGACGCCCCCGGGCAGCAGGAGGCGCTCGAACGCGCGCTCGCGCTCAACCCGGCGTGGGGGGTGCCGGCGCGTGGACTGGCGTCGGTGCTCGTGCGCGAGGGCGAGCTCGTGCGCGCGAGGGAGACGCTCGATCGCGCCTGCGGCCGGGCCCCGCTCGACGCGGAGAACCACGAGGCGCTGGCGAGGTTCCTGTGGGACCGCGGGGAGCGCGAGGAGGCGGCCTCGAGGATGCGGCGGGCCTTGCTGCTCGATCCAAGGCTGGAGACGGCGTGGGAGGCGTATGCCTCCTGGTGCGCGGAGATGGGGCGCCCGGAGGCCGCGCCGCAGCTTGCGCTCGAGGCGGCGGAGCGGCGGGGAGGGGACCCGGCGACGTGGATCGTGCTCGCGCGGACGCGCGGGCGGGCGAAAGACATGGCCGGCGGGATCGAGGCGGTAAGGCGCGCGATCGCGCTCGACCCGAGGTCGATCGACGCCCACGACCTGCACGTGGTCTTCCTCACCGAGGCGGAGCGGTACGACGAGGCGATGGCTGCGTGCTTCCCGCCCGCGTGGGGCACGCAGCCGCCCATCGAGATGCGCGGTCGGTGGGCCTGGGTGCGCGCCCGTCGCGGCGACGTCGCGGGGGCGATCGCCGCCATGCGGGACCTTGTCGCCGAATGCCCACAGTACGGGTGGGGGTGGAGGGTCCTCGCGGACTGGAACCGCGAGACCGGAGACGCGGCGAGGTACCTCGAGGCCTCCTCGCGGCTCGCGGAGCTGACACCGCGAGACCCAGTAGCCTGGGGCTTTCTGGGACACGCGAAGTTGATGTCGAAGGACCGTCGCGGGGCCATGCAGGCGTTCACCGGTGCGCTGGAGATCGACCCGGACTACCACTTCGCAAGGCGGATGCTGTTCGACCTCTCCCTGGAGGCCGAAGAGTGGGACCAGGCAGAGGAGGCGCTCTCCCATCTCCTCCGTGCGGGGAGGGACTCCGATGCCATCTCTCGGCAGGTGCGGCTGGCAGCGAAGCGCCGCGGCAACGGGGACGTATGCGCGTTGCTACGAGACCTCTTCCGCGCGGACGGAGCGGACGAAGGGGCGCTCAGGATGGCCTGGGAAGCGATTGACGGGGCAGGAAGAGGAAGGGATCTCGTCGACGTATTCGAAATGGAGTCGGAGCGCCCGGGGCTGCCTCCGGTTCTGGGGGCGCTGTGGGTCCACGCCGCCGTCGCCCGGGGACTCATGGGCGCGTGTCGCCGGTCCCTTTTGCGGCTCCGCGTCCAGGGCGAGATTGGCATCCGCGCAACGATGGCCTGGCTGGAGGCCCTCGGTGAGAGCAAGCGCGAATGGCGGCTTCGCTGGTTCGTGTGGAGGAACCAGGAGTACCTGCGCTCGGAGACTGGCCTCTGGGCCAGCGTCGGATATGCGCTCCTGCAGATTGGCAGGCATCGTCACATCGCGCGGTGGATGAGCGACTGGCGGGAGCGGAAGGGCCTCCGTCCGTGGATGTTGATGAACCTCGTGCTTGCCCTCCGAAGCGTCGGTCGCGACCAGGAAGCCCTGGAGGCCAGCCGACGCGCCGTCGAGGTCGCGCTGCCCAGCGAGGACGTGCTGCGGCACCGGATCTGGTTTGCAGTCGAGGCCGCCCTTGCCGGGGACGTCGAAATGGCGAGGACCGAGCTGGCGCTCACGGCGGGTCTGGAGTCGCTCGAGTACTTCCGGTTCCTGCGCCACGTGACGCGCGCGGCGATCGCCGCCGTTGCGAGCGACATCATTCAGGAGGACGAGAAAGAGCTGACCCTCGCTCGAGGTACCATCCCCGGATTTGCCACGATTCCCGCGTTGCGGAACACCTATCGTCGGGCGGTGCGGTTCATCGCCGACCGGAAGGGCGGGCTGTCCGGGTTCTTTTTCAAGATGAGCGGGCTGCACGGGTCGTGACGGTGTTGTGTGCTTCTCGCCCGCGGCATACACTGGCCGCGTTCGTGATTTTGAGGGGAACGAGATGGTGCGGACGGCGCTGCTGCTCCTCCTGACCCTGGGTCCGCTCCTTGCCGAGTGCGCCCGGTGCGGCGACAAGGGCGAGATCAAGTGCCCGACGTGCGACGGGAAGAAGACCCCGACGCTCGCCTGTGGGGAGTGCGAGAAGGGGAACGCCGACTGCAAGGCGTGCCAGGGCGTCGGTTCGTTCGAGTGCGTCGCATGCAAGGGCGTGGGCAAGGTCGGCGAGGCCGCCCTCAAGTGCCGCCTCTGCCAGAAGGGGAGGATGACCTGCCGCCTCTGCGCGGGCGGACGGGTGAAGTGCACCGCCTGCAAGGCCGTCGGTGCGCTCAAGACGAGATGCCCGCTCTGCATCGGCGTGGGGAAGTTCGCCTGCCCCGGCTGCGCGGAGCCCGACCCGTCCGCGGCGTGCGGCGTCTGCGCCGGCAAGGCCCGCGAGTCGTGCCCCGTGTGCGAGGCGAAGGGCGAGGTCGTCGCGGGGTGCTCGGCCTGCCAGGGGATCGGACGGACGAAGTGCCCGAGGTGCGCGGGGCAGGGGAAGACGCCGTGCGTCTCGTGCGGCGGGTCGGGCCGCTACCCGAAGCGCAACCACGACGGGACGTTCGAGGGGTCGATCGAGTGCGAGACCTGCGACGACGCGGGATCGCAACCGTGCCTGGAGTGCGAGAAGAAGGGGACGAAGCGCTGCGGGACCTGCGGCGGCGCGGACGCATCGAAGGACCCCAAGCGGCTCCAGCTCCGCGGCTCCGAGGGGACCCTCGACCTCGCCGCGGGCCCGGTTGCGCGGTCCGCATGGGTGGCCCTTCGTCTCCGTTCGTGGGAGAAGTAGGGCGTCTCAGAATGGGTCCGGGATGCCAGGCTGTCGGCAGATCTTCTTCGCGAGGAAGTCCGAGATCTCCGGGTGACGGGGGACCGTCGAGAGGCGCGTCGGGTCAGCGAGGTTGACATAGCGGCTGTGCTTGGAGCCTTCCCGCACGAGGTGGCAGCCGTGCCTCTCGATGTGCTGGAGGAGGACGCGGCGCTTCACACCTCGATCTTCTCCACGCGAATGCGCGCCTTGGGGAGACGGCCGAGATCTACAGGCTCCTGCGACATCCGGATCGCGTCGAGCAGGTTCTCACGCGCCTCCTTGAGCGTGGCTCCCTGGGTCAGCGCCCCCGGGAATCGGTCGCACCATGCAACCCACCACTTGCCGTCCTTCACGAACGTCGCCTTGACCTTCATGTCGCACCTCCGACGAGGCCATCATAGCCCGCCACTCGGGGAGGCGCAACCTGCGAGCCCGCGGATCTCGGCAGCGTTGACGGCGGGCGTGCGTGTACGTAGATTCCCGTCCTTCCGAGAGAGGCACCCGCCATGGCCGAGCAGGACATCACGTCGGTCCTCAACGAGAAGCGCGTCTTCGAGCCCCCCGCCGAGTTCGTGCGGCAGGCCCACGTCCGCGGCGTCGAGGACTACGAACGGCTCTATCGAGAGGCGGAGGCCGATCCGGACACCTTCTGGGCAAGGGCGGCCGAGGCGATCCCGTGGACCCGCCGCTGGGACAAGGTCTGCGACTGGAGCGGCGCGCCGTTCGCGAAGTGGTTCGTCGGCGGCCAGACCAACGCCAGCCTCGCGTGCGTCGACCGGCACCTCTCGACGTGGCGGAAGAACAAGGCCGCCATCGTGTGGGAGGGGGAGCCCGGCGAGGTCCGCACGCTCACCTACCAGCAGCTCCACGTCGAGGTCTGCCGCTTCGCGAACGTCCTCAGGCACATCTTCGGCGTCGAGAAGGGGGACCGCGTTGCGATCTACATGCCGCTCGTCCCCGAGCTGCCGATCGCCATGCTCGCCTGCGCCCGCATCGGCGCGATCCACACCGTCGTGTTCGGCGGGTTCAGCGCCGAGGCCCTCAAGGACCGGATCAACGACGCCCAGGCAAAGGTCGTCGTCACCGCGGACGGCGGCTATCGCCGGGGCGCGATCGTGCCGCTCAAGGCCGCCGTCGACGACGCCGTCAAGGACACGCCGAGCGTGAAGGGCGTCGTCGTCTTCAAGCGGACCGGCCACGAGGTCCCGATGCACGGCGGTCGCGACTACTGGTGGAACGAGGTGATGGCCGCCTCCCGAGCCGAGTGCCCCCCCGAGGTCCTCGACAGCGAGCACCCGCTCTACACGCTCTACACGAGCGGGACCACGGGGAAGCCCAAGGGGATCCTCCACACGACCGCCGGCTACCTCGTCCAGACGACCCTCTCGATGAAGTGGGTGTTCGACCTGAAGGACGAGGACCTCTACTGGTGCACGGCCGACATCGGGTGGGTCACGGGGCACAGCTACGTCGTCTACGGGCCGCTCTCGAACGGCGCGACCGTCCTCATGTACGAGGGGGCTCCGAACTGGCCGGAGCCCGACCGCTTCTGGTCGATCATCGAGCGGCACCGCGTGAACATCCTCTACACCGCCCCCACGGCGATTCGCGCCTTCATCAAGTGGGGCGACCAGTGGCCGCTCAAGCACGACCTCTCGAGCCTGAGGCTGCTCGGGACCGTGGGAGAGCCGATCAACCCCGAGGCCTGGATGTGGTACCAGCAGGTGATCGGGAAGGGACGCTGCCCGATCGTCGACACCTGGTGGCAGACCGAGACGGGCTCGATCCTGATCACGCCGCTTCCGGGCGCGATCGCGACCAAGCCGGGCAGCGCGACGAGGCCCTTTCCGGGGATTTCGGCGGACGTCGTCGACGACAAGGGGAACCCCGTGCCGCCGAACACGGGAGGCCGCCTCGTCATCAAGCGGCCCTGGCCCTCGATGCTCCGCACGATCTACGGAGACCCGGACCGCTTCGTGAAGCAGTACTGGAGCCAGTTCCCGGGGTTGTACTACACCGGCGACGGGGCGCGTCGCGACGAGGACGGCTACTTCTGGCTCATGGGCCGCCTGGACGACGTGATCAAGGTCTCCGGCCACCGGCTGGGCACGATGGAGGTCGAGAGCGCGCTCGTGGCACACCAGCGGGTCGCGGAGGCGGCCGTCGTGGGCCGCCCCGACGAGATCACGGGCGAGGCGATCGTCGCGTTCGTGACGCTCTCGGCGGGCACGAAGCCCTCCAACGCGCTCAAGGAGGAGCTCAGGGAGCACGTGAAGAAGGAGATCGGCTCCATCGCGAAGCCGGCCGAGATCCGCTTCACCGACTCCCTGCCGAAGACGCGGAGCGGGAAGATCATGCGCCGTCTTCTCAAGGAGATCGCGAGCGGCGCGAAGACCATGGGCGATACGACGACGATCGAGGACCTCTCCGTCCTCGCGCGCCTGCGCGAGGAGGAGGAGTAGCGTGCGCCGCTTCAAGCTCGCCCACAGCCCCGACGCCGACGACGCCTTCATGTTCTACGCGCTGGCGAAGGGCAAGGTCGCGACGGACGGCTGGGATGTCGAACACGTGCTCTCGGACATCCAATCGCTCAACGAACACGCCGAGCGCGGGACCTACGAGGTCACGGCGATCTCGTTCCACGCCTACGCGTACGTCCACGCGAAGTATCGGTTGCTCGCCGCCGGGGGTAGCTTCGGCGAGGGGTACGGCCCGATCGTCGTCTCCCGCGGCGCCGTGAGCTCACTCCGAGGCCGCCGCGTGGCCGTCCCGGGGCTCAAGACCTCCGCCTGGCTGCTGCTGAAGGTCTACGAGCCGACCGTGGACGTCGTGGTGATGCCCTTCGACCGGATCCTCCCCGCCGTCGCCGACGGGACGGTCGACGTGGGCCTCCTCATCCACGAGGGGCAGCTCACGTACGGCGAGTCGGGGCTCGCGAAGGTCGTCGACCTCGGGGAGTGGTGGACGCGTGAGACGCGGCTCCCCGTCCCCCTCGGCGGGAACGCCGTGCGGCGCGACCTCGGCGACGGATTTGCGGCGCTCGCGGAGCGGATCATCCGGGACAGCGTGTCGTACTCCCTCGCGCACCGCGAGGAGGCCCTCACGCACGCCCTGACGTACGCTCGCGGCGTCGGGAGGCCGAACGCCGATCGATTCGTGGGGATGTACGTGAACGCCCGGACGCTCGACTGCGGCCCCGACGGGTGGGAGGCCGTGCGCCTCCTGCTGCGCCGAGGCCGCGAGGTCGGCGCCATCGCTTTCGATCCGCCCGTCGTCCCGTAGGAGGCCCCCATGCTGGCCGTCCTCGTCGCCGTCGTCCTCGCCCAGGCCGAGCTCTCGCTCCCCGAGCAGGCCCAGGAGCTGTACAAGCAGGGGCAGTTCAAGGAGGCCGAGCGCCTGCTCGTCGACGCCCTCCAGAACTCGCCGAACGACCCCGGAGTCCTCGCCGGGCTTGGCGCGTGCCAGGTGGCGCTGAAGGAGTACGAGGATGCGATCGAGACGTACCAGAAGCTCCTCGCCCTCGGCCGCGACCCGTTCGTGCCCGGGCCGGACCGCGACCTGATCACCGCGATGCTCAACGACGTCGCCACGAACGGGGACCCCGACCGAAAGATCGCGGTCCTCGGCGGATTCCAGGTCGCCTTTCCGAAGCACCCGTGGCGCGACCCGGTCGATGGGATGCTCCTGGAGGCCTACGCCAGGAAGAAGATGGACAACCAGGTTGCCGCGATCGAGAAGCGGCTCTTCGAGCGGGAGACCGTCCCCGCATCGAGCTACCTCTCCGCGGGGCTCGCGTACGTGGGCGCCGACGTGCGGCTGCCGAAGGCCCTCGAGTACCTCGAGAAGGGGGTCGACCTGCTGGCCAAGGAGGCCGTTCCCCCGGACGATGCCGTCGCGAAGGCGATGCACGAAGCGAACCTGTCCATGTACCGCAGCTACCTGGCGTTCGCGTACTGGCAGAACGGCGTGCTCGACCCGGAGAAGAACCGCCTCGCCGCCGAGGAGCAGGGCGAGGCGCCGGTATTCGAGGACGTCACGAAGGCCGCGGGGCTGACGGGCTGCGGCGCGGGGCGTGTGGCGGTCGGAGACTACGACGCGGACGGCTTCGACGACCTCCTCTTCCAGGGCGCGTTGTACCGGAACGACCGCAAGGGCGCCTTCGTCAACGTGACCAAGGACGCGGGTCTCGACGGCGTCGCGGGCGCGGGGGCGCTGTGGGCCGACTTCGACAACGACGGGCTGCTGGACTTCGTCGCGACCGGCGCGCCCCGGAACCGCCTGCTGAGGCAAGCCGAGCCCGGGAAGTTCGTCGACGTCACGGAGAAGGCCGGCCTGGGGATCGACATGCCCGCGACCCCGGAGGGCGCCGCATGGTTAGACGCCGACGGGGACGGTTTCGCAGACCTCTACCTGGCGTGCTACGAGTCGTCGACGGAGATAGGAAGACCGACCAGGGACTTCTTCCTCCACAACCTGGGGAATGGGACGTTCGAGGAGATCACCGAGAAGGTGGGCATGCTCGCCGTCCCGGAGTGCTGCGGCCGCGGCGTGTCCCCCTGCGACTACGACAACGACGGCGACGCCGACGTCTTCGTGGCGAACTATCGCCTGAATCCGGACTACCTCTTCCAGAACCTCGAGGGGGTGAAGTTCAACAACGTGGGGAAGGAGACCGGAGCGGAGGGGAAGGGGACGGCCCGCGACAACACGGTCTACTACGGCCACGGAATCGGCGCGGCCTGGGGGGACCTGGACGGGGACCTCGATTTCGACCTCGTCGTGGGGAACCTCGCGCACCCGCGGTTCATCGAGTTCAGCAACAAGACGGCGATCCTCGTGAACGGCGGGAAGGAGGGCGGGTTTGGCTTCCGAGACGCCTTTGCGGAGAGCGGCGTGGAGTACGAGGAGACGCACTCGGACGCCTCGCTGGCCGACATGGACAACGACGGCGACCTCGACCTGTACCTGACGTCGATCTACCGGGAGAGGCCGAGCTTCCTCTACCGGAACGACGGCGGCCTGAAGTTTGCAAAGGTGACCTGGAAGTCGCGCACGCTCGCCTTCAACGGCTGGGGGCATGCGTGGCTCGACTACGACAACGACGGAGACCTGGACCTGTTGGTCGCCGGGAACGGACAGGTGAGGCTGCTCAAGAACGGCCTCGCCTCGGGGCAGGCGTGGCTCCAGGTGCTGCCGCGCGCCGGGAAGACGCATCGCACGTTGTACGGGACGCGCGTGACGGTTCGAGCGGGCGGCCGCGCCCAGGTCCGCGAGGTCGTCGGAGCCCGGGGGACCACATCGCAGGACGCGGCGTACGCCCACTTCGGGCTGGGCGCCTCCGAGGGGACCGTCGACGTCGAGGTCCGCTTCCCCTGGGGCGCCACGCGCACGGTCTCCGGCGTTGCCCCCAACCAGCGCCTCGTCGTCGAAGAGGAGTAGCCCGCTTGCCGGACCCTCTCGCGCGGGGCTAAGGACTCGTGTCGAAATAACTGAAGGTATTTGAGGAATCGGGGCCGAGACGGGATCGAGTTCACCGTCTCAGCTTTGCTGACCTCGGGTGGATTGTGTAGTTCCAGTCTCCGTGGAAAGCGTGTCGTTGGATTCGGA
>ORMF010604606.1_pt1 | contig 39513 bp, 39 predicted proteins | sample 1779871 | NCBI WGS metagenome assembly ORMF01 (sample SAMEA104232316, study PRJEB22302) | groundwater metagenome | biome: forest; feature: aquifer; material: groundwater | place: USA | collected 2011-08-07 | depth 5.4 m
GAGAGAAGAGTGGCTGGCGCTGACCGCCGCGACCCATGGCTAAAACGATTTATCTCACCACGCCGCTCTATTACGTCAACGCCGCGCCGCACATCGGCCATTCGTACACCAATGTGGCGGCCGACTGCTCCGCGCGCTACTGCCGGTCAAAAGGCATGGAGGTGTTCCTCTTGACCGGGACCGACGAGCACGGGCAGAAGATCGCGCAGGCCGCCGCCGCCGCCGGCAAGACGCCGCAGGCGTTCGTCGATGAGATCGCGCCGACGTTCCAGTCGCTGTGGGCCCTGTTGAACGTGCAATATGACGATTTTATCCGCACGACCCAGCCTCGGCACACGGACGCGGTGCAGCGCATTCTCATCAAGCTGCGCGATGACGGTGTCTTGAAGCGCGATGCGTACCAGGGCTGGTACTGCACGCCGGATGAGACGTTTTGGACCGAGGCGGAGCTCGCCGTGGCGACGGCGGGTGCTGCGCCGGTCTGTCCGACGTGCCAGCGGCCGCTGGATCCGGTCAAGGAAGAAGGCTGGCATTTGCCGCTGCGTCCGCATCAGGAGTGGCTCAAGCAATTCATCGCCGCGCGCCCCTCCTTCGTGCAGCCGGAGAGCCGGTACAACGAGCTGGTTGGACTGCTGCAGCAGCCCTTGCCGGAATCGCTGTGCATCACCCGTCCGAAGAGTCGCGTCAGCTGGGGCATTCCGGTGCCGTTTGATCCCGACCACGTCGTCTATGTGTGGTTCGATGCGCTGCTCAACTACATCACCGTGCCGGGGTATCGGGGCGAGGCGCAGTTCTCGGAGGCGTTTAAGCGGCTGTGGCCGGCGAACGTGCATTTCATTGGCAAGGACATCCTGCGGCATCACGCGCTCTACTGGCCGATCATGCTGCACGTCCTGGGGTTTCCCGACGATCAGATGCCGGGCGGCATCTGGACGCACGGCTGGTGGAAGATCGGCGAGCAGAAGATGTCGAAGTCGCTCGGCAACATCGTCAACCCCATGGTGGTCGTCACGGAGCTGCTGAAGGGCCAGCCGTACGCCGCCGACGTCTACCGCTACTTCTTGCTGCGCGAGGTGCCGTTCGGCCAGGACGGCAACTTCTCGGAAGAGGCGATTCTCACGCGCCTGAGCGCGGACCTGGCCAATACGCTCGGCAATCTGGTGAACCGCACCTGCTCGATGATCGACCGGTATTGCGAGGGAACGATTCCCGGGCAGGGGAAGCATCTGACTTGGGCCGGCGACGATGAAGCCTTGTGGAAGGCGTCGGTCGATCTGACCGGGCAGGTGGATAACGCCCTGGGCCGGCTGCAGTTCTCCGTCGCCCTCGAAGCCATTATCGCGCTGGCCAGCCGGGCCAACCAGTACATTGAGGCCCATGCGCCCTGGAAACTGGCCAAGCAACCGGATCAGCGCGCGCGATTGGACGCCGTTTTGCGGATTTTGGCCGAAGTGATTCGTCATCTCGCGATTGAGCTGCGGCCGTTTATGCCATCGGTGGCTGTGGAGATCTGGCGCCAGCTCGGCTCTTCGGGTGAACCGGGCTGGCGCAACAGCGGACTCTGGGCCGAGCTGCCCGATGGACAGCGGCTGGGGCCGCATCCGGTGCTGTTTCCGCGCATGGAAGCGAAGGAGGCGGCGTGATGCAGCGGCTGCTTCGGGGCAAGCTCCTGTACGTGTGCCTGGGGGCGCTGGTCGTGTCGCTCTATTGGCGGGCGCTGCCCGGGCGGCCGTCGCTTCCCGCTGAGAGCGCGCCGTTGCCGGCGCCGGCCTCTCAGGAGCTGGCCTGGTGGCCGAAGGAGGTCAGCGTGTCGATGGTGCAGCGTGCCGTCCAGGAACGGCCTCGCGCGGCCGCGCTGCTGGTCTTCCTGTCGACGGTGCTCAGCGGCCTCTTTGCCGGAGGGCTCATCATGACGGGGTGGGCGCTGCTGACCGGCCGCGCGCGGAACATCCGGCGCTTCCCATCGGCAGGCGTGTCGAGATGGACGTTCAGCGAGCTCGTCCGCATTGTCTTGCTCACCGCGATCGTCGCCGGCCTCCTGCCGTTCGTCCACCTTGCGGTGTTGGCGGCGCGTCCGGGCGGCACGCTCAATCCCCACCTCTGGATCAGCGGGTCGATGCTGATCCTGGATCTCTTTCTCGGGCTGACCATCGTCGCCTTTGCCTCCGGAGGCTCGGGCGCGCGGCGGACGTTCTTTCCCTCCGCCGCATGGCCGCGCGCGATCACCGTCGGCTTGCAGAGCTATCTGGCCGCGTTCCCCTGGCTGTTCCTGTCCTTGATCGTGATCGTGGAGACGGCGCACCGGTTCGGCTTCCGGCCGCCGGTGGAGCCGATTCAGGAGCTGATCTTCAACGAGTCGCATCCCGGTGTGCTCGCGCTCACGGTCGTGCTGGCGTGCTTCGTGGGCCCGCTGACCGAAGAGCTGTTCTTCCGGGGTGTCCTCTACGGGGCGCTGCGGCACCGCGTCTCCCAGGCGGCGGCGATACTCATCAGCGCCGCGCTGTTCTCGCTCATCCATACGAACGTCCTGGGGTTCATTCCGATCATGCTGCTCGGTTGCTTGCTGGCGTACGTGTACGAACGGACCGGTTCGCTCGCCAGCTCGCTGGCCATTCATATTCTGCACAACAGCCTGCTGATGGGATTAGCGCTGAGCTTCCGCCGGTTGTTCCCATCCGGCTGACGGATGGCTGGCGCGCGCTCGATCCGGGGGCTTGGCGAGGTGAGGTTGATCGCGCGCATGGCGCGCCGGCTCCGGAGCCATGCGACCGTTCGCGTCGGCATCGGCGATGACGCCGCGGCGCTGCAGGCGCCGGGCAACGGTCTGCTGCTGTTGGCAAGCGACATGCTGGTGGAGGGGGTCCATTTTCGCCGCCGCCAGCTGCCGGCGGCATGGATCGGCTGGAAGGCGTTGGCGGTGAATATCAGCGACATCGCCGCGATGGGGGGTGTGCCGCACTGGGCGGTGGTGTCGCTCGGGCTGCCCCCGGCAACGCCGATCCGGTTTGTCGATGGGCTCTATGCCGGGTTGGAGCGGTGCGCCCGGCGGTTCAACATGGCGATCGTCGGCGGCGATACGGTGCGCGCGCCGCAGGTGATCCTTGATGTGGCGATCGTCGGCTCCGTGCGCCCGGACCATTTGATGCGGCGCAGCGGCGCGCGGGTGGGGGATGCGCTCTTCGTGACCGGGCGGCTCGGAGGCTCCTCTCGGAGCGGGCGCCATGCGCGCTTCGCTCCTCGCCTGCGCGAAGCGCGATGGCTGGTGCAGCATGCGCGGATTCATGCCATGATGGACCTCTCGGATGGCCTGGCGTCTGATCTCTGGCAGATGAGCCGCGCGAGCGGTGTGACGCTGCGCGTGGAGGCGGCGCGCATTCCGGTCTCAAGGGCGGGACGGACCCTCCGCCATGCGTTGATGGACGGCGAAGATTTCGAGCTGTTGTTGGCGGTCGACCGCCGCACAGCCGCGCGCCTGCCGCGTCGCATCGGCTCATGCCCGCTCACCCGGATCGGCGCCGTCACAACGCGGGGCGTCGACGTCGAGCTGGAGCATCCGCATGGCCGGGTGGAGCGGCTGCGTCCCAAAGGATTTCGCCACTTCTGATGGCCAACCCAAAACCTAAAACCCACAATCCACAGTCTGATCGCGAGCCGATTCCTTCGCTTGAGGTCATCAGCAGCTCCGTCGAGGAGACGCAAACGTTCGGCGAACGGTTAGGCCGCCTGCTGCGCGCCGGCGATGTCGTGGCGTGCTATGGGCAGCTGGGCAGCGGCAAGACCACGCTCATTCAGGGCATCGCGCAGGGAGCGGGCTGTGAGGCGCGCCTGGTCAAAAGCCCGACGTTCGTCCTGATGCGCGAGTATCCAGGACCGGTGCCCATCGTGCATCTGGACGGCTACCGGCTCGAGGGCGCGCCGGCGGTGGCCTGGCTGGACCTGGACTGGCTCTTTTCGTCCGGCAAGATCACTCTGATCGAATGGGCCGAACGGTGCGAAGGGCTGCTGCCGGAGAACCATCTCGAGGCGCGGCTGGCTCACCTGAGCGCCAACCGCAGACGCTGCGCGCTGGTGTCCTCCGGCGCGCGCGCCGGGGAGATCGTGGCACAGCTTCGCGCCGAAACGCCTCCACCACCTGAGACGCATGAAGCTCCTGGCGATTGAGACCTCGACCCGGCAGATGGGCGTCGCCGTGACCGATGGCGAAGCGGTCCTCGCCAGCTATGAGCTGCTCGCCGAGCAGCCGCACGGGGCGGAGCTGCCCGGGGCAGTCAGCCGCGTCCTGAAAGCGGCCGGCTTGACACTCAAGGGAGTCGACGGGATCGTGGTCGATGTAGGCCCCGGCTCATTCACCGGCTTGCGCATCGGCCTGGCGTTCGTCAAAGCGCTTGCGTTCACGACAAAGAAACCGGTCGTCGGCATCTCCTCCCTGGATGTGCTCGCCGCGGGCATGCCGTTTGCTTCGCAGCCGGTCTGCCCGATCCTCGATGCCAAGCAGCGCAATGTCTACGCTGCCCTCTTCCGCGTTGAGGGGGAGGTGCCGGCACGCCAAAGCGACTACTGGCTCGGGCCCACGGACGACGTCCTGGCGGGCGTGGCCGGGCCGGCCATCTTCCTGGGAGATGGTTGCGGACGCTACCGCGACCGGATTCTCCAGCGCTGCCCGGGCGCGCAGTTCGCCCCCGAAGAGACCTGGTGGCCCAAGGCCGCCGTGCTCGCCCGCCTGGGGCGGCAACGGCTGCAAGAGAGCGGGCCGGATGACCCCGTCCGCCTGGTGCCGATGTACCTCTATCCGCTTGACTGCTCGGTCCGCGGCCCTGACCGGCCGACGGGCGTGCTTCCGCCGCTCCGCGCGGCCTGAACGGCGCTTCCGTTCCCCGTCGGCTGATGTTATAATCCTTGTTTGCCATGCCCACAAAAATGAAAGGCGCCCAGATTCTCGTCGAATGCCTCCAACGCGAGGGGGTCGAGATCGTCTTCGGCATCCCCGGCGGAGCGAATCTGCCCACCTTCGACGCGCTCTACCACTCGAAGATCAAAGTCGTCCTGACCATCCATGAGCAGGGGGCCGCGCACATGGCCGACGGCTATGCGCGCGCCACGGGCAGGGTGGGGGTGTGCCTGGCGACCTCGGGGCCGGGCGCGACCAACCTGGTGACCGGCATCGCCACCGCCTACATGGACTCGATCCCGATGGTGGCCATCACCGGCCAGGTGCGCACCTCGGTGATCGGCAACGACGCGTTTCAGGAGGCGGATACCATCGGGATCACCCGCCCGGTGACCAAGCACAGCTACCTGGTGAAGGACGTCCGCGACATGGCCCGCGTGGTGCGCGAGGCGTTCTATATCGCCTCGACCGGCCGTCCCGGACCGGTGGTGATCGACCTGCCCGTGGACTCGACGGTGAATGAAGCGGAGTTCGTTTATCCCGAGCAGGTGCAGATCCGCGGGTATCAGCCGCAGGCCGTCCCGGCTCCGCAGTTGGAGGCGATCCACAAGGCGGCCGAGGCGATCGCCCGCAGCAAGAAGCCGGTTATCTATGCCGGCGCAGGAGTGCTCCATGCCGGCGCCGCCGTTGAGCTGGCCGAGCTGGCGCACAAGGCGCACATTCCGGTGACCACGAGCCTCCTGGGGCTGGGCGGGTTTCCCGAGAGCGATGCGCTGAGCCTGGGCATGCTGGGCATGCACGGATTCGAGTACACCAACTACGCGGTCGCGCAAGCGGATCTGCTCATCGGCATCGGGGCGCGGTTCGACGACCGGGTGACCGGCAAGCCGGATGAGTTCGCCCGCAACGCCAAGAAGATCCACATCGACGTGGACCCCTCGTCGATCAACAAGACGGTGCTGGTGGACTATCCCATCATCGGGGATGTGAAGGCGGTGCTGCGCGAGTTGAACAAGCTGGTGGGCCCGCTGGAGACGCGCGAGTGGCTGAAGACGATCCAGGAGATGAAGGACAAATACCCGCTGACCTATCGCGAAAAGCAGAAGCTGCTGCCGCAGTACATCATTCAGCAGATCTCCGAGGTCACGAAGGGCAACGCGATCATCGCCACCGGCGTGGGCCAGCACCAGATGTGGGCCGCGCAGTTTTACCAGTTCAACCGCCCCCGATCGCTGATCACTAGCGGCGGCCTGGGCACGATGGGCTTCGGCTTGCCCGCCGCCATCGGCGCGCAGTTCGGCCGGCCCCAGGACACGGTGTGGGACATCGACGGCGACGGCAGCTTCCAGATGACGTGCCAGGAGCTGCCGACGGCGGCGCACAACAAACTGCCGATCAAGGTGGCCATCATGAACAACCAGCATCACGGCATGGTGCGCCAGTGGCAGGACCTGTTCTATCAGGGCCGCCACGCCCAGTCGAAGCTCAACCCGGTGGACTTCGTGAAGCTCGCCGAGGCCAGCGGGTGCGTGGGCATCCGGATCGAGCGGAAGCAGGACGTGCGCTCGGCGATCGAGCGGGCCATGCAGGTGACCGACCGCCCGACGGTGATCGACTTCATGGTGGAGGAGGCGGAGAACTGCTGGCCGATGATCGCGCCCGGGAAGGCGCACGACCAGATGCTCGGCACCTACGAGACGCTCAAGCAGGACGGCGGGGTGCCGCAGCGCCGCCGCGCGGAAGCGGACGAAGAGTCGAAGCTGAGCCTCGGCTGACGCCATGAGCGAAAAGCACACGATTTCCTGTCTGGTGGAGAACCACTTCGGGGTGCTGGCCCGCATGTCGGGCCTGATCAGCGCCCGGGGGTTCAACATCGACTCGCTGACGGTGAGCACGACCGAGGATCCGACGATCTCCCGCATGACGATCGTGGTGGATGCCGAGGGGCCGAAGCTGGAACAGGTGAAGGCGCAGCTCGGGCGGCTCGTGGACGTCATCGACGTCCAGGAGCTGGCGGAAGGGCGATTCCTGGACCGCGAGCTGCTGCTCGCGCGCGTGGACGCCAATGGCGCCACGAAGGCGCAGCTGGAGACGATCGCGAAACAGTTTGGTGCTAAGGTGGCCGATGCCACCGACCGGTCGATCGTGATCGAGGCGACCGGAGACACCAAGACGCTGGACCGGCTGGTGGAGGCGCTGCGCGCGCACCGGATCACGAAGCTGGTCCGCACCGGCCGCGTGGCCCTGGAGAAGTGATGGTGCCGTGGCCGGTCGCGCTGCTGACGCTGTTTTATGGCGTGATCGCCGCCCTGTCGGCGGCGATGGTGACGCGTATTCTGACGGGCGTCTCCCACCAATCGGTCTGGTGGCCCATCGCCTGGCTGGCGCTTTCGGCGGGAGCCGTGTGCGGGCTGCCGCTCCTGACCTCGTGGGGCAGGCGCCTGGCGATTGCGGTCTCAAGCCTCTTGATCCTCGCCACGTTGGCGGCGGCCGGGGTGCTGGTGGCCGCCGGACGGCCAGGCATCGGCCTGCTGGTGACGTTCAGCACCGGCTGCCACTATCTGATGATCCGGTATCTGCAACGCCCGTCGGTGACAACATTGTTTCGACAACCAGCCATCAGCGGAGAGTGATATGGCCAAGATTTATTACGACAAGCATGCGGACCTGAGCGCGCTCAAAGGCAAGACGGTAGCCATCATCGGCTACGGCATCCAGGGGCGCGGCCAGGCGCTGAACCTGCGCGATTCCGGCATCAAGGTGGTCGTGGCCCAGCGGCCCGGCGGGCCGAACTATGACCTGGCCAAGCAGGACGGATTTACGCCGTTGTCCGCGGCCGACGCGACCAAGAAAGCGGACCTGATCATTCTGCTTGCCCAGGATATGCTGCAGGGGCAAATCTACAAGGAGTCGATCGCGCCGAATTTGAAGCCGGGCAAGGCGCTCGGCTTCTCGCATGGCTTCGCCATTCTCTACGGGCTGGTCAAGCCGCCCAAGACGGTGGACGTGGTGATGATCGCGCCCAAGGGGCCGGGCAGCCTGGTGCGTTCGCAATATCAAGAGGGCAAGGGGGTGCCCGCGCTCGTCGCGGTGCATCAGGATGCGACCGGACGCGCGAAAGCGATCGCGCTCGCCTGGGCGAAGGGCATCGGTGCTGCGCGCGCCGGGGTGCTGGAGACGACGTTCAAGGAAGAGACCGAAACCGATAACTTCGGCGAGCAGGCGGTGCTCTGCGGGGGTGCTTCAGCGCTCATCAAGGCCGGGTTTGAGACGCTGGTGGAGGCGGGCTACCAGCCGGAACTGGCCTATTTCGAGTGTCTGCACGAGCTGAAGCTGATCACCGACATGTTCTGGGCGACGGGGATTCAGGGGATGCGCAAGCGGGTCTCCGACACCGCCAAGTGGGGTGACATCCACTGTGGGCCGCGCGTCATCGATGCGCGCGTGAAGGAGAGCATGCGCCAGCTGCTGCGCGAGATCCAATCCGGCCAGTTCGCCAAGGAATGGATTGCCGAGCATGAAGCGGGGCGGCCGAACTTCACGCGCTTGATGCAGCAGGATGAGCAGCATGCGATCGAGCGGACCGGGGCCGCGCTGCGCGCCATGATGCCGTGGATCAGCAACAGCGGCGCACAGAAGCGGACAGGGAAGGCCGGCAAGCGTGTAACAACACGGCAGCCAGCCAGGAGCCGGTCCTAACGGGATGGATCGCCGCGATGTTTGAAGGACAGGTGCAGGATCCCAGGGTGTTCATCGAGGCGCTGCGGCAGTTCCATGAGTCGCACGAGGCCGAGCGCGGCGAGCTGGCCAACGCGCTCTCCGAGCTGATCATCACCAAGCGGATCGACCTGGCCGCGGTCCGCCAGCTCCTCATCGACGAAGGCGAGGAGCCCTTGCTCGCGACCCTGTATGCCTTGACCGATCTGATCGAACCGTACATCGAAGAAGGCGGAGTGGAAGAGTAGAGGCCACCATGAGACGCATCACCATTTTTGACACGACGTTGCGCGACGGGGAACAGTGTCCCGGTGCGAGCCTGACCCCCCAAGAAAAACTGGAGATCGCCAAGCAGCTCGCCCGCCTGGGCGTGGACGTCATCGAGGGCGGCTTTCCGATCGCCTCGCCCGGCGATGCGCAAGCGGTGAAGATGATCGCGCAGGCGATCAAGGGACCGACCATCGCCGCGCTCGCCCGTTCGCTGCCGGCCGACATCGACGCCGCCGCGGCGTCGCTGGCGCCGGCCAAGAAGAAGCGCATCCACGTCTTTCTGGCCACCTCGCCCATCCACCGGAAGTACAAGCTGCGGAAGGCCGAGGCGGAGATCGTGCGCCAGGCGGTCTGGGCGGTGAGCTACGCCAAGCGCTACAGCAAGGACGTCGAGTTCTCGCCCGAGGATGCCTCGCGCACCGAGCCGGAGTTTCTGCACAAGGTGCTGGAAGCGGTCATCAGGGCCGGGGCGACGACGGTCAACATTCCCGACACGGTCGGGTTTGCGATTCCGGATGAGTTCGGCCGGCTGATCAAAGGGATCGTCGATCGGGTGCCCAACATCCACCAGGCGGTGATCAGCGTCCACTGCCACAACGACCTGGGGCTGTCCGTGCCCAATTCGCTGGCCGCCATCAAACACGGAGCCGGGCAGGTCGAGTGCACCGTCAACGGCATCGGCGAGCGGGCGGGCAACGCCTCGCTTGAAGAGATCGTGATGTCGCTCAAAATCCGCCAGGACTTCTACCGGGCCACGACCGGCATCGACACGAGGCAGATCGCCAAGAGCTCTCGGCTGGTCAGCAGCCTGACCGGCATCATCGTGCAGCCGAACAAGGCGATCGTCGGCGGCAACGCGTTCCGGCACGAGTCCGGCATCCACCAGGATGGCGTGCTCAAGCATGCGGCGACCTATGAGATCATGCGCCCGCAGGACGTGGGGATCGGCGAGAGCAAGCTGGTGCTGGGCAAGCTTTCCGGACGCCACGCCTTCGCCAAGCGGTTGGGCACGCTGGGATTCCGCCTCTCGAAACACGATCTGGACCGCGCCTTTGAGCGGTTTAAGGCGCTGGCGGATAAGAAGAAGGAAGTGTTCGACGAGGATCTGGCCGCCATCGTCGAAGATGAGCTGCCCGCCGAGCAGGAGATTTACAAGCTGGTCTACGTCCACACCACCTCCGGCACCGAGACGGTGCCGACGGCCACCATCCGCCTCTCGAAAGAGGGCCGGGAGGTCCAGGATGCCGCCTGCGGGGATGGGCCGGTGGACGCCTGCTACAAGACGATTGACCGTCTGACGGGTGTCTCAGCCGAGCTCGTGGACTACGGCCTGCACGCCGTGACCAAAGGTAAAGACGCCGTGGGCGAAGTGAGCGTGCGGCTGCGCCGCCAGGGCCTGGAAGTCAGCGGCCGCGGGGCCTCGACCGACATCATCGAAGCCTCGGCCAGGGCGTATCTGAACGCCATCAACAAGCTGCTCTCCACCTCGACCCGCCGATCCTACGTCAAGCGGCGAAACACATTGCATCCGTAAGTGATGGGTGATAGGTGATGAGTGATAAGTGTGGTATGCATGGAACGCTGCCACCTGTCACTTAGCTCTCATCACTTAGCACTCGTATGACGCGCCTCTTCGGCGTGCTCGGGCATCCGGTCGGCCACACGCTCTCTCCGGCGATGCACGCGGCGGCGTTCCGCGCGCTGCGGGTGGACGCAGTCTACTCACCCTTCGAGGTTCCCCCGAAGCTCCTGCCGCCCATCCTGCGCGCGCTCGTGCTGGCCGGCGTGGAAGGGCTCAACGTTACGGTGCCGCTGAAAGAAGCGGTGTTGCCGCTGCTCGACCGGGTCGATCCGGCCGCTCGGGCGATCGGGGCGGTGAACACGATCGTGATTCGCGGGCGGCGCACGAGCGGGTACAACACGGATGGGGTCGGCTTCAGGCGCGCGCTCGAAGAGCTCGGATGGCGGCCCAAGCCGGCACGGGCCGTGGTGCTGGGCGCTGGAGGAGCGGCCCGGGCGGTCTTATGGGAGCTGGCGCGGGTGCGGGGCGGCCGCCTGGTGATCGCCAATCGCACGCTGAGCCATGCGCAGCGGTTGGCCCGTTGGCTCCTGCGCCACCGTCCTGGCGTCACGGTCGAGGCGGCGCCGCTGAGGGCGGTGTCGCTGGCCGAAGCGGATCTGCTGGTCAACGCGACGACGGTCGGGATGCGAGCAAACGAGAGCCTTCCCATCGAGCTTGGGGCGCTCTCCCGCCGCGCGATCGTCTACGATCTGGTCTACCACCGGCAGACGCCGCTCATCCGCGCGGCCCGACAGCGGGGATGTGTTGCGGCGAACGGGGCCTCGATGCTACTATACCAGGGTGCCGAATCGCTTCGGCTGTGGCTGCACCGCGCTCCGCCCATCGAGGCGATGCGGCGCGCCCTGATGTCAGCGCTGCGCGCACCCAGAGGGTAGTCGTCATCGAGCCTGTTGCCGCAACCGGATTGCCCTGGATTGTGTGGGTGATTGTCTTTGCCTTCGGCGCGTGCATCGGCAGCTTCCTCAACGTCTGTATCTACCGGCTGCCGCGCGAGCAGTCCATCGTCAAGCCGCGCTCGCGCTGCCCGCACTGCGCGCACCCGATCGCGTGGTACGACAACATCCCGCTGGCGAGCTACCTCTGCCTGGGTGCGGCGTGCCGCCACTGCAAGAAGCTGATCTCGTGGCGCTATCCGCTGATCGAGCTGCTGACCGGTCTCGCCGTCGTCGGGGTGCTGATACGCTTCGGCATTGGCGCGGTCGGGCTGGTCTACGCGGCGTTTCTCTGCGCGCTGATCGCCGCGAGCTTCATCGACTTCGAGTTTCAGATCATCCCGGACGAAATCAGTCTGGGCGGGCTGGTGCTTGGGGTGGTGCTCAGCGGGCTCGTGCCATCGCTGCACGGAACGGATTCCCATCTGCTGTCGCTCGGACGCTCGGTGATCGGGTTGCTGGTCGGTGGCGGGCTGCTCTACGGGACCGGCATGCTGGGCGATTTCCTGTTCAAGAAGGAGAGCATGGGCGGAGGCGACATCAAGCTGCTGGCGATGGCCGGGTCGCTCCTTGGCTGGAAACTGGCGCTGCTGGCCTTTTTCCTGGCACCCATGCTCGCCCTGCTGCCCGGGCTGTTTGTGCTGATCTTCAAGAAGTCGCACGTCATTCCCTACGGGCCGTTCCTGTCGCTCGCACTCATCGTGGCGCTGTTTGTCGGCGACGAGGTGATCCGCGCGACCGGCATGGAGGAGAGCTTGCAGCTGTTGTGGAGCTACTACGGATGGAGATGATCGCCCGATGCTGAGGTTTCTGACCGCCGGGGAGTCGCACGGCCCATGCCTGGTCGCCACGCTGGAAGGCCTGCCGGCCGGCGTCCCCATTGATCTGGCGCAGCTCAACGCCGAGATGCGCCGGCGCCAGCTCGGCTATGGCCGGGGCCCGCGCATGCAGTTCGAGCCGGATGCGATCGAGCTACTCTCCGGCGTCCGGCGGGGCAAGACGCTAGGCAGCCCGATTGCGCTGCTGATCCGCAACAAGGACGCTTCGATTGACCGGCTGCCGGTCGTCACCCAGCCGCGGCCTGGCCATGCGGACCTCACCGGCGCGCTCAAGTACGATCATCGCGACGTGCGCAACGTCCTCGAGCGGGCGAGCGCCAGGGAGACGGCGGCGCGGGTGGCGGTGGGTGCTCTGTGCAAGCAGCTGCTCTCACCGCTGGATATTGAGCTGGCGAGCCATGTGACCGCGCTGGGCGCGACGCGCGCCAAGCCCTCACGCCCGACGGTCGCGCAGGTGCGCGCGCGGGCCGAGCGCACACCGCTGCGGTGCCTGGACCCATCGGCGACCAAGCGAATGATGCGGCAGATCGACGGGTGCGTGAAGGCCGGCGATACGCTGGGCGGCATCTTCGAGGTGCTGGTCGAGGGCGTCCCGCCCGGGCTCGGGAGCTATGTCCACTACGACCGGCGGCTCGACGCGATCCTGGGCTGGTCGGTCCTCTCGATTCACGCGGTGAAGGCGGTGGAGGTCGGCGACGGCGTGCTGGCCGCCTCGCTGCAGGGTTCGCAGGTCCACGACGAGATCTTCTACGCGAAGGGCAAGGGGTTCCACCGCTCCTCCAACCGCTCCGGCGGGTTCGAGGGCGGCATGACCACCGGTGAGCCGATCGTCGTACGCGGGTTCCTCAAACCGCTCTCCACTCTGAAGAAACCGATGCGGTCGGTGGAGATCAACACGAAGAAGCCGGTCGTGGCGACGGTCGAGCGCACCGATGTGACGACCGTGCCCGCGGCCGGCGTGATCGGCGAGGCGATGGTCGCCTTCGAGTTGGCCAAGGCCATGCTGGAGAAGTTCGGCGGCGACAGCTTGCGCGAACTGACGCGCAACCGCGATGGCTACTTGCGGCAGGTGCGGCAGTTTTAGCCCGCCCATGAACATCGTCCTCACCGGATTCATGGGCACGGGGAAGACGACGGTCGGCAAGCGGCTGGCCAAGCGGCTCGGCTGGAAGTTCGTCGACGTCGATCAACTCATCGAGGCCAGCGCCAAGATGCCGATCGCGCGCATCTTCGAGCAGCGCAGCGAACCGGTCTTCCGCCGGCTGGAGCGCCGGCACATCAACCACGTGATCCACGGCCGCGAGCAGGTGATCGCCACCGGCGGCGGGGCGTTCATCGCCCCGGAGAACCGCACACGCCTGAAGGCCAGCGGTCCGGTGGTGTGCCTGACGGCCAAGCCGGGCGTGATTCTGGCACGGGTCGGCCCGAAGCTGGCCATGCGCCCCTTACTGCGCGGCGCGCGGGATCCGCTGGCGAAGATCCGCGCGCTTCTGCAGCGCCGCGCGAAGGTCTACGCCCAGGCGGATCTCACCGTCGATACCAGCGCGCTCTCCATCGACGAGGTCGTGGAGCGGGTCTGGGATGCATTGAGCCCCTGTTTCTGCAAGAGCTGGCGTTATCTGCTCGCGCATGTCGGCGCGCTGGCGCACCGCTACGGCGGCCGATACGTCGTCGTTGTTGAGGACCGGGTGATCGCCTCGGGCGCCACACAGTTGGAAGCCTACCAGAACGCCCCGGCGCGCCTGACCGGCCATCGCGAGGCCGGCATCTACTACGTCCCCTCGACTGAAGAATCGGTGACGGTGCTGTAAGGCATGCCGAGCAGGTTCGACTCCAAGCACTCGAAGCTGCAGCGCCTGGAGTTTCCCTACATGAAGGACGCCCAGGGCCATTACGCGCCGATCGTGTATCTGCAGGCGTGGACCGGCAACCGCTGGCTCTATCTCCAGGCGTACGTCGATTCGGGCGCCTCCTGGAGCATCTTTCACGTGGACGTCGCGCAGCTGCTGGGGATCAAGCTCACCCATGCCGCGCGACGCTACGTCACCTTGGGGAACGGCAGCACGCTGCCCATTTACCTGCAGCACATCAAGGTGCGCTTCGCCGGAGACGAGTTCCTCGCGCCGGCCGGGTTTTCCGATGCGCTGCGCTCCGGATTCAACCTCATGGGGCGCGCCGGGTTTTTCAGCCGATTCGCCATGAGCTTCAACGACCGCGCCCGGCTCCTGGTCGTGACGCGCCTCACCCGGGCGCGTCGCTGAGCGGGCGAGCGGCCGCCCATCCTTGTTTCCCGCGCAACTCCTGTGGTAAGCTACTGCCCGATCACCGATGTTGACGACGCGTGAACGCTACCTGCTCTTGAATCTGATTCCCGACGTCGGCTCCGCGTGCCTGCGGCGCCTGCTGGATGCCTTTGGCGATCTCGAGCGGATCTGGCGCGCGGCCCCCGAAGCGCTCCTGCGCGTCCGGGGCATCGGCCCGGTGCTGGCGCAGCGCCTGACCGAGGGAATCCGGAATGAAGCCGCCCTGGCTCAGGAGCTCTCGCGGGCCTCGCGGGCCGGGGTGCGCATCGTCACGCCCGCCGATCCCGAGTATCCTGAGCCGCTGCGGACGATTCCTGATCCGCCGCTGGCGCTGTATATAAGAGGAAGCCTGGTTGCCGCCGATGCGCAAGCCGTGGCGGTGGTCGGCTCCCGGTATGCCTCGCCCTACGGCCTGCAGGCGGCCGAGCAGATCAGCGAAACACTCGCTCAGCGCGGGGTCACGGTGGTCTCGGGATTGGCGCGCGGCATTGATGCCGCAGCGCACCGCGGGGCGCTGGCTGCCGGAGGGCGCACGCTGGCGGTGCTCGGCAGCGGATTTGGATATCTCTACCCGGCTGAGCATGAGCCGCTCGCCGCCCAAGTGGCTGAGCACGGCGCGGTGCTCTCGGAGTACCCGATGGAGATGCGCCCGCTGCCGCACAACTTTCCGCGCCGCAACCGGATCATCAGCGGCCTCTCGCTCGGCGTAGTCGTGGTGGAGGCGGCCGCGCGCAGCGGCGCGCTGATCACCGCCGACTGCGCGCTGGAGCAGGGCCGCGAGGTGTTCGCGCTGCCGGGACCGGTGACCGCATCGACCTCGCACGGGACGCACCGGCTGATCCAGCAGGGGGCGAAACTGGTGACCTCGGTGGAGGACATTCTGGAGGAGCTCGGCCCATCGGCGGGGACCCGGGAGCTGCCCGGGGCGGCGCGGCGGGTGTCCGCCTGCCTGCGACGCGAGCCGCGCGATCTTGAAGCGATCGCTGAGGAGAGCGGCTTAGCGCTGCCCGACGTGTCGTCCTCGTTGCTGCAGCTGGAGCTCAGCCGCCTGGCGCGGCAGCTCCCCGGCAAGCATTTTGTCAGAGCGTGAGATGAACGTGGTGGTGAACGGCGAGCCGCGCGAGCTGCCGGAGGGGATGACGGTCGCCGAGCTGCTGGCCTTCCTGCAGACACCGGCGGAGCGCGTCGTCGTGGAGCTCAACCTCGTAATCTTGAAGCGCGCCCAGCATACCGCTACGCAGATGAAGGCGGGCGACCAGGTGGAGGTCGTCCGGTTCGTGGGCGGAGGAGCCAGGCATGGCTAAAAACCTGATCATCGTCGAGTCGCCGGCCAAGGCGAGGACAATCACCAAGATCCTCGGTGCGGAGTTCGAGGTGACCTCCTCCATGGGCCATCTGCGGGATTTGCCCGCCAGCCGGCTCGGGGTCGACGTCGAGCACGACTTCGCGCCCCACTACATCGTCATCCAGAAGCGCCGCAAGTTCGCCAAGCAGCTGCAGGAAGAGGCGCGCGGCAAGGAGGCGATCTACCTGGCTCCCGACCCCGACCGCGAGGGGGAAGCGATCAGCTGGCACTTGCAGACGCTGCTGCGGGACGACGAAGCTGCCCAGGCGATCAAGGCGCAGAAGCAGGCCGAGAAAGCGAAGGCCAAAATGAGCGCGCCGCCGAAGGCACAGTCTGCCAAGGCGAAGAAGGACGGTCAGGTGGAGCGGAAGATTTACCGGATCACCTTCCATGAGATCACGCCCCAGGCGATCAAGGCGGCGGTTGCGCATCCCAGCGCGATCAACCTGAAAAAGGTCGATGCCCAGCAGGCGCGGCGCATCCTCGACCGGCTGGTCGGCTACTCGCTCTCCCCCTTGCTGTGGAAAAAGATCGGGCGCGGCCTCTCGGCCGGGCGCGTGCAGTCGGTGGCGCTGCGGATCGTCGTCGACCGGGAACGAGAGATTGAGGCGTTCGTCCCGCAGGAGTACTGGACCATCGACGCGGAGCTGGCGAAGGGGAAGGGCGAGCCCTCCTTTAAGGCGCAGCTGGAGAAGATCGGCGACAAGAAAGCGGAGCTGAAAACCAAGGAAGAGTCCGAGCGCATTGTCTTCGAGCTCAAGAAGCAGTCGTGCGTGGTCGCGGGCGTGGATGAAAAAGAGCAAAAACGCTACCCGAAGCCGCCCTTCATCACGAGCACGCTGCAGCAAGAGGCGTTCCATAAGCTCGGCTATTCCTCGGCGCGCACCATGGCGATTGCCCAGCAGCTGTACGAAGGGCTGGAGATCGGCGAGGCCGGCCCGGTGGGGCTCATCACCTACATGCGCACCGATTCGGTGCGCGTGGCGGATGAGGCGCTCAAGGCGGTGCGGGGCTTCATCCCCAAGCAGTTCGGCAAGCCGTACCTCGCTCCGGAGCCGCGCGTCTATCGGTCACGCAAGACGGCGCAGGAGGCGCACGAGGCGATCCGTCCCACGAGCGTGGCGCGCACGCCGGAGTCGGTGGCCAGCGCCCTGAGCCAGGAGCAGCTCGCGCTCTACCAGCTCATCTGGCAGCGGTTCGTCGCCAGCCAGATGTCCGACGCGGTGGACCGGGTGGTCAGCGTGCAGATCGATGCCGGCAGCAAGTATCATCTGAAAGCCAACGGCCGCACCAATCTCTTCGCCGGCTGGACCAAAGCGTATCAAGAGGTCGAAGAGAAGGAGAAGGACGAGGCGGCGCTGCCTGAAGGCATGCTGCCGCCGTTGGCGACAGGGGATGCGCTCCTGCTGCTCGGCGTCACACCCGGCCAGCACTTCACCAAGCCGCCCCGCCGCTACACCGACGCCTCGCTGGTGAAGATGCTGGAAGAGCTGGGCATCGGGCGGCCCAGCACCTACGCGCCGACCATTCAGACGATCGTTTCGCGCGAGTATGTCGAGCGCAACGGCGGCAGCCTGATCCCCACCAAACTGGGCCGTCTGGTCACCGAGATGCTCGTCGAACACTTTCCCGAGGTGATGGATCTCAAATTCACCGCCGAGGTGGAGGAGGAGCTGGACCGGGTCGAAGAGGGCGATCTGCCCTGGGTGTCGGTCGTGCGGCACTTCTACACCCCGTTCTCCTCGCGCGTGACGGTGGCCCAGGAGAAGATGCGCGAAGTGAAGCGCGAGGTAATTCCCACCAACTACGTCTGCGAAGCGTGCGGCAAGCCAATGGTGATCAAGTGGGGGCGGTTCGGCCAGTTCCTGAGCTGCGCAGGTTTCCCGGACTGCAAGACCGCCCGTCCGCTGCCCACCGGCGTCAAGTGTCCCGAGCCGAATTGCGGCGGCGAGATGGTCAGCCGCCGGGGAAAAGGGCGCCGGTTCTACGGCTGCTCCAACTATCCGACCTGCCGCGCGACCATGCGGCGGCTGACGAAAGACGAATCCGGATCTCCCAACAGCCAGGGGAACGCCCCGGAGAACGCCCACGAGTAGCGCCGCCCAAGCCGAATCGATTGAACGGTTTCTCCGCTACCTCAGCGCCGAGCGCAACGCCTCCCCGCATACCTGCCGCAATTACGCGCTTGACCTCTCGCAATTTTTCGCGTTCGTCGGTCACCAGCGGATCGAGCAGATCACGGCGCTGGAGATCCGCCGGTTCGTCGCGCACTTAAGCTCGGGGGCCTCCTCCAAGCGGACGATCGCCCGCAAGCTCTCCTGCCTGCGCAGTTTCTTCCAGTTTCTCTGCCGCGAGGAGACGCTGGAGCACAACCCAGCGGTGGCGGTGCCCACGCCGCGCCTGGAGCGGCGGCTGCCGTCCTTCCTGGATGAGCGGCAGATGACGCGGCTGATCGAAGCGCCCTCGAGGAAGAAGTGGCAGGGGTGGCGCGACCGGGCGATCCTGGAAGCGCTCTACTCCACCGGCATGCGGGTGAGCGAGCTGGCCGGATTGAACCGCGAGGATCTGGATGAGATCTCCGAAACCATGCTGGTCCGCGGGAAGGGCAAGAAGGAGCGCATCTGCCCGGTCGGCAAAACGGCGCTGCGCGCCATCCGGACCTACCTGGAGCGGCGACCCAAGAAGCTGCGGATGCCCTACGCCCTCTTCGTCAGCCAGAAAGGCACGCGGCTGACCGTCCGGCAGATCGACCGGTTGCTCGTGCAGTATGTGCGCCAAGCGGGTTTGCCGTCCTCCATCAGCCCGCACAGCCTCCGGCACAGTTTTGCCACGCACCTGTTGGATCGCGGGGCGGACCTGCGCAGCGTGCAGGAGCTCCTGGGCCACGCGAGCCTCTCGACGACCCAGATCTACACGCACATCACCCCCCAGCGGCTCAAGAAGATCTACGACCAAGCCCACCCGCGAGCTTGAGATGATCTGGCTGCCGTACGAGCTGCTCTTTCTCATTGGATTTCTCCTGTATCTGCCGCGCGCCATCTGGCGCAGGCGGCTGCCGCACCGGGGATGGACGATGCGGCTCGGCCGCTACCCGCGCGGCGTGACCGAGGCGCTCGCGGGCCGGCCTTCGATCTGGCTGCATGCCGTCAGCGTCGGTGAGGTGCTGGCGGCCCAGCCGCTGATCCGCGCGCTCACCGAGGCGGATCCAGCGCGACCGCTCGTGCTCTCAACGATCACCCCCGGCGGATTTCAGATGGCCTCCACGCGGTTTGCCCCTCCGGTTGTGCCGATCTACGTTCCGCTCGACCTGACCGGCTGCGCGACACGGGCGCTTGAGACGATTCGCCCGCGTGCGCTGCTCCTGATGGAGTCGGAGCTGTGGCCGAACCTGATCCGCCTGACGCATGCGCGGAACATTCCGGTGGCGGTGGTGAACGGCCGGGTCTCTCCGCGGTCGTTCCGGCGGTCCCGCCTGATCACGCCGTGGCTGCGCGGCATGCTCGACCGGGTCGCGCTATTCCTGATGCAGAGCCAGGAGGATGCGGATCGGCTGATCCAGCTCGGCGCTCCGCCCGGGAAGGTGCACGTGGTCGGCAGCCTCAAATGGGATGCCAGCCGCGCCACTCACGCCTCAGCCGAGGCGCTTCGCGAAGCGGCGATGCGCCTGGGGCTGTCCCCGGGCGATCCTGTGCTGGTGGCCGGCAGCACGCACCGCGGGGAAGAGGAGCCGCTGATCCGGGCGTTTCTCGGCCTTCGCGGCGCCCGCCAGGGCCTGCGGCTGATCATCGCGCCGCGCCATCTCGAGCGCGTGGGCGAAGTGGAGCATCTGTTGCAGCGGCACGGGCTCAAGACGGCGCGCCTCTCCGCGCGCGCCTCCGGCCAGCCATGGGAGGCGGGCCTCATCGACACCTTCGGGCATCTGCCGGTCTATTACGGACTGGCGAGCGTGGTCTTCATCGGCGGCAGCCTGATTCCTCATGGCGGGCAGAACCCGCTGGAAGCGGCCAGCCTGGGTAAGCCGATTGCGTTCGGACCCTCGATGCACAACTTCTCGGCGATCACCCATCAGCTGCTCGCGCACCATGCCGCGCGGCAGTTGACGCCGGGCGAAGATCCCACCGCCCTGCTGCATGAGCTGCTGGCCAACCCGGCCGAGGCGCAGGCGATGGGCGCCCGCGCCCGGGAGCTGACCGAGCGGTTCCAGGGTGCGACCCAGCGCACTCTCCACGCCCTCCATCCCCTGCTGTTCCCTCGAACTGCGTCCTAGACGCTGTTTCCTCGACGACGTACAATAGAAGATTATGTGGCGATTTGTTCATGACGCCTGGTGGCGTCTGGCCACGCAGCACCAGCCACCGTCTCTCTCGGACCGCCTGATCGCCCGCGCTCTTCACGCCCTGTCGTTGCTCTACGGGGCGGCAGTTCGCGCGCGCAACGGAGCGTATGAGCGTGGCTGGGCCAAGTCGGTCAGCCTGCCGTGCCGGGTCGTCAGTGTGGGCAATCTGACGGTCGGTGGCACGGGCAAAACGGCCTGCGTGGAGCTGCTGGCACGGAAGCTGATCGCCCTTGGAGGGCGGGTCGCCGTCCTCTCGCGCGGCTACGGCGGGCGGGGGCAGGGCTATTGGCTTCGATGGGAGGCCGGTCGTCTTGCCACGGGCGGAGCCCACGCGGGGCAGCCCTCGCGGCTGCCCGATGAGCCGCAGATGCTGGCCCAACATTTGGCCGGGGTGCCGGTCGTGATCGGCCCCCGGCGGGAGCGGACCGGCCTGCTGGCCTGTCGCGAGCTGGGTGCGGACACGCTGGTGCTCGACGATGGATTTCAGCATCGGCGCGTGAAGCGCAATTGTGACGTGGTCCTGGTGCACGCCCGCATGCCGCTGGGCGGCTGGGCGCTGCTGCCGCGCGGCCCGATGCGCGAGCCGCTCGATGCGCTGCGCCGGGCGGACGTGATCATTGTGACCAAAGCGGACGAAGTGCTGGAGACAGTCGAAGCGCTGCGGGAACGGCTGCGGGCGGTCAATCCCTCGGCAGTGGTGGCGACGGCAATCCATGAGCCCGCGCACCTGCTGTACGTGCCGGCGGGCGAGGCCGTCTCGCCGCGAGGGCTCGCCGGCAAGCGCATCGGGCTGGTCTCCTCCATCGGCGATCCGCAGGGGTTCGAGGCCACCGTGACACGGTTGGGGGCGACGGTGGCCTGGCACCTCGCGTTTCCGGATCATCATCCGTATGACGCCGCCGATTGGGCGGCGATGATTCAGCGGGTGCAGGCGGGTCGCCCCGAGCTGATCGTCACGACGGAAAAGGATTGGGTCAGGCTGCGGCCGGTCGCGGAGAGCGGTCCCCGCCTGCCCGCGCCGCTGGCCGTATTGGGCGTGCGGATGACGCTGGTGACCGGAGAGCAGGAGTTGGATGATCGATTGGCTCGCGTACACGCTCGTTAAAGGGCTCGGCGGCCTGCTATGCCGGCTGTCGCCCGAGGCCGCCGTCTGGATCGGCGAACAGCTCGGTGCGCTGGCCTATTGGCTGCAGCCGAAGCGCAGCCGCATCGGGCTCCTGAATCTACGGGCCGCTTTCAAGGGGGCTCTCTCGCCTGAGGAAGCGCGGCGAATCATCCGGGCCTGTTACCGGCAGCTGGGTGCCGGGATCGTGGAGATGCTGCGCCTGCCGGTGATCGACCGGGCCTACATCGACCGGTATGTGACGATTGAGGGCCGAGCCCACTTCGAAGCCGCCGTGGTCTCCGGCCGGCCGGTCATGTTCCTGACCGGCCACTACGGCAATTGGGAGCTGTTATCGATCGTCGCCGCCTTGTACGGTCATCCGATCGTGGCGCTGGCGCGCGCGCAGCAGAAGCTGCCGAAGCTGTATCGGCTCCTGGTTTCCTACCGGGAATCCAAAGGCTGCACGATCATCCACAAGGGCGGCGCGATGCGCCGGCTGATCGCCGCCCTGGAAGCGCGCCAGCTGGTCGGGATCGTAGGCGATCAAGCCAGCCGGCAGGGCCTCTTCGCGGAGTTCTTCGGGAGACCGGCGCTGTTTGCCAAGGGGCCGTTTGAGCTGGCCTATCGGAAAGGCGCGCTGATTGTTCCCGGGTTCATGCGCCGCATGCACGGCCCGTACCACCGGTTGACGCTCGAACCGCCCATCACGCTTGCCGCGCACCAGGGGGAAGCGGCGGCGGTCCGCGGCGCCATCGAGCAGTTCGCCGAGGTGCTGGCCCGCCACATTGCGGAGGATCCCAGCCAGTGGCTCTGGATGCATAAGCGGTGGAAGTACACGCCGGCGAGGCGGTTGCTCGTCCTCAGCGACGGGAAGCTCGGGCATGTGAAGCAGTCGCTGGCGGTCGTGGAGGCTGCGCGCGCCGGCAACCGGCACATCACTCACGAGATCGTGGAAGTGCGCTACCGGCATCCGCTTGCCCGGGCGCTGGCCCTCGTGTGGAGCGGATGGCTGCCGCGCGGCCTGGGGGCGACCGCCTGCTTGCGGATGGCGCTCGCCCCGGATTCGGCGAAAGCATTGCTGAGTCGCTACGCGGACATGATCATCTCCTGCGGCGCCTCGACGGCCCCGGTCAATCTCCTGTGGGCGGCGGACAACCGCGCGAAGTCGGTCGTCCTCATGAACCCCGCGCCGCTGCCGCTTCGCCGCTTCGATCTCGTGATCGCGCCCCGGCATGACCGGCTTCCCGCGCGGCCTCGCGTGATCCGGATCTCCGGCGCGCTGGCCTCGCCGCTGACGCCCGAAGCGCTCGCCCAGGCGGGCGAGCGCTTAACGGCGCATCCCGGCTTCCGGGCCGGGCTCCGCGGCGAGCATCGGCCGCCGGTCGTGGCGGTCTTCATCGGCGGCAACACGCCGCGCTACGTCATCACGACCGCCTTTGCCGAGTCGCTGATCGCCGAGGTGACCCACGCCTGCGAGCAGCTGGACGGATGGTGCCTGGTGACCACCTCTCGCCGCACGCCCTCCGCGGTGGAGCAGCTGCTGGCCGAGCGGTTGGAGCGCCATCCGCGTTGCGGGCTGCTGCTGATTGCCACCCGCGACCCGATCGACGGCACGATGACCGGCATGTTGGGATGGGCGGACGTGGCGCTGGTGACCGGCGAGAGCGTCTCCATGATCTCCGAGGCGTGCGCCAGCGGACGGCAGGTCGTCGTCGTTCCGCCTCCCGGCCGCGAAGCCGGGGCCAGGGCGACCAAGCATGAGCGGTTCCTGCGCGAGCTGGTGCGCGAAGGGTTCGTCCGGCTCGCTCCGCTGCCCGAACTGGCGGCGGCAATTCAACGGGCGGCATCCGCACGCGAACCGGCGAGGCGGCTGGACGATTTCACGGCGGTGCGCGACGCCCTCGCCCGCCTGCTCTGATGCACGTGCTGCAGCTCCTTCCCAAACTTGAAGTGGGGGGTGTTGAGCGGGGCGTGCTCGACCTCGCGAAGGGCTTGGTGGCGCGCGGCCATCGGGTCAGCGTCGTGTCGGCCGGCGGGCCGCTAGTCGCCCGGCTCACCGAGCTGGGCGCCAGGCACTATCAGCTGCCGGTGCATGAGAAATCGCTTCGGTCGATGTGGGCCTGCGTGCCGGCGGTGATCCGTCTCATCCGCGAGACGCAGGTCGATCTGGTCCATGCGCGCTCGCGCGTGCCGGGCTGGATCGGCTATGCCGCCGCGCGGCGCAGCCAGCGGCCCTTCGTGACGACGGCGCACGGCTTCTACGCTCCCCATCTGGGCTCGCGCGTCATGGCGTGGGGCCGGGTCGTGATTGCGCCCTCCCGAGCGCTCGGCGACTACCTGGTTCAGCAGCTTCGCGTGCCTAAACATCGGCTGCGGATCATCCCGCGTGGCGTCGACCTCAGCGAATTTACGTTTCAGCCGCCGCCGGAGGCGCACGACGGGCCATGGCGCATCGGCGTCATCGGACGCCTGAGCCCGATCAAGGGGCAGGAGACGGCGATCCGCGCCTGCGCCCAGCTCATCCGTAGCAAGCTGCCGGTGACGCTGTGCCTCGCCGGCGACGCGCCGGAGACGCCGCTGCGCGCGCGGCTGTCGACGCTGGCGGCCTCGCTCGGCATCGAGGGGCAGGTCGAGTGGCTCGGCCTGCGGGAGGACGTGCCGGCATTGATCGCCTCGATGGACCTCATGGCCGTGCCCTCGACGTATCCGGAGTCGTTCGGCCGCGGCGTGGCGGAAGCGCAGGCGGTGGGCCGGCCGGTGGTGGCGTCGAACGTGGGCGCGCTGGCGGAGCTGATCGAAGACGGGGACGCCGGGTTGCTGGTGCCGCCGCGCGATCCCCGGGCGCTGGCCCAGGCGCTGGAGCGGTTCATCGGCGATCCTGCGCTGCGCGCGCGCTGCGTGGCGAACGGCCGCCGGTGCATCGAGGCTGACGGGGGCGTGGACCGGATGGTCGAGTCGACGCTGGCCGCCTACGATGAGTGCCTGACCCGGCCGAAGATTCTGATCTGGAAGCTCAGCGCGATGGGCGACGTGGTGCTCTCCACGCCGACCGTGCGCGCACTCCGCAAGCAGTTTCCCAAGGCCCATCTCACGCTGGCCGTCGGGCGCCCGGCCTACGAGGTGATGGCACACTGCCCGTACCTCGACAACATCCTGATCTATGACCGCGCGCGGAAAAACCGCGGCCCCCTCGGCCTCAGGCGGTTCCTCCAAGATGTGCGCCGGGAAGGGTTCGATCTCTCGGTCGACCTGCAGAACAGCCGCAAGACGCACGTGCTGGCCTGGTTGGCCGGCATTCCGGTCCGCGTGGGCTACGCCAGGAAGTTCGGCCGGCTGTTGAACCGGGGGGTGCGCTTGCCCCGCGTGGTGCTCGCGCCGATTGCGCATCAGCACTACCTGCTGCGGCAGGCCGGCTTCACTCCGGACGGGGAGGCGCTGGAGCTGTGGCCGTCGCCGCTCGATGAGCAGCGGGCGGCCGCGCTGCTGCAGGGCCTCATGGGACGCCCGGTCGTCGGGATGCAGCCTGGCGGCAGCGCGCGGTGGCTCACGAAGCGGTGGGACCTGGACCGGTGGGCCAAGCTGTGCGACGCGCTCTCGCAGCGCGGCCTGCAGGTCGTCATCACGGGCAGTCAAGAGGAACGGCCGTTGGCGGAGGCGCTGGCGCGGATGACCGCGATCCCGCCGCGATCGGTGGTCGGAGAGACCACCGTGCTTGAGCTGGCCAGCCTCATCAAGCGGTGCGCGCTGTTCCTCGCGCACGACTCCGCCGCACTCCATCTGGCGGCGGCGATGGGTACGCCGACCATCGCGCTGTTCGGCCCCACCGATCCCCGCCGGCATCTGCCGCCGACGTTCGTCGGCCAGGTGATCAAGAAGGACGTCTTCTGCAGCCCGTGCTATTCGGCCCGCTGCCGCACGGTGACGCATGCGTGCATGAAGCGGATTACCGTGGACGAGGTGCTGGCGGCCGCGCTGGCGCTGCTGCCATGAAGATCCTCCACCTCACCTCGCATCTCAACATCGGCGGCGTCAGCCGCTATGTCCTGTCCCTTTCCAAGGGGTTGCGCGAGCACGGACATGAGGTGGTGCTGGCCTCGGACGCCGGCGAGCTTGCACCCGAAGCCGACGCGATAGGCCTCACCCGCTGGACGGCGCCGCTGCATACCAGCGCGGAGTTCGGCCCATGGGCCTCCGCGGCGACTCGCGAGCTGGGCGAGCGCCTGCGCCGGCACCCGGTCGAAGTCATGCATGCCCACACCCGCGTCGCACAGGTCGTGGCCGACCGGCTGGCGCGCGCGGCGCGCATTCCCTACGTCACGACATGGCACGGGCTGTTTCGTCCGAATCTCGGCCGCATCCTGTGGCCGTGCCAGGGCGAGCGGGTCATCGCCATCAGCGAGCCGGTCCGCAGCCACCTCGTGCGCGACTTTCAGGTGGGTCCGGAGCGCATCCGTCTCATCCCCAACGGCGTCGACGTCGACTATTTTTCCCAGGCGCCGGCGGCTGCCGCGGTGGAGGCCTACCGCGCGCGATGGCATCTCTCGCGGCAGGGGCCGGTGATCGGAGGCGTGGGCCGCCTGGCCTCCGGCCGCGTCAAAGGGTTTGACCTGTTGTTGCTCGCCACTCGCGCGCTGCTCCCCGAATTTCCGACTCTGCAGACGGTCCTGGTGGGCGATGGGCCCCGCGCTTCATTTTTAAGAGAGAAGATCGCGCAATTGGGTTTGGACGGCCGTGTCCATCTCTTGGGAGCGGCGGCTGATGTGCGTCTGCCGCTGGCAATCATGGATGTGTTCGTCTTTCCCTCGCGCTGGCCCGAGGGGTTCGGCCTCTCGCTCATCGAAGCGATGGCGGCCGGCAAGCCGGTGGTGGCCAATCACGTCGGAGCCACACCGGACATCGTCGAGCATGGACACGGCGGCTGGCTCGTCCCGCCGGAGGATCCCGCGGCCTTGGCCGAGGGGATTGCGCGGATGCTCCGCGATCCCTCACGCGCGGCACAATTCGGGCAGGAAGCGCGCCGGCGCGCGCAGGAACGGTTCAGCCTCGAACGCATGGTGCGCGAGGTGGAAGCGGTCTATCACGAGGTCGTGCACCGGACATGAACCGGATCCTGGTGGTGCTGCCCAACTGGTTCGGCGAGACGCTCTTCGCCACGCCGTTTCTCCGGGCGTTGCGCGAGGGATCGCCCGGGAGCCATCTCGCCACGCTTGGCTGGCCGCAGTGCCGTGAGGTGCTGCTGCAGAATCCGCGCGTGGACGAGATCCTGACGTATGACGAGCGCGGAGCGCATCGAACCATCGGCGGGAAACTGCGCGCGCTCCAACTGGTGCGCCGCGGTCGATTTAATACCGCCTTCATCTTGCGCAAGAGCCTGTCGCGCTCGCTCCTCCTGGTGCTCGCCGGCGTGCCGCGCCGGATCGGCTTCGCCAATCCCAAGAGCGGCTGGTTGCTGACCGATCGCGTCCTCCCCGCGTCGGCTCCGGCGCACAAAGCGTCTTCCTACCTCCCCTTGCTGGGGGCGGCGAATCTTCACCCTGTGCAACACGCGTATGAGTACTGGGTCAGCGATGGGGAACGGTGTGCGGCGGCCGAGTTGGTGCCGCCGGCTCAGGCGGGCGATCCGCGTCCGCTCATCGTGATGCATCCCGGCGCGAATTGGCCGCACAAGCGGTGGCCGGCCGATCGGTTTGCGGCCGTGGGCGATCGACTGGCCGCTGCGCACGGCGCGCAGATCGCGATCACGGGCGGGCCGGATGATCAGCCGCTTGCCGAGGCGATCCGGCAGCGGATGCGCCAGCCGGCACTCCTGTTGGCCGGGCGCACGACCCTGCGCACGCTGGCCGCCTGTCTGCAGCAGGCCCGGCTCGTCATTGCGGCCGACACCGGCGTGCTGCACATCGCGTGCGCCTTGCGCCGCCCCGTGGTGGCGCTCTACGGCCCGACGTCTCCGGCGCGGACCGGCCCGCTGGGCGACCCGCAGCGGACCGTCGTGCTGCATCATCCGGACTGCTGCCCGCAGATTCCCTGCTATGACCCCGACCGTCCGTCCCATGCCGGCATGCACGCCATCACCGTGGAGGAAGTCTCCCGCGCAGCCGACGCCTTGCTGGCCCAGCGCGTCGGCGCATAACCCATGGATGCTTCGTCCCGCACGCCGCGCCTGCTGGTCATCGGGCCTTCCAACATCGGGGACGCCATCCTCATGAGCGAGGTGATTGCGCAGCTCCATGCGCGCTATCCGCAGGGCCATCTCGCCCTGGTGGTGGGGGAGCGGGCATGCCTGCTCTTCGCCGACGACCCGAGAATCCACAGCCTCGTGGATTTCAGCGCGTTCGATTCGGCGATCGGCCGCCTCAGGCTCGCCTGGGCGCTGTGGCGCTACCAGCCCCATGTGGTCGTCGATCTTCGGCATACCGCGTACCCGCTGCTGCTGAAACCGCTCAGCGCCTGGCGGTATCTCCTGCAGCCGCCGAGGACGATGACTCACATGCGCGACCGCTACCAATGGCGGCTGGCCGCGCAGGTTCCGGCCTGCGCGTCGCGGCTGCCGATGGGAGAAGGCGGCCCGCTGCATTTTACGGAGCGGGATGTCGCCCAGGTGGAGGCATTGTGGAAGCGATGGCAGGTCGAATCGGGGGGGCGACTGGTGGTCGTCTGCCCGGGCGCGCGCAGCCATATCAAGCGGGGGACGGGGGGGGGATTCGCGCGCGTCGCCGACCGGCTTGTGGCGGAGGCGGGCGCGCGCATCCTCTTTTCCGGCGAGCCCTCCGAAGAGCCGGTTATCGAAGAGATTCTCGCACTCATGGACCGGCCGGCGCGCAGCGCCGTGGGGTTGCTGACCATCCGGCAGCTGGGCCTGGTGATGCGCCGCGCCGCCCTTGTGCTCACCAACGATTCCGCTTCGCTCCACCTGGCTTCGGCGCTGGACGTCCCGACGGTGGCGATCTTCGGGCCCACCGATGACGGCGTCTACGGCCCGACCGCGTCGCGCAGCCGGATCGTGCGCCGCGCCCTGTTCTGTGCGCCCTGCCGGCGGTCGCTGTGCCGCTTCAACCATGAGTGCATGCGGTTTATTGGCCCCGATGAAGTGTACGACGCTGCCGTCAAGGTGCTGCAGCGTCAGTGATGAGTGATGAGTGCTGGGTGATAGGTGAAGAACAAGAAGACGATGCGACATGAGTCAACTTGAGATCTCCAATCCGGCACCGAGCACCCAGTACTTATCACCATCGCTGGTTCCGAAGCGCATCCTGGTGATTCGCCTGGACCGCATCGGCGACGTGGTGCTCTCCACGCCGGTGCTGCACGAGCTGCGCCGGAGCTTTCCGCACGCGTTCATCGCCATGATGGTCCGCCCGCCGTGTCATGAGCTCCTCGAGGGCCACCCTGCGCTCAATGAGGTGCTCGTGTACGACAAAGAAGGCAGGGAACGGAGCGTCTTCGGCACGATCCGCTTTGCGCTGCGGCTGCGGCGCCACGAATTCGATACCGCCTTGGTCCTGCATCCCAGCAACCGGTCGCATTGGATCCCCTGGCTCGCCGGGATTCCCACGCGGATCGGCTACCGCCGGAAGCACAGCTGGCTGCTCACCCAGCGCCTGCCGCACCGCAAGCAGGAAGGCCGTCAGCACGAGGCGGCGTACGCCTTGGAGCTGTTGCAGCCCTTCGGCATCGCACCGGGCGTTCCCAAGCCGTCGGTTGTCGTGCGCGACGCGGCCGTGCACCAGGTGGAGGCGATGCTGGCAGCCGCATCAATCCACCCGGCCGAGACGCTCGTGGCGGTCCATCCCTCCGCCAGCTGCATCTCGAAGCGGTGGATGCCTGAGCGGTTTGCCGAAGTGGCGGACCGGCTCGCGGCGGAACACGCGGCGCGCATCTGCCTCGTGGCCGGCGCGTCCGATGCCGATTCGGTTGAGCGCATGGCGCGCGCGATGCGCCAGCCAGCACTCAACCTCGCGGGTCGGCTCACGCTCGGGCAGCTGGCCGCGCTGCTGCGCCGGTGCCGCCTGCTGATCTCCAACGACTCCGGGCCGGTGCACATCGCGGCCGCCGTCGGCACGCCGGTCGTCGACATCTTCGGCCGGAATCAGGCCGGGCTCTCTCCGCAGCGGTGGGGGCCGCTGGGGGAGGGACACGCGGTGCTGCATAAAGAGGTCGGCTGCGTCACGTGCCTCGCGCACGACTGCGACATCGAGTTTCTGTGTCTGACGACGCTCCAAGTCGATGAGGTCTATCAGGCGGCCGTCTCCGTGCTCGATCGCCCGAGAGGGAATTGACTTTCATGCGGCCGGCCGCTTACACTAGGAGTCCATAATGCGATCCACACGCGCGGCAACCTGGTGCATGGTCTTCTCGCTCGTCGGCCTCGGGCTGTGCGCCTACCTGTTCATCCTCCACCTCGGCCTCATGCGGGGCGATCTCCTCGGCGGGCCCGCGTGCGGCAGCGACGGCGCCTTCAACTGCCATGCCGTGACCGCCAGCCGCTGGGGCGTGCTCTTCGGCGTGCCGCTCGCTCTGTGGGGCATGCTGGGGTACTTGGCCGTCCTGGCCCTCGCCCGTCTGGTCGGCCACTCCGAGGAGTGGGCGCCCCATCTCCTGACGGTGATCTTCTGTCTTGCGGCCGCATACGTGATCGCTGATCTCTTCCTGTTCGGCGTGATGGCCCTCGAACTGCGCGCCTACTGCCTGTTTTGTCTGGGAACCTATCTGGTGAATCTGGCCTTGCTCGTGCTCTCCGGCTGCGCGCTGGGCTATCCGTGGCCGCAGGCGATCGGACGGCTGCCGGCCGCACTCGGCACGCTCGTGCCGTCCGGCCAGCGTCGGGCCGCCTGGCTGTTCTGGGACCCCTTCCTCGTCGCGGCCGTTGCTGTGGCCGGGCTCCATCTGGCCACGATCTACGTCAGCCGGGGCAGCCTCGGCAGCATGCGGAAACAGATCGCCGACTTCGCCGCAAAACAGCCGCGCGTCTCCATCCAGACCGAAGGCGATCCGTCCATCGGCCCGGCGGAGGCGCCGATCCATCTGGTCGAATTCAGCGATTTCCTCTGCCCGGCCTGCCAGCGCGCCTCGAAGATGAACCATGTGATTCTCGCCGGCCACCGGCGCGACGTGCACTTCGTGTTCAAGCAGTATCCGCTCGACACGAACTGCAACACGATTCCCCGATCGGTCCATCCCGGCGCGTGCCTGATCGCCGCCGCGACGGAATGCGCTCATCGGCAGGGCAAGTTCTGGGAGCTGCACGACCTGATCTTCAAGGACGGGCCGCGCTACAATTTCAGCGCGCTGCCGGCTGATGCCCAGCGCCTCGGATTGAACGTCGAACAGTTTCAGGCGTGCCTGGATTCCGGGGAAGGGATGGAGGCGGTCAAGCGGGACATTGCGGAGGCGCAGCGCGTCGGGGTGAACAGCACGCCCACCTACGTGATCAATGGCCTCCCGGTGCCCGGCGGGATCACCCCGGCTCTCTTTGACGATCTGCTCCACGTGCTGCGGCAGCAGTCCTCGGGAGGGTCGTGATGGCGTCCGCGACCCCGGCGGTCGGCCGTCCAGCCCCCGCCTTCACCCTGCAGACCGGAGACGGTGCCTCGGTGCGCCTGGCCGATTTCAAGGGCCGGACCGTCGTGCTCTATTTTTATCCGAAGGATGATACGCCGGGCTGCACGAAAGAGGCGTGCAGTTTTCGCGATGAGCTGGCCGAGTTCACCAAGGCGCGCGCCGTCGTCCTGGGGGTCAGCGGCGACGACACGGCCTCGCACCGGCGGTTTGCGGAAAAATTTCACCTCACCTTTCCGCTGCTCAGCGATCCAGAGCATGCGATTGCGAAGGCGTACGGCGTCTACAAGCAGAAGTCGATGTACGGCCGCACGTACTGGGGGATCGAACGCACCACCTTCGTGATCGACGGGCGGGGACGGATCAGCGCCCTCTTTCCGAAAGTGAAAGTCGACGGGCACACCCAAGAGGTTCTCGAAGCGGTGCGTGCCGCCGGAGCGGCGGCCCCCACCGTCCGCTAATCGGCCTGGTAGGAGGGGCACAGCGAGGCGCCGAGCGGGCACGCCGCGCACGCCGGCGCCCTGGCGGTGCAGACGGCCCGGCCGTGCGCGATCATCCGGTGGCCGAACCGCGTCCACCGCCCCTTGGGAACCAGCGCCGTCAAATCCCGCTCGATCTTGTCGCGATCCTGCTGTGTCGTCAATCCCATCCGCTGGCTGAGCCGGATCATGTGGGTGTCCACGACGATGCCCGCCTCCACGCCGAACGCGTTGCCGAGGACCACGTTGGCGGTCTTGCGGGCCACGCCGGGGAGCTGAATCAGCTCCTCCATGCGCCGGGGCACGACACCGCCGAAGCGCTCCACCAGCAGCCGGCCCGCACCCTGGATGCTCTTCGCCTTGTTGCGGTAGAAGTTGACGCGGGCCAGATCGCGCTCAAGAACCGCCAGGTCGGCATCGGCGTAATCCTTGGCGGTCCGATACTTCTTGAACAGCCCGGGGGTCACCTTGTTCACGAGCACGTCCGTGCACTGGGCGGAGAGGATCGTGGCCACGAGCAACTCCAGGGGATTGCGGTACGTGAGCGAACAGGTGGCGGTCGGGTAGGCCTTCCGGAGGGCGGCCAGAATCGCGCCGATGCGGCTCTTGGCGGGGGGCAGCTTCTTCGCCATGCCGCCCATTCTAGCATAGCGACGGTTGCGGGGCCGCGTCCAACCCGCTACAATGACACCATGCCCGGCGCCACAGCGACTCAGGAGCGACGCCAGTTCGCGCGCAATGAGCTCTCAGCGCCTGTGGCCGTCAGCGTGGCGCGCTTCCGCAAGGCGATTCCCGCCAACAGCCTCAACCTGAGCCGGGGCGGCCTCTGCGTGCGGCTCGAACAGGCGCTCGACATCCACTCGCTCATCCGCTTCCACGTGGCCCCGGCCCGCCCATCGCGTCCGGTCGAATGCACCGGGCGGGTGGCGTGGATCATGCAGCGGCTCGACCTGCGCGCCGCCGCCCCCTTCCTGTACGACGTCGGCATCGAGTTCGTGAATCCGCCGGCCATGATCCGGCAGTTGCTGGCCGCTCACGGCATGCGGGTGGCGTCCGCCAAAAGACGCTCGACCCGCGAACGTGCCCTGGAGCCTTCGCTGATCCGCCGGCGGCGGTTCGTCCCGACGCTCGAACCGGCCGGCCGCAGCGCCCTGCGCTGGCACCTCGTGGTCTCAGTTGAGGGCACCCCGTGTTTCAGCGGCCACTATCCCTCCGAACGGGCGGCGGCCTCGGCCTGGGCGGAGTTCAAGCGCCGCCAGGCCCGCCGGCCTTCATGATCAAGATCCAGCCGCAGTTCGCCGTGTTTCTCGACAACCGCCCCGGGGTCCTGGCCAAGACGTGCGAGGCGCTGGCCGCGGCAGGGATCAATATCCTTGCGCTCTCGATCTTGGATACCGTGGACCACGTCATTATGCGGTTGGTGGTGGACAAGCCGAAGGAGGCGGAGGGCGTGCTCACGCGCCTCCACGCCACGGTGCAGCGGCGCGACGTCGTCTTCATGGACATGCCCAATGCCGTCGGCTCGCTGGCGCGCATCGCCGGCCGGCTGGCTGAAGCCGGCATCAACCTGGAATACGCCTACTGCACGACCCCCACGTCCCACAGCGAAGGCGCGCTCGTCTTGCGCACGAACGACCTCGAAGCCACCATCAACGCCCTCAGTTAGCCCCCGCATGGCTCCTCCATGAAGGCGGTCATGTTTCGCCGCCATGGCGGCCCTGACGCGCTCGAATACGCCGACGTCGCCGACCCTGAGCCGGCGGCGGGCCAGATCCTTGTGCGGGTCAAGGCCTGCGCGCTCAACCATCTGGATCTCTGGATCCGGCAGGGCCTTCCCGCCTACCGGATTGCGCTGCCGCACATCTCCGGCTGCGACGTGGCGGGGGTCATCGAGCGGGTCGGGGCAGGAGTGTCCAGCCTGAAGGCGGGCGATCGCGTGGTGCTGGCTCCCGGCCTCAGCTGCGGCCAATGCGACTCATGCCGCGTCGGGCGCGACAACCTCTGCGCCTCCTACGGCATCCGGGGGGCGGCCACCGACGGCGGCTATGCCGAGCTGACGGTGGCGCGCGCCGGCGATGCCATCCTCATTCCGGACGGCGTCTCCTTCGAGCAGGCCGCCGCGTTTCCCCTGACGTTCTTGACTGCGTGGCACATGCTGGCCGGCCGGGCGAAGCTCCGGGAGGGCGAGACGGTCTTGATCCATGCCGCCGGCAGCGGCATCGGGCATGCCGCGGTACAGATCGCCAAGTATCTCAAAACGACGGTGTACGCCACCGTCGGCTCCGAAGCCAAGCGCTCCAAGGCCCAGGCGCTGGGAGCCGATGCCGTGATCAGCCGGGAGCGGGAATCGTTCGAGGAGCGGGTCAAGATGCTGACCGGCGGCCGGGGGGTCGATGTCGTCTTCGAGCACATCGGCCCGGAGACCTGGGAAGGCAGCCTGCGCCTGCTCGCCAAAGGCGGCCGTCTTGTCACCTGCGGGGCAACCAGCGGTCCCACCGTCACCCTCGATCTGCGCTACGTCTTCTCCCGCCAGCTTTCGCTCCTGGGATCGATGATGGGCACCGCCGGCGAGCTGCACACCGTCAGCCGGCTGGTCTTTGCCGGCCAGCTGACGCCCATCGTGGACACCGTGTTTCCGCTGCGCGAAGCCCGCTCCGCCCAGGAGCGGATGGGCAACCGGGACGTCTTCGGCAAGCTGCTGCTCGCGCCGCCATAACCCCCCGCGCCTCTTGGTTTTTTGGCCGTCATCGGGCATACTTGAACTGCTCGATCAAGGCAAACTCTTCGAAAGGAGAGGACGCAAAGCCACGGGCCCTCCCTCCTGAGCGTGTGGGAGGCGGGTAGCCGGGTTGCCGACCAGAGGTGTAAGCGAACACGAGCCTCCTTTCGGAGGACTCGTGTTTTTTGTTTTTTGGCGTGGCGCGGAGGTGCAGCGTGCTCACCGGTCGCCGGAAGACACAGGGGATCCTGCTGGTCGAACTGCTCTTCGCCGTCGGCGTGCTGGCCGTGGCCGGCCTGTGGCTCTTCGGCGCGTTCACCGCCAGCCTTCAGCTCACCAGCACGTCCCAGGAGGCGGCGGTAGCGATCGAGGACATGAAGGACATGCTGGAGCGGATCCGGTCCACGGCGTTCAACGCCAACCTGCCTACCACCTTTCCCGACGGCATCAACGGCAACGGCGTGATCGGCGGCGGACCTGACGCCGGCACCGGAGCCGATCAATACCCCACCATCGTGGGGGTGGACACCAACGGCGACGGCGTGCGTGAATTCACGCTGTTGAACCAACAGATCGCGGTGACGTACCGGGATCAGAACGGGAACACGTTCGCCGGCACCGCCGCGCAGAAGCAGACCGCGATCGCGGCGGAGATCCAGGCGCAGCGTCCGCTGCAGATCATGGTGACGGTGAGCTGGTCCAGCCTGGGCCGGACTTACACGAAGACGGTCTCAACCATCAAGTCCAGCTGATGCCGATGATGCCCCGATCCGCCAGGATGACTCGTGGGTTCACGATCGTGGAGACGATGGTGACGAGCACGATCTTCCTGTCCGTGGGCCTGATGGCCGTGATGTGGCTCAACGGCGCCTCGGACCTCTGGTGGACGACCAATACGCAGGCTCACGTGCGCGAGACCGCCCACCTGGCGGTCAACCGCATGGTGTTCGAGCTGCGCATGGGAACGCGGGTCGGCGCCGGCAGCCCCCCCAATGTGGCGATTCCCGCCGCGCCCAACAACACGTCGATCACGTTCTACCTGCCGGCCGATCTTGACCCGTTCGACGGCAACACGACCATTGTGGATGCCTTGGGCGACATCGAATGGGATGCGGCCAATCCGGTCCAGTACACGTACGTGCCCGCTCAGCGGCAGCTGCTGCGCGTGGCGGGCGCCCAGCAGACCGTGATCGCCAGCGACGTCACCGCCGCGCGGTTCGACGACGCGGCGACCGACCCCACCCTGGGGCTCAATGAAGTGAAAGTGACCATCACGGTACAGCGTCTCAGCCCTCAACAGCGCACGCTCTCCGCGACCTCGACGGAGATCGTCAAATTCAGGAACTGACGGCAGCAGGGAGGGAGCAGCGATGTCGAGCCAGCGGGGACAGGTGAGCGAGCAGGGTCAGATGATCGTCTTGGCGTACATGGGGATCTTCGTGCTGACGGTGCTGGGGGCCTCGGTGCTCAACAGCAGCTTTTCGGTCAGCCGCCACAGCCAGATCGACCAGCTCCAATCCGACGTGTTCTACGTGGCGGAAGGGGGTGTGGAGGATGCCTCCGCCAAATTTGCGCAGGCCATCGCGAACTTCCAGGTGGACTCCAATACCCCGCGGTATCCGGCGGTCGGGTCGCTGGTGACGACGTTTGCGTCGGGAGCGACCGCGAACTCCGTGGTCACGGAGGCCGAAGCCGCGCCGCGCACCATCGTCGATCCGGACGGAGTCTCCGTCTTTACAAAAAACTACGAGATCGTGACGACCGCCCAACATCCCACCAACCCGGCCGTCACGGCGACCATCCACCAGGTCGTCTCCCGGCGGATCATCTATACCTTCCAGCATGCGGTCTTCTATGACAATGACCTTGAATGGCTGCCGGGTGCCAACATGACCCTGATGGGGCGGGTGCACAGCAACAACGACATCTACCTGGCCACCGAGGCCAACAAGACGCTGACCGTGGACAGCGAGTACCTGCGCGCGGTAGGCAGCCTGCTCCACCGGCGGAAGGACAACGCTTCGGTGCCCTCCGGCATCGTCGAGATCAAGAAAGCCGGCTCCAGCCCCGAGCTCTTTCCGGTGCTGACGTTCGACAGCACCAGCGGCTCCTGGGCCGCCGACTCCCAGACCACCTGGGCGGGGACGGTGCAGACCGGGGTGCACGGAGTCACCAAGCGCGCCGTGCCCGTGGTGGGCTCCACAAACCCGGGCGGGTTCTACGACACGAATGCGGATGTGCAGATCGTGGACGGGGTGATCAAAAAGGGCGGGGTGGTGCTCGTGCAGGGTACGGACATCCCCGCCGGTACGATCACGACCTCAACCACTCTGTACAACAACCGGGAAGGGAAGACCGTCAAGACGACGGACGTCGACCTGCGGAAGCTTGGCGGCTACGTTGACGTGAACGGCGACGGGGTCTTCGAAGCGCCCGGCACGGGCGGCAATCCCTTCACGAACAAGCTGCCCGCCAATGGGTTGCTCTATGCCACGAGGACCGATGCCACCTCCGGCCAGCAACCGGGCATCCGGTTGCGCAACGGCGCCACCATCTATCGCACCGGCGGGCTGACGGTCGTTTCCAACGATCCCGTCTATATCCAGGGCGACTACAACACCGTGGCGAAAAAGCCGGCCGCCGTCATCGGCGATGCGATGAACTTGCTGTCCTCGAACTGGAACGACAGCAACAGCGCCGGCGCCCTGAGCGGCCGGACGGCCAACTCGACGACCTTCAATGCCGCGTTTATCGCCGGCATCAAGACGACGACCAGCGGGAGCTACAACGGTGGGCTGGAAAACTACCCGCGGCTGCACGAGAACTGGAGCAGCAAGCAGCTGACCATCACCGGCTCCTTCGTCTCGCTCTGGAACAGCCAGATCGCGATCGGCAACTGGACCTACGGCGCCCCGTACTACACCGCGCCGGTCCGTATCTGGAGTTATGATACCGCCTTCTCCAGCGGGACCCAGCTGCCGCCGTTCACCCCCTTTGCCGTCGAGATGAAGCGAGGGGCGTGGTGGAAGGAGTGATCCGCCGTCTCTTCAGTTAACGCGGCTCTGCCGGTCTTCATACGGGCGTTCCTTGAAGCGCTGACCGGTGGCCGCCCATCCCCATCCCCCAAGACCGATTCTTGACAGAATTGGTAAGGTATTCTACACTAGAGAGCAGCATGAAACTCTCCACGCGGTCCACCTATGGTATGCGCGCGCTCGTGGAGTTAGCCTTCGCCTCAGGCCACGGGCCGCTCTCCGCCGCTTCGATTGCCAAGCGGCAGGAGCTCTCGGTCGCTTACCTGGAGCAGCTACTGCACCGGTTGAAGCGCCAGGGATTGGTGGCCAGCAGCCGCGGCCCGCGCGGCGGGTACGTATTAGCGCGCGATCCGCAGCGGATCACGATGGCGGATGTCGTGCGCGTGCTCGACGGCGGCAACGGCGATGGAAACGGGCACGGGAAGCCTCAGCTGTCGGCCCGCCGGACCCGCAAGGGAGTCGCCACTCCCCAGCAGCACGCGCAGCAGATCGCGCAGACGGTGTGGCGGTGCGTCAACGAACGGCTCACGGAATCGCTCGGCGCGCTGACGCTGCAGGATCTGTGCGACGAGGTGCGGACGGATGCGGGAGGACCGCTGGACCACCGGTACGTGTTCCACATTTAATGGATGATGGACGTGCTCAGGCATGACGAAGGGTCAGATCCGAACGACGATCTTGCACCGCTTACGGCAACAACAGGAGGGGGAACGACGTCGCAAGAGTCAGATGATTGGGCGGAAGGTGGTTCGCCTGACGGCGTTTCGGCAAGCAACGGTGATCTGCTGTTACGTGGCGTTACCGTACGAAGTGCAGACCTGGCAACTGATTGAGGCGATGTTGAAGCAGGGAAAGCGGGTGGTCGTGCCGGTGGCGCAGCCGCGTTCGCGGCGGTTGCGCCTCTCCGAAGTGCGGGATCCCGCCGCCGATTTGGCCCCCGGGGCTTTCGGCGTGTGGGAGCCCGTCGCCGCCGCGCGGCGGCCGGTGCCCATCCGCACGGTGCAGCTCGCGATCGTGCCCGGCCTCGCGTTTGACGCGCGCGGCCACCGGCTCGGTCACGGCTACGGCTATTTCGACCGCTTCCTCGCGCAACTGCCGAAAGCCACCCCGACCGTGGGGCTGGCCTACCGGTGCCAACTCCTCGATCGCCTGCCAGTCGCTGCGCACGATCACCCCGTTCAGACGATCCTGACCGCCTGATCATCGCGCCGGCCTCGCGTGTGAGGCCGGTGATCCCGGAACAACCTTGAGGGGATGAGATGATAGGGTGGATCCTTGTGAGTGTGGTGCTGGCGGCCGCGGCATTCGCCGGCGGCTACTGGCTGCGATTGGCCATGGGCCGCAAGGCGCTGACCGGCGCCGAACAGCGGTCCAAACAGCTGCTGGAAGAGGCGACGCGCAAGGCTGAGGCGATCGCCAAGCAGGCGCAGCTGGAAGGGAAGGAGCAGCTCGTCACGCTCCGGCAGGAGTTCGAGGAGAAGACGAAGGAGCGCCGCAACGAGCTTTCGCAGATGGAGAAGCGGCTTCATCAGCGGGAAGAGCTGCTCGACCGCAAGCTGGACCAGCTGGACCGCAAGGAAAAGGAGTTCGGGGAGCGCGACCGGCAGTTCGTCTCGCGCGAGCAGACGCTCAAAAGCAAAGACGATCAGCTCAGCCAGCTGATCAATGACGAAAAGGAGCGGCTGAAGACCGTCTCCGGGCTGGGCACGGAGGAGGCCAAGCAGCTGCTGCTGTCCCGGTTGGAGCAGGACTGCCGCGCCGAAGCCGGCATGGTGATCAAGCGGGTCGAGGAGGAAACGAAGCGGGACGCGCAGACGCTTTCCAAGCGCATTCTCGTGGAGACGATGCAGCGCTGCGCGGCCGAGTTCACCGTCGAGTCCACGACCGCGGCCATCCATCTCAACAATGAGGACATGAAAGGCCGGATCATCGGCCGCGAGGGGCGCAACATCAAGGCGTTTGAGCAGGCGACCGGGGTCGACCTGATCGTCGACGACACGCCGGACGTGGTCACGCTCTCCTCATTCGACACGGTGCGCCGGGAGATCGCCAAGCAGTCGCTGGAGCGGCTCATGTCCGACGGCCGCATCCACCCGGCCCGCATCGAAGAGGTGGTGGAAAAGGTCAAAAAGGAGTTCGCCCAGCACCTCATCCAGGAAGGGGAGAAGACGATCAACGAGCTCGGCGCGCACGGCGTGCACGGCGAGCTGATCAAGCTGATGGGCCGGCTGCGCTACCGCACGAGCTACGGCCAGAACGTGCTGGTCCACTGCAAGGAAACCGGCTATCTGTGCGGCATGATCGCCGCCGAGCTGGGGCTAGACCAGCGGCTGGGCCGCCGCCGCGGCCCGCCGCACGATGGCGGGAAGGCGGGCAGGCAAGGAGGGGGAGGGGCGGCCCCCCACCGC
>ORMF011251362.1_pt1 | contig 39510 bp, 43 predicted proteins | sample 1779871 | NCBI WGS metagenome assembly ORMF01 (sample SAMEA104232316, study PRJEB22302) | groundwater metagenome | biome: forest; feature: aquifer; material: groundwater | place: USA | collected 2011-08-07 | depth 5.4 m
ACTACATTATTATTGCTTTTATAGTTCATAGAAAACAATATACAGCTTTGAATTGTATATTGCAATCAAATTTAACACCAAAATTAAAACCGTCGCCTTATATCCCCATGGCTAAAGCCAGGGGCTTTACGGCGACACTCGCGTAAAGATCGTGGGATCGATCGGGACGCGCTCGATTCGCAGGATCTCCTGGGTGTAGGTGAGAGTGCCCTTAGGGCCAGTGCTGGTAATGGTGAAAAACAGTGGGATGCCGTTGGTTCCTGGGGGCGGCTTGAAAATGGTTTGGAACCGTTCGAGTTCAGGAAGACGCGCGAGGCAGGCGGTGATAGACGTCTTGTCTTTGTGGGCCGTGTAGAGCGTACAGGGAAGGCCGGCGATCGTTCGTGTTTGACCTGTTGCTTGCAAGGGGGGTGTATTTTTAGATGGTCGTGAACGGTCTGGCATTTGGGTGAGTGACGCGCTTGAGAGAAAGTTGCGTTGGGGATCGAGGACCCATGCCATGTTGGTGTCGGTGTCGATAATGAGCCATCCCGCCGGGCTGCGCATGGCCAGATGGGTGTCTTGGGCGTACATGTCTCGTTGTTCTGTCAGAGGCGAGGCTTGGGATTCGATCGTGATCGTCACGCGGTCGGTCAGGTGGAGGCCGATCGGTTGGCTGCGCGCTGCGGTTGGCCACATGGCGGCGGCCGTGGCGAGGAGGGTGACAACGTAATGCCGGGCGTGAGTCATGTAGAGGCCTCCATTAAAGAATTGTCAAGGCGCCCGGCAGAGTGGCGGAGACGCCGGCCGGGTCGGTGATGGTGAGATCGCGGGGTCCAGGCGCCGCCGCGATATCGATGGTGAAGGTCGCTTGGATCTGGTTGTCGCTTACTACACTGACCCCGCTGATTGTGATCCCATTGCCGCTCAGGGTGACTGCGTCTCCCGTGCGGAAGCTGTGGCCGGAGATCGTGGCCGTGACGACGGCGTTCCTGGCGCCACTGCTCGGCGTGATGCCGGTGACCTGTAGCGGTGGCAAAATGGTCAACGGGTTGGTGATCCGCCAATCTTCATACGGGGCCGTCGAGCCGTTGCTTCGGACTAAGACCTGAAGCCGGTGGGTGCCGACAGACATCGCGTCGGTCGACCACCTGTATTGTGAGGTCGCGCTCCAATCCTGGACCACGACGCTGCTGCCGTTGTCCTCGCGCGTGTACTGGTATTGGATGGGCGGCGTGCCATGGGTGGTGGTGGTCGTCCACGTGATCGGCACATTGGCTGGGGCGGGGAAGGTCGTATCGGCTGAGAACGTGACGATCTGGGCAATCTGGTAAAAGACGGCGCCGGCCTGGTGGGGCGTGTTGAGCGTGAGGGTGCATGGTCCAGTTCCGGAGCAGTCGCCGTTCCAGCCGACAAAGAGCCACGTCGCGTTGGTGGGCGTGGCGGTGAGCGTCACGGTGGCGCCGGGATCGAAGAGATGGGTACAGGTGGCGTTGGTGCAGGCTATCCCTGGCGGGGAGCTGACGACCGTGCCGCCCGCGCCGACCATGACCGTGACGGCGATCTGGGTGGTGTCGAAGGTGGCGGTGACCGTGGCGGGCGTGGTCAGGGTGAGCGTGCAGGGGGCCGCGCCCGAGCAGGCGTTGCTCCAACTCAGGAAGCTCCAGCCGGTGGCCGGAGTCGCGGTAAGCGTGATAGGCATGTGTGCTGGAATGGCCACGCTGCATGAGGCTGAGCAGCTGCCTCCGGGGCTGACGGTGATTGTGCCGGATCCAGTGAGAAGGAGCGAGAGCGTGAGCGTATTGGGCGGAGGGGGTGGGGTGGCGATCGCGTGTTGGATCCTGGTGCCGAGGCTGCCGTAACGCGCGATGCTTTGTTGCACGCTGTCGGTGAGTGGCAGGTTGCTCGTATTGCCTTGCCGACTGGCGGTGTCAGTGGCGTCAGGCCATCGCATGCGGTCTTGAAGATCGTCAATATACTCCGACAGATCGATGCGGCTGAAGTCGATGCGGGAGAGTTGTTCGACCGAGAGGCCGCCGCAATTGGGTTGCTGGGGGCCTCCCCAGCCTAGACCGAGTTGGTCGCGGCCCTGCTCCTGGATGATCCTCGCCAGGACGGTGTGGAAACAACAGTAGCCCACGATGGTTTCGGAGCAGAAGAGCAAGAGGCTGACATTGCACCAGCTGCCCACCCGGTGGCAGAGCTTGAGGTCGACTTTTGTCGCGGTTTCAAGGCTCTTTGGTGAGCATGCCGTGAGCATTTGGATGGCCATCCAGAGGAGTTGGATAGCTATCAAGTACGGCTGGAAGTACGCGAGCATGTCGGCTGCTGCAGATGCTCCAGCGGCTTCTGGTAGCGCGCTTTGGATAACGCTGGCAATGTAGTCGCCGATGACGTCTTGCAGGTTGGAGTACGCGGTGAGAATGTTGGATGCTTGGGAGACCGCTTGGAAATATGCGAAGTCCGTGTAGAGATAGTAGGCTCCAATGGCTGCTTGAGCGACGCTGAGCGTGGTGCTCATCACATTGATGGCTGTTCGTAAGTTGCCCGCGGCGTCGCCGCCTTCAGCGCAGCAGTCGTTGATCGGGTTCTGGGTGCACCAGGATTGGTCGCCAGGGAAGATTTGCACGGCCGCCTCGCGGTCTCGCGAGAGGGTGACGTCGCCTTCCATGGCGGCTGCGGCGTTGATGAAATCGCCGTTGGCCGGGTAGGACGTGTCGGTGCACCTGGGGGGGCCAGGGGGATCCGGGACGCAAGTGCTGCAGAGGAGATAGTCTTTCCACTGGTTGCACGCGGTCTGGTCTGTGGGGCCTGGGCAGCTGTACGTGCGGGTGAGCTGCGTACAGCTCTGGTCGAGGCAGTGTTGCCCGCTTTGCGTGCATCCCTGATTTTCCAGTGTCTGGCAATCGTTGGAACTGGTGATGGTGTTGGCGTAGGTGGCGTCGGAGGTCCAGCAGGTGTGGCAGGCCGTCTGGGTGACCGGCACAGTCCATGAGAGCGTGGGACGTTGGGCGCCCTCTGCGGGACAGGTGATCAGGTTGTGCGCGAGCGCGCCGATGCCGGTCAGGGTGGTCGAGGCGCTATTGCAGCCCGCTCCTGACGCGGAGACGGTGAAGCTTGGGGGGTTAGGCAACTGATCGGCCGGGTAGATCGCGAGGTCGTGCCACCAGTCGGTGTGGTCCGGTTCACAGTTCCAGTGAGGAAGGCCGGCGGGGCTGGTGTCCTGGGCCTGCAAGTGTATTTCGGTACCGATCTGCGCGATTTGCACACTAAGGAAGTGGTCGGCGCAGAGCGGCATTGTTTGCGTGACAAGGGTCTGGTACGTCCGGCAGTTCGGCGTTGATGGGGGATCCTGACAGGTTCCGGAGAGATGCCACCACGGGGGTTGTTTGTAGGGGGTGCAGCCGTCTTGATGGACCTCGGTCTGCGTGCCGTCTGGTTGGGTTTGGATGGTGTACTGGTCGGTGCAGGTAGCGGTTTGCAGGGTTTGTGTCATGTTGCAGGTCTGCGTGACGCTGGTGGCGGTGGAGGGGATCGCGCAGTATTGCTGCGGCTGGCAGCCCTGCTGGATTGACGCGCCCAGGGGGATGCGGCCTTGCATTTGCTTCAGGACACTCGATGATGTCCCAAAGGTCCATGCCCAGGGAGAGGCAGCTCGGTTCCTCAATGTTGTGGTCGCTTGCCCTGTGACGCCTTGTGGGATGTTCAGGGCATTGGTGGAGTCTTGTTGAAATCTCGGGATGGCGCTGCGGTTGATGGGGTCCTGCGTATAGTACGGGTTGCCGAGCTGCTGGTCGCGGGCGGTGTCGGAATAGTTCGGAACTTTCTGGAGCTGCTGCTGGAGGGTGGCTGGGGCCTGAAACCGGTTGAGCAGGTCCTGCCCAGCCTGCTGTCCCTGGTCGTAGCCGCCGGCCTGAAGCAGCGGTGGCTCGATGAGCGCCAGCTCGGCGAGCAAAAAGGCTATGACGAGTTTACAGCAGCGTGACCACACGGCCGATGACCTCCATCTGTGCCACGAACCCCCAATAGCGAGAATCGAAGCTCCGATCATGGGTTCCAAGCACGAAGAGTGCGCCGTCTGGCACACGGCTGGCCAGCGTCTCTCGGCAGAAACCGTTCCAGACTAGGTGTGTGGACATAGACACCGGAATGGGTGGGGGGGTGAAGGGGTGTGCGGGCCGCCCCTGCGAGTCCGTCTCCCGCGCGGTTGCAACGTAACGGCCGTTGACGTAGAAGTCGCGGCCGAGCCGGACGAGGCGGTCGCCTGGGACCGCGGCGATCGCTTTCGTGAACAGGGTCTCGGCCGGGTAGTAGGGACGGAGGTCCCGTGTGCGGAACGCCACAAGGTCCCCTGGTTGCCAGCGCGGCGGCGCGGCCACCTGGAATCCCAGCGTGAAGGGCACGCTGTGGACGGACCGTCCCTGGAGGATCACGCGGTGCGGCAGGACAATCGCCGCCAGCGCCAGGCTGAACCCCGCGGCCGCCAGGATCCGGAGACATTGGTTAGTCTTCACGTTGAGTGGCGCGAGGCGCGTGATCTGCGGGCTGTCCGTCCGGTCCTTCTGTCCCGGGAGGCGGTGGAGGGGTCCTGTACCCGAGGAGCGGCAGAATGGCGTCGGTGTAATCCTCGATCTGGCCGGTGTCGATCACCGCCTCTTTGACGAAGAGTACGAGGCCTGGCTCTGCCTCCACCAACCGCTTTACGACGGCGTCGAAGCGGGTCACGAAGCTCGCGCTGTTCGCGGGCTGTGCGCCGGCGACGGCGCGGGTTAAGCGCGTGAGGCTGATCGTGCCGACTCGCATGGGCGGAGCCGGCGGAAACACTCGCGAGGACAGCAGGGCGCCGGCGGCGCCGCTGGCGAGACCAAGGCTCACGACGAGCAGGATCGCCCAGATCATCTGCGCCGCGCCCGCTGGAGCGTTTGCCTGGCCGGCAGACAAGGCGGTCGGAGACGCTGTCGCTGGGGGAACGGCTGCCGATGGCCTGGCGCCGGCCTGCTCTGCGGGTGGACCCTGCGCGGGGGCGTTGTCCCCAGCTGGCTGGTTTGCCTCATCGGACGTTTGCATGGCACGCTGCGGTGGATTCATATCACTGGTCATTCCATGACCTCCACAAGGAGCGGACTCGCCGGTGTTCGTGCCTCACCGTTCCGTGTGCGCCCCTCGTCCTCCTCTGGTTCCGGCGCCGAGCCGCCGGTCCCATTCCCGATCAGATGCCGAATCGCCTGGTCGATCGTCATCCCCTGGTCCTGGAGCGCCTGGAGTCGCGCGACCTCGTCGGCGTCGGTCGTGTACAGCCAGTAGGCGTAGGGGTCGACGATATGCCGGTAGACGCCGCTGCCGGTCGGGTGCTTGATGTACAGCTCGGCGTACTGGCCGCTGACCTTCGTCAGCGACCGCATGAGCTGCAGTTCGTGGGGGGTGAGATTGACCCGGGGGTCGGTGAGCCCCTCGTATTTGTGGGGGAACAGGATCCGCATGTCGCTGTTGGCGAGGATCGAGGCCCCAGCGTCGATCGTCAGCATGTCGTTGATCTCCTGGGTGATGGTGATGGCGGCGCCGTTATATTTCCGGAACCGCCGGTAGATCTCGACGACGAACGCGGCCGCCTGCGGCGATCGCAGGAACTGCCACGCTTCGTCGATGGCGACCACCTTTTGCGTCGCCCGGTCGCCATGCTCCATCGCCTCCTGCACGGCCAGGACGAGATCGAGGAAGATGACGCTCTGTAGATTGGGCTTGGTGCTCATCTCCTCCAACTCCAGCAGCAGGAGTGGAGATTGCATGAGGTCGATCGTCGCCGTGCCCTCGAAGAACTTCCCGAACTCTCCTTTCGTGGTGTAGGGATACAGCATCTGCGCCAGGTCTGTGCAGCGGCCGTCAGGCCGTTCGTTGAGCCGCTCGGCGATCCGAGTGATGGTCGTCCCGCGGCCCTCCACCGCATAGGCCTCCTGGATCGCCTGCCCGATGACGGAGTCTTCGTAGCTCGTGAGCGTCCGCGCCGGTTCGGCCATTTGGCCGACGAGCGCCTTCAGTTGCGGGAGCCATTCCTCGAACTCCTGCGGCTCGATGGCGGTGAACGGGTTCAGGCAGATCGGCTCGTCGGCCTTGAAGATCAGGTAGTCGCCCTTGAGCGACTTCACCAGTTTCTCGTAGCTCTTGCCCTTGTCGATGATCCAGACCTGCGCGCCGGTCCCGACGAGCCCGAGCAGGAGATCGTTCGTGAAGAACGACTTGCCGCCGCCGGACTTGCCGGCGATCACGCAGTTGAAGTTGCCGGTGGGATTGTGGAAGAGGTCGAGCCCGCACGGTTGGCCGCGCCGGCTGACGAGATAGACGATCGGCCGGCCGGTCCCCTTCCAGTCGCCGCCGACCGGGCAGAGGGTGGCGGCGTTGCTGTTGAGGATGGTGGTTGCCCGGGCCAGCTCCTGTTGCAGGTAGACCGGGTTGCCGGAGAGCGCCATCGGCAGCGACTCTTTGAACAAGTTGAGCGTGACGGGCCCGTCCCGCTGGGGGGTGAAGTTGTGCATGCGCCAGAGGGTCTCGGCGGCGGCCACCGCGTGGTTGGCCTGCTCGACGTCCGGGGCCCAGACCAGCAGGTGCAGGAACGCACTCACCTGGAGGTGCCCATGCTCCAAGGCGTGGGCCGCGATGTCATACGAGACTTTCTTCATCGCCAGGCGCGGGATGAGCCGCGCCATCGGACCGAACGCCTGCTGGCTGGTGATGGCGTGCTTGCGCTGGAAGCTCCGGGCCACGTCCGCCCGGTCGTACATGACGGCGTTGAGCGTGAGCAGGAACGGCGTGGGGATCTGCTGGTTGGTGTTGAACAGGTCGCCGGTCATGGTCATCATCCGGTCGATCGTCATCTCCTGGGGGAACCGCAGCGCGGTGAGCGAGCGGACGTGGTGTCCGTCCACCAGCGCGCCCTTCTCCAGGGGAGCGATCGTGGTGTCGGCCGCAATCAGCTGGCGACGGAGCTCCCGGTCGGGTTCGCAGCGGTCGTAGGTCGCGTACGGGTGGCCAGGGTTCAGGATCGGGAAGAGCAGCGTCGACAGCCTGGCCGGCGGCAGCGGCCGCGGACAGAGGTTGCCCTGCAGGAGCAGCTGGTGGACGGTCGCCCGCAGGCGGTTGACGTCGGGCACGCCGTCCATGATCTGCGCGACGGTCGGCGTGGGGGCCATCCCGATCCCGGCGAGCGCGAGCCGTTTCAGCGACCCCGGCGTCAGCAGGCCGCCCCGGGCGATCGGCACCGTGACGCTCACCAGCAGCGTCATGTCCCGGAGCGGGGCGACCTGCAAGGCGTGCCGGCCGGCCAAGAGCCGGGCGCTGAGCGTCTCCACCCGCTCGCGGGCCATCGCCCGGTAGAGCCCTTGCCGCCGCAGCCTGACATACTCCTGGAGCATCGGAAACGTCTCGGTCAGGAGGCCGAGGGCGCTGACCTGGATCGTGCTCCCGGGCGGCCAGGGCAGGTCGAAGATCCCTTTCAAGAGCGTCGCCTGGGTGTCGCCCGGTCCGGGATGCGGCAGGCATTCGAAGGCGAAGCCCCAGGCCATGTTGGTGAATCCGGTGTCCTTCGTCAGGAGATAGAGGCTGTTCTCCTCGTCGTAGGCGAGATACGGCAGGAACGTCGAGAACGACGGGACCTGTTCAAGCGCGAAATGGGCGAGCCGGACTGGAAGGGCCATGGCGTGTCGCTCCTTAATACCCGGGGAGTCCGAACCCGGTCAACGGTTTTCCCCCTTGCGGCGCGGGCGGCGTAAAGAACCCTGGCGCTAGCTCGGGAGTTGTCCCGACGGGAGACCGGCTTTGTTCTTGGCCCTGGGTGCGGCCGGGGATGAGCGGGGGCATTTTCGTACTCGGTGACGCCGGCGGCGGAAGCGGCGGGGCGATCGTGTCGCCGCCTTCGGTGGTGTCGGGAATGGGCGGAATGAGGAATTCCGGCTCGGCGGTCACGGCTTTCGCCCCAGAAAAGATGACAAGCCGCAGGATCGATGCTTCGTGCCGCCGGCCGGCGCTGTCGACGTAGGGCGCGATCCAGACGGTCTTGACCGGCGGTGTCCATTGCTCGGCGCTTTGTGAGCTGTCCGATGGCAGGGCGCGGGACGGGTCTGGCGGCGGCGGAAGGGTCGGCACGGTCGTGGCGGAGTTATAGGCTGCTTGGAGCGAGCGGCAGGGCATCCCGGCCGGCGCGTTGCACTGGAATTCACTCTGGTAGGCGCTGCAGGCCGTCAGGAGTCCCGCGCTGAGCAGCGCCAGATGAAGACGGGGCCGCAGTCGTGCGCGCAGATGGAGTCTGTGCATTACATTCCTCCTAGCGCGGAGACCTCGCCGTTTACGGCGGGGAGGAGCGCGTGAATGGCGTATCCGTAGCCGTCTCCCCGCATGAGGAGGCGGCAGTGTGTGTGCGAGATGCCCTGGACGGTGCCCGCAGGCATCTGAATGTTGAACGAGCCGCTGGCCCGCACGGCCACGCGTCCCGTATGCGTGCCGGCCTTCTTGCCGGATGGGACGACGGCCCTCACGAGGTCGCCTGTTCGAAATCCGCGAACGGTTTTCCCGCGCATGAGGTATCCCCGCGGGAAGCCGTATTGGTCGAGCCGTGTCCGCTTCCGGCTCCCTCGGCCGGTCGCCTTGATTGCGAGGACGGGCATCTGCCAATTGGTGACCGAATCGACAACGCCAACGCACGTGGCATCGAGGGCGTGCGTCTTCGGGATGCCAAATTGCGTCCGGTTGAACTTCGTCCGGCCCCCTGATCCTGTCTCGACGGGCAGGCTAGTCTCGATCAGCTGCCGCCAGAGCGTCCAGCGGGTTGCGTTCACGGCTGTCGCGTCGTGCAGCGGGGCTTTGAGTTGAGCCGTGATCCGATCGAGCCGATTGGTGTCTTTCGCCAGAAAGCCCTCGACAGCAAGGGTCCCCTTGAGCGTGTTGCAGGGACCACAGGCGAGCGTGAGATTGCTCACACGGTCCGAGCCCCCTCGTGCCTTGCAGACGACGTGTTCGATCTGGAGAGGCACCTGCTCGGCGTCGCAGTAGACGCATCGGCGATGCCACTTCTCGAGAAGGTACTCGCGGATTTCGTATCCGGCGAGAGCCCCCTGTTGGTACTCGACGCCGTTGATCTCAGGGTTCTCTGTCTTCTGGAGATCGAACCGGACGAGTTCCTGACTCAAAGCCGAGACCGGGCAGAGTTGTCGTAGACGGCCGACCCAGGCGGCGGTCGAATCGACCCGATGTTGCACGCTCGGGGCGAGCCAGCCTTTGGGCCGGGTGCGGTTGTCGAACCGCGGGGCGCGATGCCGGAGATTTGCCGACCGGCGACGACGGCGGAACCCACGCCGCTGCGTGAGGCGATCTCGGATCGACGCACCCCGGTGCCGTAGTTCGATCAGGTGCAGCACCACGGCCTTGTGCTGGATCTCGCCTGTGGTCGTGTCGGTCTCGCGAACGAGGGCGATGCCGGTTATCTTCGAGCCGGGATCGAGCTTGAGCCGGATCGGGTGTACGCTGCCGCCGATTCGGTCAACGAGACGGATCGCAAACGGAATCAGGCGATGGACACGGGCGCGGCCATTGTCGAGCAGTTCCCGCGCCCTGACCGGATGGCACGGCATGAGGCATTCACCGTGCCGGTCGAGCACGAAGACGCGGGCGTGACCACCCGCACTCTGGCCGTTGGCGTGCGCCTCCGACCGTGACGGTTCGGGAGTGGCGGTCCCAAACGCTCTCCTCGGGAATGTTGCGGACCGGCCGTCTCTCGCGCCCCGTTTCGTGCCTGACCCGGCGTGTCTGCTGGCGTGAGTTCGAGAGGGCAGGGCTGGAGAAGCACTCTGCCGTCGGTCTTTGGCGCTATCCGCAACGGAGCAGACCTCAGGCGGCTCGCCGAGCCTCGGTCTGCTAACCCTGGTCAACATGAGCTATTTAGTCTCCTTTCAGTTACAAGCTCCGGCCTTTAGGCCGGGGTCGTTGACTATTCGATTACCTCCGGGCCTGATGTCGAGGCCGTCGCTCGTTGGACGGAGAACTTCAGCGGCATCCCCTTTAAGACGACCACGTCGACCTGGCGTCCGGCGTCGATCTCGATGACGGGGAAGATCTTTTGGACCTGCGAGATGTAGTAGTGGGCCAGCATGTCCATCGATTTTCCGACGCCGGTGACGCCGGCGGCCTCCATCGTGTCGCCGAAGGGCGGCAGCGTGAAAGACTGGTTTTTGTTCAGATCAGTGCCGCCGAGCAGCAGCGGCGCTTGCGTGATTCGTGGCCTGAACGCCTGCCCCAGCCCTCCCAAAAATCCGGCCAGGAGCGACCTCGCGATGAGCGTCCCCTCTTTGGCGACGACCCGCCCGCGCAACCCGAGCTTGCCGTCTTCTCCGATCACGTGGCCTTTCAGGTCGCCGTCGATCGTGAGGATCCCGCCGCTCTTGCGGAGGCATGAGAGTGTTTCGGTCCGGATAAAGACGCGCTCGCTCGGCAGGTCCCCGAAGGCGGCCCCGATCACGAAACACTCGGCCAGGTCCATCTTGGACTGGTTCGGCAGGATCGCCGGGTCGTTGAGTCGCATCAGCACCGGATAGGGCAGGCTTGAGCCGGTGCCGGTGCCCGCGTCCACGCCGGAGAGCAGGGCGCCATGGATGAATGAGCCGGAGGGCAGCCACCCGACGGTTTGCGTGTCTTTTTGGACGCCCTTCGCCTCAGCTCGCGGCGTGATCACTCGCAGGCGTCCGGGTCCTGGAGTGGTCGCGGCGTGGGCTGGAGGCGCGGCCGACTTGGCGGCCGGCGAGGAGGGTTGCAGCGGCGGCACGGTGATGCGTGGCGTGTCGTCGGCGGGCTCCTTCCCGGTCTTCGGCTCCGGCGCGCCGCGTGTCGCCAGGGTCTCGGCTGGCGTGGGCGGTTTCGAGGAGGCTTTGAAGCTTGGCGGCGGTAAGATCTCGCTCAAGGATGGCACAGGTGGCGTCGTGCGTGGCGTTCTTGTCCCATGCTCCTTCGCTTTGGCTTCCTCCTCAAGCCGTTGTTGTTTCCATTTGTTCTCCAACTGGGTGCGCAGGGCGTCGAGCGCCTGGTCTTGCTTCTGAACCGCTTGCGCCAGTTCTTCCACGCGCGCGCCTTCTTTCAGCCGCCAGTCCTGTGTCTCTTCCCCGGGTCGGAGGATGACGTGGGCCCGCGCCCGCTCTTGCCGTTGGCCGGCAATGCGTTTGTTTCGGACGTCCAGCCAGTAGGACAATCCTCCGACGACGACGACCACCGCGAGAAGCGCCCCGATGGTCCGCTGGAGCATCCGCAGGCGAAGTGCGGCCGGAGACTGAGGGTTGGACCCTGGCGGAAGCGTGGTTCCGTTGCTCATTTGGCCTCCTTCACGGTCTGGGCAGATCCCTCCGTATCGGTCACAGTGACGACCCGCCCCCATCCGCCGGCCGGCACGACCAGAGGATCGCCGCTGACCGCCCGGACGCTGGGGAAGCGCGCGGCCAATCTCGAGGGCTCCAGGGAGTGGCTGACGGCCCCGGCGTTGAATACGGTGTATTCGTCGATCGTGAGCGCCCGGCCGCGGTGCCGAAGCGTGAGCCACCACCGCAGGGCCCCGTCAATGGGCAGTGGCGTGCCTGGGCGCTCGGTGGGGTAGCCCTTCGGGGGTTCCCGCCGGTAGCCGGATTCGACCAGGTTGGCGAGTTGCGATTGGTAGCTGGATGCGGCCTTGGCATCGCTGCGCGCCTGCCGGATTCGGACGGTTTGCGGCGGGTGGTCTCCTGGGACGAGCTGCAGGAGAAACTGGCCGAGTTGCGTAAGAAATAAGACATCGGCCGTCACCGGGCTCCGGAACGTGACGATCGCGGTCGCCCCTTCCAACGTGACATCGACGGCCTCGGAGTTCGTGTGGGCCGACGTGATCGGATTGGGGAACTGGAGCCGGTTGAGGCCGGTAGCGCTGAGCTGGATGGTGCTCAGGGCGTCTTCGGTGACCGCGACCGGGTGGAGTGTTGCGGCTGGCTCAGCCGGCGGGACCGCGCGACTACCTGGGAGCGTTGGACTCGCCGGGAGTTGCGCCGCGACGCCCGTCTGCCGTTGCAGAGGCGGGACAGGCGTGAGGGGAGGGCTGCCGAGCGCCGGCTCAGCTGGGGCGTGCCGTGGGAGCAGGAGGAGCGCTGCCGTCAAAAGCAGACGGCTCACCCTGCGGCTCTGGCTTCTCGGTTGTAGGCGCGAAGTCGCTGATGATGACTGCATAGTTGTGTACCTCGAGTGTGAGGGTGTAGGAGATGTCGTGCTCCGTGATGATCTTGCCGCCGAGCCACTGGATCAAGGTCCCGGTGACGCGGAGTCGTTGGGGCGAGTAGAAGTCGATGGCTTTCGGGTAGAAGGCCTGCGTGAGGCCGGTTTTCTTGATGTATTGCGCTTCAGCCAGCAGCGTGGTGTCGATGCGCCCGCGGGCCTCGGGGCTGAAGTGTTGCAGGAAGGCGCGGGCCGCGTACTCAGCGTTGTCGCGGTTGACAGTCAGCGCGGTGGTGGTGAGGAAGCTGGCCATTTGCGAGAGGTACTCGCGGGAGGCGGTGTTTGGGCCGATGCGGTACTCGTGCTGGACCTGGGCGGGAACGATATGGAGGATGGTCTTCTGCCGCGCCAGGATGAGCACCACAATGGTGAGCAGCAGCGTAAGCAGTTGCAGCGCGCGGGAGAGCCAGACGGCTTGGTCGAGGCGTTCGAGATATTTACCGGTCCGCATGCTACCCCCAGAACTCCCGGTGGGTGCTGGGGAGGGTGAGGCGCACGATGGGAATGCCGTTCCACCAGGCGTGGTGGAGGAACCAGCCGTGGCCGTGTTCGGCTTTGACCTTGGCGAGCGCCCTGGCGGCAAGTAATCCCAAGAGGACGCTGATGGGGAGGATTTCGAAGATGATCCCGATCCCGATGCATGTGGTGATGATGGCGATTTCGTCGAGCTCCCACCATAGAATCTGCGGCTGGGCGTTGAGGTACCGTGGGATGCGCGTCTCAAATTCGTTCATTCAAGCTCTCCTTAGCGCGAAAATCCCTTCCTGAAGGAAGGGGAAGGGCGCCGTTAGATGGGCAATGCGCGCGGAAATCCTCTGGATCGTTCTGTATGACCGTAGACTGGATGATCAGCTGCGATCAAGAGCAGGTTTGTGCATGGGTCACTCATTGCGTTGAGACGATACGGTCAGGTGGTGACGATTCCTGAACCTCCCTCCGGCTGAAGTCGGGGGATTCCTATGACGTGCAGGCGCGGCATTGAGTCGCCCCCGCATCGCGTCGGCGGGTTCCTGTTGCCGGTGGCATGACGCGTGTCTTGCTGCGTTAGGTGGTTGTGAGCGCAAGCTGTTCTTGTTCATCGATGATGGCGCGGAGAAGTAGGTTGCACTTGTCGGGATTCAGGTGGGCATCCCCTTCCTTGAGTAACTTGACTGTTTCGGCGCTCAAGAGGAGTGTGGGGTTTTGGAGGATGGCGCGGGCTTGGGTCCTGAGCGCGGAGCTAAGGGGTCCTGGGGGGATTTTGGGCCATGGTCCGAAGATGTCGTACTTCGCTAGCTCTTTCAGGATAGAACGGTGGTCTGCGTCGAGGTATTGGGCAATCAGGGCGGGATTCGCTCCACATTTAGACAAAATGATAGCCAGGGTGGTCTTCTCTTTAGGCAGCGACATGACGGTCTCCTTACGAGAAGCGCGTGTCTTGGATCGGCGTTGACGGCGTTGCGTTGGCTTGGGTCGTGGCATTGGCGTAGGTGATCTCCGTTCGAATGGTGACGGTGGTTGGCGTGCCGGTGACAGAACGGTTATCGATGATGTGCGTGCGCGAGCGCTCCTTTATTGGCGCCGTTGTTCTGGGGCGCGGTATGGGACGTGCGTTTACGTAGCATCGCGTGCTCGTGCCGGAGATAGTCGGCCAGGATTTGGGAGGCGGACAAGAGATCGTCGAAGATGGGGAGCGCCTCGCAAGTGGTCGTGGGCGTCCAGGTGAACCGGTGCCGCAAATCAAGGCAGAGATTGATGACGGTTGCGACGATGGTCAGGTCGGGAAGGGTGTCGTAGGCTGTTGATGGGGCCTGAATGCCATTGTGACCTAACCTATTGGATTTGTTGGGGCTAGCCGTAACGGCGGAATCCGCCGTTACGGTAACTTTCCTATCGCTTGTATCGGATATTCCGATAGCTGACTGTCGGTATTTGACGACGGCAGCTTCGATATTCTTGATCGTGAATGGTAGGTGTTGCGCTACCAACTGGTCGAGAATGACGATCTGCTGGTTGCACGGGATCTGGCTGAGGACGAGGGATGCGCTCTTGTTGGGGAGTTCTTTGTAGCGCTCAGTGAGCACGGCGTAGGTGAGGAAGTTGCCAACTTGGAAGTCTTCTCGGATGGTGCGCGGGTTTTTTCTTATGATCTTCCGCAGTTCCTTGTTGAAGCTCGAAGGCGCCTGTTTGTCGGTGTGTCCGAAGTGGCCTTTGGCGTCGCGGCTTTGGGTCAGGTGCTTGAAGCGTTTCGAGCTCTCGGGATAGGTCGCTTCGTATTTGTCTTTGAGTCGTTTGATGGCTTTGAAGTAGTCTGAGTAGGCGAGCTCTTCTCTTTCGGCGTTTTCGGCGAATGCCATGAGTTGGAGGTACAGCCTGATTTTGTCGCCTCGGTATTCGTCGGGGGTCAGATGGATGACCTGTGCCTGGATGGTGGTCAGTCCCTGTTGTTTAGCGGCGAATACGCGCCGGTAGCCGAAAACGAGGCCATAGTCCTTGGGAAGAGAGAGTTTGAGTTCGTGCGGGTATCGAATGACTCGGATCGGAGCCAGTTGGCCGATTGGCGTGGAGAGGAAGTGGTCTTCCCAGTTTGCCGGGGTGTGCTGGCTGGCCGGTTGGGAGGGGGTTGTGGCGCGTTGGGTGGCCATGGAGAGGCCGAGGTGGTGAAGGGCGTCGCGTTCGTCTTTATGGCTATTGGAAATCTGGCGGATCTTGAGCCATTCGATCTCGTCGATGTCGTCGAGCTTGATGTCCCGGACCTTCTGTTCGATTTCCATGTGCGATCTCCTGTGGTTTGTGGTGACTGTGTCGTGTTTATCAGGCATGGCGTAAGCCTTCAAGAGCACGTTTCTGCAATTTCGGCTTGGAAGGCGCTCTAGACACGCAGGAATCGCTGGAAGAGCGTAGGGTGTTGAGTGGTCTAGCTGGCGGTGTGTAATTATAGCTTATTCTATCTTGGAGTCTGTAACGTATAAGAAATAAAGCGTATATGGCCTAGATATGTCTTTACAGCTCTATAAAGCGAGATCTGAGAATGCCGTATTGGGCTATGTTGGACGCAGAATTGCCCCTAGCTTTCGTGAACGGAGGTGGGTAAGACCGGCAGCGATGGCGTCGCTCTCGTTGTGGTTTGCGATGGAAAGCCCGGTGAAACGCCGGATCATGTGTTGGACTTGGCTTTTTGAGGCGGTAGGGTTGCTGGTCATGGCGCTTTTGATCTGGGAGGTCGTGTATTCATAGACTCGAAAGCCATGGCTCTGCGCGATGTAGAGCACGACTCCGCGGACGGCCCCGAGCGTGAGGGCGGTCCTGCGGTTGTGACCGACAAACGGGAGCTCGGTGGCGAGTTCTTCGGGTTCGTGTGTACGGATAAGGTTGATAAGGGCCATGGCCAGCGTGGCGAGGCGTTGTTGGTCCGAGTGACGGCGAGTGGTCGGGATGGTTCCGTGGGCCAGCACGCGCTCGGTGCTGGCGTCAAGGAGGGCGAAGCCGGTTTCGGCGAGGCTCGGGTCAAGCGCGAGGATGTGTGGCATCGAGGCGGTCCTTGAGCGCGGTCATCTCGGCCAGGAGAGATTGGAGGACTTGTTGAAGCGGGCGCGGGCCGTGCGCGTCGTCGAGGTCCACGAGGATGAGAGGGGCCCGTTGCGTGCCATCGGCCTCCTCGATGTAGATTTTCACTTCTTTCCCGCGGTGACCTTGCCAAAGCGCTTCTTTTGACAATTGAGGCAGATGATTTCTTTGAAGTAGCGCTGGCTGTAGTCGGCGACGTTCGTCGAGGGAACTGTTCCGCAGGCGCAGGTTGATGAGGTTCTGGGCACAACCGGCGCCTTGGCAGGGGGCGTGGGTTCGGCTGGGGCCGCGGAGGGAGCGTTGGGTGGTGTTCGTTCCTCACCGTTCCGTGTTCGTTCCTCACCCTGTGGTGTCGCCAGTGCAGGCGGGTCAGGGGGTGAGGGCGCAGACACTGGGGGGGCTGGCGCAGGCGAGGCGGGGGGCTCGGCGGGGGGAGGCGGGAGTCGCGGCTGCGGCAGCCGATTGGGGGATGACCGGAGGCGCAGGGACCGGGGCGGCAGCGAGTGGGGGTGGCGGCGATGTGGGAGCGGGGGCGCTTACTGTCGGCAGCGGCGGAGGAGCGACCTCGGCGATGATCTCCCCGCTGAGCCCGGTGCCCTCGTCGGAGGGGATGGGCAGCGCGAGGGCCGGGAGGGTGATGGTGCCCGCGGCGTTTCGAATTTGCTGGGCAGCGTGCAAGTCGCCCTCCCACGTGAGCTTCAACAGATAATGCACGCGCCGTTTCCCTTGATAGGTGATCTCGACCGGTTCGCGCCGGAGCGTAAGCGGGATCATGGCGATTCGGCCGAGGAGCGATCGGAGAAAATCAATTGCCGAATTGATCTCGATGAGGTTATTCGCACTGCCAGTATCGATTTGGTAAATTCCTGAGAGGGACACCTCCGGGAGGAGGACCATGAAGTGACCCTTGGGAGCGCATTCCCCTGATTTCAGGCGCGGGCAGGGGCAAGGGATTTCGACGAGGTCGTTTGCCTCGTGGGCGCCTCCGATCTTCGCTTGAAGGCCGGGCTCCACATCGGTCCAGCGTCGCAGGGCCACCTGGCCATCCCCCTTGCACTTGAGGCCGCTACCCACGCCGTACCACTTGTAGGCTTGCGGGAAGACTTGGCCGATGTCTTCCAACGGGATCATGATTTTCAAGCTTTTGGGTTCTGCTCCATAAACCCGCTGGATTTCCGGGGGACAGACGAAATAGTCGACCTCCGTGGGGTAGGTGCTGCCGCCGCTTCCGGTCTTCTTGATGCCGAGGCGGATCTTGCCGAGACGCGGGAGGCGGCGGCGCTCGCTGAGGCCCTTGATGCCGCGGAACTCATGGGGGGGTGAGACGTTCGTCATGGTTTAGGCTCCTTGTTCTGGATTCGTGGTTGCGTTCTCGTGTGACGTGGTCACGCGCAGGATCTCGATCGACTTGGTCACCTGGGCGGCCTGCTTGATCTCTGGCGGGAGCAGTGATTCATCGAGGGTGGTGCGCGGTTGGATGCTAACGGTGGCTCGGTGGCCGTTCGCCACGCCGGTCTTGACGTGTTGCGCTTCGAGCGCAGCAAGGATCTCTGGCCGAAGACGCTTGGTCGTGACTTCAGCGAGGCGTTTCATAGTAGAGGCCTCAGCGTATTGTGCCAAGAGAGGAGCCACGGCGGGATCCAGTTGAGCGATGGCGTCCCGGGCGTTGACTTCAGCTGGGTAGCCGTCCCAACACGTGCGCTGAAAACGGCAGTATCCGCAGCGCCATGAGTCCATGCGATAGGGGCGTACGGGGAGTGTCTGCGTGCTGGCGTAGGACTCGACGGCCTCGAATTTCTCGATGGCGCGCGTGAGGAGCCCGTCGAAGGTGAGATTGAGCGCGAGGTGAATCCCTTGGGATGCGGTCATCTCGAAGACGTGGCAGCGATCGCTGTTCACGTGGTAGGTGAATCGGAATTCTAAATACGCGCTCGAATTCTTGTTCTTTACGAGAAGCACACCCTCATTCAGGTCTGGGTTGAGGCGCTGGAGCGCTCCAAGGTAGATGCAGCCTTGGGTGAGATGGTCTAAGGACGGTGTGCCGGCGAGCATGTCGTCAAAGGTATACATGCTGACAGCCTTGTGCTCCAAGAGGCGATCAATCTTTATTAGGTCGGTGAAGAGGGCGTCGATGTGGCCATGGAGGACGGTGTTGGGAATCGGCTGCTTGCAGAAGTGACAGTAGCCGCCAGGGCCGATGGGACGTGGGAGGGGAAGGTCGACCGGCAATTGCCGGGAATGAATGGTATAGGCTCCCTTGACGAGCCAGTCGAGCGTGAGCTCTTCGTGCCAGCTCGAGTCATCCAGGACCAAGAGGAATCGGCCTGGCCAGGGGGCGGGGCGAACGTTGAGCCGCGCGTAGGTCATCGCGCGGACACACCGTCCTGGATCCTCTGGCGTGGCCGGGCTGGCTATGCTGGGACGCGGGTAATAGGCGTGGTCCTCGGCTTGGTCGAGGGCGGCAAGTTTCGGGATCAGGTCAGCGAGCATCGGTCATTCCTTCTTTGTCTTACTGCTTTGAGGTTACTTTTTTCTTCGTGTGCTTCTGCTGTCCGTTCAGAATGTCGCGGCCGTTGACGATGCAGCATGTGAGGCGATAGGTGTTGCGTAGGATGGCCTTGGCTTTTTGATTGCCGGCGAGGGCGTTCGCGAAGAGTGCGCGGCGCTGAAGGACTTCTGGGTCTACGTGATGTTCCAGAGTGTCGGGGGTATATCTGAGGATCGGGGGGAAGAGGTGCTGGTCGATGTTGAACATGGGTAGACGTGATCGCGTAGGGCTGAGGGAACGTTGGTGTGGAATCGGCGGATCCTCCTTTCGTCAATGGCAGTTTTTAATCTCATTCTGTTGGTAAAGGATTCGTGCGGAGTCTTGTGAAGAGCGTGCGGGGGTGCTCGGTGGGTCGTTGGTGGGGGTTGCGGATGACAGACATTGAGGCCGAGGAAGCGAAGCCAAGGTCACGCCTTCCGGACCGGATCAGGGCATCGGTCTCGACAGGGCTGTTGGCCCGTGATACGCTGCTGCCGACTGAGGCCAGGGGTGCGCGATCTCAGGCGGCTTTCACATCTGCGGTGCATGCCTCCGCTTGCCTGCTACAGGGAACACCTTTGAACGCTGCGCACGGCATCGGGGGTTCCCATTGTCTGGCCTGATCCAGGTCGTCGCGTTACTATCGTCCACAACAGGAGGAAGACATGACCAAGACCGAACTCGCAGAGCAGATGGCCCAGGATGCCGGTATCAGTAAGGCCATCGCTGACACCGCACTTCGTAGCTGCATCGACCGCATCACCAACAGCTTGAAGAATGGGCAGGAGGTGACGATTGTGGGATTCGGGACCTTCAGCGTGGCGAGCCGAGCCGCCCGTACCGGTCGTAACCCACAAACTGGAGAGCCGATCACGATCAATGCGTCTCGGGTGCCACGCTTCAAGCCGGGAAAGACTCTGAAGGATGCGGTGAGCCGCTAAAGGGAGCAAGGGAGCCTTGACGACAGTCGGTAGGACCAGGTCGGGGTCCGAGACGGTGTCTGCCTCTCGTTCATGCTGGTTCGCGCTCTGCGTGGCGCTACTCTTCTGTGGCTTTGCATTTCACGCCCATGCCGGCTCAGCGATTGAAGGCAAGGTCGTGGGCGTCTCCGACGGGGATACGATCACCGTGCTCACGGACGGACGCGAGTCGATCAGGATCCGCCTTGCCGAGATCGATGCACCGGAGAAATCGCAGGCCTTCGGCCAGCGCTCCAAGCAGTCGCTCTCGGAGATGGTCTTCGGCAAGACCGTCCGCGTGGAGCAGCAGGACGTTGATCGCTATGGGCGTGTCGTGGGACGCGTCTTCGTTGGCGGAACAGATGTGAGTGCGGAGCAGGTACGTCAAGGGATGGCGTGGGTCTACCGGCAGTATCTTCGGGATACGACGCTACTCACAGTAGAGCAGGAGGCCAGAGCGGCCAGGCGCGGTCTGTGGTCCGATCCTCACCCGGTGCCACCCTGGGAGTACCGACATGGCGGCCATGGGAAGTCTGAGGAGGCTGATGCGCCGCTCAGACTAGGGCGAGAGGCGCGAGATGGCGAATCTGCCAGGCAATGCGGTGCGAAGCGGTATTGCAGCCAGATGACCAGTTGCGAGGAAGCGCGGTATTATCTGACGCAGTGCGGCATCAGTTCCCTGGACCGTGACGGGGATGGGGTACCGTGCGAAGCGCTCTGCCGCCAGGGAGAGCAATGAGACCCATACCGACGGGTGACGATCGATCAGGCGAGCATGCCAGGCGGATCATCCACATCGATATGGACGCCTTCTACGCCTCGGTGGAGCAGCGCGATCACCCAGCCTATCGCGGGCGTCCCGTGATCGTAGGGGCCGATCCTATTGAGTCTTGCATAACTAATGGTACACGAACTATATACCTACCCGTTCAGCCTGAGCGTGTCGAAGGCTGATCCGTTCATGGTTCGACGAGCTCACCATGAACGGAACGAAGACATCCGCTGTCGCATTACTTATGCAAGGCTCAATAAGACCGCTGCACACCCCACGGATGCCGAGTTTAGGAGGATCAATTCCCTGCAAACTCGCGCGGGTGGGCGTCCCCGCACGTGAGCGCGCGGCCTTATTTTTCCTTGACACCCGTGTAAACCGAGCTATGTTTAACGTGTTGTAATTGCCTCCTGTTCTTCAGCATGGGAGGGTTCGGTCATGGCGGCCGGCGGGAACCCGCAATCGAAGCAGGCCAGCAGTAAGCTGGAGCAGCATGTAACGGCCCTTTGGGGCAGGAGCCCTGAAGGGCCGTGCTGTTTCCGAGTTCAAAATCCTTCAACTTGTCAACTTGGAGTAACTCAGACGGCGGGGTTCCTGCCTACGGCAGGAGGAGGTTCATATGGTTGCTAGCCTCGAAGATGACATTGCCATGCTGCGTGAATTGGACGATATCCGAATCGCTAGCGCAACGCTACGCGACAAAGGCTACAAAACCCTCGCCGCCCTCGTCGCTGAAGCAGCGCAACAACCCGAAGAACAAATCAAAAGTGTTGGATACTGCCCGAGGTATCCACCGCGACCACGAGAAGCAGCGCAACAACCCGAAGAAAGAATCAAAAATGATGCACAGGCGATCCTCGCGCTTTGTGAGCATTTAAGGGAATCGCCGGAGACCCTGAAGCCGGAATTGGACAAGAGCCGTAATGCTGTTGAGAGGCTGGCGAATTACTTGAAGGATTTGGACCTGACAGCCGTCACTAATTGTCGATTTCCTATCCTCGTTGCGGCATCGGCAATGCAAGCTCTGATCGCAGTACCCGGTTACACTTTTTCTCAATCGTTGCCCTATTTTTACTACCTTATCATCCGCGAATTGTATACGGCGGACATGCCCGACTGGGCAATTGGAGGGGCGCGGCCGAGCCATAAAGAAGGCATGGTCTCTGCTTTTGTGACTAACAGCTGCGTCCAGGCGCTCGAGAGCCTCGCACGCGTCCAAGAGAAAACAGCGGACTTTGTCGCAAAGGTGGGTGAAATCCAAAAACGCATCGGCCAGCTTGAGAGGGTAAAGGACTTATTGCCGGAGCAATGGCAGCAAAGGGAGGAAGAACGGCTGCAAGAGTCCCTTCACGTCACGGTTCGAAGATTCGCCTACGATACCGTCCTTCCACTCCCCAAGCTTCCTGATTGTCTTAGCTCCGGCGACATCAGAACGTATATCGCAAACATTATATTGCAAATGCGCGGGACGGCGAGCAATGCTGAAACAAACTTTAAGAGAGCAGTGAAAGCCATCGGAGACTTCCACGAATCCGAGAACAAAAAGGCTATGTACGATGAAGGGCAAGCGAAAAGTTTAGAGCGAGCGAGAATCGGCCGTGATGTCGGTCTGGCCGCAATCACTGATGCAGGGGAAAAAGCCGTAAAGGCTTTGGAAGTGCTTTCAGCAGCCGGTTGGGAGAAGGAATCCGACAACTGGACGACAATCAAAGACAAGCTCAAGAAGGCTTCTGAGGAAGTTCGCGATCTGTTACGTCCAGTCCAGAGTTTCCTTTCCTCCGTGCTCGATCGTGAGCTTGCGGTGGCATCAGGTGCTTGCAAAGGACAAGGCGACATCGCCGAGATGGCGTTTGCCGCGGCAGCCTACGGTACAGTGACAAATGAGTGGAAAAACGAGAGGCTTTGCCATACGGTCGACTGCCTCTCAAAAGAGATTTCGGACCATGGGCGCTTTCCACGCGGGCGTCCCTTTTCTGCCACCCAAGAAGGCACCTCTTCCGCTCCATACAATACCGGGGTCATAGGGGCCCTTACCCAGATCCTGAGGCACGGGGTTGTTACCCAGGTCGAACCACGCCTTGTTAAGAAGATGCTGAAATATTTTGAGGATACGCAAGCGGAAGTGCCGGTCACCACAAATGAGGGGAAGAAGGAATACGGGTGGTGCCACGATTACATTCCGCCACCCCGGTCCGCGCACCCACTCGCTACCGCCATCGCGACCCGGTCACTCGCCTCGATCAATCGGATGCTTGACGACCAGATCAACGAGCGCATATTTGATCACTTTTCCGTCAAGCGGCTAAAGGACCTGGAGAATGGGCCGGACCTCGACAGCCTCTTCTACCCGGACTATGGGCTTCCCTTAGCTCCTACTCCTTCGGATAAATCTTGGGAGTCCGTCGCCATTCCTCTTCAGAAGATGCGTGCCCACGTGGAGGGCCTGAAAAGCGAGAAACGTCTCCATTCCCTCGTTCTGCACGGGCCCCCAGGCACAGGTAAGACGACGCTCGTCGAGGCTCTAGCCAAGTCATGCGAGGTGCCGCTAATAGAGGTTACCCCAAGCGATATCGTCGTGAAAGGCGAAGCGGCCGTCGAGCGACGGGCACGCGATGTATTCGAGGCGCTCTCTCTGTTGACGCGTGTCGTGATTCTCTTCGATGAGTTCGAACCGGTGCTGTGGCGACGCGATCATGATGCGGGACCAAGTAATGTGTTTGCCTTCCTCACGCCGGGCATGCTTCCGAAACTCAAGCGGCTCCACAAGCAGGCAAAGAGACGGTCCGTCGCCTACGTGCTTGTCACTAACAAAATTGGCTGCCTTGATGAGGCCGCGATTCGAGAGGGGAGGTTTGACAAGAAGATGGGCATTTACCCGCCGGACTTGCTGTCTCGGGCAGGTCGTTTTTTGAGCGAGGCGGCGGCCTTTATTAACTTTAGTGAATTTATTAAAAAGGGACAAGCCGATGGGTCACTCACCGATGATGTCTTACAAGGCCGTCTACGTGAGATCGTCAAGGAGACGAGTGGTGCCGGGTTGCAGGCATTGGTTCGCAAGGGCTGGTTTAATCGCCTGGAAACAGAGGAGAAGCTGCCTCCGGAGGATACGCCACTCGCCTACTTCCTAACTGGTTCCGAACCAAAAGAATGGCTTCACCGAGAAGCCAAGTTGGACAAGTTGGAGTACAACGGGAATAAGAAAAAGAGGTCTCGTAGCGCGGACTTGGAAATTCAACAGTGGGCTTGGGTGCTGGATTGGGATGAGTTGAAAAAAAAGTCGCTCACTAAAGTAATAGCGGAACCCCCAAAAGTGCCTACGGTGGTCAAATTGCTCGCTAGACTGAAAACTCGCTCAGGCAGGCGCACTCGCCTAGTGGCTCGTTAACTCGCAGTTCTGTTATGCGGACGGTTAAAGGAAACTCATGGTAGATCAGGTGAACAAGGTCGGCGAGATCATCCGAGTCGCTGAGCGCGTCAGCGCACCGGAGCCAATGCAGGCAGTACTGCGGCGCGCTGCCGAAGGGACGCAGTTTAGTGAGGCGGTTGACCTAAGGGCGGGAGCGGACGCGGGGTCGTCTCCGCTGCCTCGTATGAGGCCCGCACGTTCGGCATCCACTCGGCCATGCCGATCAGCCGGGCCTACCGGCGGTGTCCAGAGGGGGTTTTTCTTCCCGTTCGGATGTCCCACTATCAGGCCGTCTCAGCTCAGATCTTCCAGGTCTTTGATCGTTACACCGACCTCGTGGAGCCGCTCAGCCTGGATGAGGCCTTCCTGGACGTGACCGGGAGTCTCCGGCTCTTCGGCCCTGCGGAGGTCATCGAACGACGGATCCAGACGGAGATTCGCGCCGAGACGGGACTTGGGGCCTCCGTCGGCATCACCGCCAACAAGTTTGTCGCCAAGGTCGCCTCCGACCTGCGGAAGCCGAACGGCTTCGTGGTTGTCCAGCCCGGGCAGGAGGCAGACTTCCTCCACGCCTCTCCGATCGAACGGCTCTGGGGCGTTGGGCCGAAGACTGCGGGGCGCTTACGCCGGATGGGGCTTGCAACCATCGGCGAGGTGGCGGCTCAACCTCAGCCGGATCTGGCGGCCGTCTTAGGGCAGTTGGGCGCCTACCTGTGGGAGTTGGCCAACGGGATCGACCCTCGACCGGTCATTCCTGACGAGCCGGCCCAGTCCGTAGGGGCCGAGACGACCTTCCCCCAGGATACGGCGGGATCCTGTCCGGATCCGTCAGACGGTGTTGGCCCTGTCGGAGCGGGTGGCTCGGCGCCTGCGGGTGGATGCCATCCAGGCCGGTGCTCTCACCCTGAAGCTGCGGGATGAGACCTTTCGGACCCAGACTAGGTCGGTCTCGCTTTCGGAGCCCACCGATCAATCTCAGGACCTCTACCGGATGGCGCTGATGCTGCTGGAGCGGCTTCCATCGTCGGGCCGCAAGGTGCGCGTCTCCTGGGGGTGACGGCCTCGAATCTGTCCGATCTCAGGGGCTCGGGGCGGCAACTCTCGCTGGAGCTGAATCCTGCCAGCGCCAAACAGCGCCGGTTAACAGACGCCGTGGATCGTATCCCGGCGCGTTTTGGAAAGGGGGCCATCGGTCCGGCCAGCCTGCTCACTCAGCAAGATGATAATCGCATCACGCCCTTTCGACCCACCCATGCATCATAAAAACGTCCTACGGCGCGGTTACTTCAGCTTTCATTACCGCCAATGCCGAAGTGTCGCAATGCTCGCCTTGCTCGCGCTGTGGCTGCTGTGCCTTCCGCCGGCCCACTCCATGGCAGAGGGCGCGACCCACGTTGACATCGTCCGGGACCGCTTTCAGCAGCTACTTGATCAGTGGGGCTATCACGAATGGTGGTCGATATGGGAGCAAGGCACGATACAGAGCCGCGCCGCCATCCCGAAGGACGTCTTCGCGCACAAGATGGAGAGCAGCCTGTGGCGACTCGCCTGCTGTGATAAGCGCCTTCGCAATCTCCAGATCACTCCGGTATCGCCTGGCCACGTCGTCGTGTCAGCCACGCTGCTGTTCGAGACTAAGGGCTCCCCCAGATCGGTGACGGAGCGGTCACGCTCGATCACGCTCAACTTCTACCTCGAGGAGCAGCAGTGGCGGGTCGATCTCTCCGGTGTGAGCCAGCCATGATACGTGACATGAAGTTTCACCTCTCTGAGGAGCGTCGCCTGTTTCTCCCGATCGGGCTCTTGACAGTTTCCGTCCGCCCACACTATACTGAGGTAGTGTTAAACTTTCTTACTTTCTAACAACTACCCTATGGGAGGACCACCGTGCCGCTAGTCAAAGTCAAGGAGAAATACCAAGTAACGCTCCCCGCCGTGGTGCGTCAGAAGGCCGGCTTGGCTGTGGGTGATCTCCTGGAAGCGACCGTTGAGGGAACGAAGATCACGCTCACCCCCAAGAGCGTCGTAGACCGGGAGCTAGCCCTGGCGCTTGAGGATGTGAAGAAGGGCCGAGTCCACGGACCATTCGCGTCGGCGAAGGCAATGATCCATTCGCTCCACCAAGAGGCCAAGCGACCAAGAAAGCGGTAACGTGCGGGCCTTCTACACCAAGCGTTTCCTCTCGCACTACACGAGCGCTCCGTCAAAAATCCAGCGGGCAGTTGACCGCCGTATCGCTCTCCTCCTTCAGAATCTCCGCCACCCCTCCCTTCATGCGAAGAAGTATGACGAGGCCCGCGACATCTGGCAGGCCCGGGTCAACGGGGGGTGGCGCTTTTATTTCACTATCGAGGGCGACCTCTACCGTCTCCTCTCCCTCCTTCCCCACCCGAAATAAGCTGCCGCAAGAAACTAGAGATTCCCGTGCAGGCCTACTCGTTTCCCCGGCCACTATCGCCACAGTCCCTCGAACCGCCGGGCGTTGGTTTGGGTGTAGCGGACCGTATTTTGAATCTGCTTGTGCCCCATGTAGTCCTGAATCAGCCGGGTGTCGTACCCCTTGTCCGCCAGATAGTAGCCGCACGAGTGTTTGAGCATATGGGGATGGATCGGAAACCCTAAACCAGCTGCCTTGCCGGCCTCTGCCACAATCCGCCATGCCGACTGCCTCGTCAAAGGGCCGCCACGCTCCGAGACAAACACGAAATCCAGCGCCGTCTGCAGGCGGTCCTTGAGCCACCGGCGCATCGCCCGGATCTCGTCGCCCTCCATCGGGTGGGTGTTTGACACCGAGCCTTTCAGCCGGCGGCAGTACAGACGACCCGCGTCCAGATCCACGTCGGACGTGCGTAAGTCGATGACCTCCGAGATCCGCAAGGCGTGCCGGAAGCCCAGGAGGACCAGGAGATGATTGCGGTGTCCATAGCGCGGCGACCGCCTGGCCGCCCTCAAGAGTCGGTCGATCTCATCGAGATGCAGGTAATTCCGCATAACCTGTTACCTTACAGTGGTTCGGGACCCGCTCCCGACCACTCGCACACGCCCACCTGACGCGAAGAGAGCATACACACTGGTGACAGAACAGCTATTCTGTCTCAGGTTGAGCGCCGGCCGCTTTCGCCACGGCCACGTGAGGCAGAGTGGAGGAGGCGTTAGGGGGTTGTACGGGGTGGTGCGTATTCCGGGCCATATGCGCCACCCATTCCGGTTGCAAAACGGCCACCTGTTCCGATTGAGCTCGATCCAAGCCTTCCGCTCTTGGTGCAGAGTAGTGGTTGTAATCTACACTGCCAATCCCGCCAGTACGGCTCTCAATACGGCTCATTTTTTCCATTGACACCTATACAAGCTGAATGCTACAAGTCGGCTACTCGGTTCTATCCTTTTTTGTCAAGGGTGAGGATGCAGCCATGGCGAGTGGCGGGAACCTGCTTCTAGCCAAAACCGGCATCACGCCGAAGGCGAATACCGATATGGCCCTTTGGGGCATCATGAGCCCTGAAGGGCCGTGCTATTTTCAGGAGACCTCCGCCCTCTTCTCCCGAGCGCGTGGCGAAGATGAAGACGGTCCTTAAAGATGGCTATGACATCCGGGCCGTCCAGGAGTGGCGTGGCCACAACGATGTGAAGATACCCAGGATCTCCACCCATGTGCTGAATCGAGGTGGAAAAGGGGTGAGAAGCCCGATGGACGGGTGTGAACAGGGTTGATGAGTATCTGGCGTGTTAGGCTGACAGCTATTGCAGCCTAGCATCCCTTGAGGCACACGAACGGGATGACGGAACTACTGGCTATAGAAGGGATTGCGAAAAGGATGCATTATTGGAGTTGGCGTGTTAGGTTGATCGGCCTAATCAATAGTTAGCCGCCGCAAAAAAGGAGGAACGAAGATGCGACTAAAAATACTCATACTTTCAACAGCAGGATTGGTGATATTGGGTCTGGGGCTTATCATCTTAGGGGTGGACAATGCCGCTGTGGCTCAAGAGAAGAGATCAAGCTTCCCACCGCCCACATCGAAAAGCCCGGTAATCGCGCCCGTGCCGGCGGTTCCTCCGGAGCGCCTGAAGCCGAAGCCCGAGGAAAACACGCCCGATCAGCGTCCAAAGGAGGAGACTAGCGCGGAAGGGAAGATGAGACGCGCGCAGGTCCAGGCTGTGAAGGGGCAGGTTGACGTTGGGGTGATTCCGGGCTCGGCGTCCTGTCCGGCTGGTTCGGAACTCATCACGATCTTCATGGACGACGAAGACCATAATAACGCCAACAGCCGATCCGGATGGATCGGCGCGATTGCTTCGGGCCATAACACCACGTTTGTGTTTTGCCGCGTCGACGGGACGCAATTCAAGCCAGCGGAAGCTCCGTACGCGGTGTTGTCACTGTCCCCGGACTGCCCTCAGTATTCGCTCCCGTTTTCGCGCTATTTCGATAACGAGGACTCTAACAACATCAATTACGCTTCGGGGAATATCAATCCTAACGTGTCGAGTGTCTTTAATCTCGGGTATACGCAACTGTACTTCTGTTTATTCTACAATGTGGTGCCGGCCAACACGTTTCCCGATCTGGGGGTTGAGTATGGTGTTTTTGCGTCGAGTTTGCCGACTAGCGGACTGGCGAGCGGCCACCTGCATATCGACGACGAAGACCAATCCAACCAGAATTTTTTCGGTCCCTACTACTCCAACTTGGGAACGTTGGCGAGCAGTATTATTTCGGGCGACAGGAACACGGACATTTCGATTGTGAAGGTGAGAAACGCGCCACCTGCGCCACCGCCATGCCTTCCAAAGGTGCTGTCATACGATGGACAGCTGCTGAACGCGTCCTATGACGGCGCGAACTGTTACATCAAGGCGGTTGTAGCGGGAGCGACGCCGTTCATCTGGAGCGGTGGGTACTACGTGACGGCGAATAAATCGACGCAGTGCCTGGCGGGAACCTGGGATGGGGCCAACTGCTACTTCATGCCGAAACCGGCGGGAGGATTCTTGTATAAAGACGCGTTCTATGTGCCCCCGGGGCCGGGAAACACGTGCTCGCTCGGGACGTTCGATGGCGCGAACTGTCTCGTCAAGGCGGCACCTTGGGGAACGCACGCCTTCGTGTATCAGAATAAATGGTACTTTACTCCGCAGTTCACGTGCGAGGACGGAGCCTACGACTCGGCAAACTGTTACGTGATGAAGGCTCCGGCGGGCACGTTACCGTTTATCTACAACAATGCGTTTTATTACAAGGAATAACGCCAGTGGAACGCCTGGAGGGCAGCTGCCTGGCAGCGGGGACGCGTTTAACACTTGGGCGCTGAGGTGCGTAGGCGACATAAAGCGCGCAACCCTTAGATGTGACAACTCTCTGACTAACTTGGCGATGCACGCGAGCGCAAAAAGCGCGCCGCGTGATCTTTGTCGTTGGCCCGCAAATGGCGGAGTATGATGGCGAAGCCGATGACTAAGCGCCTGAAGGAATTAGTTAGACAGCTCTGTCTAATTCTAGGAGGTATATTCGAGAGTGCAAATAGGAGAAAGGGTAATGAGTGACTTGATTTGTGCCGCATCTTTTTCTGGCGAGTCACAACTTCGAGCAAGAAGGGAGAGCGAACATGCCCACGAAACCTCAACCAATCAAGAGACTCACGGCCAAGAGTGTTGACGAGTTGACGGAAAAAGTGAAGTCCCTACCCACAAGGCCTGTTGGGCTGGAATGTCCCCAGTGATGCGCAAGGAGACTCGCTGGATTTCCAAAAACCCGATTGTTTCTAGCGAGGCATACCGCACCTTTATATCGCTGATCTTCTCAGCTGGGATGGCCGCCTGGGGTGCAACGTTGATGGGATTCAACCCACTGAATCCCAAGAATCTATGGATGAATAACCCATGGTTTATATGGAATGAACCTTTGCACATTCAGATTGGAGGCGTCTTATACGGGATTGTACTGGTCTGCTTATTTTGGATATATATTGAGAGACTTACGATTGCGTTAGTCCCAGGGGATCTATGGGTCCTAGTGTTCGATTTCATAGCTTTGTCATTTTTGGCTGGGGCAGCTGTTACCTGGAACATTGAGGGACCTTTCGTAATAATCACGTTTATTACGTTGTTTTTGCTAGTTGGTAGATTTTGGGTTGCTTGGCAAGTTGGGAAGGCGAAATTTGGAAGAAGTGATACCTTATTACGTGATATTTTTTGGCTGTATGCTAGCTTGTTTGCTTTTGGGGCTTTGCTGGTGCTGGGTTCCGTTGTTGTCGGCACGGGTGTCGATTGGCCGAATTTACCACGCATTTTATATTGGATGGTTAATTTCGGAATGCTCGGAGGAATTAGCATAACAGGTTACCATGCATTTAGGCATATAACAGCACCCGAGCGAGAAATGGAACGCGTCGCTGTTATTGGTGAAACAACAACACCATCACTCTGTCCTGCCTATGGTGAGATTCCAAAGGAAATGATCGTCAATGTGGCTAAGTTTGTTTTTAAGGGCGAGAGGCAGTTTCGGGACCTATTGAAGATCAGCCAGGATCTCCATTCGCTACCGCTTCCCTATCACCTCAGTCGCGTTCACACCTATCGAGACGTCGAAACTCAAGCCTTTATTATGGCTCATCATGCAAAATCACCGCACGAAATAGAGTTACGCTCTGTCTGGGTCTATCTTGCTCATTGGTTTGACGATATGTTCGACAATTATCACGCTGAAGGAATTGCCAATATGGAGGAGTTCGGTCCCCAATTCGATATTGGCCGAGTGCTTCAGAAGCTCGATCAGAGACTGAACGCGCTTTGGGAGCGCGCAGTAGAGTATACGCTAAGCACGACGCACTGGCAGCACAGGGATCTTCTGGAACTGGGCATGAGGCGGCTTATTCTAGGGGGCCCGCTGTTTTCAGATAGGTGCCGCAGACGGCGACCATACTTTTTACAAAAGCACAGAGAATTAATCGATACAAATTTGAATAAAACTTATGGGGTGCAGGAGCTGATTGCGAAAGAATCGCCGATAAGCGATATGTGCTTGGCGTATACAGCGAAGGTAGTTGTGGAAATTTGGGATAGCTTCTCTGACAATGCCGACTTTGACCTTAGTATGCTGATGAATCTTTTTTTTGCGCCAGGCTTGTACTATCACGACTCAGACGCTGAGCAGGATTTTGAAGAAATCTCGCCATCTGCAGAGGAGGACGTAGACGTTATTAAGGATGCATTGAAGAGGGTGGTCGAGCATATAAACGGATTGCCAGGCGAGAAACGACTCTTGGCCCTGAAGCCTGTTCCCCTATTCGTGAAATGTTTCGAGCCGATATTGCAGAGGCGTGGCTTGCTTCCAATATATAAAGGGTTTGTTAGGGAGTAAGGGGACAGGATATAGTCAGAAGCTTTTTAACAGCGTCAACGACATTGGAACGTCAATACAAAATGCGGCATAACACGTCGTTCCCGGCGCTTCAGACCGATCGCTAAAAGCGCCGGCTGAGCGCCAATGTTAGGGATTGACTGGGTCATCGGATGACGGAACCCACGAAAGTCGATCTTCGCGCAAGAAAGACCGGGGCCGGATGGGTCGCCGCATCTGACCGCTTCTGGCTCGCGGTCACCCCGAAGCTCTTCGAGTGGCTCCGATGGAAGGAGCCTTTTTAATTCGAGGATCAGGCCTCCAGGCTCATAAACATGCTGTCCAAATTGCTAGGCTCGCCCCGGGTTTCGATCGGATAGTCAGAAATGGTCCAGAAAGCCTGTCTGCAGCCTTCCCGGGGGATTGAGTAAGTCGCCGTACGCCTTGGGATATGTCGTATGCTGTCCAAGATGGGGGTTGGCCAAACCTAATTTGGACAAGAGTGATTCATCATGATCCATGAATTCGACCATATCAACTTTTTGTATTTGTAAACGCTTTATCGTCCCTCATGAGGAACTAGGCGTGCCAGTTCCTTGCAGAATCCATAACGGATTCAAACAGTAAGAGGTCCGAACGAAAATGATCGCCACTGCCCAAAAGGACTGGAAGAAAGACTTTGATCTTGATAGCCGAAAGCCGCCGCACTTCTTTTCGAACGTGGACCAACTCGACGACGTAGCGGGCCAGGTGCCCGCTCCCCATGCCCTTCGCCGTGCCTTTGAGCAGCTTGGCATCGAGGGCGTCCTCTGCCAGGAACGCAGTCCGGTCATCTACTTCCGCCAGGTCAGGAAGATTGACTCCGCCGACATCATCAATCTTCATCGTTCCTTCTGGAACCAAGGGATCGCCCCAATTTTGGTCATCATTGCCCCAGACGAGGTTCACGTCTATTCGGGGCTAATTCCCCCGGATGATCCTCTTACAGAAACTAGGCAGGCCCCTGGATTTATCGAGACGCTGAACCGCGTCCAGGATCAGCTTCGGTCTTTCCTGCTGTCAGTTGAATCCGGCGAGTATTTTCACGTCCACCGGCGTTTCTTCGATCCACGCAAACGAGTTGACCGGGATTTGCTCCGCAACCTTAAGGCGACGCGGCAGGAGCTTGGCCAAGTCCAAGCCGCACGGCTTGAGCCGCAGGCACTTGATGCGCTTCTTTGCCGACTGGTTTTCACTTGCTATCTGTTTGACCGTGGCATCATCGATCGTGCCTACCTCAAGGCACTTCGCATCTACGGCGCGGAGCACTTAAAAGACATTCTCACCAAGAAACCCCGAACGGATGCCAAGGCCGATCTTTACAAGCTGTTCGGCCAACTTAGCAACGACTTCAACGGCGATCTTTTCAGCACCGACCTGGAAGCAGAAAGCCGGCAGATCAGGGTTGAGCATCTTGACATCCTGGATCGTTTCTTCCACGGCACCGATGTTCGATCAGGGCAGCAGGCATTCTGGCCCTACGATTTCGGTTTCGTTCCGATTGAAACTATCAGTGCGATTTACGAGCACTTCCTGAAAGCTGCTGGAGAGGAGCAGAAGAAGGACGCTGGAGCCTTTTACACACCCAGGTTCCTGGCTGAATTCGTTTTGGACGTGGCCTTGGAAGGCGAGACTTCGCTACTCGACAAGCGCTTCCTCGATCCCGCTTGTGGCTCAGGCATTTTCCTTGTCGGACTGTTCAACCGCCTTGCAGAACAATGGAAGTTGAAGAATCCTAGAGCGCGTTATGACCGCCGGGCTAAGGGCCTCATGAACGTTCTCCGCACCAACCTTTACGGAGTGGACAGTAACCCCAGTGCCTGCCAGATCACGGCATTTAGCCTTTACCTCGCCTTCCTGGATCAGTTGTCACCACCTGATATCCAGAAACTGCTCGGCAGGTGGAATCGTCTTCCCTTCTTGGTGTCCATCCCCGGCGAGACGACTGCGAATCCGCCGGCAGGGACAATCCGTTGTGCTGATTTCTTCACGGAAGCCGTGACCCTACCCCAAAAAGTCCACGTCATTGTCGGCAATCCTCCCTGGGGCAGTGCCAAGGATCGAAACACACCGGCAGTACGCTGGTGTGCCGAGCGGACCTTGCCGCATCCGAACCGCCAGATGGCAACTGCCTTCACCTGGAAAGCACCCTCACACCTGGAGGACGATGGAAAAGTGTGCTTCGTCCTGCCGCACGGTACCCTGTTCAATCACAACGACACCGCCATCCGCTTTCAGCAGTCGCTGTTCCGCACCCATGCCGTTGATCGAGTGGTCAACCTGACCGATTATCAATTCTTTCTGTTCGAGGAATCACGCGCGCCGGCCCTCGTTGTTCGGTATCGCAAGGAGAAACCCGCAGATGGTGCCCATCTCATTGACTACTGGGCACCTAAAACAGACTGGGCCATCACACAAGCGGAAATCGTGAGTATCCTGCCGCAAGACCGCTCGAGAGTTACTGTTCGTGAAGTCCTCAATGACCTCAAGGGCGACGATGCGCCACTCATTTGGAAAACGAGATTCTGGGCAACGCCGCGAGATTGGCGTTTGCTTGACCGGCTAGCGCTCATGCCACGGTTGCGGGACATTGTATGTCAACCTGGGCGAGGTTCCGCGAAGCGATGGTTGATTGCCGAGGGCTTTCAGCCTCTTGGCGACAACGACGACCCAACCAAGGCACAAATCCTGAGCCTTCCATCGCGGCTTTTCGTTCAGGCAACAGCGAAGGCACTAAATCTCTTTCTCCTGGAAGACGACTGCGAGAAACTATCATCAGCACAGGTCATTGTTCGTGAACGCTCGAACAAGAATACCCAAGCGTTCAAGGCTCCCCACGTCCTCGTGACGAAAGGCTTTTCTCGCGTTGCGTTTGCCGATTTTGCTGTATCATTTCGCCACGCGCTGCGTGGCATTCATGGACCAGAATTAGATCGTGACCTCCTAATCTTTCTTGCGGCTTACCTCCGATCAGACCTCGCCAGATTCTTCCTTTTCCACACATCCTCAAATTGGGGAGTGAGCCGCGCCGAGATCCATGTTGAGGAATTGCTTCGACTGCCATTCCCGTTGCCCAACGACATGCATAATCCGAAGCGCTGCCAAGCCATCGTCCGTGAAATCGCGGCAGCTGTGACAAAGGCTGCAAACGAAGCATCCCGGGACTTTGCTGACCGCGAGGGGATCGTGCGCCGTACACAGGAGACTGTCAGCGAGCTGATCGAGGAGTATTTCGACATTGACGAAATCGAACGGATGTTGATTGCTGATACGGCCAAGATTATCATTCCGAGCGTTCGGCCATCGCGTGGAAAGCCAAATGTACCGACCATCAAGCAAAGTAGTAAGGCGCTCCGTGACTCATACACCAGTCTGCTCTGTGACCGGCTGAATGGCTGGGTGAAGCAGGAGTCCTGGGTCCACGGCAAAGTGGTAGCCGACTCTTCCATCGGCGTTGGAATAGTCGTTCTCGAAAAGACCAGGCGCGAAGAGAAGCCGACACAACTTTCCGCGAACAATGGCGAGCTATTGAAAGCTATCGACAACCTCCAGCGGATCACCACCAAGGGCCACGGAACCTTCGAGTTGGTGCGTGGGCTAAGAGTATTTCATAAAAACCTGCTTTATATCACCAAACCGCTCGGACAGCGGTTTTGGACGAATACGGCCGCTCTCAACGATGCCGACGAGATTGCAGCCACGATCATCACACGGTCGGGTCGGGAGGGGGCATGACGGTCGGAGATGCTTCTTGTTGGGATGACTTCTTCCGGCAGAATCTGGTACCCGCTGTCCTTGCCTACATCACCACGACCTGGGAGCAGATGCCAAAACCGGGGCCATCAGACCTAGAGGATGCGATTTCGAACAAGCTATATTCGGCGTTGTTGAAAGCGAAACGCCGAAGCGACTTTCCTTTTCTAATTCGCCGTGAGGATTTGGAGTTTGATACGGACCTGGCAAGGGAAACAGGGAGAAAGGACATCGTGTTTTTTCCGTCGCTACAAGAGGAGATTTACCTCTGCCTTGAAGCGAAGCGGCTAAACGCGGTCATTTCCGGCGTCCGTCGCTCACTTGCCGACGAGTATGTCAAGGAAGGCATGCAGCGATTCGTGGACGGTAAATACGCCTGCTTTGTTCGTCACGGCACGATGCTTGCCTACGTTCTTGATGGGAACACCGACCGGGCAATACAGAACATCGAGAACAATATACGCAACCGACTTTCAGAACTTCGCATGGACGAGAACGGCGGCCTCGTTGCTTCAACGATTCGACCTAACGACTGCCGAACCAAAGAAACGAGCCACCGCAGAGCGCACGAGAAGGCGATTTTTCGCATTCACCACCTTTTCGTAGTCTGATGATCAAGAGCGTATCGGACTTCGGGAAAGATAAACATGTCCCGGAGGGGAAGCCTTGGGGGGTTATGCGTGCCATGCTGTTTTCAGAAACGTACTTGAGTGAATTCACGGTTCTTCCAGGCAGCCACCTAACAAGTCATTCGACGCGAGCGCGCGAAGCAAGCCTCTTATGGTTTCTTCCAGTGCTCGGCGCGCGCCGCGTCAACTCCAGTGTTAGCCGTCCGTGGAGGCGCCAATGCCAGAATCTGACGATGGCTTCTTGAGTGAACCGTTCGACAACGTGATTAACACGGTCCGCAGCAAGTACGTCGCTCAGCGCACATTACTGCTTCGCACAAATCGGTTCGCGGTTGCCATCCAGCACGCGCTTGTGATTCATCATGGCAATAATCTTGAGTTCTATGCTGCAGTTCTCCTTGCCAGGACTCTGGCGACAGTTCAAGGCGCCGCATTACTTCTTGAGCGAGGGCTCGTCGCTCAAGCACGTACGCTTCTGCGTATGGCGCTTGAGACGCTTTTTAAACTAGGTGCAATCGCAAACAAACCGACTTTGATGGACGAGCTCATCGAAGGAGTCGCGTTTGAACGAAAGCGCCTAGTCAAAAATATGCAACTCTGGAAAGACCCAGAATTAAGAAAAGTAGCCGATGCAGAAGCCGCATCTGGAAGATTGCACCCCTTCTTAGATTCCCCGGCATCCGGGGTCACCACTTTCGCCTCGCAGAAGCTGCCGGGCTTGAGGACTGGTATCGCTCGCTTTACATGCTCCTCAGTTGGCCAGCGCATGGCGCGCCCAAAGACCTAGACCGGCATGTTGTCGTGGACTCGAACCAGAATCTAATAGGATTTCAGAACGAACCAGAGCTTGAGAAACAGTACTCCTCCTGGTTCTACTCTATCGAAATACTACTGAGAGCTTTGACCGCACTCGGAAAGATTTTCCCAAGCGTCCATGAAGGGCAGATCGAGCATTATCATGTCGAGCTTCGAGCACTGGTCCAAGAGCAGGAAGGCAAACTTTAGGTGGAACGTACTAGCCGTAAGCGTCGTGCCATACCAACCGTTTGCGCTGGCCGCCGTTCACCAAAACGTTCGGCGGCAGTAGGCCGATGGGTATGTGATTCGAATCGTCGGCCCCGTCAGGGATGAAGGCCAGGATCCCGTTGAGTTCGGCGTCGGCTCGAAGCGACCATCTGGAGGCTCCCTGGGAGCCGCATGTGAGGCGCTAGAGTGTAGGTTGGTGGTACTTCTCGCAGGAACCCGCGCCTGCCACCGAGCGGAGTACAGATTACACCCCCGTAATCTTGATTGCCGTCTGAGACTTCTTGTCATGATCCGTACCTCCTCTGGTGATGCTCAAGGCACGGAAGATTCTAACTTAACCCCCTGTCCAGTTTTCGGGGTACATCATAATGCCATCATCGTTCTGCGGTGCTGCCAACTCAGCGGTCGCTGGGAGGAGTTCTGGGAGGCGCGCTCAGTCGGTTAGATCCAGGGGACCCACAAATTTGTCGCACACCCCGATGCGACTGATCCCTTGACAACCCGGAATGAACCTGACTACACTGCAGCACGGCCTTACAACAAGGAGGTGAATCGTGAAACAATTGTGGGCAATTGCGTTGGCGCTGGTTCTGCTGCTCTCGATTGCCTCGATCGCATCTGCCGATCAGTACGTTCGAGGATACGTCCGCCAAGATGGAACGTACGTGCAGCCGTACATGCGCTCGACGCCCGATAACAACCCTTATAACAACTACAGCTTCCCAGGGAATACTAACCCATATACAGGCCAAGTAGCACCTGGTAACCCCAACTCGTACCTTGAGCGGTATTATCAGCAACAAAACTCGAATCCATCCCGATCTCCCCAAGGGATTTACGGTCGTTAGCATACGATCCGTTTACATGTCTTAGGCCAGACGACAGCGGTGGCGTCTGCTATCTTGCCCAACACCTCCAGTGGGCCTCTCCTGATTCTCGCCGGAGCCGCAGAAAAATACCTTAATGCTTCACATTCGGCTGCACTGCCATGACTTGGGCATACCCCTCCTTAACCAGCCACGCGTTGACGAACGTCCCGTCCTCCAGGTAGACGTAAGCCTAGCGTCCGCTGTGCAGTTGCGGACATAGGTGACACTTTGTGGCGCTTCAATCTACCATATGCATCCTTGATGCGCATATGCCGTGAAGAGCCGCGATGTCGTTGAAACGCGAATGACACCGCAGCAAATCGCTGAAGCACAGAAGATGGCGAGCGACTGTCAGCGGCGCAATTTCAAGGGATGCGACTGAGATCCACAAATCGTAAATATGGTCAGGAGTGCTTATGAAATCCGTCATAGGAATGGCTGAGGTGTTATTATTATCCGCACTGCTTGCGCCATCCATTGCCGATGCCAGAGGCTCCGGCGGCCATTCCGGTGGTCACAGTAGCAGCCATTCCTACTCGCATTCGAGTGGCCGTTTATCCAGTCATGCCGTGCCGAGTGTCCCGCGCGACTCACACAGTAGGATTGCGCGCAGTCCCGCAGCTCGTTCAGACTTTCAGCGGTCTAATCCTTGCCCCTCGACCGGCAAGACCTCTGGGGCTTGTCGCGGCTATGTTGTGGATCACGTTACGCCGTTGAAGCGCGGGGGTGCGGATAGTCCGAGTAACATGCAATGGCAGACGAAGGAAGCAGCGAAGATCAAGGATAAGACGGAGTAGTGACGAGCCCAAATTCAATTTTCGCGAGCAAAATTTTCTAAATTTTCGGACAGGCATCCCCGTACCGTTACCGCGTTCGCTGCTTAATCCTTGAAAATAGGGACAGACACTATTTATCGTAACAATTCGTGGTGCTCGCGGTCGTGATCGTGCCTGCCACGAATTCCCCGAACCGTTGCATCCGGCCACCCGTATCATGTGCGGCAACGAGGGGATTATTGCCAGGCGATCTTTCGGAACGACAACGCTTCGAATGCGCACGACGACAGAGCGACCACTGCGAAGAGACGGGTTCATCTGGGGGGTGCGCAGGGCGCTTGACGAGTCATACACCTGAAGCAGAGGGGAAGACCAAGGAAGATTTCGGTAAATAGTATCTGTCCCTATATCAAAGGTAGTACACTTTTCATGACCATTCTTGGTACAGTTTCTCATGATCGGTGACAGTGTGGCAGGGATAATCTGGAAGGCGGCAGGCATGCGTCGATTATAGCTGGGACGAGATCGTTGTTTCTACTGCGAACAATTGTGTCAGCAACCTTCTCGTTGTGATAAGCTGGCCAAATGGCAACGCCTGATTACACCACCCTGAGAGTCCTATGCGACGAGCCAGCGGATAAGTCACTATTTCTTAGACTGAAGCGGCTTTCGTCCTTCCTTTCGCAGATACCGGACTCCCAAGTCGAGGTCTATCCATCAAGGCTGGATGGCCCAGAATACGCGCTCATTAAGCCCCTAATGATCGACGACCGCCCAGACTTCATCATTCTTCACGAACGGAAACCGCTACTCATCGTCGAGCTTACCGAACATGGCTACACAGGTGACAACCCTCTTCAGAGATTCACACGTCTCGCCGTAGCAGCTGAGAACGGCGTTCCAGTCATTTACTTTGGACCCTTTGCTCGGGTTCGTGATGACGAACTCGATCTCGTAGACGACCCTGCGACCCTTAGCCGTCGAAGGGTTAACACTGATCTCTTTCGCGGTATGCATCGACTCTCTGAGGTGCATAATGTGCCAATGGCGGCAGCCGAATGGATCACCGGTGCCAATGGCAAGCCACTCAAGTTGCCGCTAAGCTCGTCCGATGCGGATATAGCTCACGTGTTTGGCCATCTTGTAAAGCGGATTGACATACTCCTGAGTTATTCGATGTTACGTGCCGCTGGAAAGCCCACGGATCGATTAAAGGCTTCTATCGATGACATTAAAGCAGACCTCATGCAGGCGTTTGCGATCCCAAACGTGCGCGGAAGCCAAACGAAGATTTTCCTCACTGGACAAGCAACCATCGACGTGATTCAAAGGCCAGCTTCCATTCTCGGCACAATATCACGGGAAGACTACTTCTATAAAGATAAGCCTGAGCGGTTGCTCGCTCTATTGTGCATTCTCCACGCCGATCTACGCCTCATAAAGTCGCGTGAAACCGTGTCAGCGGTGAACAGTGTGCAATTGAACCTGAATCCTGCGTGAAAAGAGATGATGCTATGGCTTGAGTCTCTCGATTTGGTGCAAGGCGTAGTTCCAGGCCGCCTCTCGCGATCCGCTGGCGGGCATGGCCAAGCGTGGGCGGTTGTGGGTGCGGCGCAATTGTGC
>ORMF012093250.1_pt1 | contig 39504 bp, 46 predicted proteins | sample 1779871 | NCBI WGS metagenome assembly ORMF01 (sample SAMEA104232316, study PRJEB22302) | groundwater metagenome | biome: forest; feature: aquifer; material: groundwater | place: USA | collected 2011-08-07 | depth 5.4 m
AAATTTTTTAACACCACTGATGGGAAGTTTGAACCCATCAAACTAACATTTACTATCCAGCTTTAGTCCGAAGGACGCAAGCTCTGCTTAATTTCGAGTTTACGAGAAATCAAGCTGTGCTTATATCTAATTTAAGGCAAACAGTATATAATCAACATTTAGAAAACCTAATGATTATGTTATTTCGACTGCAAGAAATTACACCTCATTAATCTTTGACAGTTTAACTCTTAGAGTTCAACTACCCAATTGTTTTCTAATACTTTTATGATCGCATATCTTATTTTGTTACATCCTTATAGGTTTGAGGTACAGCTATGATGTTTAGTTTGAAAGAGTTTCTTTCAATTAATTTTTTGTTCTACTCCCTGTCTTTTGCAAGCGCAGTGATACTTATTACCGCCCACAATCTTTACCTAAAAAAATATTCGGTTAAGCTAGAGTTTATAGCTCTTTTAATTTCCTATACCTTAGTTAGTTTAATTAGTAATTTAATACTAGGACCAAAGATATTGCTATTATTCCCTTTGACTTTGGGGTTAATTATCCTCTTTGTATCGCGTCACCTTTTTACAGATTATTCACTCGTTGGAAGATATTTCCTTATATCAAACTTTTTACTTATCCTTTCCTGCCTATTATGGTCTGCGTGGTTTGTTCTAGAGATTCCTATAAGCACCACCACCCGCGTGCTAATGTTATTGAGTGCCCCACTTATTGTCTTTACACTCCCTTCTGGATTGATGCAATTCCTTGAGCAATTTGAAATACTCTGCCGTAAAAATTGGATAAGACCGCGCTTGCCCCTTCCTATAACCCCTAGAGATTATTACCCAAAAGTTTCACTACACGTACCAACCTATGCTGAACCTCCCGAACTTGTCATTGAGACGCTAAACATTCTTTCAAAAATTGACTATCCAAACTTTGAAGTTTTGTTAATTGACAATAACACGAAAGACGAAAATCTATGGAAGCCCGTACAGGCATATTGCCAAAAGTTAGACAGTCGTTTCCGTTTTCTCCACATAGATAACCTACCGGGCGCAAAGGCTGGCGCACTTAATTTTGCTCTTACACAAACTGCTCCCGATGCCGAGTTAATAGGAGTTATCGATAGTGATTACCATGCTGACCCAAACTTTTTAAAAGCTCTTATTGGTTACTTTGATGATCCAAAAATTGGCTTTGTCCAAACGCCTCATGATTATCGTGATTGGGAAGATAATGCTTATCTGCGAATGTGTTACTTTGAGTATAAAATATTTTTTCATACCACTATGGTAAGCTGTAATGAGCGAGATGCTGCTATCATAGTTGGGACAATGTGCCTGATTCGGCGCAAGGCACTTGAGGAAACTAACGGGTGGGTGGAGTGGTGTGCTACTGAAGATTCGGAGCTTGCAATTCGCATTCATGCTATAGGTTATTCATCGGTGTTCGTGACAACTACCTTTGGACGAGGGCTTATTCCAGAGACTTTCTCTGGTTACAAAAAGCAACGCTTCCGATGGACAGCTGGCCCCGTTCAAGAGCTCAAGCACCATTTCAACCTATTGATGTTGTGGCCATGGAGGAAAAATTCCTTACTGAGCTTAGTTCAGCGAATACATCACTTAAACCACGGACTAAGTAGTCTAAATGTTGGTTTGGGATTTTTATTAACGCCTGTAGGGTTGGCCGTCGTGGCGTCTATGGTACTCCATCGAGAAGTCATACATGTACCGCTTGAACTATGGTTGGGTGTTACAGTGATATTTGTATCAGGGATTGTATTAAATTGGCTATTATACAAAGTAGCCATAGGTTGCTCACTAAGAGATACAATAGGCGCAATTCTTGCCAGAAAAGCTCTCAGTTTTACAACTGCAATGGCTGGTTTACGTACTGCTCTTAATAGTAATCTGTCATGGCAAAGGACAAGTAAATTCAAAGTTCTTCCTATTGGTCTGGGTGCACTATCATCTGCCAAAGTGGAATTATTTCTTGGCTTAATAATTTTGATATTTAGCGTGGCGGCATTTTTACTCCTGCCATTCCCAGGACTACTTCTAATGTTACTTATAGGGATGTTATACAAGAGCTTCGACTATCTAACTGCACCCCTGTTAGCACTACTTTCAGAGCAGGGTATAAGACGTTCGTCTAATAGAGAATGTAGGGTCGATCTAAGAATTGCCTGATTTAACAATCGAGGTAGAGTATTTATCGATAGCGGTATTAACGCACTTTCAGTTGTAACGCATGTTCTTCCTGCAAAAAGTTCCAGAATCCTAGATTTTACCTTTTTCTCAATATTCTCATCATAGGAATATCCATATTTATTTTTTACTTGATCAAAAACTGTTGGGAATATATTCATTGCTATATTCAAAGCCTTCTTTATTTCATACTTATGATAGCCAGGAGTAATATCTTTAAGTTTTTTTAACTGATCGTTTGTTAAAAATTCTTCAACTCTTTTGTTTGTTTCCAAAAGAAGAAGTTTAGGATCATTTAAAAGTTCAAATAGCTTAATTAAAGATGAGGCATGAATATTTAAGATAGCTCTAGTGTTATATATTTCCCCTTTTTTAAAATATTGCACTCCAATTATCTGCCAATACCAAAAATTTACCACTTTTTCCTTAAATAGTTTCTCATAATCAATTGACTCCGGACGTTTAGCTAAAATTTTCTCCAATTGCCCATTGGTTTTATCTATTAATATTTTAATTTCCTGCTGCTTAGGCCTGGAAAATACTGATTTCATCTCAGATAGTTTAATAACAGGTAGCTCTATTCTGAATAAATCATCATAAACTGCAACAAGTCCAATATCATGTTTAAAAGAAAATAATACTGTTCCAAATTTAGTAACTAATTTTGGTAATCCTTGTTCAACTTTTAATACATCTTCATCTTTTACAATTACCAAGGATTCTAAATCTGAATATTGATTGGCTTTGTAGATGGTTTTCCTGGCTTGCGAGCCAATTAAAACCAGGGCTAATACAGATGAGTTTTTCTCAAATTCATCCTTTAAGTTTTCTATAATTCTATTCGGATTTGGCATACTTGAAGTATATCAGAAACTATAATCTGGAAATTGATAAATAGGCACAAATTCCTTCATTTGGGTACACTTCGACTATGCTCAGTGCAAGCTATAATCTGCCCACCCACCCCAGATGGGATTTACGTTGCTAGGACAATCTAAATCGCAATATCTTTTACAACTTTCCAATTCCTTACAATTCCCCAATCAGCATAGTAGTTTGAATTAAATCGCTTGTATACATTAGTTAATAGACCTAAGAGTTTTGCAAAATACAAATTAATGGTAAAACCATGCCCAACAATAAGTATTTTTTTATCTTTGTATTCTCTATCAAATCCTTCCATCTTTAAGGAAAATCTATCTAGTGCATGAGCTGCTGTTTCCCAATTATGTATTGATTCGTTCACATACTCCAAACTATGTTTTACTGCCTCTTCATACTCTTCTGCTTCCATAAATCCACCTTTATCCCGATTCAGCTCACTAATTTCTTCAAGCTGTATTATTTCCTTTCCTAAGGAATCAGCAATAGGTTTAGCAGTTTGAAAGGCTTTATCTTCTGTTGAAGAAAAGATGATATCCACATCACTGAAAACACCCTCCTCAGCTAGACTTTTGGCTTGCTTTTTACCCGCATCAGAGAGAACCCATTTACTTATAGGTATATTCCTATCTTTATTTGTTTCTCCATGTCTTAGGAAATAGAAAGTGTTATTCATATAAAAGTGTGATATAATATTTTTACTAAACATAGGGAAGATTCTATATGAGTCTTCCCGTTTTTTTGGCCTTTTTCTCTACCATTTTAAGTAATTCCCTTAGATACTCAAAATCTTTAAAGTTACTTCCAGCAAACTGCCTGATTTCCCTAGCTGTTCTTGGTCCCCTTGCTAAAACTATTACATCCTTCCCTATCTCTTTTAAATATTTTAAGAGTGGGAGAAAATCTCCATCTCCAGATAAGACAATAACTCTATCAAAGTTTTCCTTCTCCTTCATTAAATAAAAGGCCATCTCAACATCACAATTAGCCTTTCTCTCAGTTCTACCATCAGGTTGGAAATATAATTTCACAGGTTTGAGATATAATTTATAACCAAATTCCTGTAGTTTAAGATAGAATTTTATCCTTTGTAAGTGTCTAGAAAATAAAATTAATTTTGCCTCATCTAAACTTTTACCTTGTTCCTCAATATATTTCTCTAGCCTAGTTTTTAATTCTTTAAGTGGAACAGTTTCATTCTTCAAATAATCATATTTATATCCATGAGTTTCAACTCCACCAAAATAGTAAACATCCGAAACTTCATATTTCTCCTTAAGATATTTGATTAGTTTAGAATAGTCTATCTTCCATCCTAAACTTTTCTCACCACCATAAAAGAGATTAGAAGCGTCAATAAAGGCATAGGTTTTCATAGTTTACAATATAGCATAATTAGGAATTGGAAAAACAGGCTTAAATTCCTTCACCTGGGTACAAAGCAAGAGTCCCTCCAGGTGGTTTTATAAGTTGACCACAGGCTTTAGAACAATAGCCTAAACCTTCTTTTATACATCCCCCACAACTGACAAAGTGTCTACTGCCTTGACAATATATATTTTTACAGTCAAAATAATTCTCTGCAGGACTTAAGCAAAACTTACACTTCCCTACCACCTGATGTTTTTTAGATCTGGTATTAAACCCTAAGGTTACCCTCCCGTCAAAGACATACAAGACCCCCAAGAAATCCTGATTAGGATATTTTTCTATGTAGCTAACAATCCCTCCATAAAGCTGATAGACATCAGAAAACCCATTCTGCAGCAAAAATCCAGAGGCTTTTTCACACCTAACTCCTCCTGTACAAACAGTAACTATGGTTTTTCCCTTTAACTGCTTTATTTTAGGCAGGACTTTTGGCAAATCCCTAAAGTTCTCAAAAGGAGCAAGCAGGGAGTTTTTAAAATACCCCACAGCCTGTTCATAATCATTTCTCATATCAATGATGTAGAACTCCTTCTTTAAACAAATCCACTCATGGAGCTCTTCAGCAGTAATATATTTTCCGCAAACTTTTGTTGGCTTAATATCATTGCCTAAATGAGCGCTAACTATTTCATTTCTTAACTTTATAGATAATTTAGGAAATGCTTTTCCATTGCTGATACTTTTTTTAAAAAAAATATCTTTAAAGTAGTTGTTTTTATTCATCTCCTTAATATATTTTTCAGTATCAGATGTCTTCCCTTCAAGCGTCCCATTAATTCCTTCATAAGAGATAATAATCCTCCCCTTAAGATTAAAGGTCTCACATAAAGTCTTTTGTTGCTCCAAAAGTTCCTTTGGATTTTTAATGTCTACATATTTGTAATACAGCAGAACCTGAAATTTGCCTTTTGACATGGGTAAATTATATCATCAGCAAGATGAATTTTTGGCAAAGGATTAAAAAACCCATTTTTATACTGGCTCCGATGGATGGAGTAACTGACAGCGTTTTCAGGCAAATTGTGGCCTCTGTTGGCAAACCTGATGTTTTTTTCACTGAATTTGTACCTGTTGATGCAATACTTTCTCAAAAAGGAGCAGAGGTTATTAAAAAATCCCTGCAATTCTCTGAAATGGAAAGGCCAATTGTTGCCCAAATTTGGGGTAGCGATCCTAAAAAGTTTTATAAAGCAGCCCTGATTTTAGAAAAATTAGGCTTTGACGGAATAGATATAAATATGGGCTGCCCTGATAGAAGTACTATTAAAAAGGGCGCCTGCTCTGCCTTAATTAAAAATCCAAAATTAGCTCAAGAAATTATTCTAGCCACTATTAAAGGAGCTGGCGGATTACCGATTTCAGTTAAAACCAGAATCGGATTTGAAACAATAGAAACTGAGAAATGGGTAGAAATATTACTTAAAACACCAATTGCCGCCCTTATTTTACATTTAAGAACTACAAGAGAGATATCCAAAGTTCCGGCTCATTGGGAAGAAATAGAAAAAGCTGTAAAAATAAGAAATGAATTCAAATTAAATACTTTAATAATCGGCAATGGTGATATTAAAACATTAAAAGACGCTAAGGATAAATGCATAAAATACAAAATAGACGGGGTAATGATAGGCAGGGGAATTTTTGAAAATATTTATCTTTTTGATGAAAAAATTAATATTGAAAAGATTTTTCCAAAGCAGAAAATAGATTTATTAATTAAACACCTTAAGCTGTTTAAAAAAACATTTGGAAATACCAGGCACTTTGAATTAATGAAAAAGTTTGTTAAATGCTATGTAAATAACTTTGATGGTGCCTCTAAGATGAGAGAATTCTTAATGAAAACTAAATCTTTAGATGAATTAATACAAGCAGTTAAAAACCCTCTATTCATATTTTATTTTTTAAAAATATGTTTTTCTCTTGAGTCTTGAGGGAACCATTTTGGATTTTGGCGGGTGGAAATTTCTATTTTATGAGCAGCAATTTCGGCTTTTTCTTTGGCCTTTTGCACATCCGGATCAGTTGCCAAAACTACCCCCATTCTTCTGTTAATATGTGCTTCGTTTTTACCAAAAAATAGCACTGTAACTCCCTGCTCATCTAAAGCTAAAAAAAGATTATTATATCCGGGGTCAAAACCCTCTACGGGGGAGAGAATTACATGGGATGCAGCAGGAGTAATAATAGGCACAACGTCAAAACCCAAACGAGCCTTTGTAGGTATAGGCAAACCGGTTATGGCCCTGACATGTAAGGCGGCCTCGGAAAAACCAATTTGGTGGGATGCAAAAGTTACCATCCCGGTATCATGAGGTCTGGCACTACATTCATTGGCCCAAACCATATCGCCTTTAACAAAAAGTTCACACCCAAATACTCCGACTCCTCCTAAAGAATCTGTAACTTTTTTGGCAATTTCATAAACTTTTTTCTCAGCTTCCTCTGAAATTTCTGCCATTTGCCAACTGGAGTGATAATCTCCTCCTCTTGTTTGATACTGACCAATCGGATGACAAAATGAGGTTTTGATTTTACCATCTTCAAAATGCCTGACAGCTAACTCTGTTACCTCTAAATCAAAATCAATATTTTTCTCTACGATTAATTTATCAGCTGATCCCCGGGCTTCACTATGTGCCTTCTCCCAGGCTGCCTCAATACCCTGCGGGCCTGCAACTCTACTTGAACCACTGCCGGATGAATCCTGAATAGCCTTTACCCAGCAGGGAAAGCCTGCTTTGCTACAGGCTTGTTTTAACTCGTTTAAAGAGCTGGCATAGAAATACTCTGAAACCGGCACTCCGGTTTTAACAATCATCTCCCGAACCCGTTCCCGCTGCATGGCTGTATGTGTTGCCTTAGCGTTTGGAATGATATTAAATCCTTCCTTCTCCAGTTCAAATAAACAGTCCAAATTTATAGCTTCAATTTCCGGCACAATATAATCCGGTTTTTCCCGCTCTATGACTGAGCGTAAAAATCCGCCGTCTTTTAAATTTCCTGTATATGAGCGGTGGGCAACTTGTTGGCCAGGTGCTCCGTCGTAGCGGTCAACAGCAATGGTAAAAAAACCCATCCTCATAGCCTCTATTATGACTTCTTTACCCAGCTCACCCGCACCAAGAAGCATTATTTTAGTAGACTTGCCGGAAAGAGGCGAGTAAAGAGTGTTCCGTTTCATTAAAGCTATATTAAATACTTTACATTATAATATGTACTTATGCTAGTTGATGAAGCAGAAATTATTGTCAGGGGCGGGAAAGGTGGTGCAGGTTGTGTATCTTTTTATGGTAAAACCAGGGGTGGCCCTGATGGAGGGGATGGCGGAAGGGGTGGAGATGTTTATGTTAAGGCTACCACAGATTTATATGCCTTAAATCAATTTTTATCAAAAAAAGAATGTAGCGCGCAAGAAGGGCAGAAAGGGGAAAGTAACAGACGATCAGGAGCTAATGGAGCTGATTTAACTTTAATAATGCCTATGGGGACAGTTTTAATTGGTCCGGATAATAGTGAGATTGAACTTAATGATTTAAATCAAAAAATATTATTAGTAAAAGGTGGTTTAGGTGGAAGAGGAAATGCTTTCTTTAAATCCCCTTCAACTACTACCCCAAAATATGCTCAAAGCGGGCTTTGGGGGAAAGAAAAGAAATTTATTTTAAAACTTAAATTAATTGCTGATTTTGGTTTGATTGGACTTCCAAATGCAGGCAAGAGTTCTCTTTTAAATGAAATTACCAATGCAAATCCCAAAATCGGTGATTATCCTTTTACTACCCTAGAGCCTAATTTGGGGATGTTTAAAAATAGTGTGATCGCAGATATCCCGGGTTTAATTGAGGGAGCATCGCAAGGTAAAGGACTAGGCCATAAATTCTTAAAGCATATAGAAAAAGTGCACCTGCTGCTGCACTGTATCTCTGCTCAGTCACAGGATCCTTTAGCAGATTATAAGATTATCCGGGAAGAACTAAATAAGTTTAATCCAAAACTTTTGGAGAAAGAGGAAATTATTTTACTGACCAAGTCTGATTTGGTTGATGAGTCTGATGTAAAAAAGAAAATTAAGAGTTTAAGTGAAACAGGGGGCGCTGATCGCGCTAAAAAGGAAATTATGCCTATTTCAATTCATAACTGGGATAGTATCCAATCCCTCACTCGAATTCTTTAGGACTTTTTTCGTCTCATCATCCCGCCACTTGGCATTAATAACTCGCTCACCAACTACAATATCCTGCTTAGTTTGAGAAGTAAATGGCAGTTTTAGGGTTTCACGAAAAGAAACCCAGGAAAGAGTACCTTTTTTAGAGGCATTAAAAACCTTAGCCTTTCCAACTTCGGCATAAAACACATAATTGACCTTATTTCTTGTATGATGAAAGTAGTCATAAACTGGATGTATATGTTTTGCCTTTAAGTTTATGTTCAGCATATTAGATATTATTCGCTGAAAAGTTACCTGTGCTTCTTCTCCGTCTTTGCTTTCCCCTCCCAGCATAGACCAAAAAGAGGATACATCATTTTGGTCTGTAGATTGAAGCAGGAGAATCCGGTGAGTTTTCAGGCTGTAAAGAAATCCGCTTGCATAAAAGGGGGGATGCATGCTGATAGTATAACACATCTTAAAATATCAATGTTATTTCTTAGACTTAAGGTTGGGTTTACTTTTGGGCTTTGGTAGAGCTTTTACACCTTTTTCCTTTAGCTCCAATGCCAACCTGGAAATTTGCCTGAAAATGCTGTTTCCTTCTTTCTCCAAATCTCCCAGCACTTTTTCAGCTTTTTTCCTGTTTTTTTCATCAGAAAGGGCTATTGCTGCTGCAGCTGCCGCAGCTCCGATTATTGCTCCAGCCACACCGCTTGCCAAAGCACTACCTTTACCATCGCTAGATGGCAAGCTTTGCTTATTATTTTGAGCCATATATCTCACCCCCTTTTTCTTTTGATTATTTTACCTGCTAGTGCAACCAGTAAGGCAGGAATTGCTGCAAATACTTTCATTTGTATCTTATTTTTTAAGCTTTGGGCTGCTTCATCCAAATCATCCGAAAGCTGAGTAATGGATTTTAATGCCCCGGCAAAATAGAAAGATATATAAACAATGCATGCCGTGATTATAAATAACGCCGCAATTAAAAATACAGTCAGGATATCCTGAGCGTTCATGATTACAATTATATCACTTTTAACTTGCTTTTGGGGGATAATATAGATAGAATATAAATTAATACAATATGGAACATTTATCTATTATACCTGCCACAGCCTTGGGCTATTTGACATTTAAGGCCACCACTCATCCTACATCCCGCTTCAGAAGAAGGCTCCCCAATATCAAGACAAAGCGGATACAGGTTTTCCCTGTGCTTAGGATTAACCTGTTTGGTAGAGTCATTCATTTTCATCATTGGATCAATTTCTCAATACTTTTAATTCTGTCTATCTTTGTAACAGGAGGTATCTTAGATTACATAGTTACCAAAGGATTATTACTTGGGGGGATTATTCATGGCCTTAGCCTTCCAAAAGAGCACAGAAAAATCATTTATAAAGATTTCTCTCTTGAAAGATTGACCGCAATCAAATAAACTTTTTATGTGCTATTAATTCTTACAGGCAAAACAGCTTCAGGAAAAGATACTTTAATTGCCGGAATTTTACAAAAATACCCGAATTTTAAAAAAGTGCTGACTTCAACCTCCCGCTCACCCAGGCAGGGTGAAAAAAATAAGGTGGATTATAACTTTGTATCCCAAAGTGAATTTAAACAAAAAATAACGCGGGGAGACTTTTTAGAATATGTTGAATACGGGGGGAATTTTTATGGCACTGAAAAAACTCAGATCAATCCAGCGGGTAATTTAATCTGGAAAATAGACCCATCAATGGCCGGAAGGGCAAAAAAGTTATTTCCGGATTCCATATCCATATATATTACAGCAGACAATCAGGTAGTTTTGGAAAGATTGAGAGAACGGGGTTTGTCAAAGGAAGAAACAGAAAAAAGAATACAGGATGACCAAAGATTTTGGGATGAATACAAAGATAAATATGATTATATAATAGATAATGTGCCTGGAAAGTTAAATCAAACTGTTGACGAAATCGTAAATATTATATCCCCACTACTATAAACTTTCTTTTTAGCCTCGGATGCGTTATACTTTGCCGATTGTGAAAATAACCCATATTTTGAAGCTAAATAAAAAAAGGGTAATAATTGTGGCAGTCGTGGCAATAGCTATAATTTTGGGCTTTAATTTCTTTTTTAAACCAAAGCAGCAAACTCTCCAGTTCACCCAAGTTAAAAAGCAGGATATTTCTTCAATTGTTTCCTCATCTGGTAGCTTAACAGGTAAAAACGTAGTTGATTTAAAATTTAAGTCCTCTGGTAAGCTTTCATATATAAATGTCAAGGCTGGAGATAAAGTGTTTGCTGGACAAATCATAGCCGGGCTAGATACCCAGGATCTTTCCATAAAACTTCAACAGGCTCAAAACACATTAAGAGATAAACAAGCCATAGCTGAAAAAATTGAGGATGATGTTAAGGATCATTCCAAGGATGAAACCTTTAAACAAAAGGCGGATAGAACAACTGCTCAAGCTGCCAGGGATTCGGCATATGACGGCGTAAAAGAGGCCCAAAGGGCATTTCAAGATGTGGTGATTATCTCCCCCATTGCCGGATTGGTTACTAAAGCGCCTTTAATTCCTGGGCAGATAGTTTCATCAGATGCAGTTGTCCAAATTGTTGATTTTTCTCTTACTTTTTTTGATACGGATATAGATGAAGCTGATATAGGAAAAGTTTCTTTAGGACAAAAGGCAGAAGTTACCTTGGATGCATATCCGGATAAAGTATTTGCAGGAGCGGTGGATGAGATTATCCCTCAAATTAAAACCACATCATCAGGTGCAACCGTGGTGACAGTCAGAATTCAGTTAGATCAGTTTCCCCAGAATTTTATTAATGGTTTGTCCGGACAATCAGAAATCATAATTTCCAGGGCGGAAAATGCCCTGGTTATCCCAATTGAAGCTTTAGGAGACAATGATGTGGTAACTGTGCAAAATGAAGAGGGTCAGAAAAAAGTAAAAGTAATCTTAGGAATTCAATCAGACACAGATGTAGAGATTAAAGAAGGATTACAAGAAGGCGACAAAATCCTGCTTAATCCAAAATGAGCATTATAGTTAAACTTTCCAAAATAAACAAGATTTACACCTCCGGTGAAATCTATTTCCAGGCTTTAAAAGATATTAGTCTGGAAATTAATGAAGGGGATTTTTTAGCAATTATCGGGGCCTCCGGTTCCGGTAAATCAACTCTAATGAATATTATCGGACTCTTGGACAGACCCACCTCCGGAGTATATGAACTGGACGGACAAGATACTTCACATTTAAAGGAGAATGATTTGGCTGAAATTAGAAATAAAAAAATAGGTTTTGTTTTTCAGTCCTTTAATCTGCTCCCCAGAACATCTGCTTTAGATAATGTGGCTTTACCCTTAATTTATGCAGGGGTTTCCTCCTCTGATAGAAAAGAACTTGCCAGACAAGCTTTGGAACAGGTGGGACTTTTGGATAAACTGGATTCCAAACCTAATCAGCTGTCAGGTGGGCAACAGCAAAGAGTAGCCATAGCCAGGGCTTTAGTTACTGATCCGGAAATTATTTTGGCAGACGAACCAACAGGCAATCTGGACACCAAATCAGGCATAGAAATTATGAAGATATTTGACCATTTACATAAAAGTGGCAAAACAATAATTATGATTACTCATGAAGAGGATATTGCCAAACATGCCAAAAAAAGAATCAGGATAAAAGATGGAGAGATATGGAAACATTAAATTCAGCATTTACAGCAATCTTAGCAAATAAGCTGCGTTCATTTTTGACTATTCTCGGAATAGTTATTGGTGTTACTTCAGTTATTTTGTTAATCTCACTTGTCACAGGCTTAAAAACTTTTATTACCAGCCAGATTCAGGGTTTAGGATCGAATTTATTGTTTGTGATCCCTGGCAGAATTGGTGGAGCCCGCTCCCCTGGCGGGGTACAAGCCAATAGATTAGTCTTATCAGATGCCACTAATTTACGTACTAAACTAACAGGTGAGGCAGAAGTCTCAGCTGCCATTCAAAGAAACTCCACTTTAAAATTCGGTAATAAAAATGATAAAGGAGTAGCTGTTTTCGGAGTAGAAAGCAACTATCCTAAGATTCTTTTGGCAATAAAGCTCACTGAGGGCAGATTCTTTAAAGAATCTGAGGCTCAGTCTGGAAAGAAAGTGGCAGTAATCGGCAAGACTGTCAAAGAAAATCTTTTTGGCCAAGGGAAAGCTATTGGCCAGGTAATTGATGTGGCTGGTTTAAAATATACAGTAATTGGAGCTTTGGGTCCAAGAGGTTCTATTTTTGGCATTGATGCTGATAATGCCATTTATCTACCATTTCTGACTGCCCAGAGGCAATTTGGGATACAAAATCTTAATACCATTTATATTTCAGCCCAAAAAGCAGAAGATGTTAAAAATGTCCAAAATAAAGCCATCACTATTATGAAGAAAAGGCTATCTGAAGATGAATTTTCTGTTAATAGTCAGGAGCAGGCTTTATCCACTATTTCTCAAATTACCAGTGTATTAACCCTAGCTTTGGGAGGTATTACTGCTATTTCTTTGCTTGTCGGAGGGATTGGAGTCATGAATATTATGTTAGTTTCTATGACTGAGAGAACAAGGGAGATTGGTTTAAGAAAAGCCCTGGGAGCAACTTCTGCTAATATCAGAAACCAGTTTTTAATAGAGGCTGTAACTTTATCAGGACTTGGGGGAATAATAGGCATTATTTTGGGAGTTGGTATATCCCTTATCATAGGACAATTTTTTACTACCACAGTCCCCCTTTGGTCAGTAGCCTTATCCTTTGGATTCTCCATGCTGGTGGGAATAATCTTCGGTGTAGCCCCAGCCATCAGAGCTGCTAAATTAGATCCAATCGAAGCGCTACGTCATGAGTAGCGCGAAGATCCTGAGTTTATCGAAGGGATTACTGCTTTAAGGTATGAATGAATGAGTGATTAACTAACTAATATTAAATTTGACAAAAGTTCTATAGTTATGTATAACTCCGTCCTATGAGCGAAAGAATAACAAGCGAGAGAAACATGGAAAGTACTATTCGAGACGTTGCTGGTTCTATTAAAGCAACTTACCCTGCTAAACATGTAATAGCAATTATAGCCTGTACTATGGGGTTTTATTTTGGTGAACAATCTATAGAACAATTTACAAGAGGAAGCAGGGAAATAGGTTTGGTATCAGGAGCATCAGCGGTTTTAATACTATTCTTAGGGAGTGTAGTTGAGTATAAAATAGTCAAATCTTTCGGGGAGAACTATATAAGAATAAGAAACTCCTTTGAAATCTTTGGATGGGATCCAAAGATAGCCTCACTATATAGTGAGACAGCTTGCGGGAGACATGCAGCCAGAATAGCTGCAATGGATGCGGGTTTTGGATCTGAGGTTAACACTTTGTATAAAGATAGAGGCTTTAAGTGGCTTCTTTAATTTAGCGAGGGTGTGCTAATTTTCTAACCCCAGAAGGATTTTATGTTCCAAAACGGATGTTAAATAGCTTGTAATAAATAAGGCTCTTGTTTTTTAAGGCTTATTTTTCCTTTAAAGTGTTGGGCAATATTTAACTCTTTAGGGAAAATGCCGATTATCTCAAGGCTTATGGGTCTGCCTTGTTTATCCTTTACAATTACATCATTACTGAAGGGAGAATCTACCTCCTCCGAGGAATAAGCCTTTTTAGGGTCATCCCAAAAAATTTGAAATGTATTTGCAACAGGATCAAGATAAAGCTTTATTGCTCTTTTTGATTTGGCCATAATAATTCTCCTTTTTTCTTATACTTTTTTGTTTGATAACAGGTTACCAAAAATCCCTCACCGTTTAAAACCTTTACTCCGACTATAAGTATATCATAATTTTTGAATATTTTGGCATAGAGAAGGATTGTCTCATCTGTAACGCTTTTTCTTACTTCCGTAGGGTTTTTTAGGGTCTTCTTAACCTCAGTTATTCCATACTTTAATTCTTTATGCTTTAAATTCTTAATCTTTGACCAATAATCCTTGGTTGTACGTATTTTCCTGCCAAATACATCTCTAACTTCAAAGAAAAGACCTACTTGCGCAATTGTTTTAGCCATAAGGTTACTATAGCAGATTAAAGGATTTTATCTTCCAAAAAGCTGGCATTATGGTATGAATGATACAGTTTGAAATCTTGTAATTTATCCTAAATTTTGATAGTTTAATAGCATGCTCACAGACGCCGATATTAAAAAACTGGTTTTGGAAATGGCTGGGACTTTTGTGACAAAGGAAGAATTAAGACAGGAATTTGAGAAAATCAGAGAAGAAATGGCAACCAAAGACGAGTTTAGGGATGTCATAACAAAACTCGATGCTGTCTACAAAGAAGTTCTGGCAGTACGTCATGAACAAGACTTTCATGTCCAAAAACACCTCAGCAATTCCTTAGCCATATAAATTTACTTTTCCAGCTGTTCCTTAAAGTATTCCACCCAAGGTATTAAAGATGGATCCTGGCCATATAACATGGCTAAATAATAGGTCAAATATCCGCCAAAAGATAAGGCATTCAGTACCTGGGACAATTTGCTGGAACCAGCAGGTTTATATTCATCCCAACTAATTCCATTTTTGGAAACTACATCTTTTGTAAGCTCCACTCTTTTTTTTAATTTATCAGAATAAAGATCCGAGGAAATAAATAAAATAAACAGTTTTTTATCAGGCGGGTTTTTAAGCCCCTCCATTAGATGATGATTTAGCTCAGAAAGAAGTGAGAATGAGGAAAAGCTCTTGGAGGTCTCATTAAACTGATTACTGATAATATGTGCATTCCCGGACAGAAACTCCGCAGCAAAAATTACCGGGATAGTCCCATGTATTTTTTTTGCAAGCTCTTGGGCCCTTTTTTTAATCTCCTCCTGGCTATTTCTTACCTCTGAAATAGCCTGGCTAATTTGGTCATCAGATATACTAATCATCTCCATCTTATTTAATATTCCCATAACCCCTAATACCATATATCCCATTCCCAGCCTTGGTTGTCCGGACGGATTAAACTTTGGATCAAAAACTAGTGATGGAATATTATTCTCCTTGAGAAATTCTTTTAAGTTTCCTCCACTGGTAATTCCAGTAACCTTAAAATTCTTAGCTAAAGCTTCATCCCTACATGAAAAAACCTCTTCAGTAGTACCAGAATAACTGGACAAAATTACCAAGCTATTTTTAGAAACAAAGGCAGGAAGGTTATAATCATTATTGGAGAGGAGAGGTATTTTAAGCTGATCTTTAAAAAGTGCAGGAACCACATAACCTCCATATGCAGAACCGCCCATGCCGCACAAAACAATATTCTGACAATTTTTAAATTCATCCGGAAATTGTATTGATTTTGTTTCTTCCCAAATCTGTTCGCACTGGTCCAAAAACATCTCAACAGATCCAAGTACATTTTTGGGGTCTAAATTATTCATCACTTTATATTAGCATGTGACATAAGAGTAAAAAAGTGGTATGTTTTAAAAATTATGGATTCATTTGCCTTAATTATTTTTGGCATTACCTCAAACCTGGCCCGCAAGTATTTAATTCCTGCGCTTTATGATATGTCAGAAAAGGGTGAGTTACCCAAAAGCATGTCAATAATCGGAACTGCAAGGAGTCCTATGAGCAAGACGGTATTTAAAAATTATTTGTATTCAGTACTGACCACCAGAAATATTCACCATCAACATGAAATAAAAAAAGAGCCTTTTGAAAAGCTGGTTGAACTCTTCTATTATTTTGATGGCGACCTAACCAACTCCGATTTTTATCAGAAATTAAATGATTACTTGGAAAAACCTACAAAAGAATCTGAGAAGCGTAAAAACAAGATTTACTATCTTGCCACCTTTCCCAATTTGTATCATTTCATTTTTGAAAACTTACAAAAACAGGGCATGAACAAACAGGAAAAAGGCTGGGCAAGGCTAATGATAGAAAAACCAATCGGCCATGATCTTAAATCTGCAAAGGCGTTAAATAAGCTGCTTTTAAAGTATTTTACAGAGGATCAAATCTATCGGCTTGATCATTATTTAGGGAAGGAAACGCTGCAAAACATTTTGGTTTTCCGCTTTTCCAACGGAATTTTTGAGCCATTAATAAATAAGGAATTTATTGACCATATTCAAATTACTGCTGCCGAGGATTTTGGAGTAGGAAGAAGAGTGGAATATTATGATGTTGTTGGAGCGCTAAAAGATGTGGGACAAAACCACCTTTTGCAAATGCTGGCATTTGCCACCATGGATGCTCCTATCGAGTTTTCAAATGAAGCCGTGACAACCCAGAGAATCAAGATATTAAGGAGTCTTAAAAGCTTACCTGACAAAATAGTTTTCGGACAATATGAGGGATACAGGGAAAAAGTAAATGTAGCTAAAGATTCAACAACCGACACTTTTTACGCCTTAAAAACTTATATAGATAACGATAGATTTAAAAATGTCCCTATTTACATAAGGGCAGGCAAGAAATTAAAGCAAACCGTGACTGAAATTTGTATTGTCTTTAAAACACCGATAAATAGACTTTTAAAACAAATGGACAGTCTTGATGAACCCAATATACTGGTCTACAGAATCCAACCTAATGAAGGGATTGTTTTGAAAATTTTAACCAAGGTTCCGGGCCATGAAGCAAAACTGGAACCGCAATACATGCAGTTTTGCTACAGGGGGGATCCTCATACACACTACATTCCAAATCCACATGAGCGGCTTTTGATTGATACTATTCATGGAGATCAAACTTTTTTTAATGATGCGGAAGAGGTGGAGGCTCAATGGGCATTCATCGATCCTTTGGCAAAAAAGCGCGATAACCCTCATATTTATAGGCCTGGAACATGGGGACCAAAAGAAGCAGATAGGTTAATTGAAGAAGATGGTAGAGAATGGCTGGAACCTTCCATGGACTTTTGCAGAATTTAAAAGTTAAACTGAAAGAATAAAATCATCACTGGCTGCAATTGTTTCCGGAAAAATCTTTCTGGCCCTTCTTTCTGCATCGAGACGGCTTTCTAAAGTTGGATATTCTGTAGGATCAAAATGGGTCAGTATCAGTTTTTCTACTCCGCAGTCTTTGGCGATTTTTGCAACTTGCTCCGGAGTCACATGCCCCCATATTTTTCCATCAGGTTTATCTTTAGCATAAGAACACTCATGGATAAGCACAGTTGATTTTTCAGCGAGCTTATAACTTGCTTCGCTAATACCACAATCTCCTGAATAAGATATTGTTTTTCCTTCCAGTACAAAACGGTAACCATGATCTCTGTAGGCATGAAATAGTTCAATATCTCTTACAGAAAAGGGGATATTTTGATATCCGTCTGTTAACTCATGAAGTCTGATTGGTGTTTTTAGGTTAATTATATTTTCAGGTTTTGGAATAAATCCTTGAGTATATGGTGGATTAACCAGGGTTTCAAAATCTTTTTTTCTACCCTGCCCGACATAAACATCTATTCCCTGAGCAAAGTTAAATTTGCCCAATGTATGCAAACCGGAAACATGATCTAGGTGAAAATGACTTATGAATAAAGAAATGGGCTTTTCCTCTTTGATATGCTCATCTATTTTATAAATACCATTGCCAGCATCCAAAATAATATACCCTTCAGTACTATCTATAAGAATACAGGGAGTATTTCCGTTTTTGTTTGTATACCATCCATTCGTTCCTAAAAAAACTATTTTCATTTCTTTTTTACATCACGCCGATTAGACTGATTTCCCATGACAAATAGTGTACCACATAATTAACTTTATTAATTTTTGACAAAATTCCGCTCGAGCGGAAAAATGTCAAAAATAAGTACATATCTACACTCCGAAGAAATCTTTAAATACCCCGTCATTTTCTATCCTTGAGACACTAAACATTCGCACATTCTCTCTAATTCCCAAATACGATCTTAAAAACTCAACTTGCTTCTCACAAGAATAGGCATGTAGGAAAACGCTTTCATGTAAAGGATAAAAACCCCAGGCTTTTAAATATTCCTGAAGGATTTCTCTTTGTTTTTTTAGACTGTTGGCAATATCATAACTAACTAGAGTCCATCTCCCATTCCAAATCCTTGGTTTCTCAACTGCCAGCTCATCTATTGCATATTTGAGGATTCTGATTTGGCCGGCTCCGGTTATTTTGACAACCTGAACACCATCTTCTTCTTCAATTTTAACAAGCTTTTGTTTATCCAACCTCTCTAGGGTTCTTTTTAGGTAAGGAATATTAAATCTTTTCCAAACACGATATTCATTTTTTCTTTGAGCATCAAGAAATGGTTTTAGGGCCAGGGGTAAGTTTGGTATCACCATAGACGAGGCCACAAATAGTCCTGTCCCCACCAGCTTTAACACATCTGCCACAGGTGTATATTTTTTAGTAAATATTTCCTTATCTATTTGTTTGGCTAAAGTTTTGGAGATATTTTCAAATAGAGTTTTATCTATTTGTGGGATCACTTGTTTTCCAGCTTGCTTCTTATCAGATGCCATTATTGACAAAATACCGCTTTGGCGTCAATTTGTCAATAAACATTAAAGGATTTTATCTTGCTTTAATTCTTATAAAAAAATATTCACTGGTCTCATTTCCTTCAGCCTCAATTTTATGCTTTAGATTTCCTGGTACAATAATTACATCACCCAAGACATATTTAATCACTTCACCCTCACAGAAAAATTTACCCCTGCCTTTTAAAACTATGAAGGTTTCGTCAGTATTCTCATGAGAATGCCAATCAAAAACTGCACCGGGCTTAAGAAACCCTTTGGTAACCGCTTCAAGATATTTACTCGTTACATGCTCAGGCTTAACTAAAACTTGCCTAGCTCCAGAGCCACCATGTGCCTCCTCAACAGGAATATCCCTGATGTTTAATCTTGTAAACTTCATCTAACTTCTTTCTTCACATCATGCTGGCCAAAGACACCTCGCATAGCGGAAATTACTTTATTCCTGAACCCATTGGGAGAATCTTCTAGATCGTTGCTTGAATTCTCACGCACTGAAACTGCACTTTCCATGGCTGGTGTATCTATACCAAGCTCTTTTGCCACCTCCACTGTCCAGTCAGCTTCTCCAGGAACCCTTTTGCCAGAGCCACCGGAGCCAATGCTTGAGGATATATTAGAAAGTTCCGGGTCTTCTTTGAAAGCATCCTGAGCCCAACCAATCAAACGTGATTCTACCACTGATCTATGATTATAAATATCTAAGAGTTTCACAAAATCATAATTAAACGGCCCATTTTTTAAAATAGCTAAGCCTTCGCCAATTGATTCCATCATGCCATATTCAATGGCATTGTGGACCATCTTGGCAAAATGCCCTGCTCCAACCGGCCCTAAATGTTGATAGGCGTTTGGTGCTGCTGCAGCTTTACAAACTTCCTCAACTCTCCTGAAATCTTCAGGAGATCCACCAATCATCAAGCATGCTCCTACTCTTGCTCCATTTGGCCCGCCGGATGTGCCAATATCCATAAAATGAATGCCTTTTTTGGAAAGCAATTCAGCCCGCCTGAGTGTATCTTTATAAAAAGAATTTCCACCATCTATCACTAAATCTCCCGCAGAAAGTTTATCTACTAACTGGTTTAAAACTTCATCTGTGATTTCACCTGCTGTTACCATTACCCAAATAACTCTGGGTGTTTCCAGTTTGGAAATTAAATCATCATAATCCTTAGCACGAATTGCCCCTGTTTTAACTACCTCTTCCAATGGCTCAGGAGACCTATTCCAAGCTACTATTTCTATCCCCTGCTCCAAAAGGCGAAGCACCATATTTTTCCCCATTCTTCCCAGCCCTATATATCCAATCTTCATGGTAAGATTATATCATTATGTTTTTAGTATTTGATATTGGCGGGACAAATATGCGCCTTGCCACATCTTTGGATGGTAAAACGCTAGCTGCTATAAAAATTATCCCGACTCCCCGGGATTTTGAAAGCGGAATTAAATCCATAAAACAAATAGCTGATGAAATTTCGGGTGGACAAAAGATTGAATCTGTTGCCGGAGGTTTAGCTGGTCCTTTGGATAAAGACAAAACTATGTTAGTTAAAAGCCCCCACATTGGCGGGTGGGTTAATAAACCTTTTAAGCAGGGACTGGAGCAAGTTTTAAATACTCCTGTCTCTTTGGAAAATGATGCAGACTTGGCTGCTTTAGGTGAAGCCAGCTTTGGAGCAGGAGTTGGTAAAAACATTGTGGCATATTTGACTATATCTACAGGAGTAGGCGGAGGACGGGTGGTGAATAAAAAAATTGATGAGAATGCTTTGGGATTTGAACCAGGACATCAGATTATTGTTATTGATGGTTCACCTTGTAATTGTGGGGGAAAAGGACATTTAGAATCTTATGTTTCAGGGTCAGGACTGGAGAGAATTTATGGGAAAAAAGGTGAAGAAATAACTGATCCTCAAATCTGGGACCAGGTTGCCAAATATTTAGCCATTGGTTTACATAATACCATTGTCCACTGGTCGCCGGATATTGTAATCCTGGGAGGAGCAGTGATGAAAAATATAGATTTAGGACAAGTTAAAAAATATTTGGCAGAGTATTTGACTATCTTTCCCAATCCACCTGAGATTAACCGGGCTAAGCTCGGTGATCAGGCAGGATTATTTGGTGCCCTGTCACTTCTCAAACCTCTTTTGTAACTCACTCAGCATTTTCCTGGCATTATCCTGTCCGCCCAAACCGAAAGCCAATCCTCCGGCTAAAGCCAACATGGCCACAATGCCGGTAAATAGGATTCTGACCAGATCTGCTGCCACTCCTAATTGATTTAAAACAATCAGGGTAGTAAAGAAAAACAAAGCATACCTGGCGGTTGTAGACAAAAGATTGGAGGATGTCCCGCCCAAACTTTTGCTGGCATTATGGACAATTTGTGAAACCAAATTGGCAATTACAATTCCCACAAAGGCAATCACTATAGCCACAAACACATTAGGCACATAAAGCAGGAAACTGTTTAAAATCTCCGTTACTCTGGGAAGTCCCCAAACTTCTGCTGCCGGAACCAAAAATAAAATCACCACAGTCCATCGGACCAACTCTGATAAAAGTTTAGGCCAGACCTTTCCCCTGATTTCTCTTTCGGTTTTGATCTGGTTAAACCAGCCGGTCACACCTCCTATCCATTCTTCCACTTTCAGAAAAGTTAAAAACCTGATAACCAGTTCCTTTAAAACAGCCGCAGTTGCTAGGCCTATTAAAAGTAAAACCAGTCCGGCTAAAAATTGGGGGAGGTATGAGCTAAGTTGATACAAGGCATTAGTAACAATGCCTGTTACAGTCGCGCTTATTGCTTCCATTTATTTCTCACCCCCTTATCTTTTGACAGTGGGGCAGGTGACTTAATAATAGTCATACTATGAGGTCTGATGTCAATAGTGGTAAAATGACATTTATGCCCCTGTAGGCTAATGGATAGACCATATCGCTTCGGACGATAATATGCGGGTTCGATTCCTGCCAGGGGCACAGCACATATTATTCTACTACCTCTTCCCCATCAAAAGTCACATCAGACGAGCCACTGTCCACCCCTGAAGTTTCACTTGCCGGTGGTGCAAAGGAAAAGTCTGCAGTAACTATATTTAATACTTCCGTCCAAAAATCTTTGCCCTGTAGGATCTCTATTGTGAATAGTATCCCCTGATCTAGTACTCCCAGCAGTAATTTATCATTATGTTTTATTTCCAATGCCTTAAGATTTCCTAATTTCACCTCTTTTGGGATCTCGGAAGGAGCACTGTTGTTTATTTTAACCCATTCATCTAGTGTGGCAAGTTTACTGTCAGCAATTTTTAAAACTAAACTGCCCGCCATTCCATTGGCAGTTAATTGCAGTTCTGCATAGCTATTTGCATCTTTTAATTCATTATTTAAAAGAGATAAATTATCCGGATAGTTAAAAGAAAACCCGCTCGAATCAGTATAAGTTTTAAGAGATTTTGAAGGTAGAATCTGTTTATTTTGGGTAGACAGTGGACTTGACAATTGGTCCTTTGGCCTATTTAAAAGAAATCCAAGGGTCACTGCAACTATAAAAGCTAAACCTAGAATCAGAACTATTTTTTTGTTCATGTTATTATAAACAAGTTTGAAAGCTTGCTAAAACTTTGTTTTCAAGCTACGCTTATAAGTATAGCACCTGATATGAAAAATCTTTCTATTTTAGCTTTCATCCTGCTTTCTTTATTTATTTTTGCCAAAAGTGCAGAGGCTAAAGTACTACCCCAGGCTGTAAAAAGCTCACCTGCCAAAAATACAGTTGGAACAGGCATTAATGTTTCTCCCAGGTTAAGAGTTGACAAAAGAGCCCTAATAGTTTATTTTTCCAATCTGCAAAATGCTAAATCTGTTTCCTATGCCCTGACATATAATACAAGCACCCAACCGGAAGGAGCTATTGGATCTCTTAATTTAGGCAGGTCAAGCGCTTCCCAGGAATTGCTTTTCGGAACCTGTTCCAAAAATGTCTGCCGGTATCATACAGGAGTAAATAATGCTCGTTTGGAAGTTTCCTACACCACCAAATCAGGAAAAAAATATTTAAAAAGATACAAAATAAAAGTCTAGATTTTGTGACCCCGGAGCGATTTGAACGCTCGACAAATGGATTAAGAGTCCACTGCTCTACCGCTGAGCTACGGGGCCAAAAATATATTGAGCTAGTTGTCCGTAAGTTGTATTATATCTTGGTAACATGAAGATATCAAAACATGTCCACTCCTGTTTATTAGTTGAAGACTTGGGTAAAAAATTCCTTTTGGATCCTGGTAACTACACTTTTGAAGAAAAAGCCTTAAATTTAGACTCCTTGGGAGATTTGGACTATTTGTTAATAACTCATGAGCATCCGGACCATATGTATCTTCCCTTTGTAAAAGAACTTGTAAGTAAGTTTCCTGAGGTTAAAATAATAAGTAACAGCTCTGTGATTGAAATTTTAGCCAAAGAAGGTATAAAGGCAAGCAGTGAGGAAGATGAATTTGTAAAATTAGAGGAAGTTCCTCATGAAAAGGTATTTTCAGGTGAACCACCTAAAAATGTCATGATTACTGTAGCAAATAAATTAGCAGACCCAGGTGATTCGCACCATTTTCAGACTTCAGCTCCAATTTTAGCCTTACCCATTCAAGCTCCCTGGGGATCAACCACTGCTGCAGTGGAATTGGCAAAATCTTTAAAGCCTCAAACTATTATTCCCATTCATGACTGGCACTGGAATGAAAAAGCCAGACAAACTATGTATAAAAGGCTAGAAGAATTCTTTAAAACTTTAAATATAAGATTTATTGGTTTAGAAACTGGACAAGAGATAGAAATTTAATGCCCACGGTGATTTGCTTTAAGACCTCAAGTATGCTATACTTAACAATAGTTGATTTAGGATCTGAGCTATCAGATTAATATTCCCCTTGTGATTACATTTTTTTAAGTAGCTCCCTGTCTCGATTGGATCGAGATTTTTTCTTTTTCAATCATAATACTTATGTATTACAACAAGCCTAATGGCTTTCGCTCCTCCGTTCGCGGAGGAGAAACACATCACAATAGATTTAGAAAACCATCCAGATTTAATGGTGGCTTTAACCAACCAAGAAGAACACAGGGTGGCGCTCATGAAAGTAAATTAAAAGGCCAGGTTGATATTTTCATTAAAAAAGCCAAAGGCACTCCAAATTTAGTGGAAGAAACTTCACAAAAAAACTTTTCGGATTTTAATATTACAGATTATTTAAAGGTTAACATTCAAAACAAAGGGTATATCACACCTACTCCCATACAAATTCAAACTATTCCCGCAATTTTGCAGGGCCGTGATTTAGTTGGAACAGCCAATACCGGAACAGGTAAAACAGCTGCTTTTTTAATCCCGATTATTAATAAAATCTTTAAGGATAGGTTCCAGAAAGCCTTCATTATTACCCCCACAAGGGAATTGGCAGTACAAATTAATGACGAACTTAAGTCTTTTGCCCAAAATATGAGTATTTACTCTGCCCTGCTTATTGGAGGGTCTAATATGCGAAGGCAAATTAGTGATATCAGAAGAAAGCCGTCAGTTGTTATTGGTACACCCGGAAGAATTAAGGATCTAATAGAAAGGAAGGAACTGCATTTAAATGATTTCCAGACATTTGTATTAGATGAGGTTGATTTAATGGTGGATATTGGATTTGTTGCAGATGTGAAATATTTCATGTCTTTTTTGCCTCCTGTTCGCCAATCCTTATTTTTCTCTGCCACTATTTCTCCCAAAATCAGAGATATTTTGCAAAACTTTGTCAAAAACCCTGTTACAGTATCTGTAAAATCTCAGGATACGCCGGAAAATGTGGATCAGGATGTGGTCAGAGTGACAAACAGGGATAAAAAGGTTGACCAGCTGCACGATTTATTAATCAAACAGGAGTTTGAAAAAGTTTTAATTTTTGGAAAAACCAAGCACGGAATTGAAAAATTAAATAAGGAATTAAACTTTAGGGGTTTTAAAGTAGGGGCAATTCATGGAAACAAAAAACAATCCCAGAGGCAAAGAGTCCTGCAAAGCTTTAAAAGGGATGAAATAAATATCCTCCTGGCAACAGATGTGGCCTCCAGAGGTTTGGATATTCCGGATGTATCTCATGTTATAAACTATGATCTTCCCCAAACCTATGATGATTATATTCATAGAATTGGCAGGACAGGCAGAGCCGGAAAAACAGGCATAGCTTTAACTTTTGTGGAAAACTCTTATGGATATTAGAAATGTGGCTATTATTGCTCATGTTGATCATGGCAAAACCACTCTGGTGGATGCCCTGCTACGCCAATCTTTAACAAAAATTTCCAAAGAAGCTAATGAAAAGGGCGATTTAATAATGGATAGTAACGATTTAGAAAGAGAAAGAGGTATCACAATTTTTTCCAAAAATGCCTCAGTTAACTACAAGGATACCAAAATTAATATTATCGATACTCCCGGTCACGCTGATTTTGGAGGAGAGGTTGAGCGGGTTTTAAAAATGGCAGATGGGGTATTGCTTTTAGTTGATGCCAAAGAAGGGCCAATGCCACAAACCCGCTTTGTTTTAAAAAAGGCTTTGGAATTGGGACATAAAGTTATTGTGGTAATAAACAAAATAGACAAAGCTGATGCCAGATGCGAATATGTTATTAATAAGACCTTTGATTTGTTTTTAGAGCTGGGGGCAGATGAAAAAACAGCTTACTTTCCCACTATTTATTCATCTGGAAAGCAAGGAAAAGCAGGAATAGATTCGGATTTATCCAAAATGGATGATATATCACCTGTGTTTAATGCAATTTTAGAGCATATTCCAGCTCCGGTTGCTGAAGATAATAAGCCGCTGCAAATTCTCATCACAAATACTGTTTATGATAACTTTAAAGGCCGTATTGCCACAGGCAGGGTTTATGCCGGAGTAGTCAGAACCGGACAGGACGTTGCACACATTACCCGTGAAGGTACAGTTAAAAAATTTAAGCTAACCTCACTTTTGGGCTTTTAGGGGTTGGAAAGAGTGGATATTAATCAGGCACATGCGGGAGATATTATTGCCCTTTCCGGTATTCCGGACATCACAATTGGTGAAACAATTGCAGATCCGGCAAACCCCATTTCTTTACCGGTTTTAGATATTGAGCCCTCAACTGTCAAAATGAGGTTTGGGGTGAATACTTCCCCGCTTGCAGGAGCTGAGGGTGAATTTAAAACAGCCAGACAAATTCAGGAAAGATTGCTAAAAGCGGAGGAATCTGATGTAGCGCTAAAAGTAGAGTCTCTGGGAGCGGAGTGGATAGTTTCCGGACGAGGTGAGTTGCATCTTGCGATCTTAATTGAAACCATGAGAAGGGAAGGATATGAATTCCAGGTTGGAAAACCGCAGGTTATTGAAAAAGTGGAAAATGGAAAAACAATGACCCCTTATGAAAAAGTGGCCATAGAAGTACCTGAGGAATTTCAGGGTTCTGTGATGCAAAAAATGGGGCTTCGGCACGGAGAGCTTTTGGATATGACTTCTGAGAATGGCGTGGTATTTATGGAATTTATTATTGCCACCAAAGAGCTTTTTGGATACAAAAGCCAGTTTATAACAGATACCAAAGGACTGGGTGTTATCAGCTCTTCATTTTTTGAATACAAGCAAAATACGGGTGGAAGATTTGAAAGAAATAATGGATCATTAGTAGTACATGAATCCGGAACCACAAAGTTATATGCTTTAGTTGGAGCACAAAACAGAGGCGATTTATTTATTGGACCTGGTGTAGCTGTTTATAAGGGTCAGGTTATTGGTCAAAATTCCAGAGCAGATGATATCAGTATAAATGTTTGCAGGGAAAAACAGCAAACTAATCATAGATCTTCAGGTGAGGGAACTTCTGAACATTTTAATACTCCAAAAATAATGAGTCTGGAGAATGCTATTGAATATATTAATGATACAGAATTGGTTGAGGTCACTCCAAAAAATATCAGAATCAGAAAAATTGATTTAAATGGATAGCTGATTTTATTTATACCATTATTCCATTAGAATTTGGTGCATTAGGCCTTCTTCCCGTTACCGTATAGGGTAGACCAAAAGGTACTGCTGGCTGAAGTTCGCCTTTCAGTTCCTTCAAGGCGTCTCTTAGTAAAAAAGCGGCCGGGTAGATATCTGCTACTACACCTAAGGATTGCAAATTATCAGAAAATTCCCTAAATTCAGAAGAATCTGGAGCCATAACCAAACCAAAGGGTGGTGCCACTAAAATTTTGTTCTCACCAAAAGTAGCAAAAGTAATCTCTTTATTTCTAGCTTTTTCCTCTAGAAGTTCTATTATCTCATCAATCTCTCTTTCTGCCATAGGCTGATAGTATAACAGATTGTGCCCAATTGTCAATTTTTTTTTGGTAAAAGTTTCAGTGGATGGGAAAGAAATTAATAAAATTATTGTTTCTGAATCAAAACTTTATACCTTAGTAGACCTCCCGCAAAAAGGCACTCACTTGTTTCATCTGGACTTCCAAACCCCCGGCACTAAAATCTATGCTTTCACGTTCGGGGATTGATATAATTGACAACATAAAAATCATTTGATATAAAGAGCTGGCTACCTAGACAGAATAAAAATGAATGTTGCACTAATAGAAATAGAGAAAATCTCGGAAGACCAGTTTGACCAATTGGTGGAAGAAAAGTTAACAGGTTTATACTGCCCTAAAGCCCGAACTCTAGCCACAGTCTTTCGTAACTCTACAAACCCAGAAAGTTTACATACTATTACATTTGCTTCCCTAAATACTGATGAACTAGGAGCACAAGCCCCATCACTACTCAGAGTAATCGCATCACCTGATGATAAAACGGCAATTGGTGTAGTCAAGTACGTTATAGCTCCTTATCATAGAATACCGGAAATACACAGATGGATACAATCCGGTTTCTTAGTCAGAGAAACATCTTTAGATGATGTACTAAATCTTCCTGACCGTGAACAATGGATTGGAAGTAATGCCTGGGCAGCTATCCATGCAGATGACAATTATTTCTCAGGCATTGGTAAAGATGAAATTAAGTTACGTATCCCAAAAAATGTAACCTTAACTAATTCTCCATTAAGTAGTTGGTTTTTTGGTCGGGTTCTCCCACAGCTTACATAACCTCCAACCAAAGCGGTATTTTGTCAATGGATTAATATATAGTTTGACATATAAAACTTTATATGATATTCTATATAAATTATGAATACTTTAATGCCCAAAACTGTCTCTGCTTCTGAAGTTCAAAAAAACTACCGTAAGATTTTTAACCTTGTAAAACGTACCAAAGAACCTGTTATAGTGCTAACAGGAAACAAACCTGATGTGGCTATTATTGACTACAATGCTCTGGAAGCTTTGAGAAAGGCATCCTATGAGGCTGAAATAGAAGACACTCTTCGCGTGGTAGAAGAAGGCAAAAAAGAATACAGAGGAGCTAGGACTATTAAGGCAAATTCCCTTGCTGATCTAATTTGATGACTAATCTTCAGATAGAGTACTCCAGTAACTTTGTCAAACAATTTAAAAAACTTACACCTATAGTACAAAAGCAAGCAATTGAGGCAGAAAAATTATTTAAAAAAGACCCATTCTTAAAAAGATTAAAAACTCATAAACTTAGTGGTCGGTTAGCAGGTTTATGGGCTCTCTCCATAAATTATAAGGATAGAATAATATTTGAATTTTTATCTAATAGAAAGGCCTTGTTTCATAAAATTGGCAGTCATGAAATCTACCGCTAAAATTGAATAGTTAATACTTTATCCAACAATTTTTCCACCTTTTTAAGATAAACAATATTATATTTGGGAAAGTATAAAAAAGTGGCCGGGGCATCTTCCAGCAGGGTTTTTTGGAAATCAAAATAGTTCGTCTTTCTTTCTTCTTCAGTTAGAGCTTTTCTGCCATCCTCCAAATCCTTATCCACTCTTTTTGAATCATATTTGGTTAAATTTGTTTTTGTTTGAGTTGCATGCCATAAAAAATATTGATCCGGATCAACCGGTATACTTTGGGTGATCAAAAGGGACTGAAAGTTTTGAGGAATACCTGATTCAATTCTAAGTTTGACATCAAAGCCTAAAGCTTTCCATGACTTAATAATAACCTCTCCCACCTCTTCTAAATTAGGAGTTGTTGTTAGAATTAGCTCCCCATGCAATTTATCATCCGGCAATGAAGATTTTGCCCGATCCAACGCCTCAGATGCTTCCTTAGGGTTAGACAGGTATTTTTTTGACTCGCTATTATAAGCCCAAAAGTTAGACGGATAAGGATTATTTGCCTCCTCCTCCCCTGCTACCTTTGGCGCACCGTAGGCTAACGCCTGGCGCAAAGAGCGATTTTTAAGGATAGGGTCTTGTGTCTGAAATAAAATTGTCACAATTTTTGTGAAATCTGTTTTCTGCAAAGTGCCAACCTTGGGATTTGAAGAAAATACCTTCAAATTCGACAAGCCCAAAAAAGCTTGAACCTCTCCCAAACTAAAACCTATTACCCCTACTTTCTCATTGGGATAAAAACGGATATAAATTACAGGCAAATTATGATCATCACTCTTAAGGATAATCTTGGTAATAAATATTCTACTTTTTTCTATTCTGGTAATCCGGTAAGGCCCTATGCCTAAAAGGGTGCCTTTTTTAAAAATAGGGTTTGTCAAAAGAGAGGGAAGAGGGGAATAAGATTCTTTAAGTTTAAACTGTATTGTTTTATTATCAGGATAAGAAACTTCAGTTGAAGGAATGCTAAATTCCAACTCGGACGCTGAAATATCTGTTCCATCAGCCCATTTCAACCCCTCTTTTAGTTTAAATTTAAACTCTGTGGCATCATTGTTTGTCTCCCAGCCCGAAACAAGATAAGGCTTAATCCGACCATTGTCATCTGCCTTTACTAAGCTTTGGGAAAGAAGTCTTAATACCTCTAGCGGTAAATCATGCTCCTGATAAGTACCTATAAAGCCTAAACTGATGCTTTTTTCAGGATAAAAAAAATTAAATTTAAAGTAAGCAAATAATAAAACAGTGATTAAAATAAAACTTGAAATGACCCACTTTCTATTTCGCTTTAAATACTCAAAGGAAATCAGCAAAGCCAGTTTTAAAGCTCTTGCATAAATTAGGTTTTTCATCATTTAGAGGATCAAACCTATGAGCGAAAACAGGATAAAGATGACCGCAATTGCAATTGTTGCATAAAAAAGCATTTTTTCCGCCCCTCTTTTGGTCCGATAAATTCCTGAATCACTTCCAAAAGTACTGCCTAAACCACTTCCTTTTTGTTGAATTATAATTACTAAAATAAGCAAAATTCCTAATATAATTTGAATAAGGTAGATTACAGGTTTCATAATGACAAATTATACCATTAATTTAATGTACTAACCATTGGAGAAAATGAGTAATTAGCCCAATCATAAAAGATCCCAAAACAGCCACCCAAAAGGGCGAGAGATCCATAGCAGGGATATTAAATCCGCCAAAATAAAAACCAGGGAAGAAATAAGGGATAAGAGCAAAATCAGAAACAATGGTGGTTAAAGCATATAAGGCTAAAACATTAATCAGCCAGGCAAACAGTCCAACAGTCAAAAGATTAAGCGGTAGAAAAAGAATTTTTAAAAGAGGCACCAGTGTCCAGTTAATCAGCATAAAAGCAAAAGCGCCTATTGCCAGGCTTTTAAATCCTCCGGTGTAAGTTAATCCCGGAATAAACCTTGTGGTTGCATAAAGTGAAACTAAATTTATTAGAAAGTAACGAAGCAGGGTTTTCATGCTACCTTTATCTTATCACGTAATTTCCTATGATAGGAAATTGCAAATCTATGAGATTCGTCACGCAATCTCTGAAGAAGCTTCAGAGACAAACTTTTTCTGGATAATTTGATCACCTCCCCTTGTGGGGGATACAGCCACTCCATTCTTTTGGCAAGGCCAAAGATAGGAACTGTCAAATTTAGCGCTCTGGCTTGTCCCCTACCTCCATCTACAATAATTAAATCAGGTAACGGCCATTCCGGGTGTTTTAAACGACGCTTCATCATCTCCCTTAGCATACCCACATCATTAGGCCTACCTGTGATGTGAATTTTAAACTTTCTATATTGTGACTTATCTATCTCGCCGTTGGTTAATACCACCATAGACCCAACTGCGTCTTTACCGGAAATATTGGAAATATCATATCCTTCAATTCTTTCCGGGATTTTGGGTAAGTTTAAATCTTTTTGAAGCTCATCTAAGGCCAGTTTCGTTTCTTCCTCTAAAAAATTGGGATTTTCCAAATAAAGACTGGTTCTGTTAGTTTGAGTCAGATAATTTATCCCGTCAATTACTTTTTTTACTTTTGCAGCCCCCTCATATTTTTGATTTTCAGACAATTTCATCATTTCCCTGGTTAATTCATTCACTAACTCTTTCTTTTTTCCATCCAGAAATTTTGAAAATCTTTTAATTATCGTTTGGTAATTCTCTTTATCTATTGCTCCGGCACAAGGTCCGGCACAGAGACCCAGGTGATAATAAAAACACGCTCTTTTAGACCCACTACACCAGGGAAATATTCTTCTTAAACTTTTTAAAGTATTCCTAACGGTTTTACCTGAAGGAAATGGTCCCCAATACTTTTTCATCTCTTTTAAATCCTTCTTTCTGGCTGTGATTATTTTTGGAAAATCTTCTTTGCTAACTGCTATATATAAATAATCCTTATCATCAGTAAGTCTGATATTAAACGGGGGCAGATATTTTTTAATTAAATTCGCCTCCAAAATTAATGCTTCCAGCTCTGATTCTACGATTACAGTTTCTATTTTGGAGATTTTTGAAACCAATATTGCTGTTTTTGCTGATAAATCTTTTGAAAAATACGAAGATACTCTGGAGTAAAGATCAATAGCCTTACCTACATATAAAACTGAACCTCTGGGGTCTTTAAAAATATAAACCCCGCTTCTTCGTGGAATTAGAGATTTGTCCACCGCTTCCTTCTGTAAAGCAAGCCGACCAGAACCAACAAATATATGGCAATCATCCCCAAAACTATTCCCAAAGCAATTAATGGAACTGTTTGAAATAATAAAAATGGCCTGATGGTAATATCCCTGGTAAACTCTGTCCCTCCCACTAAAACCGTAATCTGATCATTATAAGAATCAAAAAGTGATTTAAACCCGAAGGGTTGGCGAGTTGTCCGGATATTAAATTCAAAAACTGATGTGCCAAAGGCAGGAATAGGCCCCAAGTCAAGATTTTGAGCATCCAGTATTGATAATTTATTGCTATTTACCAAGAGCTTGTTTGAGGGAAAAACGCCGTTACCATCATTGGAAATTTTAACTTTAAACTTGCCTGGAAAACCTGCCAAAATTGGGTTTGAAGCATCAATTTTAATATCCAATTGAGGTTTTCCCAGAAAATCATTTTCCGATAAAGTTACTTTCACATCACGGCTATCTATCCCACTATATTTGTAAGAACCGGCAGGAATTGGTTGCTCAGAAGAAGAACCCTTAATCACAAAAGTAAAGTGATTTAAATCCAGTTTGTTAAAATAATCAACTCCTCCGGTGGTATTTTCCCAAGTTGGATCTACCATCACCCATCCCCTTCTCTCGTCAAAGTATTCCGGCCAGGCGTGCAGGATATCATTTGTCAATGAAAGCGGCCTTAGTTTAAGGTTTGCACTATAGGCATATCCATCCAGCTCCCGTGCGGGAATTCCCGCAGCACGGGCTAAACTTATGAATAAATCAGTAAACTCCATGCAGACTGCGGAATCAGGATTATTTAAAACAGTGATACTGCCTAATCTTTCAACCCCGCCACTTTCGGAGTTATTTAATCTTGATGAATCGTATTTTAGGGAATTAACAACATATTGATAAATCAGTTTTATTTTTTCCCTCGGATCTTTTGACACACCCTGATCCAAAATTTCTGCCAGTTTTGATGTTATTTGGGGATGATCTTTTTCCCAATACTTATCTGACTTAGTGTATTTTGTTCTTAAGCTGTCCTCTAAAATAGGATTTTTTACTTTGGAATTTGTATAAAGCTTGGCTGATCCAATCAGCTTAACATCCAACTTTTCACTTCTGTTTAGTCTATACCAGGCTAAATAATTTCCATCATCGTCTACTGTGACATTAATAGGTTTAGGTTCTATTCTTTGATAAATCACATCTTGATAAGCAGTGTCCGGAGGAAGAGCGATGTTGGTTAAAATCGGCACCAAGTTACTGTTTTCCAGATGAAAGCTTAAGTCAAAATCAAACAACTGATTAGTTCCAAAATTTGCCGACACGCCTGAGTTTGTAAGCAGATCTTTGTCAAAGGTTAAAAACATTTTGCCCTGGGATTTTGACTGGGATTTGGCAGTGGGAGAGATTAGAGTCGGATCTCCAAAGCTCTGGGGAACTGATAAAGTCAAATTATAAGATTCAAGGTTGGATACAGAAGATATTCTGGGAGCTCTCACTTCCCAAACCTTTCCAACCTTTTCAGCAAAATCTTTGGATTTAAATTGCAGAGTCCAGGCTAAAGTTTTATTTAAACCAACCACCTGTTGGTTAAATTTAACTTCGATAATAGTCGAAGTATCCTTTTGTTCTGATTTTACTTCCATAACTCCACCACCATCAGATGCTTTTATATCGGAAATTTGTGTTGCGCCTATTGTTAATTTAAACTGGTCAACGTAATACTCGGATGTTAAATTTTTAAATGTGATTTTCTCGGTAACTGTAGTTATACCGTCATCACCCACGTCATAAACCACATCATAAGAGGTAGCAAATTCCTCAGCTGCAAAAACTTGGAACTTAAAACTAGGAACTAAAAACAGGAACAAAAAAACTACAAAAAGCTTCTTTATCATCTAAATATTGTAACAAACCTTCTCCGTCATTGCGAGAGAACCATCATACAATAACATCAATCTTGAAACGGCCGTTTAACTAATGAAAGAATTTGTGCGGACACCTGGAAGATGAAAAGGAAGACATTTATAACAGCTTATACAGATTTCTCAAACAGATACCAAAGTTTCCCTATAGCCCTTTTTTCAACTACGGTTAAGCCCTGTCGAGTAGTTAATCCCAATTCAACTCTAACTCGATCTTGGGGTACAACTGACCCATCTTCTGGAAATCTGTGCTTTAAGACCCATGCTTCCCTATCTGTTAAACCCGACCTCATATCTGTATAATTACCACCTGTACGCCACACTCTGTAAGTATCTAATATACCTTTCTCTCTTGCCATTTGAACTAATCCCCTTTTTTTATTATTAGACAGACGTGGTGGTTTAACTAACTCACTTTCAGTCATATCTTATTATATACCTAACTATAAAATCTTGGCCAAATATTGGCCTGTGTAGGAGGATTTGATTTTGGCAACCTGAGCCGGAGTGCCTTCGGCAATGATCTTTCCACCTTTATCCCCACCTTCCGGACCCAAATCTATTACCCAATCTGTATTTTTAATCACATCTAAATTGTGCTCTATGATTACTACTGTGTTTCCAAAGTTAACTAATTTTCGCAGGATTGTTAATAATCTTTCAATATCAGCAAAATGCAAGCCTGTGGTTGGCTCATCTAAGATATACATAGTATGCCCTGTTGGCCTTTTGGAAAGCTCAGATGATAATTTAATTCTTTGAGCCTCACCTCCGGACAAAGTTGGGGCCGGTTGGCCAAGTCTGATATAACCTAGTCCCACATCATTTAATACCTGCAGTTTATTTTTAATATTTGGGATATTTTCAAAGAATTTTAAGCTTTCCTCAACTGTCATATCCAGTACTTCTGATATATTTTTATCTTTAAAATGAATTTCCAAGGCTTCCCTGTTATATCTGGCTCCACTGCAGGATTCGCAAGTCACATAAACATCCGGCAAAAACTGCATCTCAATTTTTAACTGTCCTTCACCCTCACAAACCTCACACCTACCCCCTTTAACATTAAAAGAAAACCTGCCAGGCCCGTAGCCTCTGATTTTTGCTTCAGGGCTTTGGGAAAATAAATCCCTGATAAAAGTAAATGCCCCTGTATAAGTGGCAGGGTTAGATCTGGGGGTTCTACCAATAGGGGACTGGTCCACCAAAACAACTTTGTCCACATACTCTACCCCTTCTAAATTTTTGTGTACTCCCGGTCTTTCTTTGGATTTATAAATAATTTGTGCCAAAGCTTTATATAAAATATCATGAATTAAGGTGGACTTCCCTGAACCTGACACACCGGTAATGGCAATAAACTGTCCCAAAGGAAAAGAAACATTTATATTTTTAAGATTATGTTGAGATGCACCGATGATTTTAAGAGATCCTTCGGCTTCCTTCGGTCGCTCGGGATGACCGTGAACGGTCACCTGTTTTTTTCCGGACAAATATTGTCCTGTTAAAGAAACAGGGTTTTTTTTAATTTCTGCAGGTGTGCCAATAGCCACGATTTTCCCCCCATGTTCACCTGCACCCGGCCCAATCTCAATCATCAGATCAGCATTTTCCATTGTTTCGCTGTCGTGTTCATTAACAATCACAGTATTTCCCAAATCTCTTAACTTTTTTAAAGTGTCAATCAGCCTGGAATTATCTCTTTGATGCAAACCAATTGATGGCTCGTCTAAAACATATAAAACTCCGGATAATCCTGAACCAATTTGTGAGGCCAGCCTAATTCTTTGTGATTCTCCACCAGCTAGCGTCATAGCAGGCCTATCCAAGGTTAAATAATCCAACCCCACATCTATTAAAAACTGAGTCCTGGATTTTACTTCTTTAACTATTGGGGTAGCAATTTGGTTTTCTCTGTCTGAGAGCTTTAACCCTTTTATCCAATCCAAAACTTGAGATATAGATTGAGAAGTTACCTCCGCTATGTTTGAGCCCTCAATTGTTATGGATAAAGCTTCCTTCTTTAATCTGGCACCCTTGCATTTAGGGCAAACCTCCTTAAACATATATTTTTCTATCTCAGACTTCACAAAATCAGACTCAGAAGTGTCATATCTTTCTTTCAAATTAGCTACCAGTCCGGTAAATTTTGAATAAAAGTGCGTCCATTTGCCTTGCCTGTTTCTGCCTTCGACTTTAAATTCCTTTTCTCCAGCTCCATGCAGCAAAATATTTCTCGCCTCCAGCGATAATTGCCCAAGTCTTGTTCCCATATCAAAGCCATATTCTTTCCCCACAGCCTCTATCAACCTGGTAAACCAGGTTTCAGATGTAGCCAGCTTACTCCACGGTAGAATTCCTCCTTCATCTATAGAAAGAATCGGGTTTAGCACCATTGCTTCATCAATTTCCAAAAGAGATCCTAGTCCGGAACAGGTTGGGCAAGCACCATGAGGAGAATTAAAAGAAAAAAGCCTGGGTTCAATCTCAGAAAGGGCTATATTATCTATAGGGCAGGCAAACCTTTCAGAAAATAAATGATCTTCCGTTTTTTTAGGATTTTGCGGAAATTCTAAAGAAGAGTCTAAAACTTCTGATGCAATTACAGATCCTTCACCCATTTTTAGCGCTGTCTCAATGGATTGTGAGAGTCTACTTACCACGTCATTGCGAGGAGTCTTCGACGAAGCAATCTCATTTCCTGAGCCAGATTGCTTCGCTACGCTCGCAATGACGGAGCGATCAAGTACTAGTCTGTCTACCACTAAATCAATCGTGTGCTTGTTTGTTTTTATCAATATCAGATCGTCTGTTAAATCTCTAATTTGCCCATCAACTCTAACCTTGGAAAATCCCTTTTTTCTGAAATCTTCAAAAAGTTGTGAATACTCACCTTTCCTGTCTTTAACAACAGGCGCCAAAATCATGATTCTAGTTCCTTTTTTTGAATGAGATCCTTCGACTCCGCTCAGGATGACTTGCGTCATTTGCTCAACTGACATCTTAGAAACTTCTCTTCCACAGACCGGACAATGAGGATGGCCAACTCTGGCAAATAAAAGCCTTAAATAATCATAAATTTCAGTGGTAGTTCCAACAGTAGACCTGGGATTGTGGGAAACACCCTTTTGGTCAATAGAGATAGCAGGAGAAAGCCCTTCTATTAAATCCACATCCGGTTTATCCATTACCCCTAAAAACTGCCTGGCATAAGCGGATAGCGATTCTACATATCTTCTTTGACCTTCCGCATAAAGGGTATCAAAAGCCAAAGATGATTTTCCTGAACCGGAAATGCCGGTTAAAACCACCAGCTTGTTTTTTGGAATCTCCAGATCAATATTCTTAAGATTATGCTCCCTGGCACCTTTGATTGTAATTTTGTCTATAGCCATGCCGAAAAATACCGAACTATTGTAAGCCATTTGACAAGATTTTTAAAGGGGTTATATGGTTAATTCCTTAATCTGATCCCTTAATCTGGCTGCGGTTTCAAAGTCTAGAATTTATTAATTTTTGTGTAACTGTTTAGAAGGCTAGCAGTTAAATCACTGTTTTCTAAAGCATTTTTAATGATGCTCTTTAAACGAGTATTATTTCTTTTAAATTTCTTCGTTGGTTTACAAAGACCACAGGTTGATTTATGAATTATCATATTAAATTTATTATATGCTAAACTGACAACAAATGGATATTAAGAAAATCAGAAACAAAGTTGGATTGATTATAAAACCAGAGCAAAGGAATTAAAAAACCGTGAATAAATGTTATTTTTGTGGGGGGAAGACAATTATTAAAAAAATTACTATTGATTTCCGTTGGGGAGATAAACTTTATGTGGTGGAAAATGTACCAGTTGAAGTTTGTGAGCAATGCGGAGAACGATATTATAGTGCCAAAGTTTCTAAGGGATTAGATGAATTGGTTAAAAAAAGTGCTGAGGTTAAAAAACATCAAAAAATCCTGGAAGTTCCTGTTTTTAACTGGCAGTAAACTTATTTGACAAGATTTTTAAAGCCCTAATTGACAAATAAACTCATAGCGTGTAGATTACAAATATGGTTCAGGAAAGGGAGGTTCGCCGTATCACAGAAAAGCATCTTGATGAAGTTGGACGGTTAAATGTAGCCACAGAAATTATCATTGGGACTAAACCAGGTGAACCTGCTCAAGCTTTCTATGTCGCCAAAAAAGATTTTTCAGAAGAGAGAACGGTAAACCCCAATTATAGAGAATTACTGAGAGCTGGTAGCCGTTTTGAGAACGCACTATGGCAGGCTGGACTCAGAGTATTTGTATCTTCTGTTAACCCATCACAACTGGATGACTTTTTAGCAGATTGCTCCAGAAAAGGTTGGGAGATCGCACGGCTACCGATTCCACAACCACAGATGAGCTAAACCTTTTTACCTACTTAATTCCCTAATCTGATCCCTGATTCTGGCTGCTTCTTCAAAATCTAATATTTCTGCTGCTTGGTGCATTTGGGCTTCTAAATTCCTGACCATTTTTTCGCGCTCCTTAACAGGAATGTCGTCGATTGTTAGATCTTTCTTACCCAGTTTTTCTTCTATCTCTTCAACTTGCTCTATCAGGCGTTCCCTTAAAGCTTTTTCAATACTTTTTGGAGTAATATGATGCTTTTTATTGTATTCTTCCTGATATTTTCTTCTTCTATCCACCTCATCTATGGCAGCTTTCATGGATTTTGTAACTATATCTGCATACATAATCACCTCTCCCCCAATATTTCTGGCAGCCCTGCCCATTGTTTGGACCAAAGAAGTTCTGGAGCGTAAAAACCCTTCCTTATCCGCATCTAAAATAATTACCAAAGTTACCTCCGGCAAATCCAATCCTTCCCTAAGTAAATTTATTCCCACAATTACATCATATTCACCCAGACGCAGGGAATTTAAAATATCAGATCGTTCCAGCGTTTTAATATCAGAATGTAAATAATTTACTTTTATTCCGCGATCCTTTAGGTAATCGCTCAAATCTTCTGCCATGCGCTTTGTGAGTGTGGTGATTAGTACTCTTTCTCTAACTCTTACTCTATTCTCTACCTCCTTTATCACATCTTCAATCTGACCTTTTGTAGGCCTAACAGAAACTTGCGGATCAACTATCCCTGTTGGCCTGATTAATTGCTCTGCCACATTGTTTGGACCAGCCAATGATAGTTCATACTCATCCGGCGTTGCTGAAACATAAATTGCCTGATTAACTTTTCTCTGAAATTCCTCAAACCGCAAAGGCCTATTATCCAGGGCAGATGGAAGCCTGAATCCAAACTCAATTAAAGTTTCTTTTCTGGATCTATCTCCGTTATACAT
>ORMF010750132.1_pt1 | contig 39502 bp, 43 predicted proteins | sample 1779871 | NCBI WGS metagenome assembly ORMF01 (sample SAMEA104232316, study PRJEB22302) | groundwater metagenome | biome: forest; feature: aquifer; material: groundwater | place: USA | collected 2011-08-07 | depth 5.4 m
ATGCCGGTTTTCGAAACCGGTGCCTTCAACCACTCAGCCACGTCTCCAGTTTTATACACCTTACTATCGTTTTCATTTTGGGGGTATAGCCGAGCCTGTTTCCACCTATGGCCTGCCTCTGGCATCGGCCATTTCCTCGCTTCACTCGGAACCGGATGAAAAGCAAAGCAGTTTGCTTTTCATCCACTCGGCCACGTCTCCTTAAATAACCCACGACAAAAACGAAACTAACTCAAAAATCATAGCGTTTTTTTGCATTTTTAGCAAAAAATGTTATGATTTCTCATGTTCTTGGGTTCCGGGGTATTTTAGAATTTTTTTGTAAATTGTAAGTTGTAAATTCCGCCAGCTGGCGGACTAACTAGGCCCTATCGTCTATCGGTCAGGACATGAGCTTTTCAAGCTCAGAAGCAGGGTTCGACTCCCTGTAGGGTCATCGCGTTTGGAGCGTAGCGTAAAACGCTATGACCCTAAGCGAGTAAACTGCTTTACTCGCGTCAGGGAGTCGAACAGCGGAGCTATGTTTTGTTAGCAAACAAAACAAACGAGCTGGTGCCCAGACCAAAATTTTTGACGAAAAATTTTGAGTCGCGGGAGACTCCTTATAGGGTCACAAAAATTTGCGGAGCATAATTTTTGTGATTTTAAAAAGTAATTTGTTTTACTTTTTAAAAGAGTCGAAAGACGGAGCGCGGCGGCGCGAGTCGGGGTCGCGTAAAAATCTAGCAAGATTTTATATGTGACCGACTCCTCGATCGCCAGACCAAAATTTTTGACGAAAAATTTTGAGTCGCGGGAGGCTCCCTGTGGGGTCACAAAGTTATAGAAAAAGTGAACTGCTTCACTTTTTCTATAACTTTGTGAAGACGGAGGCATGTTTCGCCAGTAGGCGAAAAGCCGAGTCCGGGTCTGGAAAATTCGTTTTTGACGGAAAACGAATTATTGTGGACCACATAGACAGTGCAGGCGTAGCCTTCAATACTTCGTAAAATATTTAGTAACTTGTGACCATGTAAATCAAGCACGCGAAGCGTTCAATATTTTCCCATCGCTCCCCATTCTTTATCAGTCCGGCGGGAAATTCTTTGATTTAGGTATGGGCGATGGGGCGGAGGGGTAACTATATTGTATTATAAAACATCATTGTTTCAAAAAACAATTGGGGATATACTTTTTCTCAATATGACTGCCGGTAATTCTGCCAAAAAACTAGGAGAAAATATAAAGAAATTACGCCTTGCGAAAGGGCTTACGCAAGGCGATTTATGCCGAAAGTTAGAGGTTGACCGCGCTTATATGAGTAATATAGAGAGCGGGAAGAAAAACCCGACACTTTCGACTTTAGAAAAAATCGCTAATGCGTTGGGAATTTCCAGCAGCGAACTTTTGAAATAATTTTATGAAAAATATTAATGATTTAACAAAAAGAATAATTGCCTTCCGAAATGCGCGTGATTGGAAGCAATTTCATAACCCAAAAGATGTCGCACTGTCCTTAGTTCTTGAGGCGACAGAGGTTATGGAACATTTTCAGTGGAAGAATATTGAAGAAATGGAAAAGTATATAAAAACAAATAAGGTTGAAATCGGTGAGGAGCTTGCTGATGTTCTTTATTGGGTTTTGCTTATGAGCCACGATTTAAATATTGACGTTTTAGAAGCGCTAGAAAAAAAGATAGTAAAAAATGAAGAAAAATATCCGGTTGAAAAAGCAAAGGGAAGGCATACGAAATATAATAAACTATAGAGCAGTCATGATATCCGATGAAATAAAAAATAATTTGAAAGAAACGGTACACAAAGGAGCTGGACACAGAAAAAGACTCCGAGATAGATTCTTGCAGTCGGGTCTTGATGGATTTTTGGACTATGAAGTAGTGGAATTGCTTTTAACTCTCGGAACACCGCGGCGGGACTGCAAACAGATAGCTAAAGAGGCAATTAAAGAATTCAGGAGTCTTCGTGGGGTCTTGGGTGCGTCAACACAGGAATTACAGAAAATAAAAGGCATTGGCCCCTCTAATGCTTTTGGTTTAATACTTTTTCAAGCTGTATCGGAAAGATATACAAAAGAGAATATTCCTGAAAAATTATCACTGTCTTCTGCTGAGACTGTCGCAAACTATTTACAAAAATCAATAGGACTGGAAACAAAAGAGCATTTTGTAATCTTATATCTTGATACTAGAAATAGGCTAATTGTTGATGATGTATCTATCGGGACGCTTAACGCGAGCCTTGTGCACCCAAGAGAAGTTTTCAAGAAAGCTATTTTAACAAATGCTGCTCAATGTATCATCGCTCACAATCACCCCTCTGGGGATCCCGAGCCATCACCGCAAGATATAGCACTTACTAGACAACTCGTTGATGCCTCAAAAATTATTGGGATTGATTTAATTGACCATGTGATTGTTACAAATGATAAATTTTCAAGTTTAAGAGAGCTTAAATTACTTTAAATTATGATACTTTACGAAGGAACAATTGAAACATTTAATGAAGATGTAATGCAAAATTGCGTTGCTGATCGAGCTGCTGAAAAATACGCTTCACATTATAATCGAAAGCCCGCACCCTCTGAATATCGTTCTTGGCAAAATTCATTACCAATTTTGAATCAAGCATTTAGATATGCTGACCTCAAGGATAATAAGATCTTACTTGAATATGAATTACCGTATTCATCCCAGAGAATAGATGTTTTATTATTCGGAAAAAGTGTCGATGATACCGAAAATATTGTTATTTTGGAGCTCAAGCAATGGTCAAATGATGGGCTTAAAGATTCAGATAGCGAAGGCAACGTCCTTGTTAAGTATGCGTCATGGAAAGAGCAGTCGCACCCATCTTTACAAGTAGAAGGCTATTATTTTCATCTCAAAGATTTTAAAAAGATTTTTGAAGAAAAAAATGCTCCTGTACTTAGTGGCTCAACATACGCACATAATTATTCAAGAAAAGATAGCCCTATTTTGTTTTCTGATAAATTCTCAGAACCTATTAAGAAATTCCCTTTGTTTGGGAAAGAAGATGCGATGGTTTTGGCAAGATATTTGAAAGATAAACTTCAGGGTGGCGGAGGGAAAATACTCTTTGAACGATTTACTGGTAGCCCTGTACGTCCTTCAAAGCGCCTTCTCGAGCACACTTCGAAAATGATCAATGAGCAACAAATATTTAATTTAATTGATGACCAGATTGCTGCATATAACTCTATAATGCATAGGGTTAAAATGATTACAAAAACAAAAGAGAAATCATTAGTTGTTATCAAGGGTGGTCCCGGAACTGGCAAGTCTGTAATAGCACTTGAAGTAATGGGTGAGTTACTACGCCAGGGCAAGAAAGTAATGCATGCGACTGGATCTTCTGCATTTACAAATACGCTGAGGCATATCGTTGGATCACGAGCAAAACACTTTTTTAAATTCTTTTTTAATTTTACAAAAGAGCCAGAAAATTCAATCGATGTTCTAATCTGCGATGAAGCTCACAGAATAAGAAAAGACAGTAACGACTATGGAGTTCCGGCGAAATTTAAATCTAAGAACCCACAAATTGATGATCTAATAAAACCGGCTAAATTGAGTATATTTTTCATTGACGAATACCAGATAGTACGCCCGAAGGAACAAGGTAGTATTGCGTTAATTAAGGAAACCGCACAAAAATTTGGTATCAAAAGTGAGAATATTGCCGAATTCGAACTTCAAACGCAATTCAGATGCTCTGGCTCGGATGCTTATTTACAATGGTTAGATCATGTTCTAGAGATACGTGATACTGAAATAACTGAGTTTGATACCAAAATGTCTTTGCGTATATTCGATGATCCTAGAGATATGTATCACGAAATACAAAAAAGAAACCTGGAATCAAATAATAAATCTAGAATCGTAGCCGGGTTTTGCTGGCCATGGAGTAACCCGAATACTGATGGAACTCTAGTGAATGATGTAAAAATAGGAGATTTTGAAATGCCTTGGGAAAAGAAAAATCAATTTTGGAAGTGGGCCATTGATAAATCCGGAATGGATCAGGTTGGGACTGTGTATACAGCACAGGGCATGGAATTCGATTACATAGGAGTAATATTTGGGAATGATCTTGTTTACGATCGGGCTAGTTGTAAATGGCGCGCTATACCAGAAAATTCATTTGATTCACAAATAAAGCGAAATAATCCTGAATTGTTAAGCCATTTAAAAAACGTATATCGCGTTCTTTTATCTCGAGCTCATAAAGGGGTCTATATCTATTTTGTGGACAAGGAAACTGAAAAATATTTTAAAAGTCATCTACCAGAAATAATTTAAGGCGGCGCGCCAGTTTCACTGGCACGAAATTTGGCGGTAAAATAGCAAATAAAAAAATATGAACACATACAACTGGTATTCACAACTTATCAAACCAACATGGTCGCCGCCGAGCTGGCTTTTTGGGCCGGTGTGGACGGTTTTGTATGCGATTATCGCCGTCACTTTTGGCACGGTGTTTTATAAAACATTCACGGGCAAGCTCGCGTGGATCGTCGCTTTGCCGTTCGCGCTCAATCTTATTTTCAACTTTGCTTTCACACCTTTGCAATTTGGATTGAAAAATAATCTTTTGGCAGCGATTGATATTTTGCTCGTCCTCGGCACGCTCATTTGGGCGCTTTATGCTATTTGGAACGCAATGCCGGAACTTCGCTGGGTCGTCTACGCCAACATTCCATATTTGCTCTGGGTTTCATTCGCAACAGTTTTGCAATTAACAATTACTTATTTAAACAAATAGGCGGCGCGCCAGTTTTCAACTGGCACGAAATTCGGCGGCGGCGGAACCCCAGAAGCAGTCCCGCTTTTGCGGGACGCTACGGGGCAAGAAGCGAGGGCGGGAAAAAATTCCTTCCCCCCACCCCCCTTCCTTTTTGCCCGCCCGAGCGTAAATCTTTTTCAAAATTCAGTGTCCGGATTTTCGCTGAAAAAAGTTCAGATTTCGTTCAGCGTCCGGAGCAGTTAGTTTTGGCATTGCCCTGCCGTAGCTCGCAGAGTGAAGGAGGGCGCAAGCGACCCGCCTGCGCGCCTCCTTCGCAGTAGTGGCTACGAAGGCCGAGCAAGGCTTCGGCGGGCAGGCCTAGGTGCGTACACCGCCATTTTTTATTGTGCCTTTAATAATTTTTCCGCGTTTTCGTGAGCGAATCTTTTCTGAACTGATGGCGGCAGTCTTCCAATAAAACTTCTGCCGTACTCTTCTAATAAACCGCCAACTTCGGAATCAAAGTGCCAAGTATACCAACGATCGGTTCCCCACATAAATCGATCCGGGTAGGCCTCAATACGCGGTTTCCAATAACTAAGTTCTTGATTAAGAAGAGTGTCAAAATTCTCTCTAATGTAAGAAAGCCACTCTTCCTTGCTCGGTTCCTTGTCGTCATGCTGACGATTCCAGCCATATAACGCGGCAATGTCCCCGTCCAATGAATAATAAACATTGTCGTATTCGCGCATTCCTTCCGTTATCCATTCGCTATCATGACCTCCGTGAAGCAAAAATTTAACTTTCGGATATTGCTTCAATATTTTTTTCACTAATGTTTTATCATCAGGAAACGGGTGCATCATTATTACTAGATCATATTCGCTGGCGATTTTAAAAAGTTCCGAAAAATAGGGATTGTCCAAACTTGTACCGTCCATAACTTTCACCTCCCCGATACCCTTAAAAAGTCCTTTATTTTTATCCAGAGTATCCCGGACGTCCTTTAGCGAGATCCGGAGAGCCGAATACGGCGCCGGCATCAAAAATGGAGTAAATTTCCCGGGATAGTTTTTTCCCATTTTTTTAGCAGTGGATATTTCTGCCCCCAAAGAAAACTTGGTCGGCATAAAAAAGCCGATGGTTTTAACGATGCCTTCGCTCTTAGCGAGACAATTTAGATAATCCATCGTTAACTTTCCACCAAAAGACGACATGCCCTCGAATCCTATCCGCCTACCCACAAAACCTACGACGCTGGAAGAAACTGGCAGATGAAGATGGGCGTCAATTAATGATCCGGTATAGTAGGGCTCATTCTTAAATTCCCGCGGCTTCGCGGTGAAAGAGCAGGTTTCTTTTTGAGTCGTCTTGCTAGCAACCGGCTGGCCCGAAAAACCTCCCCAAAACAAGCCAAGAGCTATGGGAACAGCGATAATCAAAGCAACGATCAGCTTAGTCATTAAGCTTATTTTAACATTTCCTGGCATTTTTCAGCTTTTTTTGAGCAATACGCATTGATTTTGCATTCTAAAAGTTATTCACAGAAGTATTATTTTAATTATAGAATAGGTGGTGTATTATAAAAATATATGGAATTATTAACTGGATTGCTAGGCGGATTATTCACGGGCTGGGGAGCGATCACGCTTTCTATCTTCATGGCTCTAACTGTAGTTCTGCAGTGGCCGAAGTGGCTGCACTACGTTTGGGCTGTTTTGGTTCTTATTTCCGGACTGCTTTCACTCTAGATAAAACTCGCTCATTTGGAATGAATTAAAGTGAGGTAAGTTTATGCGTTTGAGTAGGTTCTCAAATCTTCTTAAATCAGGAATATAAGCATACCCATTTTGCCGCTCAAAAATGGTTCTAACGTCGTTCACGATGCGGAGCCAATAAACTAGATACGGACCCTCTCGTCTTCAAAATCCGAGTTCGTTATCTAGTTTCTTGGCTCCCGAATTAAAACCTTCGCAAACTTTCAACAAAAATAACTCGCCCACAAGGGGTTTGACCGAAAGATAGGATTTTGTTACTTTTTTATATGTTAGCTGAATTCTTCTTGTGGCGAGCTTGTCGAACCATATGGAGGGAAGATGGCCGCAAGAACTGGCAACAAAGCAAATGTTAAAAAAAGAGTATATTTAATCGGTTCATTGAGAAATCCGGAAGTGCCCAAGATAGCAAAAAAAATAAGGGAACTTGGATTTGATGTTTTTGACGACTGGTATGCTGCCGGTCCGGAAGCGGATGATAAATGGAGAGATTATGAAAAAGCGAGAGGCCGCACTTACAAAGAAGCGTTGAACGGTTTGGCGGCGAATCATGTTTATCATTTTGATTTGAAGCATTTGAATGAGTGCGATATTGCGGTGCTGTATTTACCCGCCGGGAAATCAGGGCATTTAGAGCTGGGATATACTATTGGGAAAGGGAAAAAGAGCTATATTTTACTTGATAATCCGGAAAGATGGGATGTTATGTATAAGTTTGCGCATGGTGTATTCCACAGCTTTGAAGAATTGGAAGAAGAACTGAAAAGAGTAAAGGGTAAGTGATACCCGCCTAACCCTTCGACCCGCTCAGGATAAACCAGCGGGTTTTTTTATTTCACTAAAGCAGGCATATAAACTCCTCCTAATCGCATAATCATGGTTCTAATAATCCCCTGTGTGTTATTATTTTCTCAATGCCAAGAGGAGTAAATAAGGAATGGGACGTGGTTGTTATCGGTGGTGGACCCGCCGGAATGATGGCGGCTGGACGGGCAGCGGAAAAAGGCGCGCTCGTGCTTTTACTTGAGAAAAACGAGATTCTCGGCAAGAAACTCCTCATTACCGGCGGTGGGCGGTGCAATGTGACAAACGGCGAGATGAATACGCGAAAACTTCTTGCCAAATTCAAAGGAAGCGACAAGTTTCTTTTTTCGGCTTTCTCGCGATTCGGCATTAAAGAGCTTTTGGATTTTTTCCACTCGCACGGCCTGGAGACGAAAGAAGAAGCAAATCTGCGTATCTTTCCAAAAAGCGAAAGAGCGCGAGATGTGCGCGACGCGTTAGCCGGATATCTGAAACAAAATAAAGTTACAGTACTCGCGGGCAATCCCGTTACAGGATTCACCAAAGGCGCGAATGACGCCATCGACTCGGTGAAGCTGGGCAATGGCAAAGAAATTAAAGCTCATTCATATATTCTTGCGACGGGCGGTAAATCCCGCCCCGATACCGGCTCAACCGGCGACGGCTTTGTTTGGCTGGAAAAACTTGGACATAAGATCATCAAACCGCTTCCGTCGCTCGTGCCGATCGCGATCAAGGACGCCTGGGTGAAGAAGTTGCAGGGCGTCAGTGTGGCGGATGTGAAGATCAGCATATTTCAGGACGGCGAGAAACAGGATTCCAAGATCGGGAAAATTCTTTTTACCCATTTCGGCGTCAGCGGCCCGACAATTTTAAATATGAGCAAGGAGGTCGGAGCGCTTTTGGAATGGGGCGACGTGGAAATTATATTGGACATGTTCCCAAAACTGGACTTGGGTACGCTGGATAAAAAGATACAGGAGGCATTTGCTGTGAATAGCAATAAGATGTTTAAAAATTCGCTTGCCGGACTGCCTGCCCTGAGCTCGTCGAATGGGTTGCCCTCGGCGGTGGCTTCGGCGATCGTGGACATCTCCGGCATTAAAGGCGATACATTCTGCCACAGCGTGAAGAAGGATCAGCGGTTGGCGCTCGTAAAACTGCTCAAAGCAATGCCGATGAAAGTGGAAAGTCTGCTTGGCGCGAATAAGGCGATCGTAACCAGCGGGGGCGTGGCGCTGGAAGAAGTGGATTTCAAAAATATGCGTTCACGGCTTTTCTCCAATCTCTATCTGGTTGGCGATATTCTCAACATAGATCGTCCATCCGGCGGCTACTCGCTCCAACTCTGTTGGACGACGGGTTACGTAGCCGGGGAATCGGCCGCTGGAAAATAGTTCTAAGGTCACCTGCCTGCCGGCAGACAGGTCCGCGATAAGGACGCTCCAGTCGCTATTTTACCGTAACTGTGGTAAGATACGGTTAATGAAACTACCGGGGAAAGTAAAAAGCGATTTGGATAAAAAATTCCGGAAGGTTTTGAAAACACCGGCGGGCTTCGATTTTTTTGTGGCAATCCACGGCTTTATTAAACATATCGAATTGAATCCAGTCCTTTCCGCCAGCGTTTTGTCCAATTCGAAATCCAATCAAGAATTGAATATCCCCGGCAAATACAGTAATCTGAAGCGGATTTATCAAGGATTGGAGGACGCCAATAATAAATCCGATGCTGATCTGGGACACGAGAGATACGCAATACTTGTAGAGTTGAATCGAATTCGGAACAAAGATGTTTCAGACAGTAATTCATTTTGGAAAAAGCGGGAGTTATTCAGGAAATTGACGAACGAGATCTACGAGAAATTGAACCCGGGTTCGATAGTATAGACAAACTTCTTAGTGTCGCTATCAACTCCTGTAAAAGTTCCATTAGGAGGCATGTTTATTTTATAGTGAGCCTGCCGAACTATTTATAGTGAGCCTACCGAACTATTTATTATGGCCAACGACAACGTTATCTTAAGATTCAATAAAGTCGGCTTCGGCTACGGATTTAATAAGCCCATCTTGGATGGAGTTAGTTTTTCGCTCCGGAGAGGGACGAAATTCGCGCTCATGGGCCAAAACGGAGCGGGAAAAAGCACTATCTTCAGTTTGATCACCGGGGCGCTTCAACCCGAAGAAGGCGCGATTGCAACGGATAAAGAAATAAGCATTGCCGTTTCCCGCCAAGTCATTCCCTCTGACCAGCTGGTCTTTACGGTGCGGGAGTTTTTCGAACGCGTCTTCGCAAATAAAGTTTATGATATAGATCCGCGGATCGAAAAAGTGCTGAAGGTCGTGCATCTTCAGGCTCCGCTAGAACGTAAAATCCGCTCGTTTTCCGGCGGCCAGCAGGCCCGTCTTCTTCTCGCTTCCGCGCTCATTCAAAATCCCGACCTCCTGCTTTTAGACGAGCCGACTAACAATCTCGATCCGGAAGGTCTCGCGCACCTGGCGCAATTTATCAAGGACTATAAAAATACCTGCATCGTCATTTCTCACGACGCGGAATTCTTGAACTCTTTCACGACCGGCGTCCTTTATCTGGACGTCTTTACCCACCAAGTGGAACAGTACGCGGGCAACTACCACGATGTAGTCAAAGAAATCGCCGCCCGCATTGAACGAGAGCGAATGAAAAATGTCCGTCTGGAACAGGACATTGTCAATCGCAAGGAGCAGGCAGGCTTTTTCGCCCAAAAGGGCGGACACATGCGCGATGTGGCGCGAAAGATGCGTGAGAAAATCGAAGAGCTGGAGGAAGAAAAAGTGGATGTCCGCCAGGAAGACAAATATATCCGTAAATTTTTCATACCGTGCCAGGAAGATATTTCTGGAGAATTACTTGCTATAAAATCCGTTTCTCTCATGCTTCGTGGGAAACCCGCAACTGCGAAAGTGAATATCTCACTGAAGCGCAAAGGCCACTTGCTTCTTGCTGGCCCGAACGGCATTGGCAAGACCACGCTTTTAGAAAGTATCGCGATTGGCAAGGCCGCGGGAACGAAAATAGAGCCGGGCATCCGCGTCGGATATTATCGGCAGGATTTTTCCACGCTAGATCCGAAAGAAACCGTTTACCGTTCACTCGCGGAGGTAGCGCGAGAAGACGCGTCAGATCAGACGCTCCGCTCGGTGGCGTCGGGATTTCTCCTAGACGCGGAGGCGCTAAAGAGCGTTGTCGGCAGTCTCTCCGAAGGGCAGAAAGGCCTTGTGATGTTCGCGCGGCTCGTATTGCAGAGACCTGGTATTCTTATTCTAGATGAACCGACCAATCATATTAATTTTCGTCATTTACCCGTCATCGCCGAAGCGCTGAATAAGTACGAAGGAGCGATGATACTCGTCAGCCACGCGCCGGAATTCGTAAAAAAGATACGAATTGACGAAATTCTGGATCTTGCGGCGCTTTAGAAACTAAAAAACTCACCAACTCTCTTTCTATTTTTTTCCTGGCCAACATACCCGTAGAAGGTCTTTTAACTCAGCGCCTTCCTTATGTCCTCTTGTACGTTTTTATCAGCTTTTAAGACTGGCCTTGATGAGGCGACGGCGACAACGCGTCCTTTTGCGTCAAACACGTAGTCGTCTTTGTATACGCCGTTGCAGACTTGGCACTGCGGGATTGAGTTCTCGAGCGTGAGAGACTTATTGGGATTCATGTGCCCCTGCTGTAAAGCAGTTCGCTTATCGGGCTCTAAAAAGTTCGGTTTCCCTTCCTGAGATCCGCAAGTCGCACAACGAAAGTCATAAACTGCCTTTAGTTGTTCAAAGTCCTTCGCAGCTAACCTCCCCGCTCGTTTCAGGGATTTGAAAAGAAAGGTCGGTTTAGGGCTTTCAATGGTGATTAGCATATGATAGCCACTCGCTACCGTATTGGATTTTTTTGGTACTTTATCACCTCTATTTAGTACGTACCAACCATCAGCTGCCAAGTGGCGAACTTGCTGATCTTTACCTGCTTTCGGGAGTACGGTTTCGACGAAAGATGAAATAGTGTCTTTATGGATCGGCCTACCTTGATATTTTCTTAAAAAAATTAGCCACAAGGCTTTTGTGGTGTTTTTCTTAGGAAACTTCACGCCATATTTTGCTAGATATATTGAGTGTTCTTTTTTTAGCTTCTCGTACCATCCGGCAATTTCTTTAGGGGACATAGAGATGCTCTCCCCCCGATCATTTTTCTTTTTCATGTGATTTTAGTCTTTTTTCAGAAGCATCAAAATACTTCCTTTCTATCTCAAATCCGATAAACCTACGCCTAGTCTTGAGAGCGGCAATGCCAGTTGTTCCACTGCCCATAAAAGGATCTAAGACGATCTGTCCCGGAATAGTAAATACCTCGATCAGGCGCTCCATCAAATCTACAGGCTTTATGGTCATGTGGTCAATAGTTTTTCTAGCGCCCGTTGCCTTCCTGTAGTTAAAAGTAGTTGTCTGCTGTACATCGAAATTTGCCTTAATAAGCCCTGTTTTCCATTTCATCCAATTATTAACGAAGGTCCCATCCTTGGGCTTCTGAGCCAAAAGAATTGCTTCAAACTTAGGCCGTAACTGGGGCGTTTTTCTATTGTCTAACTCCTCAATGATGCGCTGTTTTTCAGCTGCTGAGATTTTCATTTTTTTAACAAAGTGGTTTTGTGTGAATGCCTTGCCTTGACCGCCGCTATGTTCCCAAGCGAGCAAATCACGCACCTCAAAACCAGCATTTTCTGCCGCAATGGCGATCCGATGAAATAAACGGCCTTGCGAAAAAGAGACCAAAAATCCTCCTGGTTTTAAAACTCGTAGCGCTTCTCTAGAAACTTGATTGAAGAATCTCTCAAGCCTTATTCCTTGTTCTGGATCGAATTTCATTCCTACTGGTAATCCCCCTATTGCTCCTGCTTTAGACTTTTTTTTGTTTAAATCATTGTCTGACCACTTATCGTCCATTCCGTCGAGAAAATAGGGCGGGTCCGTGGCAACAAAGTCTATGCTGCTATCGCTGAGCAAGCGAAAGGCCTTCATGCAGTCTGCGTGGTGGATTGTGGCATCACCGATCTTCTTAATGCTGTTTTCCATTTGGTTGCTCTGTTCTTCCATTATAGCAGTTTCAATCTTTGAACTAGGCTCGAGACAAGGATTTTGATTTTCGAAAAGAGAAAATGGAAGTTGTATAATCTTATTCATTAAGTTAGTTTTATTTTCTTTTAAAACAACGCTTTTTCCCTGGTGTTGCGGAGGCACGTAGCGTCAGTTCTTTTTGATCACGTAAATCACCTTGCCGCTGACGAAGTAGTCTTCGCGGGGGTGGATGTAGATCGGGGGATAATCTTCGGTTGATTCGGAGGAGAGCACGATGTATTTATTTTTGACGTCTTTAAAAAATTTCTTGATATTCGCCAGGTTGTCGATAATTGAGAGAACATAATCACCGTTGCGAGGCTCTTTTTGTTTTGGATCAACAATCACGAGATCGCCGTCCTCAATATTTCTGCCGCTAATCCTCGCCCTGTTCATAGAATTGCCAGAGGCGCGGATGGCAAAAAAGTCGCCGATAGCCTTGAGGCCGAGGATGACTTTTGAAATTTTTACAAAGCCTTCAATATTCTGGTCGGCGAAGATCGTGACTGGGCCGCAGTTGGCGGAACCGACGATCGGGATAGAGAGCAGGGGGGAATGATCGGCTTTTCCCGGCGCGGTCTTTGTGATTCTCTTATTCTGCCAATCTACGGAGATGAGGCCGTTTTTCTCTAGCTGGGTGATATGGTGCTTTATCTTCTGCGGATATTTCTCGCCCACCATTTTGGCTATGCTCCGCAGACTTTCTTTGGAAAAATTTATCTTTCCAAAAAGTTTTAATAATTTAGTTTGTAAATCGTGCATATATTAAAACTACCAAGCATGCGCAGGCTGTCAAGAAAAAGTTATCCCCAGAATCATACACGGCATACAAGGTTGACGAGTGGCAAGTTCCAATATTTCACGTCAGAAGCCTTTGTGGTAAGGTAGTGAATACTCACGTGCCAGTATTTTTATCTAAAAACGATCAAAATGATGATAACGAGGTTTGGAAAGAATCTGTTAGAAATCCCTCCACTTGGATTTCAAGCGCCGATATTAATAAAGAAATTGCAGATTTAGTATACGGGAAATATAAGAGTGGTATAGAATACAGGGGCCATATTATTATGCTTTATGGCCTTGCCCTAGAATGTCATCTTAAGGCCAATGCAATAAAAAATGGAATAATTGCAGTAAATAAAACCAAGGTACAATTAAATGACAAATTTAAAAGTCACGACCTAATATATTTTTATACATATCTCTTTAGAGCCGCCGATGATGAAACCAAAAATTATCTAGAAAAAATAAGAAGGGGCGTAGAATCTGGCAAGTATCCTTTTGAAAAAAAACCGAGCAAAGATAATTACAAAGTAGAAATTGATAAAATAGTTTCGTTCTGCCTAAATTTAATAAAAAAATTAAAAATTGAATTTAAAGAGAGCCATATGATATTAACTAAAACTGACTATATGCTGCTTCGGGAATGCTCAAAGAATGCTTGGTATAAAATCCACAAGCCGGATATTTATTTCCAGTCAGAGCTTACTGAATTTGAAAAACATATTATTGAAACAGGAAACGAGGTAGAGCTAGTCGCACGCCAGTTATTTCCGAGAGGTGTCCTGGTTGAGGGTAGAGATGAGGCCGCGCAAGAACTAACCCAAGAATATATCACCAAGAAACAAGGGGCGATATTTCAGCCAGTATTTGAAACGGAAAAATATAAAACTGCCTGCGATATTTTACTCTGGAACGAGGCGATGAAGGGCTACGATCTCTGTGAAGTAAAGGCGTCCAACGGCGGCGAGGATAAAAAACAGAAGGACAATCTCTACGCGCACGATCTCGCTTTTCAGGCGATCGTTCTCAAGGAGCTGGGTGTGCCGCTCAATCGCTTATTTCTCATCCGTTTGAATCAGCAGTATACGCGCGGCGCCGAGCTTGATCTCCAACAACTTTTTACCAAAGAAGATTTTACCGATCGCGTCATGAAAATAGAAAACGAGACGCGGGACGAGATGGCGAAAGCCTTTGATTATCTTTCCTCCGATAAGGAGCCGTTTGGATCCTGCGCATGCATTACCAAAGGAAGGAGCGCGCACTGCACGACCTTTGCTTATTCCAATCCCAACGTACCGGAATACAGCGTCCACGACATTTCCCGCATCGGGCTTTCCAAAAAGAAACTGGAGGCGCTGATAGACAGCGGAATTTTTGATATCCACAAAGTGCCGGAGGACTTTGAGCTCTCCGATATCCAGCGCAACCAGGTCAACGCGGCGCAATTGAAAAAGCTTTCCGTCGTCCAAAGCGAGGTCAGGAAATTTTTAGGTGAAATAAAGTTTCCGATTTCTTTTCTGGACTACGAGACCTTTCCCTGCGCGATTCCGCGCTTCCGGGGCTATCGGCCGTTTGACCAGATTCCATTTCAGTTTTCGCTTTATATTTTGGATGCGGCGGATAAGGAACTCCGCCACAACGAGTTTATCTTTACCGACAAGACCAATCCCGACGAGACGTTTATCGGCGCGCTGAAAAAATATCTGCCGGCATCGGATTCGACGGGCTCACCGCAAGCGGGTTCGATTATCGTCTGGAATAAACGTTTTGAAATGGGAATTAATACCAAGCTCGGCGAGCGATATCCGGAAGACGCCGCCTTTCTCTCGGCAGTCAACGCGCGCGCCGTGGATCTTGAAGACGTGTTTAAAAAACAGCACTTCATCCACCCCGGCTTTAAGGGGAAAACTTCCATCAAATCAATTTTGCCGACGCTCGTGCCGGAGCTTTCCTATAAAGGGCTGGAGATACGGGAAGGCGGGGCGGCTTCGGACACTTGGAATAGAATTGTCAGTGGAGAGTATTCCGAACAAGAGGCATCAGAAAAGATAAAAAATCTCAAAGAATACTGTAAACTTGATACGTATGCTATGTTTGCAATTTGGACAACTCTAAGAAATTCGGTTAAATAATTTTGAATTACGAATAAACAAATAAAATGGCGCGGGATAAATATACGGCAGTATGGGTATCGCACTCCTCTATGGGAGATTTTTTGAAATGTCCGCGAGCTTACTACCTGCATAATGTCTATAAAGATCCGAAAACGGGGCGGAAAATCAATATTGTAAATCCGGCGCTTTCGCTTGGCCAAGCGGTTCATACGACTCTTGAATCATTAAAAAATTTTCCGGTTGAAGAAAGAATTAATCGCGATCTCCTGCTGGATTTTGAACAAGCATGGGTAAAGGTTTCCGGAAAAATGGGGGGCTTTGAGAATGCCGTTGAAGAATCTGAAACAAAAGAACGCGGTCGGGCGATGATAAAACGGGTTATAAAAAATCCCGGACCAATTGCTCGGAAAACAGTGCGCCTTAAAGAAAGTAATAATAGTATGCCGCCAAATTTTTTTCTTTCCGAAGAAGAAAATATAATTTTATGCGGTTTAATTGATTGGCTGGAATACATTGAAAAAAACGACAGTGTTCGTATTCTTGATTTTAAAACAGGCAAACACGATGAAGGCAAAGAATCTCTTCAGCTTCCAATATATCTTTTACTTTTAAACGCTTTGCAAAACCGTAAGGTTTCCGGCGCGTCATATTGGTATCTTGATAGAGATAATGAACCCATTGATATGACTTTACCCGATATTGATGAAGCTAGAAAAAAAGTGCTCGCGACTGCAATGCAAGTGAAAGTTGCTCGAGAGAAAAAGACCTATGATTGTCCTCGCGGCGGTGATGGTTGCTTCGCGTGTAAACCGTATGAAGCTATTTTGAAAGGACAGGCGGAGTATCTCGGTGTCGGAGGTTATGGACAGGATATTTATTGTTTGTCCAAAGAATACCCCGAGCGTCAGCTCGGGGATGAATTTGGTTACAAACAATAAACCCGCCAAAATTTTCGCTTTGCGAAAAATTAGGCGGGTGAAGCTCCGAATACCCCGGGTGCCACGCCCCGCCAGAGGCGAGGCTCCGCTTTCAGCGGGGCCGTGGGTAAGCCCGGAAGCTTCATTTTACAAAACTTTAATACCCGCCTGCCGGCAGGCAGGCACGATACGTAACAGAATAGGACAACGCAACTATTGACGTTTCCTAAATAGTTGATATTTTATACATAAAAGAGCAATATAGAAAAAATAAGATAGGTCGACTTATTCATTATTAAACATTAACAAAGAGAACAGTATGGCAAAAAAATTGTATGTCGGAGGGTTGTCTTATGACACCACCGAAAAAACTTTGCGAGAAACGTTTTCTCAAGCCGGAACCGTTGAATCGGCGGCTGTCATTATGGACAAAATGTCCGGACGCTCAAAAGGATTCGGTTTTGTCGAAATGTCATCCGAAGAAGAAGCTCAAAAAGCTATTGAGACCCTCAATGGCCAAGAGCTTGATGGTAGAAAAATTACGGTTAACGAAGCCCGTCCTATGGAGGCTCGTCCTCAAGGAGGCGGATTCGATCGTGGCGGTCGAGGATTCGGCGGCGGTCGCAGAGATAGCTACTAGTCGTAATAGCTACGAAGAGAGCTTTGAGAAGACCCCCTTTAATCGGGGGTTTTTTCATTCATCCCGTTAGAAGTAGGCCCTGCCTGCCGGCAGGCAGGCGCCCCTAAGTGGCCGTAGCCAACCGTCAGCTGACGGGGCGACTTCTAACGGGATTTATCCTCTATAACAACCGGTATCATTCCAATTTTGGACCCCCATCTCACCACTGGCGGGAGAAATTGGGGTATAATATTCAAATGACTCAATCCCAAGCGCTGGCAATATTGAAGACCGGCGCGAGTGTTTTTTTAACCGGAGAACCCGGATCCGGTAAGACGCATACCGTAAACGAGTATGTGGCGTGTTTGCGCGCGCGAGGTGTTGAGCCGGCAATTACGGCTTCAACCGGCATCGCGGCTACGCATATCGGCGGAATGACTGTCCACTCTTGGAGCGGTGTAGGAATTAAAAGGAAATTGAATAAATACGATCTTGATAAAATAACGTCAAGCGGATACGTCGCGAAACGCGTCCGGCGCGCAAAAGTCCTTATCATAGATGAAGTATCTATGCTTCCTCCGGGAATTCTTTCTATGATTGATGCTGTTTGCCGCGAAATCAAGCAAAATGTGGAGCCGTTTGGCGGGATTCAGGTTGTTTTTGTCGGAGATTTTTTTCAACTGCCCCCGATTGTAAAGTCTGTCCTGAGCGATGTCGAAGGAGCAGAAACGGAAAATAGCGCGCAGGCCATGCTTATTGAAGAGCCGTCGGCCCGTTTCGCTTATGATTCTCCCGCGTGGAAGCGGGCAAACCCGATCGTTTGCTATCTCACCGAACAGCACCGGCAGGACGACGGTGATTTTCTTAATTTGCTTTCGGCAATTCGGCGCAATGCTTTTAACAGCAGTCACTTGCGGTATATCGAAGCCAGAAAAATTGAGCGCAGCGCGGCGCCGGATGGCGCGCCAAAACTCTTTTCGCATAATGCCGATGTGGATCGCGTCAATGATGAAATGCTTGCCAAACTTTCGGGCGAACCTCAAACATTTACTATGTCTTCGCAGGGCCAGGACGCTCCTGTCGCTGTGCTTAAAAAGGGATGCCTTTCGCCGGAGGAGCTTTATCTTAAAATCGGCGCGGCAGTGATGTTCACGAAAAATAATCCAAAAGAAGGATTCGTGAATGGTACGCTTGGCGCCGTTGAAAAATTTGATGAGTATAGCGGTTATCCGATTATAAATACGCGGAGCGGAAGACGAATTGAGGTTCTGCCAATGGACTGGACGGTGGAAGAAAACGGCAAAGTTCGCGCGCGAATTACTCAATTGCCGCTTCGCCTGGCTTGGGCAATCACCGTGCATAAAAGCCAAGGCGTAAGCTTGGACGAAGCGGTAGTGGACTTAAGCGACGTTTTTGAATTCGGGCAGGGCTATGTCGCGCTTTCGCGCGTCAGACGGCTTTCGGGTCTGTATCTTCTCGGTTGGAACGAGCGCGCGTTTCTGGTACATCCGGAAATTCTTGTCAAAGATGAAACTTTCCGCGCGGCCTCAAACGATACCGAAGCAAGATTTTCTAAAATTACCCCGGTCGAACTCAAAAAGACGCAAGATGATTTTGTTGCCGTCTGCTTGCCCGCCAAAGCCCTGCCTACCGGACAGGCAGGCTCGGCGGCGGAGGGCGGTGGGAAAAACATTCCTGGACGTACGATGTCTGATAATCGGAATAACGGGAGCGGAACAAGTTTCGGAAAAATTAGAGAAAAATATCCGAATGCCTACCGCTCATGGGACAAAGCGCAGGACGAGAAATTGCGGGAACTTTTTGAAAAAAAATTATCCGTCCCCGACTTAACAGAGGCGTTTGGCAGAAAAGACGGAGCCATCAGATCACGCCTGGCTAAATTGGGACTTTTGAATAATTAAATGAATTCATTAATTTGGACGGTGGCGGGAGTTGTTTTTATTTTTTCTTTCTTGATTGGCTGGGCATTAAAAAGATTCCGCTGGTTATTTTTACCGATTATTTTAAGCTTACCAGTAAGTTTTGGCGTTTGGCTTTTAGCTATCCAAATGCCGGAAATGGCAAAAGCCGGACTGGGTATTATCGCATTGGGGCCGGTAATTCTAATTATCATGGGCTTTGTAAATCTAATCGCCGCCATAGTGGGCGGACTTATCGGCACAATCGTAGGCAAGAAACTGCGCTAAAATAAAAGTATGACAAAAATTGCTGTTGCGGTTGGGATAATAGTATTGATTATCGGGGTGGGAATTGCGATATCGCAATTCCCTAAATATTTCGAACCGGAGCCGGTTGCTTGCACCATGGAAGCCAGACTATGCCCTGATGGATCGTATGTCGGAAGAACCGGGCCGAAATGTGAATTTACCGAATGTAATAGCTTAATTAAAGATCCCGATTGCCCAGGCCCAGCTTGCGACAATTTCGGTCTATTGGGAAACATTTTTGGAAAAGTAAGCATCGGTCCGCTTTGTCCCGTGGAACCTTGCCCAGTCCTGAAAACAGATCCCTATTCTTCACGCAAAGTTGTTCTAACAACAAAAAGCGGAGTTGAATATTTATTTAATTTAGATTTTGAGGGAAATTTCAGCGCCGATCTTCTGGTTGGAACTTACGAAGTAACAATCACAGATTGCGATTTCTTAGGATGCCGTTATAGTTTACCGAAAATTGTAACTATTGAAGCATATAAACCTACGAGAATTGATATCGATATTGATACTGGAATTCGTTAATTATTTTTTATCGTCGTCGAAAAATTCATAGTACGATAAGGCGGCCATTGATCCTAACAGTACAAAAAAGAAAAATTCTTCAAAGGGAAAAGTTTGTCCAAATAATGTTACTTTACCAATAAATTGGTTGCTAGGAAAAGACCATTGGTTGAGGCTTAACGCTGTGAGCTCGTAGATCAAATTGAGGATCGCGAAATAAACCGCGGTTTTTAAAAATTTACCGGATAGCTTCGGAAGCAGCAGTAGTGCCAACGCAACCGGAACCAAAGCAAGCATAATGCCGGACTTTAAATAAAAATAATCAATTTGCAATAAATCTGGCCGCATCGCGAACATCGCAAAAAATACGCTGAGAGCCGCGGCAATACCGATCATCAAAAACTTAATCCGCGGGGAATGAATCTGCCGCGAATTTTCTTTATCAAAGAAATATTCATAAAACATCACTAAGAAATATATTCCAAAAACTCCCCAAAGAATATTTTCAATAAATCCCGCGGAATTCAGTTGCCAAGCGCCGGACTTGATCGCCAGATAATCAACCATTGCGTAAACCGGGGCGCCAAAAGCCAGAGAAAAAAATGCCGCTTTTTTCACGGCTTTGGGATATAAAAAGGAAAGGTAAATTCCCGGAGCCAAATAAAAAATTATAAGAGAAGTCAAAAAATTCGCTTTGAATAAAAGAGAAATTAAAGAAGCGAAAATCGGATAAAGAATTAAAGCAATAAGGTGGTAACGCATGACAATATAATTATATGCCGAAAATTAAATCCCCACACCATAATTGCAATCTCGAACCTGATGGACATTGCCGGTAGGTTTCGTTATTAAACCTGATTGGAATCCATAACAACATTCCAACATTCTGCAGAATGTTGGAATGTTGTTATACGGCATAAAATGTTTTAAGATGCAGAGGATGAAAAGCGCAAAACAGCTGGAGCGACATTTCAAAGGCGCGGCCAATCATTGGCGGATCGCCATTTTGCTTACCGTTGGAAAAAATGAAGGGATTACAGTTGAAGGGATTGCTGGCAATCTTGGGGGTAATTTCAAAACCATTTCCCAGCACACTCGAGCATTAGTCCAAGCCGGTCTTTTGAGTAAAAAATACCGAGGTAGGAGCGTGGCCCACTCACTTTCGCCATATGGAGAAAAATTTACAAAGTTTATAAACACATTTCAATAATCATTCCAACATTCTGCAGAATGTTGGAATGATTTAATTGATCATTAAATCATGCAAATTCCTAGGAGTAGGCTGGAAAAACTTCAGGTGCGAGACGAGAGTCCAATCCATCTCACCGATGAGGGTTTTAAGCGTTTGAAAGAAAAACTGGCGCGACTTGAAAGTTCATTACCTAATTTAATTGCCGAAACACAACGAACCGCCGCATATGGCGATCGGTCGGACAGCGCCGAATATAAAGAAGCAAAAGGGAGGCTTCGTGCCACGCATCGGCAAATTTTGAGTACGAAAGATTTAATTAAACGAGCGTTTATAATCAAATCTAGTCCAAGTGTTTCCGGTAAAGTTCAGCTGGGCTCCACTGTTGTGTTGGAGATGGATTCGGCCCATTCGGCGGGCTCAAGACGAGCAAGCTCACTGCAAGCAGGCTCCCACCCGTCAGCTAACGGGCGAGGCTCGCTAGAGGCGGCAGGGCGAGCAAGCTCACCGCAAGCGCAAAAAACATTCCAAATCGTCGGCCCACACGAAACCGATCCTACTCATGGACGCATATCGTATCAGTCGCCGCTCGGCACCGCTCTCATGAATCACACAAAGGGTGATACCGTCACAGTCCACTCGCCAACTGGTGAAGTTCACAAATATCGTATTCTCGAAATTGAATGATCCTTCTTGTAGTGCGCCCAGCCTGCCCCGCCATGGCGGTGGTCAAACCATCCGGGTCTATTCTCTAATTCGCTACAATTAGAGAACAGCAAGATCAATCTTTTTTGTTTGTATTCAACCTGTCGGCAGGCAGGTCTGGAGTTTAAAACCCGTGAGAGGAAACCGGTAGTGGCTGGGTATTGACAAAGGTTTATCTTTTTGCTATATTAGAGCCATAGTACAGCTAGAGACGTAGTCGATTTTCTAAGCGAATTACTAAATAAAAACAGCAAACAAATGAAAGGAACCATCAAAACTCTCACGGACCGTGGATTTGGATTCATTGCCCGTGAAGGCGAAACGAAGGACCTCTTTTTTCACTCTAAAGAATTAAAGGGTGTAACGTTTGATGAACTCAAAGTTGGCGACGTAGTCACCTTTGAAGTCGTTGACGGCGAAAAGGGTCTGAGCGCCACGAACGTGTCTCGCGCGTAAGCGCGAACCCCGACCGTAAAAAGAATCGAGGATCCTCGATCTTCTGCGGAATCGGGACAATAAAAACCGCTCCGATGTCCATCGGAGCGGTTTTTATTTCGGAAAAAATGCGTCTAGAACCCATCCCAAAATGGGGGTTGACATTTAGAAAGATAGCTGCTATAATGGGGGTACTGTTTTATATGACCCCGTTAGAAGCGGCCCGAACAAATGGCCGCCTTAAAAAGGGGGATATCTGACCAAAATATGAAAAATATTACTCATAATTTCAAAATAGTTCCCGCTTCTAACAGGGCGAAGAAAGTTTTTATTTCTCTATTTTTATTGGTCTTCTTGATTTCTAATTTCGCTTTTGTTGGAGTCGCCGAAGCGCGCCATGACGAGAAACCGTTGTGTTATTTGGCTTTTTGGAGGGACGATCGCTGTGAAGACGATGACAATAATCAAGCTAGCTCCCCCGCTCCGTTACCGGCTCCCGCTCCCGCCAACCAAGCTCCAGTTTGGACTACTGGGCAAACCGTTTTTAATGTCAAAACCGGCGAGCTTTTACAGCTGACTGTCAGCGCTTACGACCCGAATAATGACCCGATCACTTACGGGGTTTCTTTCTTGCCGATCGGAGCAGGTTTTGATCCGGGAACGAAAACTTTTTCCTGGACCCCTTCAAACGCTCAAAGCGGCATTTATCTTGTGCAATTCAGCGCCTACGACGGCAAAACTTACAGTTTTCAAAGCGTCACTGTTACGGTTGCCCAAAATTTCAATTCCGGAAACAACACCAGTACCAACGGAAACAGAAAGCCGGTTCTCTCTTCCATCGGCACTAAGTATGTTTCTGTTAACCAAGTTTTGGAATTCGCTATTTCGGCCACGGATGCCGACGGAGATTATCTGGAATACAGCGTTCTCAATCTTCCTTCCGGAGCTATTTTTGACCAGGCGAGCCGAACCTTTTCCTGGATTCCCAATGGAGAACAGATCGGCAATCATGTGGCCAGTTTTCGGGTTTCTGACGGAAAAGATTTTGCCGATGCCGGAACGATAATTTATGTTTCCGCGCCCAACAACAAACCTTATTTCACCAATGCCACTCCCCCTTCCAAGGCAAGGATTGGACAGTCTTATTTTTACGACTTTAACGCCTTGGATGCCGATAATGATCCGCTGGTCTTTTCTCTCTCAAGCGCCCCCAGCGGCATGACCATTCACGCTTCTACCGGCATCGTTCAGTGGACTCCCGCTCCGTTGCAAACCGGTTTCAGCTACGTATCGGTGATGGTTTCCGATGGTCGCAGCCAAGCCGTTTTTGCTTATTATATTTTTGCCGATGACGGCTCTATCGCGCCGGCGTCCAATCCGAATCCCGGCGCTCCGATCAGGCCAAATCCCATTACTTCCGAAAAACTGAAAATCTCCGAAATTAAAATCAAAAACGACGGCGGCGAAATCATCATCGGCTGGAAAACTAATCTGCCCTCTACTTCCAGGGTGATTTATGACACCGCTTCGCAGGCGGATAGAACTAAGGATTTTACTTACGCGAACGCCACCGCGGAAATTAAGGATTTATCCACCGATCACAAAGTAAATCTCGAGGGGCTCGAAATCGAAACGGTCTATTTTCTCCGCTTAGTTTCCAAAACCGCCGATCAAGTGGCAATCACTCAAGAAATCGCTTTCATTGAACTGGAGGGCGGCCGAGTGCAAAGTTTGCTTGGGGCATCCTTGCTGGATATTATCGGCCCGCTTTTCACTAACAGCTTCTTTTTATGGCTAATCATCGGCGGCCTCGGCATATCTATTTTCATCCTCTATCGCCGAATCCAGAAAGCCACTTCTCCGATTTAATAAACGGCTAGGGAAATACCCCGCGCCATTCGCTGTCATATCCATCTCTTAACATAACCCCTGCGAACTGCACCGCCTACGCCTGCCTGCCGGCAGGCAGGGCTCTGATTTTTTTAATAAGAATCTCTCTGGCGAAAGGTACGGGGTTATTGTTTGGCAACTAAATTTTGCGCTCCGCCAGCCGGCGGATTTAAAATTTAGGCCAAGCAAATAAGAAAAAACCCTCCGACGTACTACGTCGGAGGGTTTTTGTTCAGGGGATGCTGACCCAGATTGCATAGCCCTGAAGATTCGTCGTCTCTTCGATCTGGTTCTCAATCCTGGGCTTGAACCCTTCGCGCTCGAAAGCGCGGAATACCCACAGGAAGTTGACCCTGATCCATTCCGGCTTGGGCACGCACCAGGATGGATGATCGGAAGGCCTCATGACATCCTTGTCGCAGAAAGCGAGAATCATCGCCTCGTTTTTGCCATCGGCGACCGCAGCCCGAATCTTCCCACGGCCTTTCTCAATGAGCCCCTGAACCTCCTCGGCATTCATCGCCTTCATCTCCTTGAGCTTCCGCGTCGCGAGCTCGAGCTTCTTCGAGTCCCGCTCGATAAGAACCCGTCTTTTGGCTTCCGCCATCTCACAGGCGAAGGGGCTTAGCGATTCCCCCATAAAACCTCCTTCAAAAAACCTTTTTACCAAGATGAGAACACCTCATCTTTTGAACTATGTGAATTATAGCACCGTTAGTCTATTGTGTCAAGCCCAAACGGCACTATTCGAAAACAGCCTTAAATAATGGCTTAATATATGAATCTTCTCCGAACAGCGCCGGATCAACACTCTCCGGCTAAAAAATGTAAGTAATTTCCAATCTCGATATGCTATAATTTGAATATGTCAAAATTTCAAAAAGTTTCATTAGTTTTATTAAGGGTCGCCGTGGGCTGGCTAATGTTTTACGCCGGAATTACCAAAGTTTTGAATTCGGAATGGTCCGCGGAAGGATATCTGAAGGGCGCTAAAACTTTTACCGGATTATATAATTGGTTTGCTTCTCCCGAAATATTGCCGGTAATTAATTTTATAAATGAGTGGGGTTTGACGCTTCTTGGAATTTCGTTAATTCTCGGTTTGTTTGTGAGATTAAGTTCTGTTTTGGGTGCGCTCTTGATGCTACTTTATTACTTCCCCGTTCTTACTTTCCCATATGTCGGACACGGCTTTTTAGTTGATGAACATATTATTTATGTCTTAATGCTTGTATTTTTCGCGGCAATTGGCGCCGGCCGATATTACGGCTTAGATCTATGGTGTTCGAAACTTCCGATCTGTTTAAGGGTCCCAATATTACGTAAATTACTAGGCTAATGTATCAGATGATGCAAAGTTTGTGGGGCGGAGGAATGATGGGCTGGGGCGGTTTCGGATTTGTTTTCTGGGTAACCATTTTGTTATCTTGGACGGTTCTCGTACTGTTAATCATTGCTCTTATCCGTTGGATAAAAAAATAATCGCTTTCCGGGTTTAGGAAGTCGGATTTCCTTGGACTTATACTGCACTTCCCCGACCGACCTTATGATTGTGGTTTTTGTTCGGAAGTTCGACATATAAATCTTCACGCCAAACGAGAATCACTAAAAGCACGCAAGTAAATTCTCGTTATAATGTGAGGATAAAAAAGCCCCGCAAGATGGATTACCATCGCGGGGCATAAGCTTTGAGCGGGAATTACTTTTTCCAAATTTTAATCCGATTGGCGGGATTTTTGAAAAGCCGGAGCCATGTTTCCATGCAGGCCTTGTCGTATTTCGCCCACACGCCAGCAATGGCCTTGTCGTATTTCGCCCGCGCGACGGCACTGGCCTTGTCGTATTTCGCCTCCGCGGCATCACGGACCTTGTAGTATTTCACCCATGCGGCGATACTGGCCTTGTTGTATTCCGCCAACGCGGAGGCATCGGCCTTGTCGTATTCCACACGGGCAGAACCGGTTAGTAAGTCCGAAAGAATGTTCCGATACCAATTGCCTCTCTGGACATAAGCCATAAGCTTTTCCGGAGTTCCGGCGCATTCGTCAAAAAAGCTTTGAGCGGCTTGATCGTGGGATTGTTTGGCTTCAAATGGAGCTCCGTCCATTGTGAAATCTTGGAAAAGGGTTCTGGTGACTAGGCGGAACTCGTACCTCAAGCACCGATCTTCGTTTACTTTGAAAATCAAGGCTATTTTGGAATGAGAATGTTCTCCGTCTTTCGCGTAAACTTTGGCTGATCTGTTTACCAGGCAGGAAATCACATTGCACATCCGAGCCTCCTTCTAGAAATGGGGTTTCTGAAGTTGTTGGGGAACTAGGGGGGAATTGTAGCACGATTGATCCTTGGGTGTCAATAATATTAAAGTCGGACTTCCGGCATTTGCAAGAGCCGCGCTCTAGAGTGGTTTTTTAATAAAAACTAATTTATCCTGTTCTTAATGAAACAGAGCACATCTTGGGGAGAAGCTGCCGTTATTGGCGATTATCAAAAAAATCTTATTCTGCCTAATCTACTCCGCCTTCTGGAAATAAAAAAAGGCGAGGTTATCCTGGATATTGGCTGTGGCCCGGGTTTTTTCGCGCGCGAGTTCGCGAGAAAAGGCGCGAAGATTATTGGCGTTGATATTTCTAAAGGATTGATCGCGGCCGCGACGAAATCGGCTTCCAACAACGAAAACTACATAGTCGGATCAGCCGACGATCTTTCTTTTCTTAAAGATAAAAGTATTGATAAAATAACGATTATTCTTGCCATTCAAAACATTGATAATGTCCACAAAGTTTTTGCTGAATGCCGACGCGTGTTAAAGGTCAATGGTCAAATGTTTCTCGTATTGAACCATCCCGCTCTCAGGATTCCGAAAGCAAGCGACTGGGGCTGGGATCCGGAGAAAAGTATCCAATACCGGCGCGTTGACGCTTACATGACCGAAACAAAAGAGAAAATCGCGATGCATCCTTCGACCCTTCGGCAAACTCTGGGTAAACCGGAGGAATATACTATTACTTTTCACCGGCCGCTCCAGCTTTATTTCAAATTTCTCCATAAAAACGGCTTCTCTGTTTCGCGGCTTGAGGATTGGATTTCCAACCGCAAGAGCGAGCCGGGACCGAGAGCGAAAGCCGAAGATTCCGCCCGCAAAGAAATCCCTCTCTTTCTCTTTATGGAAGCGGTGATATAATTAAAGCTATGAAAAAAATAATTTATTTAATTATCGCAGCGGCGATCGTCGGCGGAGCAGCACTGGTTCTAACGCAAATAATCCCGGCGCCGGAAAAAGTTTCCGCCATTGATTCAAACACTACCCTTGAAGGCAACCAAGAAATTGCCAAAGGTGAAAAACTCCTTATTAAAAAAGACGCGATCGTTACCGTGAACGGCGATTTGGCGATCAATGGAACTCTTGAATGTGATGGCGGCTCCTTAAACTTAATCGTCAATGGCAACCTGGTTGTTGATAAAAACCTGACCTGCAATATCGGCCAACCAGGAACCGCGATCGCCATTGTCGTGGCTGGATCGGCGATTTTCAATGAAAGCGCGGCAGTAACCGCGGACGGTAATGTCCAGATTGTGGACAGCGTTGAAAAGCTCGTTCAAGATTCCGACCAATTGAATAAATTGTTCGAAGCCGTGGAATCGGATAGCGGAAGTAAAATCCGAATCGGCCCTTTTGTTATGGGAAATGGCGCGGATTCATCCCTACCGGAACTTCAGGCAAGGAACACTTCCCGTAAAATTTATTCTTCCGCCGGTCTGGCGATGATTACTCCGGTAGCCAAAGCCCAAGCGCCGGAACCGTGCGTGGACAATGCTGGAAAGATTGTACCGAATTGCGTAAGGATTGGCGGACGATGGATAATCGGAACCGGTGAAACTCCTCCATCCGGATTGGGCGTATCCACACCGCCCAAAGGCGTTAAAAAAATTATTTTAAATTTTGATTTCGGCCCGGCCAGCGATTTCAGAATCGAAGATTTCGCGCTTTCCGGTCCGAATGGCCGCCACGGCGAAAATGATATAAGTAAAAGCTGTAACGCCAAGGGCGGCAATGGAGAAGACGCTTTCCGCGTCCGAATTACCGCCGGTAATGTGACAATCGATGATTTTGAACTTTGGCTCGGCGACGGCGGAAGAGGCGGCAATGCCGAAACTATCAAAAACTGCGATCCCGGAAATGCTACCGGAGGCAACGGCGGCAAGCCGGGTAATCTAAAGATTGAAGCCGCGAATTCGTTAAATATCGTTGGCGCTTTCATAATTCATCCCGGCTATGGCGGCAATGGAGGGAGGGCGGCGGCTTATGGCCGAGACGGAATTAATGCCTGTCCCGGTCAGAAAGGAGGAGACGCAAAATCTACAGGAGGAAATGGCGCTGACAATAAAAAGGATTTACGAGCTTTGGGCTCTATTACCGGAATTAAAAATGTTTCGGTTTCTTCTACTCGCGGAGGCGATGGCGGTGAAGCCATCGCTAATCCAGGAAAAGGAGGAGGCGGCACAACCTGCGGATGCGCCGGCGGAAACGGAGGCAAAGGAACCGCGATTGGCGGAAAAGGAGGCAATGCCAATCTTGTAGTATTGGGCGCTGCAGTAGAAACTACCGGAGGCAACGGAGGAGATGCCGACTCTCACGGCGGCAATGGCGGCAGTGGCGGAATGTGCAACGCGGAAGGTCCGGGAGGCAATGGCGGCAGTGGCGGAAATGCCATTTCCACCAAAGGCGCTAAAGGAACCGGTAAAGCTCCGGGAGAAGACGGAGTGATATTAGATGAAACCGGAGGCAATGGGGGCATTGGCGGAGACGGCTGTCCGGAGGGACAGGGCGGAAAAGGAGGTAAGGGAAATCCGAATGGTAATAATGGCGGCCCCGGAAAAAATCTCTGCCCTCTGCCCGGCACTTCCAAACCGGAAATACCAACAGAAATAATCCAAATGCAGCTGCAAGGCACGACTCCCATTCCGCAGCCGCCGATACAACAACCCACTCCCGCCAATGAGGAACCCAGAAGCCCCGGCTCTGAATTCCCCACCCAAGACCAGACCGCGCCGTCTTATTATCAATAAAATACTAATTGGGAAGAATCTAAATAGGATGTCAGATAAGAGGGAGAGTCACATCAGGTTGGGAAAATATCTCAAAGATATTGTTTTTGCCGGCAATGACGGAATTATTACTACTTTCGCGGTGGTGGCTGGAGTGGTTGGGGCAGAGCTGTCTTCAGTGGTGGTTTTAATTGTCGGGCTCGCGAACCTGATAGCCGACGGGTTTTCAATGGCCAGCGGGAATTATCTCGGCACCAAATCCGAAAAAGAGTTTTACGCCAAAGAAGAAGCGCGCGAAAAAGATGAAGTGCGAGATACTCCGGAAAAGGAAAGGGAAGAAATTCGAAAAATTCTTGTTGAAAAAGGCTATCAAGGGGCGGATCTGGAAAATATAGTTTCGCTGATATCCTCCAATGAAAAACTTTGGTTGGATTTTATGATGCACGAGGAATTGAAATTGTTTGCGCCTAATACCGATTCGCCGATTAAACACGCCTTTGCCACTTTTCTTGCTTTTGTAACAGCGGGTGCTATTCCACTCATTCCTTATCTACTGCCAATAACATCCAATTCGTTCTTATTAGCGTCTATTTTTTCCGGAACGGCTCTGTTTACAATAGGCGCCTTACGAAGGTTTTTCTCTGACCGCTCCTGGATAACTTCCGGACTGGAAATGCTTATCATAGGCGGATTTGCCGCTACCATTGCTTATTTTATTGGATTTCTTTTAAAATCAGCGGTACTGTGAAATTGATGCCAAGATACGCGATTAAAAGACTGGTGGTTTCACTTTTCGGAACCCTTGCTCTGGTATTGGTGGCTTTGACTATAATTTTCGCCTGGAAAAATTTACGCGGCGTTGGGCCGATTTTTCAAGAATCGTCCGGAGAAATTTCTCAACTGCGATTGCCTTCGGGTTTCGGCATTTCAATTTTTGCAAAAGATTTGCCCGGCGCCAGAGTAATAGTTCAAGATGGACTGGGAAACTTCTGGGTCAGCCAGCCATCCGAAGGCGCTATTACTCTTTTGGAAGTTCGGGACGGCAAGGTCGCCAATCAAATTGATATTTTCCGCGGATTGAACAAACCGCACGGCCTGGCTTTAGACCCTCAAGATGGCTTAACTCTCTATATCGCCGAAACTGACAAAATTTCCAAAGTTCGCCTTTACACCGAAGCAGAAATAGAAAAAATTGCCGATCTCCCCGGCGGCGGAAATCATTTCAGCCGCACAATCGCTTTTGGCCCGGATGACCGGTTGTATGTTTCCATAGGATCTAGTTGTAATGTTTGCCATGAATCAGATAATCGCCGCGCTAAGATATTTTCCATGAAAAAAGATGGCAGTGATTTTAAGGAATACGCGCGCGGACTTCGCAATGCCGTATTTTTCACCTGGAGTTATGTTGATGGCCGAATGTGGGCGACCGAGATGGGACGCGATCTGCTTGGAGATGATTTGCCGCCGGATGAAATAAACATTATTGAACCGGAGGGCAACCCTTCGACTGGGCTCAGGGCAAGAAATTACGGCTGGCCGACTTGCTACGGAAAAAATATTCACGACAGCGAATTTGATAAAAATACCTATATCCGAAACCCTTGCATGGAACCGTTTGAAATTCCAAGTTATATAGATATTCCCGCCCATTCCGCGCCTTTAGGATTAGCGTTTATTCCCGAGGACCCTCCTTCGCTGAAAGCTTCGGACGGGCAAGGGGGCTGGCCGGAGGAATTTTGGTATAACTTACTCGTCGCCTATCACGGATCCTGGAATCGCACGGAACCGACCGGCTATAAAGTCGTTCGGATGAAATTGGACGCTCAAGGAAAATTTCTGGGGATAGAAGATTTTATCACCGGCTGGCTGCAGAATGATGGTTCGGTAATCGGTCGCCCGGTGGATATTTTAATACGGCCCGGTGGCGTTATGTACATTACCGATGACAAAGCGGACGTTGTTTATAAAGTGTTTCGCAAAGAAGAAAAGCCGCGGAACGTGAAAGTGAATATGGACTTGCTGAAATTGGATAAGCCCCAGCCGAATGCAATCGTTAAAAGCCCGCTCACTATTGAGGGTTCGGCGCGCGGGTTTTGGTTTTTTGAAGCATCGTTTCCGATTAGAGTTTTGGATGCCAATGGAAAGGAACTTGGCATTAGTCATGTTCAAGCGCTCGAAAATTGGATGACTACGGAATTTGTCACATTCAGTGGAGCGGTTACTTTTAAAACTCCGACCACCGACACCGGCACTTTAGTCCTGGAAAAAGACAACCCCTCCGGCCTTCCCGAAAACGCGGCGGAAGTCCGGTATCCGATCCGATTCAGGTAACTACCCTTCTTAATACCCCCCCCCGATCAGTTGTCTCCAGTGTGTTGACGCGTCAGCACACTGCCTCATCCAGCGATTTGACAAATTCTGTGGATATGCTATAATTGAGCTAGTAACAATGGCAATGTGCCGTTGTTAAGAAGCTCGTTAAACGAGAAGGAGGATCCCGTGATCAAAGTCAGTGTATTTGAGAGGGGGAAGGTCAGTCAGCCCAACGGTGTGGAGTACATCCCCATGGCAAACGCGCTCGTCAATCTCGTGAACCGGCTCACCGGGGACACCCGCATCACCTGCATCGGGCTGAAAATCTTGACGCTTGACTGCCCCATCACGAACGAGTGTGTCGAGTTTGAGGGGGATGAGGACGACATGAACCTGCTGCTGCGAGTCGGCCACCTCTATCTGCTGGCCTGCTAGGGCCCTCCAGCAAATCGGTCCGGTTATTGAGTAGGGCAACACAGAACTGCGCCAACTTCGGGGAGAAAGAAATTTCTCCCCACCTTTTCCTAGCCCATTACATTTCGTAGTGAGCTAAGAACAAGGTTCTTAAAAACTCAAAATAAGGAGAAGCTAATGAGTTGCCCTTACAGTTGGGTGAGCGGTTGGAAGGGCTGCGCGAAAAATAAGAAGTGTGCCGAATGTCGGGGTATGGGAAAAATCCTGAAGGTAGGAAAGTGCGTGGAGTGCAAGAAACCGACCAGCAAGACAGTTCTCCGGGAGAATGGGGGCACCTGCGGCCCCTGCACGGACGAGGAGATGGCAGAGACCGAGAGAGAAGCCAAGTTCAGTATCTCTCCGAGCGAGGCACTAGAGATGAACATCGCACTCGGGAAAGCGGAGCGGGAAGCTCTCCGCAACAGCCTACCAAAGAATAAGCTCTAGACAGTCACCACAAAGACCCGTTTCCGCCTTTGGCGAACGGGTCTTTTTTATTTTAGCCACAGCCGGGAAGACCATAACACTTGAACTGGCGATAGCAAGACAAAGTGTTATGGGAAGATTTTCGCTTTGCTTAGAAGGTCTTTTTGCGCTATTGTAGGATCTATGGAACAACTTCAGAAAACTTCTCCGAAAGACGTCTTTATGCATCTTCTGGCGATTGTGACGCTCTATACGAGCGCAATTAGTTTTTTAGTTTTAGTTTTCCAATACGTGAATGTTTTACTTCCCGATCCTCTGTCTCCGGACGGCTTCTATAACCTTTCTTCCGCTTACAGCAAAATCCGCTGGTCAATTTCTTCTTTAATTATAGTTTTCCCTGTTTATATTTTTACTACTTGGCATCTCAACAAAAGCTATTCGGCCACGCCATCTAAAAGTAATCTACGCATCAGAAAATGGCTTATTTATTTCACCTTATTTGCCGCCGCTTTAATTATTATCGGGGATTTGGTTACTTTAGTTTATAATTTCCTTGGCGGCGAATTGACGCTTAGATTTATATTAAAAGTCCTTTCCGTATTCTTTGTGACGATTTCGGTCTTCGTGTATTATTTCTGGGAATTAAAAAAGTATAAGAACGAATAAAATATGCGTTATTTTATATACGCAGTTATCGGTATTGTAGCGGCGTCAATTATCGCCGGTTTCTTTGTTGTCGGTTCTCCTAAAGAAGAGCGCCTGCGCCGGTTTGACGAGCAAAGGATCGGGCATATGCAATTAATGCAATCGGAAATTCTTAATTACTGGGTAAATAAAGAAAAATTGCCCGTGAACTTGTTGGATCTTGAAGATGATATCCGCGGGGTCCGAGTGCCCACTGATCCGGAAACCGGAGCTAACTACGAATATAAAATCTCGGGACCGGAAATGTTTTCTCTCTGCGCCAATTTTTCCCTTCCCAGTATGGGGATGATGCAAACAACGGAAAAGCCGATGATGACGCGGCCGATACCGGTAGATTTTTATTATGGCCAGCAGAATTGGGAGCACAAAGCCGGTCAGGTTTGTTTTGAAAGAACTATAGATAAAGACTTTTATAAGCCCGTTAAACCTAGATAGCCGGTTCAAAAGAGGGGCGCGTGAACAGACGGACAAATCGGAATTTTTATTTTCTAAAAATCAAAGACGCAACAAATATTGCGGCGCTTGCCAAAACTACGATCGGTCCTGGAGGTAAATTGAAAACATTCGCTAGCCATATTCCCAAAACAGCGCTTGATAATCCCAAAATAGCGCTAAAAATCCCGTAGGAACGGAGATTTTGAGTAAAATTTTTGGAAGCGATCGCCGGAATAATCACTAAAGCGCCCATGAGAAGCGTTCCGACGACCTTCACGCCCAAAGCAACGACGACTGCTACCATAGCCAGAAAGATTAAATTTAATTTGTCGATTTTTATTCCTTGGGCTTTGGCAAGATCCGAAGAAAGTAAACCCAAGATCAGCTTGTCTTTTATAGACGACGTGATTAGAAAAACTAACGCCGAGAGAGTGACGGCCAACACGGCATCGCCCGGCTTTACCTTAGAAATATCGCCGAAAAGGGCTTCCAAAAGTTCCGGCGCCGGAGTAATTAAAATGCCAGCCGCCAAAGCTACCGCAAAAATTAGGCCCACCACCGCTTCAGTGGGAATTGAAGTTTTTCTTTCAATGCCCCAAATAACCAAGACTCCCAAAGCAAGGGCGGAAAAAGCGCCTAAAAAGGGGTTTAGACTGTATGTTAGGGCAATGCCTATACCGGGAAGAGCGACATGGGAAAACGCATCGCCAACAAGCGCCATGCGTTTCAAAACCATAATGGAACCTAGATACGCCGAAGCGGCGCCGACAAAAGCTCCTACTGTTAAACTGATAATTAAATTCTGATCCATTTTATAATTTTGTTTTAATTATCGGTTAAGTATGCGCTTGATGTTTATAAACTCCGATTTTTGACCCGTAAAGCCCCTCCAAAATTTCCGGTTTTAAAGCTTCCTTTGGAGCGCCGTAACAAACATTTTCTTTATTGAGACACAGAACTTTCGTGGCATAACGATAAATAACATTGAGGTCGTGAGTTATCAGCAGTATTGTAATGCCGGTTTTTTGGTGCAGTTTTTCTAAAAGCGAATAAATAGTTTCTTCTCCGCCGATATCCACGCCGGCAGTCGGTTCGTCAAAGAGTAAAATATCGGGGTGGTTGATCAGCGCGTAAGCGATCAAAGCTCTTGGAAATTCCCCTCCGGAAATCTGCCCAAGCTTCGCATTAAGCAGATGATGCTTCCAATGATGTTTATCGTGTCCCTTTAAAAAACCGACGCTTTCCAAAGCTTCGTAAATCTCATGATCTTTCGCGCCTTTAAATTTCAAAAATTCCATAACTGTTAAAGGCAAGTCACGATCAACGGCCAGTTTTTGAGGAACATAACCGATTTTTGGATGCTTCGGCCAGTCTACCGTTCCTTCATAAGGCACCAGCCCCAGAAGCGCCCTAAAAAAGACGGTTTTACCCGCTCCGTTAGGACCAATAATCGCTACTACATCCCCTCTTTCCACTTCCAAGGATACGTTTTCTAAAACGCTAAGTCCTTCAAATCGAACACTTAAGTTTTTAACTGTTAAAAATGGCGCGCCGGGCATTTAGATGTTCTTAAGTAATTTACGAGTTTCTTCTTTATACAGCTCTACTTGCGGCTGGTCAAATGGGTTTACGCCCATCAATTTTGCTAGATGAACAGTTTCCATCATTTTTTCCTGCATGAACCTCCCTAGAGATTTTTCGGAAATGTCTTCAAGTTCAATTTCAGCAAACGGCAAATTTTGCTTTCTGTAAGCTATTTTTACGCCATCGAGTATTACGTTAATTAATTGGCTGAATTTCTTTCCGGAAATATCTTTAACCAGATCATCAACGTCATATTTCGCCGGAATTTTAAAATCTTTGCCGGAATTTTTAACGGAAACAAAGGTGGTAAATTTATCTTTCGGGCCGCCAAGGTAAAGCTGAGCAACCGAATGAAGATCTGTCGTACCGATAGAAACTGTAGGGGTAATCCCCTTCCCATCTTTACCTAAACTTTCGCCAACCAATTGCCTATGCCATTTTCCAAGCCACTCTAAATCCGGCTCAAATAAAAACATATCATGGATTATTTTTCCGGCTTTCCAATTTTCATAGATCATCTTCGCGGAAGACAAGGCCGATTCATTGCTTGCTTCCCCCGCTCCTTCCAATAATTTTTTCACCTTTATTCCAGCGAGAAACAATGGCAATAGTCCGGCTGCCGTAAAGACAGAATAACGTCCGACTATTTCCTTTGGAATAGAAATCTTTAAAAATTCATGCTTTTCCGCCCAATTCCATAATTTAGAACCCTCATCCGTAATAGTGATTACTTTATCCCCCTTTTTAAAATTGCTTAATAGAACCGCGGCGTTCGCGATAGTTTCCGTAGTAGTGCCGGATTTGGAAACAATAATTAAGACCGCCGGGTGCTTCATCTGATCTAAAATTCTGGATAACCGCCGCGAATCTAGAGTCTCGGCAAAACAAATTTCTTTTTTAGGGCGGAGGGCTTTGTAAATTGCGAGCGCCCCAAGATTGGAGCCTCCGATACCGGCGAGAATTATAGATTCGGGATTTCCGCAGGATTTCACTGCTTCTTTAACTTCTTTCAGCAGAATTTCTTTTTGAACCGATAGCATTTTATAATTTTAGCATATTGGTTTATAATCAAAAACGTGGCCGACAAAAAAAAGAACAATAAAAATAAAAGGAATGTTTTAGTCCCGGCAAAAGAATTGCCAATCTTCACCCATCCCCACGACTGGCGCCATTCATTCCATTGGCGAATTTTCCGCATCATGTCCGAGTTTGTGGAAGGATTCCAGTTTCTCGCTGATTTCAAAAAAACTGTTACCTTTTTCGGTTCCGCCCGTTTCAAAGAAAATAACAAATGGTATAAAGTAGCGCAGGAACTCGGTGAATTGCTTAGTAAAGCCGGATATTCCGTAATCACGGGCGGCGGGCCGGGCATTATGGAAGCCGGTAATCGCGGAGCGGTTGAGGGCAATGGAGATTCAATCGGATTGAATATCCAATTGCCTTCCGAGCAGCGTGTTAATCCCTTCGTACAAAAAGCTCGAGGTTTTTATTACTTCTTTACAAGAAAAGTGATGCTTGCCTTTTCCGCCCAAGCTTACGTTTTCTTCCCCGGCGGTTTAGGAACCCTGGATGAATTCTTTGAAATCTTAACTCTGGTGCAAACAAAAAAGATTTATGACAAAATCCCCATAATTCTGGTTGGAAAAGATTTTTGGGGCGACCTCGATAATTGGCTGGAGAAGAAACTACTAAATCACTACCAAACAATAGATCCGGGGGATTTGAACCTGTATCACATAGTAGATACTCCCAAGGAGGCTTTTAATATCGTCAAAAAATCCAAACCCCGAAAAGAGTTTTAAAAAGTATTTAATCAACGAATAGCGAATTTGCTACGAATAAACGAATTCGTAAATTCGTATAAGATTCGTTATTCGATGATTAAGTAATTTCGCAAACCCCGCCGACGCAAGCCGCTTCTTTGGCGCCTTGGGTTTCGTCAGTTTTTTCGTAAATAATGATTTGAGAAAAATCTATATCTGGATATTCGGCCGCCATTTTTTCGTAGCGTTCTTTAGTGATTTCTTCGTATGGCGCGAGGGTATAGACATGCTCGAACCGAGGCAGGAAAGAAAGACCGCCGATCATCTCCCAGTTTTCGTAAAGCCAATTAGCCACTCCCAGCCATTCATTCGTACCCACCGAAACAGTCACCGAAGGATTGTGCTCGGTATAATTCTCCTTCACTATCTTCCAGTGATCCAGCTGGTCTTTAGCAGCCAAATCATTTCGGACAATCGCTCTTTCCGGAGCTTCCACCGGAAATTCCAATACATAAGTAGTAATGCCGTCGCCGACTTGGCTGACTTCCGGATAATAAGCAACTTTTTGGTCTTTCATCATTTGGAAAAGAGCGTCGGTGGCGGAAATTCTAATGCGGCGGACGTAATACTTGCTGTGCCTGGGATGCATGCCAGATGCCGAATCAACTAACTGCGATACCGTCCCGGATGGCTTCACGCAGGTAATGGCTGTGGATTCGTTAACGCCAAAACGTTTGGCGTATTCTTTGTTGGTCTCCAAAGCTCGTTCTCTTAATTTAGCGAGAACAATCGGATCGCGGACGGCCAAGCAATCCCATTGTCCGGTAAGAGAAACACCGAGCAATCTTTCCTGCTCGCAATTTTTTTTCCATTCTTTTGAAAGATAATTAAACTTCGTAAGCGTTGATTGGTAAGTCCCCAAAATAGTCGCCAAACGAATTTTTCGCAACAAACTTTCTTCCGTATCCTCGGCGCGGCAAACCACCTCGGTGAGATTACAAAATTGCTTGGATTTAAGAATTATTTCGCCACACGGGTTTGTGCCTGACGTAGCCGCGTCTTTTTGGAAAACTTTCCAGCGTCGAGCGGGAAGCTGTTTTTGTAATCCGCCGCGATTGAAAATTCCCCTCTCGCCAGTTCCGTTTTTCGCCAACGCGAGCCATTCATCCATAAATTGAGTGGCGGTTGGCTTTTCGTTATAAGCAACCGAATTATTAGCCATACTCCGTTGAGGTTCGGTCAGGTAAAATTGCCCGCTTTTAGCAAGCCGCATATCCTGATCATCTAAATCCGACAAAGAGATTAAAGCCGTCCGCCGAACACCGCCCATAACGACTATATCGCCGATTTTGCAAATGATGTCGTGGGCATCAAGCGGGCTTAATCTCCTTCCTTGTCGGGATAAAATCTTATTGCGGGCGTAATCCATTAAAATAATCAGCGGGCCGGGGCCGGAACTCTTGCCGCCCATAGTTTTCAAACGCGCTCCAAGCGGTCGGAGCTTGGAAAAATCAAATTTGATATCTTTACCGCTAAACCAAGTTTCCAAGCCTAGAACAAAAGCGTCCGCCCACCCCTCCTTGCTGTCTTCAACTGTGTGAGCCGGTGAAACTTTTCCGGTCTGCTTTTTAATTTGGGGCAATTGCTGGATAGTCTGCTGTTCGACTGAAAAACCAACGCCGGTGCCGCACATAGATAAATACATAATTTCTCCAAAATCTCGGAGTTTAGTCGGAGCAATATAAGAACAGTTGTAGGCTGTTACGTTTGTGGCACGCGCCGCTTTGCCGGCACTCCACATCAAACGCATCGAGGGCATCACTTCTTGTTTCAAAATGGCGAACCGAAGCTCATTATATTCTGATTCCGATAAAGCGACGCCGAGATTCTCTTTCATAAAATCCAGGTAACGATTGACGCTCTCGATCCAAGTTTCCCGCCGGCCTTCTTCTTCCATCCACCTGGAATAACTGCGATAATAAACGAATTCAGCCAACGAATTGCGAAAATATTTCTTGCTTTCCGTCACTAATTTTTTGACGCGCTCCGGAACTTCTCTGCGTTTTTCCCTCAATTCCGCCCGATGCTGGCGGTAAAGTATATAAGATTTGGCGGTTTTGGCGTAATCAAATAAAATCAGCGTTGTCTCCACCATGTCCTGAATTTCCTCAATGCCTAAAATATGCTCGGGCGGAAGTTTGCCGGTTAACTCCTTGATCGCCTTATCTGAAACTGATTGCGCCTCTCGCTCGCCTCCCTCCGCGGAAGCTTTCATAGCTTTCAAAACCGCGTCGGTTATGCGGGATTGGTCAAAAGGCACAATACGCCCATCGCGTTTTCTGATGGATTTAAAAGAGTATTTGGACATCGCTGTTTCTTAATTTAATTCTAACTCGTTCGCGAGAGTTTTTACAAAATTTTCTGTGGATAACACCAATGCTGCATTTAGTGACAGCCAATTATCTCCACGCTAACCTAACGGTGGTTTTTTTGAAGGAGGGATAACATGGCAGCCCAAGGTGTTTTGACGCGTCAAAACACCTTGGGCTGCCTTCCTAATCGAGGTGCTGCCCGTTCGATTCACCGCACAAAAGTAAAAACAGGACTTGTCTTGTCCTGTTTTTACTTTTGTGCCGCGGGGGTGAATCGAACACCCGACACTTCGCTCTTCAGGCGAATGCTCTACCACTGAGCTACCACGGCAAATTGCAATTGTGTAAATTATGATAATTTGAATTCCACTAAAAAACAAGCTATGCTAATCCCAGTTCTTAAGAGGAGCTAAGCCACCTCCTTTCACATAAGCTCCCGGACGCGATGCTGGCTATTTTACTTCAGAACAAGGCTTAAGGGTGAAGCCAAGTAAATACTTAGCGAACCCGCTTAACGAAGTTATGAAGTAAAATAGCCGCAT
>ORMF010552579.1_pt1 | contig 39418 bp, 28 predicted proteins | sample 1779871 | NCBI WGS metagenome assembly ORMF01 (sample SAMEA104232316, study PRJEB22302) | groundwater metagenome | biome: forest; feature: aquifer; material: groundwater | place: USA | collected 2011-08-07 | depth 5.4 m
GGCCGTCCGCCTTTGCGGGCGCAGCAGAAATGCAGCTACGCGATGCGGCGATCGGAAAGCAACGAAACGGCAGGCGACAGAACCCGCGCTACGCCGCGCTCGTCATGATCGCACTCCCGCGCTTTCCGATGCTCGTCTACACTCGCGATCGCGTCCCACATCGCGATGAGCACGCTACCACGACGGGCGCTGACTCGGACGCCATTCGACGCGAGTCTGCGGCGTTGGTTCAGCCGGGCGACGCGCTGCTCGCGGCGTCACAGATCACACGAGACCACCGCTCCGGTCACGCCACGGTTTCGACGAACTTCACGAACGGCTCGAAGCACTCCGGACACGCCGTGCGGACCGTCGCGAGTTGGTCCTCACCCAGCACGAGGGGTGCGTCGAGCACTGGCCGGTACTGCTTGCCACGGTCCGCGAACACACGTTCCACGACGCGCCGTGGCGGGTCGTCCTGGTTCTGGTCTTCGACGCTCGCCGCCCACACCTGCTCGATCTTCTTCGCACCACAGACACTCGCCAGCGAGCTTCGCGCGGCGAGCAGCAGCGCTTCCAGGTCGTGCTTCAGACAAAACGTATGGAAGCGCTCCGCAATCCGCGGGTCCGGACCGCCGGCGATTCGCGTGAGTTCGGCCTCGAACGCGGCGCGCATCCCGTCCCGCAATTGCGCCGCGGTCTCGTGCTCGATCCCCTTGTTCTGCGGGTAGAGGTCCGGCACGACGGCGATGTGCTCGTCGCCGCATACGCGGAGTCGTCTTGCGGCGTCGACGGGCAGTTTCGTCGTGAGCCAGACTTTCGCATCGCCTACGCGTTGCGGCACCGCGAAGAACTCGATGCGGACGCCGAGCGTTTCGCGCTCGCGAACGATCGCTCCGAGCAGGCGTTCGAGGGCGAGCTTGTCGCTCTTGCCCTCGACGTACACGCTGACCCGTGTCACGGAATGCGCTCGAGTTCGTCACTCGCATGCATCCGCGCGACGCCGTCGGGTCCGTAGTCGCCGAGCGCCGCTACGAACGCGGCGGAATCGCCGGGCTTCACGAACTCGGGCGCTCCGTCGCGCTTTCGCATGACCGCAATCGACGCGAGGTCGAACTGCGAGACGAAGTAAGAGTTGTGCGCCGCAAGGAGCACCTGCGTTCTCGTGCTCATCGACTGGAACAACGCGACAAGCGTGTCGAGCGCCCGCGGGTGTAGGCCGAGTTCGGGCTCGTCGATGCACACGAGCGGCGGTGGATTCGGAAGCATCGCGAGGGCAGCCCAACACAGGAATCGGAGCGTGCCGTCGGAGAGGTCCGCGAGAGTGAGTGCGTCGCGGCTCCCGTGCTCGAACCATTCAATCGTTGCCTTACCTTTTACGCGCCGGGTCACGACGTTCATGTCTGCAAATCCAGGCACGACTCCGGCGACGTGCACCTTGAGTTGTTGGAACGCATCCCGATGGTCGAGCGCGAGGTGGTGCAGCAGTGATGCTAGGTTGGCGCCATTCTCCGCGAGCACGACATCGCCCACGGTCGACGGCTCCCGGATCTGGCGAGTGTCGATGTCGAAGCCGTTGTAGAATCTCCAGTCGCGGACGTAGTCGCGCAGACTCGCGAGTGTCCTGAACCGGGAGTCGAGCTGCCAACCAAGCACGAGCATTGAATTTGGCTCGGTAGGAGGGAAATTGCCCGTCGCCGGGTTCTGCGAGCCCGGCTCGTGAATGACGACACCGCCCGGCGTCGCGCGGAGGAACGGCGGCTGGGGGAACACGGGGCCGTCCTTCGGAGAGGCTGCGGACACTGTCTCGTCGGCAATGCGCGGGTTCCCGACGGGGCCGAACACTTCACCCTCGTAGATCAGCGGGACAGTCACACCGTCGGCCGTCGTTGAAATCGACCAGCCAATCTTGTCCGGACCGGGGCGACGAAAGACCTCCAGCCCAATCGCATCGAGGATGATCTCACGCGGGAGCGACCGGCCGATGCTGTCGCGAATGAACCGAAGAAAACCGAATAGGCACGACTTTCCGCTTCCGTTCGCGCCGACGATGACCTCGAGTCCCGCAAGCTCCGCCCCGAAGTCTCGGAACACACGAAAGCCATCGATCTTTAACTTCGAGATTCGACGCCGGGTGTCGGGCGCAGGGTCTACGATGGATTCGCGTACGGCCACGCGCCGATTGTGCGCCGAACGATGCCGTGCGTCATCTTTCGGGCGCACGCCACCACTGCACGCCCCCGCCACCCGGTCCGTGTTACCACCATCCCCGTGACCCCGCCCGGCCGCGCGTGGAACGAAGCGAACCTCTCGGAGAACCCGGCCGTCGCGCTGCTCCAGAAGCTCGGGTACACGTATGCCCCGCCCGAGTCGCTCGAGTCCGAGCGCGAGACACTGCGCGAGACCGTGCTCAGCGGGCGCCTCGTGCGTGCGCTCCGTCGGCTCAACCCGTGGCTCTCGGACGACGCGGCACAGAAGGTCGCGCGCGGCGTGACGGCGGTGTCCGCCGCGGATCTTCTCGAGGCGAGTCAGGACGTGCACACGCAGATCACGTACGGCGTGTCGGTCGATCACGGCGGGCCCGACGGCAAGAAGGGTCGCACGGCGCGCTTCTTCGACTTCGACGATGCGTCGAACAACGAGTGGCTGGTGACGCGGCAGTACGCGGTTCGTGGCGCGAAGGCCAAGATCATCCCGGACGTCGTCGTGCTGGTGAACGGGATCCCGCTCGCGGTGATCGAATGCAAGAGCCCGACGCTCGGCGAGGGGTGGAAGCACGAGGCGATCGACCAGTTCAGTCGGTACCAGGAACTCGACGAGAAGTACCGGCGGCTGGGAGCGCCGAAGCTGTTCGAGACGGTGCAGTTGCTCGTGACGACGTGCGGGCAGGCGGCGGTGTACGGCACGGTCACGACGCCGCATCGGTTCTACGCGGAGTGGAAGACCGCGGCGCCGATGACGCCGGAGCAACTGCGCGCGCTGGTCGGTCGTGAGCCCACGCCGCAGGACATCGCACTGGCGGGGCTGCTCGCGCCGGAAAACCTGCTCGACGTCGTGCGCAACTTCGTCGTGTTCGAACAGGACGCTGAGACCGGGCGGACGATTCGCAAGGTGTGTCGGTACCAACAGTTCCGCGCGGTGAACCGTGCGATCGAACGGGCACGCACGGGCAAGGATGCCGACGCGCGCGGTGGCGTGGTGTGGCACACGCAGGGCTCCGGCAAGAGCCTCACGATGCTCTGGCTCGCGATCAAGCTGCGTCGCGACATCGTGCACGAGAACCCGACGCTGGTGATCGTGACGGATCGCAAGGATCTCGACGAGCAGATCAACAAGACGTTTCACGCGTGCGGGTTTCCGAATCCCGAGCAGGCCGAGAGCGTGCGGGACCTGCGCGAGCTGCTGTCGGGCCCGACGGGCAAGACCGTGCTCACGACCGTGCAGAAGTTCCAGGAGCTGGCGGGCGTGGACGGAGGTGCGGGCGCTGCCGGCGGCAAGCGATCGCGCTCGACGAGCCGTCGCACGGCGCGCGGCGATTTCCCGGTGTTGTCGGAAGCGCGCAACATCTTCGTGCTCACCGACGAGGCCCATCGCACGCAATACGGCGGACTCGCGGCGAACATGCGGCGCGCGCTGCCGAACGCCGCGTTCTTCGGGTTCACCGGAACGCCCATCGACAAGAACGACCGGTCGACGCTCACGACGTTCGGCCCGTACATCGACACGTACACGATCGAGCAGGCCGTGGCCGACAAGGCGACCGTGCCGATCTTCTACGAGGGTCGGCTCGCCGAGCTGCGCATCGTCGGCAACACGCTCGATGCGCTGTTCGACCGGGTGTTCGCCGACCGCTCGGACGAGGAGCGCGAGGCCATCAAGCGCAAGTACGCGACCGAGTCCGCGCTCGCGAGCGCGCCCAAGCGCGTGGAGGCGATCTGCCTGGACCTCGTCGACCACTACACGAAGTTCATCGCGCCGGGCGGGTTCAAGGCGCAGGTGGTCGCATGCACGCGCGAGACGGCGGCCCTGTACAAGGAGACGCTCGACCGACTGCACGCGCCGCAGTCGGCCGTGGTCATGTCGTCGACGCACAAGGATCCCGAGCACCTCGTGCGGCACCACCTGACCGACGAGCGGCGCAAGAAACTGATCGCGCGGTACCTCGACCGGAGCGATCCGCTGAAGATTCTCGTCGTGTGCGACATGCTGCTGACGGGATTCGACGCGCCCGTCGAGCAGGTGATGTACCTGGATTCGCCGCTGAAGGAGCACACGCTGCTGCAGGCGATCGCCCGCGTGAATCGTACGGCCGATCACAAGGACTACGGGCTGATCGTCGACTACTGGGGCGTGTCCGAGGCGTTGTCGGAAGCGCTGGAAGTGTTCGCGCCCGCCGACGTGAAGTCCGCGATGACGCCGAAGACCGACGAGCTGCCGCGGCTGCAGGCCCGGCACGCGGGCGCGCTGCGGTTTTTCGTGCGCGTGAAGGACAAGGCCGACCTGGACGCGTGCGTGGCGGTGCTCGGGCCCGAGGATGTGCGGTCGCAGTTCGACGACGCGTTCCGGAAGTTCGCGCAGAGCCTCGACATGGTGCTGCCCGACCCGCTGGGGTTGCCCTACCTCGACGACATGCGCTGGCTGGGGAAGATCCGGCAGGTCGCGGCGGCGCGGTACCGCGACGACAAGATCGACGTGTCCGACTGCGGCGCCAAGGTGAAGAAGCTCATCGACGAGGCGGTTGCGGCCGAGGGCATCGAGATCCTCGTGGCGCGGGTGTCTCTGTTTGCGCCGGAGTTCGAGGAGAAGCTCAAGGCGCTGAAGTCCGATGAAGCACGGGCGAGTGAGATGGAGCATGCGATCCGGCACGAGATCCACGTGCGGCTCGACGAGAACCCGGCGTTCTACACGTCGCTGCGCGAGAAGCTCGAGGAGATCATCGCCGACCGCAAGGCGCGGCGGATCGACGAGGCCGAGCAGCTCAAGCTGTTCGAAGACCTACGCGCGCGCGCTCGCGGGCACGCGAAGGAGGCCGAGGACGCGGGGCTCACGGAGACCGGGTTCGCGATCTATGGACTCGTGGCAGCGAGTCGGCCGACGGGCGTCGCGGATGTGCGCGGGGCCGCGTACGCGAAGATCGACGCGACGACGCGGGATCTCGCGACGCTGCTCGAAGAGCAGGTCGAGCCGCAGATCGCGATCGTCGACTGGCCGCGCAAGGACGAGGTGCAGAAGGAGATGCGGCGGCGGCTCAAGCGCCAGCTGCGCGTTGCGCAGTTCCCGGACGAGTCCGTCGACCGTCTCGCCGACGGGATCGTGGATCTGCTGAAGAACCGAGGCGCGGGATGAGCATTCTGCTCCCGACGCCGCGCGTGCCGGAACACTCGACGGTGCGCTGGGGCACGACGACGATCCCCTACACGATCCAGCGCAGCGGGCGCCGCGCGACCATCTCGCTCGCGATCGACCCGCTCGACGGACTGCTTGTCCCCGCACCCGCCGCGACGCCGGTTCCGAAACTCGATGCCGTCGTGAAGGGCAAGGCGCGTTGGGTGGTAGAGCGCATCCGGCGCTCAAGCGAGCGTCCGCCGGCGGTCGCGAGTCGCGAGTTCGTGACCGGCGAGACGTTCTCGTACCTCGGTCGCGCGGTGCGCCTGCGTCTCGTTCGCGCCACGCGCACCCCCGCGCCCCGCGCGCACGACCGTACCGCGACGCTCCGCGGCGGCTGGCTCTACGTCACGATTCCCCGAGTCATCGACGAGCGTCACCGCGTGCCGTATGTGCGCACCGCACTCGCATGCTGGTACGAGTTTCACGCCCTCGAACGCCTCCCCGAGATCGCCGCGCGGTGGGCGACGAAGCTCGACATCGCGCTGCCGAGCGCCGCCGTGCGTGTGGTCACCGGCCAGACGCGTCGGTGGGGCAGTTGCGCCAACGGCGTGCTCCGCTTCAACTGGCAGATCATGCAGGCCCCCCGCGCGCTCGTGGAGTACGTCGTCGCGCACGAGGTCGTGCACCTACGCCACGAGGACCACAGCCCCGCGTTCTGGGCGACCCTCGGCCGCGCGATGCCCGACTACGACGCGCGACGGGCGCGGCTGAGAGAACTCGGTGCGCGGTGGGAGTGGTAGCGACGTTTCGGGGGCCTACGGCGGCGGCAAGCCGAACACTTCGCCCGGTGTGCCGCCGGGCGTCGTCGTGCGCAAGCAGGCGACCGCGAGCCACGCCGAGAAGTTTCACCGCCGAACTGCGGCCGTCGTCACCGCCGAACCGCCGCCGTCCAACTCGGCAGCACTTGTCCGAGAAACGCCTGATGCTCCGCAGCCGAGTTCGCCAGTACCCCCGCGCGCAATCGCCTCTTCGCGTCCGCATACGCGTGCCTCGGGAGCAACGCGCGACGCTCGAGTTCCGCAACCGCCCGCGCGCGCGCGTCGCCGTCCACGACTTCGTCGACGAGTCCAAGCCGCAGCGCCTCGCGCGGGTCGTGCCGGTCGGAGCCGAGCACCACCGTCTCGAGTGCACCCGGCGGAACGCGATGTTGCAGCACACGGAACACGAACGGCGGATACACGAGGCCGATGGCGACTCCCGTCATCCCGATGCGCACGCGAGGCTCGGCCACGGCGATTCGCACGTCGCAACACTGGACCAACAGGCACCCACCCGCGACCGCATGCCCGTTCACGAACGCGACCGTCGGACCGGCGTACTCGAATAGCTTTCGCGTCGTCCGTTCCATCGCGTCGAGGAGCTTCGCGAGCATGTCCGGGCCGGCCGCGTTCAGCTCGTCGAGGTCGAGGCCCGACGAGAATGCTTTTCCCGCGCCCGTGAGCAACACCGGCTCGTCGCCCGCGGCATCGAGATCTCGCTCCAGCGACTCGAGCAGCGCGAGGGACAGCGTATTCGGCCCGCGGCCCTGGAGAACGATCTCACGCATCGCGGCGAGGTGTCTTCCGGAGCCGACGACCGCGGACGAGCCACCCGAACGCCACCGCCGCAAGCGCAAGCCGCGGCATGCGACGCGATTGCGCGGGAACGCGGCAGCCGCAGCCCGACGGTGTTTCAACGGCTCCGCCGTCGCGCCGCGCAGCGTCACGCGACGTATCGCCGGCCATGGTTCCGCCATCGCCACCCGCGTCGTCCGCCGGTCCTCCGGAGTCCTCGGCGCCGTCGGTGGTCACGACGTCGCGCGGCGGCGCCACGCACATGCCTTCGTTGCACTCGAGTCCTGCGGGACACGCGATGCCGAAGCATCGATCGATGACACAGCGGCGCGTCGACTCGTCGCAGCGCTGACCGAGCGGGCACACCACGCCGTCGCAGAACGACATGCGGCACCGCGGCATGGCACCGCGGCACTCGCGATCGGCTTCGGCGCACGCGAGATCGCGGCAACCTGTCGCGTCGCAGCGACCGCTCATCGCGTTGCATTCGCGTCCCATCGGACAGCCCAGACACGAACAGTTCGGAACGCACCGTCCCGCTTCGCAGTGCTGGTTCGAACCGCACGTGATGCCCGCACACGCGTCGATGCACGCGCCGCCGATGCACGTTTGTCCGGGAGGACACATCGCACCGTCGCAGGGAAGCTGGCAGCCCATCGGGCCGCAGATCTGTCCCGCGGGGCACGTCACGCCCGCGCACGCGTTGGGCACGCACAGATCTCCGCCCGTCGGCCCCGTGCGACACATGAATCCCGTCGCGCACGCGCCCTCGATGCAACCGCCGGCGCAGATGCCGTTGAAACACGTCGTGCCCGCCGGGCACATTGGAACGTGTCCGTCGCAGTTCACGTCCATCGTCGTGCGACAGTCTTCCGTCGCGCCCGGATTGATCATTCGATCGTTGTCGTTGCAGTCGGTGCCGCCACACGCTGCGTCGCGGAATCCGTCCCCGTCGCGATCGGGGCAGATCGCCGTGCCGTCTTCGTTCAGCCCGGCGACGGCGTCCCACTCGTACTCGCTGCTGTGAAACGCACACCGCGCGTCGGGGTTGCCGTAGTTGCCCGGGACGATCGACGCGTAGCGGAAGTTCACGCCGCACGGAAGCGCCCACACCGTCGCGATCGAGTCGGCCACGGCTTCACCGCCGGGCATCATGTCGAGCGGATGCACGGCCATGTCCGCGACCGTTCCCGTGGATTGCGGGTTGTTCGTCCAGCCTCGCGTGAAGCCACGCACGAGCACCGCGGCGTTCCAGCGTGTGGGATCCGGCGCGCCGCCCCACGGAACGAACTCCGTCGATGCAACGTTGTCCGTGAGATAGACCGAGTACTCGAACGCTTCGAGGCACGAATCCGTGACGTGGTCCGTGATGGGAAACACGACGACGCGATTCGCGGGACCTTGCAGATCCATCACCATGCCGCTGCGCCAGGGAGCCTCGTAGCCGCAGCGCGCGCGATCGCCGCCGCACGCGTCGCCATCGGTGACGAGCCCGCCCGGATTGTAGCTTCGGGCGGTCACCACGAAGCCCCAGTCGAGCCCGTCGCTGTACGGCGCAACTTGGTCCGGCGTGAGTCCGGCCATGCACGTGTTCGCCGTGTACTGCGTGTGGTCGGTGTTCCGACCGCCTGAACACGCTGGGTAGTTGAACACGCTGCGTGCCGGGACGAGCCGACCGAACGTGAGCTGCGGCGCGAAACGAGGGGGAACGTCGTTCGTGCGGAAGACCGTGTCCTGGATGCGCGCCGGATCGCGCGGCATCATCGAGCCCACGGGACGGCCACCGATCGCGTCGAGACACGCTTCGTAATACGCGACGCCTGCGCACGTCTGGGCGAACGCGACGCGCGGCACGGCGCAGACGAACGCGACGGAAGCGGACAACCCGAAGAGCAGCCGGCGAGAAGAGAGCATTGCGCGATGATAGCGCAGTGCGGCGCAGACCTCACCCCCGGCCCTCGCGGGCCGACCCCTCTCCCACCGTCGAAGCGACGGCGGGCGAGGGGTGAAGAGGAGAGGTCGGAGCGCATTGCTCGCGCGATCGCGTTCTCCACCCCTTCTCCCGGCTCGCCCGCGATCAGCGCGTTTCGCGCGGCGACGCCGGGAGAAGGGGTCGCGCGCGAGCGCGGGGGATGAGGTCTGCCGGAAGCGACGCGGCCAGTGCGATGAGTTTCGCGCGTTCGGCGAGGATGGTGGGATCGGCGGGCACGGTCGGCGGCTCGCGGGTTCGATGCGCGACGTGCGCGAGGTGAACTTGGGCGCGCAGAGAGTCCCAGTGGCTTTCGTCGAGCGGGATCTCCGAGCGGTTGAGCCAGAGCCACGCCAACGCGGATGCGTCGCACTGCAATTCGTTGGCCGCGCGCTCGACGAATGCGCCGTGATTGTGAAAGTGCGCCCAGTCGTGCAGACCCCAGTACAGCGCGTTGAGGTTGTCGGCCGCCATCCAGAACACATCGTGCGCTGCGCGGTGGTGCGAGAACAGTTCGTCGGTGGCGTCGTCGATTCCGTACGGCGCAAGGCACAACTCGTCGCGCAGGCCGTAGGCCTTGGCGAGATGGAGGCGAGCGAACTCGCTGGGGAGGGCGTCCCACGGCTGGCGGAAAACGAATGCGAGGCCCAGCGGAAGCTCGCCGTCGAGGGCGTTGAGCACGATCGAGGCGTGCGGCGCTCGCCATTCCACGACCGTGCTCGGGTTCCACGCAAAGCCGTCGAACACGCTCGCGTCGACGAGCAGGGGAAGCTGCGGAGTCGCGAGAATGACGGTACGCACCGGCGGCCCGCACATCTTGCGCACGAGTCCTCGCGAGTGTCACCCGGGTGTGGCTTGTGCTACTCGTTCGCGGGCGATGGACGGCAAAGTGCACGCGGGGCTGTGGGTGGAGGCGCGCGGTGCGTGAGATCGTCGTCGTCGTCCCGTGTTTCAACGAGGAGCGCCGGCTTCGAGCGGAGGAATTCCTGCCGCTGGTGACCGATCCGGCCGTCGGGTTGCTGTTTGTCAACGACGGCTCGACGGACGGCACCGACCGCGTGCTGCGGGAAATCGTCGCGAAGTCGCCCGCGGGGATCGAGATCCTTTCCCTCGAGCGAAATTCCGGCAAGGCCGAGGCCGTCCGCCGGGGACTGCTGCAAGCGCTCGACGAAGGCGCGTCCATCGTCGGGTACGTCGACGCCGACGCTTCGACGCCCGGCGAAGAAATCGCTCGGATCCTGGGTGAAATGCGCAGTCGCTCGGTCACGGTCGTGATGGGCGCGCGGGTCGCGCTTCTCGGCAACGACATTCGCCGCAAACAGTCGCGTCACTACCTCGGACGTGTGTTCGCGAGCGTCGCGTCGCTGATGCTCGACTTGCGCGTGTACGACACGCAGTGCGGCGCGAAGTTCTTTCGCGACGTTCCCGTGCTTCGCGCGGCGCTCGCGGAGCCGTTTCGCTCGCGTTGGGTGTTCGACGTCGAGCTGATCGCGCGGCTCATGCTCGGCGCTCCGGGCGCACCCGCGCTTCACCGCGACGACTTTCTCGAGGTGCCCCTTCGTCGATGGTCCGACGTCGAGGGTTCGAAACTTCGCCCGAGCGCAATGCTCTCGAGCGGGATCGATCTTCTCGCCATCGGAATCGACTTTCGCCGGCGGCGTCGCTGATCGCTGGCGCGTTGCGCGGCGCCGCGTGTCAGTTTCGCCGGTACCACACGAAGTTCGCGAACTGACCGACCGGGCGATACCCCCGCGCCGCCAGCACGCCGACGTCTCGCGGCGAGTCTCCGAACGTCACGAGGAAGCGCGGCGGTTGTTCGCGCAGCACGCGATCATGTTCGGCAAGCCACGTCGTACGGTGGTAGTCGAGCGTGGGGTCCCGCAGCGGCGCTTCCGACGCAAAGCGCGACGGAGACGCCAATCGGCTCACGGCGTAGATCGCCGGTTCGAACCCGTGGACCTGCAGGTGATCGCCCGGACGTGCGCTGTCGCCGATGAGATCGCCGACGACTTCCTGATTGGCGTAGTTGTACGAAAACGGTCCGGTGAATTGTTGCAGATAGGTCCAACGGCCTTCGCGCCCGCGGACGTATCGCCAGAACGACGTGGTCGTACTGCGGTACGTCGCGTTGGGGTTGACGTACCATTTCGGCGCGAACACCAGGCCGATGACGATCGCCAACGTGACGGCGGCCATCGGCCAGCGCGGCGCTCGGGCAGCCAACTCGCGGATTCCGTGACACGCAGAGAGCACCAGGAACGGCGTGACGATGCCCCAGTGGTACGGCCAGAACTTCTTCTGCGCGACGACGTTGAGCACGGCGAGGAGGGACAGCCCGATCGCGATCGCTGCACTCAGCAGCTGTCGACGATCGCGTCTGCGCAACGCGAACACGACGCCCGCGACCCACAACGCCGCGAGCAGCACGACCCACACCCCCACGTGTTCTCGCCAGAACGTCGCCGCCCACGCACGGCCGACGGCACCGGTCGTGACCTTGTGCCGCACGTAGTACATCGTGTACCCGGCGAGTTCGCCGAGCGCGTGAAGGCCGCCACGAGCCGCGAAGTACACGATCACGATGGCCGCTGGCACCGCCGCCGCCGCGGCCTGCAGTGCCACACTCGCGAGCGTCCGCCGCGCCCGAGCGCCAAGCGATGCCTCGCCTTCGCGCACCGCGCGTGCCACCACGACGCATGCGGCGACCGGAACGAGCAGCGCCGCGGGGGACTTGAACAACAGCGCGATCGAACCCAGCAAGCCAGACCAAAGTGCCGCGCGGCGCCAGTCCCGAGAGCACACGGCAGCCGTGTATCCCGCGAGAACGAAGAGGCCCTCCCAGAACTCGGCCTGTCCCGTGTCCCAGTAGTCGAAACACGTGTAGTGCCAACCGGCCGTCAGCAAGATCGCGGCGCCGACCTCGCCCGGCCGCGACGGGCCGTCTCGACGCACCGCGCGTGCGGCGCACCAGCCCATGGCGAGCACGGCCAACAGCTCCGTCAGGCGGATCGACCACTGGCGCATGCCGAAGACCCAGCCGCTGAGCGCGTAGACGGCGTAGATGCCGGGAGGCTTGACGTCGAACGCGTCGCGGTACGGCAGCCGGCCCGCCGCCCATTCGCGCCCCACGTAGAAGAAGATCGCCTGGTCTCGCCCGAAGGGGTACGCGAGCGACGGCAGCCCATACGCAATCGCCAGCGCCACGCCGATGGCATCCACTCGGCGCGCCGCAAATTCGCGCACCGCGCGGACCTTCGCGACGATGGCGGGAGCGAGAACCACGGCAACGATCCATTGCGAGAGAGCGCAACGGAAGTCAATCGTTCTGGCACCCGCCGCGCGCTCCCGGGCCCGGCCCCGCCGACGATTGTGCTACGTTTCATCGGCACCGCGGGACGACGCCCCGAGGGAACGAATGTCGCGAACCACGTGGACGAACATCGTCGTGCTTGCCGTCGCAGCGTTTGCGCTGGCGCATTGCTCGGGTCCGCCGCCGCCGTACGCCGAAGTCCAGGCGATCTTCAGTCGCTCGTGCACCGTGGGCATGTCGTGTCACGGCACCGCGGGAGTTCACGGCGATCTCGACCTGAGCCCGGGACTGTCGTTCGCCGCGCTCGTCCGACAGCCCTCCGTCTTGCTGCCGCGCGTGCAGCGTGTGAATCCCGGGGATCCCGACGGAAGCTGGTTGATCGTGAAGATCGAAGGCACGATGTCGCGCTACCGCGAGTGCCAACAGATGCCGGATGCCTGCGGAACGCGGATGCCGATGGTCGGCGGTGCTGCACTCAGTCCCGAGGACCTGTCGACCTTGCGGCGCTGGATCGCCGGCGGCGCGCCCGGGCCGTAGTGCCACGTTCATTATCTCCGCGCGAAGTACGAATCCCAACGCGCGATCTCATCGAGCACGGAGCGGCCCACCGGTGTCGGCTGGGCGTGCGTCAACACCGTCGTCGCGCCTTCGTGGTTCAGTGCGCGGATCGCGTCGAAGCGCCGATCGAATTCCGCGTGCCGTGAGAGCGGATCGTCGGCGGCTTTCATCCGTTCGTAGAGCAGCGCGACGGGAAGAAACGCGTGCACTGCGAGCAGAACTCCGTGCAGCGGACGCGGGTCCGGCCGCACGGGTGACTTGTAGAGCGGCTGGAATGCGTTGATGAGCAGGTCGTCCAGTTCGAAGAGTGCGTTGATCTTGTTGTGCGAAAATTCGTGGATCACCGCTTCGGTCATCGTCATCGGGTGAGGGTGCAGCGTGAGGTAGATCGTGCCGATGGCCTCCTGATACGACGCGGAAAGATGCTTCTCCGTGTCGAATCCCACGGGGACGAACTGCTGAACGTACAAATCGATTTCGCGCCGAACGTCCGGGAGATATTGCTCGATGCGCGTCAGACAATCGTTGAGCGATGTCTGCCACTCGGTCACCGGCCGATCGCCGAGGTCGATCGCGTTGCCGAATTTGTCGGGGTGCGCTTCGAGCATTGCGAGCGGGTTGTTGTCTGCGAGCGCGAGCACGGCGTTGCCGACGAGCGCGTGGAACGCACGATCGACTCCCACCGGGAGCACGCGATCCTGCGACCGAAGCGCATCGAACGAAATCCGGCGCGCTTCGCTTGGATCGTCGACATCGACACCGGCGTTGGAAATCGAAACGTTGCGAAGTCCGTTCTGCGGCCGCCAGCGCAGGCGGGCGCCGAGCATCACGACCTGCGCAGGAAGACGCTGCAAGCGAACCGTCTGAGGCAGCGAACCGATCCACGCGAGTTCGAGGAACGTCGTTGCGACGAGTTCCGTGAACAGCCGCTCGCACTGAACCGGATCGCCGTCGGGAGCAGCCGCGGTGCGGAGACAGCGTACGAGCCCGCCGACGTTCGGACGACGCAGGACAGTGAACAGCGCGCCGGGCCCCGGGCCCGCCGGCGATCGTAGTAGCTGCGAGAGCACACCCGTGAACGTCCCGAGGTCCTCACGCGCCGCCGCGTTCGGCGCGACCGTCGCCGGCAGCGCTCGCACATCGGCGAGCAACCGCCGGATGGACTGCGACAGGATGTCCCGCGCCGTGTGCGACCCGGCGCCGGGAATGGTGATGTCCGTCGGGGGGGGGACCTGCGCCTCGCGACCGCGCATCTATCTCACCTGAGCGGTCCCGCGCGCCTCGGTGACCGCTCCGGTGCGCGGGTCGGTCACGAGCGCACGCACGCCGTACGCGCCGGGGCGCATGGGTGCATCGAACGTCGCGTCCGCGTGGCCCATCGCGTCCGCCGGAACGGTTCGCGTCGCAACGACTTCTTGTGCGACGACCACATCGCCGTCGAACCCGTCGGGCCAATCGAGATTCAGTCCGCCTGCGACCAGCTCGATGCGGCCGCCGGGTCGCATCACGAGAACTTGGCCAAACGCCTCGCTCGTGTTGCCAGACGTGTTCTGGTTGACGAAGTACAAGCTTCCGTCGACGCCGAATGCGAGCCCATGGATCCCGGAATACCGCGTCGCGGGAACGTCGCGTTGAAGCTCTGCGAGACCCGCGATCCGCGTCGGCCTGGGCCCCGGATCGATGCGATAGATCACGCCAGCGTCGTTGCTGCTCGGAAACACGCCGACCCATACCCGACCCTCGGGTCCCAGCACCATGCCTTCGTTCCAGGGACTGATCGTGCCCGCGGGAACTGTCGGCGTCGCATCGATGTACGACACGAACGCCGTCGCACCGGGAGCAAGTCGCCAGACGGTGGGCCAGTGTTGACCGACGAGCAGGCTTCCGTCGCGATCGAACACCAGCCCAGTGAAGAACGTGCTCCCGGGGACGTTCCATGTCTGTGCGATGCTTCCGTCCGCGGCGAAGCGATAGACGTTCTGATCGGCGCATCCGTACAGCATTCCGTCGGGGCCAAACGTGAGTCGCGCGAGACGCGTCGTCGTCGCTGCGCCGAATCGCGTCGGCGTCGGAACTCCGCCCATGACCGGCACGCGACGCACCACGCCACTGCGTTGGAGTGCATAGAACAACGTGCCGGTTCGGTCCGACGTGACTCCGCTCACGGGCTCGGCCTCGCGAACCCAAATCGCCGCGGGGCCTGATCCATCGAGTGGGATGCGCCAGATGCCGCGGTCGTTGTACGCGCTCACGTAGAGTGCGACGTCGCGGCGCAACTCGAACGTCACGGTGATTCCGCACAACGCCGCCGCCGTGACATTTGCGCGAACGCGAATGCCCATCGCGGTCCCGGCGGTCGCATCGGCGATGGCGTCGAGGGAAAGCCCCGTGACGCCGCCACCAGGCAGCGTGCAGTCCGCGCCGCGGCAGAAGTTCGTCGCGTCGCACACGACACGGCGACACTCGGGCGACACGTCGCATCGCGAGGCCGCCATGTTGCACACCGAGCCGGGGCCGCAGCGCGGTGGAAATTCCCCGGAGCCGCAGTCGACGGCGCGACCCGTCAGCGTGCACGCCATGCCCGGCGGCACGCAGCGCCCTGTGAGAAAATCGCAGACGTTCGGAATTGCACACGGGACGGACGTATCGGACCGGCAATCGTCAACGCACGTGCCCATGGTGCAGAGCTGGCCAGGTCCGCAGCCGCCGCAAGGCTCGCGACTATCGGGCGGCGCATCGGCGGGTGCGTCGTTGGCGTCGATCGGGCCAGAGCCGTCGAGGGCGTCGTCGGTTGCGCTGTCGTTGTCGGTCCCGTCGACGCGGGCAATGTCGCGGGGACGTGCGTCGGGGTCGGTGGCGGCTCCGTCGCTGCACGCGGCGAGGAGCAGGAAGAATAGTCCCTGCCACTGGAAGTGGCGGGCGAACGATTGGGTCGTCGACCTTCGTCGACGCACGGATGTGCACGGTGCTGGTGCGTAGGAGAGGGTCACGGGTTGCGAAGTGTAACAGAGGGAGCGCGCTTCGAGCGCGGGCGGCTACAGCTTTGGAATCTGCGGCACGGAATCGAAGTGTTTGTCGCGCGCGTACAGGACGAGATCGTGTTGGAGGACGAGCGCCGCGACCCACAGATCGTTCGTCGGAATCGGCGTGCCCTGCGTCCGCAGTTGCCGGAACAGCGTGGCGTAGTGATGAATCGATTGCTCGTCGGCCCACAGCACCGACACGCCGACGTGCACGAGGAAGCGTCGAAGCCCGCGTTCGTTCTCGGCGCCGTGCCGACCGAGCGCGAATCCCGCGCGAAGTTCTGCGAGGACCGGGAACGGAAGGAGCACTTCGTCGGCGCGCTCGAGAACCTCCCGCACCTTCGCGTCGCCGCGTGCAAGATCCGTGTACCGATTGGTGTCGATCGCGATCCTCACTTCCACAATTTCCGATCGATTCGGTGCTGCGCCGCAATCGCTGCGTCGAACTCGGGATCGTCCGCCCAGGTGCCGGCGATGTCGCCGAGTTTGCGTCGGACTGTCGCTGCTTCGTCGACGCCGAGCCCGCGACGCAGTGCCTCGAGCGCGACGTCGTTCATGCTTCGGTGCTCGGCGCTCGCGCGCCGGCGAAGCGCAGCGTCGACGGTCCGTGGAATGCGGCGAAGGGTGTATTGCATGCATCGAGTGTATGCAGTGCAGGCAGTGCATGCAAGCAACTGGGGCGCGACACAAAACTGACTGCGGCTTTGATTGTCGCGCCCGACCACGACCACGACCACGTACGTCGACGACCACGTGAGACGTGAGCGTAGACGTGAGTCACTCCGTTGCGCGTGACCACTCGGCCATCCGCGCGATGAGCCGCCGATGCGCGGGAAGTTCCATGAATGGCTTGGCCAGCGCCGCATCGCTGAACTTGCGTTGCGCTGCGATCACGCGTTCGGCCGCGCTCTCGATTTCGCGCCGCGCCTCCTCGCGCTGACCGCACGCTTCGTACGCTTCCGCGAGCGCGAGACCGACCCAACCGTCGCCCCAGCGGGCCGTCGGCGCCGCCTGACGCGCTACTTCGCCTTGGCGTGCGACGTCGAGGGCCTCCTTCGGCGACCCACGCGCGAGCAGAATGCCGGACAATGTACTCAGCGCGCGCGATCGGAACGTCGGCGCCGCGTCCATCATGTCGACGGCCTCTCGTGCCTCGCGTTCCGCATCGTCGAGCGCGCCCGTCTGCAGGTACGCGGACGCGAGAATCTCGTGACCCGTGGCCTCCTGGAAGCGATCGCCCTGGCGCCGAGTTTCGTCGAGCGTCGCGATGGCAAGCGGAAGCGCCTCGTCGACTCGCCCCATCGCAAGAAGCGTGGCACCGAGTTCCTTTCGCGAAATCGTGTAGAGCGTCCAGAGTCCATAGCGCGCTGCGAGCGCGATCGCCTCGCGGAACGTCACTTCGGAACGGTCCAGCACGCCGGCCGTCTGCGCGGCCACCGCGACGAAAAAACGAATGTTGCACGCCGACGCCAGATCGCCGCTCGACTCGGTCGCCGCAATGAGCGCGTTGCCATCGCGCAGAAGCCGGCTCGGATCCCCTTCGAACAACTCGAAGATCCCCTCGGCCGCTCCGAGCCATGCCCACGCGATCGGTTCCGTTGCCACGAGGTCGTCGCCGCGTGCCTGCAGCCGGTCGAGCAGGGCACGCGCGATGTCGAACCATCCTGTCACTGACAACTGCAGCGCGACTCGGGCAGAGCACGCCAGCGCAACCCCTTCGCTTCCTGCGGCGGGTACGACGTCCAACAGTTCGCGTCCCAGGTCCGCGAGTGCCGCGCGATCCCCGAGCCGACGGCTCGCCACTGCGACCGACGCCGCCGCGCGGTGCCAGCGCGCGCTGCCCTTTCCGAGACGTGCCATCGCATCGCGACCCGAGCGCACGGTCTCTGCGTTGTCGCCGCGCCAGTCGTGAACGCTCGTCTGCACGAGACGCAAGATGCCCAGCACCTCGCCGACGGCGCCGCAGGCGATGCCGTGCTCGGCGCGCACGATGGCCGAGTCGAAATCGTTGCCCTCGAGCGCCTGCTCCGCTGCGCGTGCGTACCACTCGGTCGCTCGGTCGATGACGCTGCCGCGCTCGAAATGTTGCGCCAGGGTCATCGGGTCGATTTCGCCCGCCGCTTCGAGCCACTGCCCTGCGAGCCGATGGCCCAGTGCTCGATCGGCGTCCGTCAGTCCGGCGTACGCGGCCTCGCGGACCAGCGCGTGACGAAACGACCATTCACGCTCGCCGACGAATCGCGCCGCGCTGCTCCTGCCGAGGAGCTCGCGATCGACGAGGGCGTTCAGCCGTCCGTCCAGCGCTCCATCCGGGGTCGTCCCCAGCAGTGCACCGAGCGCGCCGCGCCAGAACACCTCCCCGACGATCGCCGCCGCGCGGAGGATCCGGCGATCCTCGGCGTCGAGTCCCTCGAGTCGCGCCTGGGCCATCGCGACGACCGACGCAGGCAATTGGTCGGTGTGTCCATCCGCGTACGCGCGAATCAGCTCCTCGAGATAAAACGCGTTGCCCGCCGCGCGATCGATGATTCGACGGACGGTCGTGGGATCGACGTCGTCGCCGAGGGAAGCTCGTACGAGCCGTTCGGCGGACTTCGACGCGATTGCGCCGAGCTTGATCTCTTGCACATCGCGATCGGCCCAAAGCGACGGAAACGTCTCGTGCACTTCGGGCCGCGCAAACGCGAGAACGAGGAACGGTCGCTCGGCGAGACGCCGGAGCGCAGCATGAACGTAGTCGACACTCGAGCGGTCGCCCCAGTGAATGTCCTCCAAGACGAGAACGAGTGGGCAGACCGCGGTTTCGGCCAGGACCAGTTCCAACCACGCCGCGCGGGTCTGCTCGCCCATCAAGAACGGATCGGCCCGCGCTGCCCGCAACGTCGGTAGCGAATCGTCCGGGAACGGGGCACCCGCGATCTCTCCCACAAAGGCGGCGACCTGCACGGGATCAGCGTCTCGCACGTTTCGCGCGATGCGCGCGCGAATCTTCTGCACGCGGACGGCATCGGGCTCGCCGTCCAGCACGCCGAGTGCGCGTCGCAGCAATCTCGACAGCATGCCCAACGGCGAACCGGCGGCCAGGGGGTCGCCGCGCGCGAGCCAGATTTCGGCACGCGGTGCGAGACTCGCCGTGATCTCGTGTCGCACGCGCGACTTGCCGGCGCCCGGCGGCCCGGTCACCAATACGGCTCTCGAGACACTCTCGCCGACGCACTCGTCGAACGTACCGTTCACAAACGCGAGTTCCTTGTCCCGGCCCACGCACGGCGTCGGCCGACCGAGCAGCGTCCTTGGCGCGTCCGAGCCGTCGCGCGCGCCAACGAGTATGAGGCTCGCTTCGTCGCCGCCGACCTCGAAGTCCCCCCCGAGCAGTCCTGCCGTCAGCTCGTCGAGCCGAATGGGCACCGACGTGTTCGCTCGCGAGCCGAGTCGCACCAGCCGCGCCGCACGATCGATCGCCTCGCCGAGTGGTAGTCGCCCGGCGATCAGCGCGCGGCCGGACGCGACGGCGATGGGAACGTCCGGACGCTCGGCGCGAAGGCGAAGGGCGCTGCGGGCGGCGTGTGTCGCCTGGTCCAACGCGCTCGGGAGTCCCGACAGCACGCACGCTACGGTTCCATCGAGAAGGGCCGCGACGCGCGCGTCGAGCGGCGCGAGTACAGCGCGCAGCCGTTGGAGCGTTTGCATCGCGTCGGACTCGGCGAGCGTTTCCAGCGCGCCGACGTTGCTCGGCGACTCGGCGCCCGCGAGAATCACCGTGACGAACCGCTGTTCCGCGACACCCAGCGCGGGCGCAGCGCGACGCGTCGGACTCGTCGTGGCGTCGGCCTCGAGCCGTTCGAGTGCCTGGAGCACGGCGCTCCCGTCACTCGGTCGATCTGCGGGGTCTTTCGAAAGCAAGCGCGCGACGAGATCGTCGAGCGCGTGAGGCACGTTGGCGCTGACATCGCTCATTCGGCGGGCGTCCTCGAACAGAATCTTTGCCAACACGGCCATCACGTTGTCGCCGCTGAAGGCTGGTTCTCCGGTCACGCACTCGAACAGAACGCAGCCAAGAGCAAAAACGTCCGCACGAGCACCAACGCTCTGTGCCTGCGACGCCTGCTCGGGAGCCATGTACCCCGGAGTTCCCAACAGTGCACCGCTGCGCGTGAGCCCTGCGGCGCCGGCACGTGATCGCGCGATGCCAAAGTCCAACAGGCGCGCATCGGTCGGATTTCCCGCGGGCAGCAACACGTTCGATGGCTTCACGTCGCGATGCACGACGCCATGCGAGTGTGCGAAGCCAAGCGCGTCGGCCAGTCTCGAGGCGATCGCGACGCAGTCGGCGACAGGCAACGGGCCGCGGGCGATGCGAGCTGCCAGATCCTCGCCGTCGATCCACTGCATCGCGAGAAACGGCGCGCCGTCGTCGACGCCGTGTGCGACGAATCGCACGATGGACGGATGTGCGAGTTCGGACAACGTGCGAATTTCCTGTGCGAAACGCGTCGCGTCCGCCAGCGGCGCGAGCACTTTGAGCGCCACGGGCTCGCCGCCGACCCGATCGATTGCGCGATAGACCGCGCCCATTCCGCCCTGGCCGGCGAGATGCTCGACGACGAAACGGTTCGCGACGATCTGGCCCGGCTGCATCGACGCAGGCTAGCAGCAACCGTCGCGCGTCGGCACGCGTTCGGCCACCGCTACCGTGCGGCGCACCCCTTGCCGTGCGGTCGGACATGTGGGAATCGGGGAGCACATGCGAATCCCCTCCGTACCGGCAGTGCTCTTCGGCGTGATCACGATGGGATGTGGCGCGTCGACGTCGGGTTCGGACGTCGGCCCGGACGCTGCGACCGACGCGGCGATCGATGGCGCGTCCGAGGGTGGCGGCGACGTGCCGATCTGCCGCGGTGGCACCGCAGTGCCGCCTGCACGCGCGGAGGCAGCCGGTGGCGTCGACCCGATGACCGGCGCGTTGTGGATCGGGGGCGGCGACGTCGGGCCGACGGTCATGTGCATGACGCAGCCGCAATTCCAGTCCGACGTGTGGCGGTACGAGCCCGAATGCGATCGATGGACACAGCGCATGATCGCCGGTGGACCGTCCGCCCGTGGCCGCATGGCGTACGCGCTCGACGCGATGCATCGACGCTTGCTGATCTTCGGCGGACGGTTCCGCGCCGGCGCGAGCGGTACCTACACGCTGTACAACGAAGTGTGGTCGCTTGACTTGGCGGCGGAGCAATGGACGCAAGTGATGCCAGCAAACACCGGTCCGAGCGCGCGCGCGAACGCGACCGCCGTGTACGACGAGACCTCGGACGAACTCGTCGTGTTTGGCGGCAACACGAGCGCCAGTGGCGCAACGTTCGTGCCGCAAAATGACGTGTGGGCGCTCAACCTCGCGACGATGATGTGGCGACGTGTCATGACGACGGGCACGGCCCCGTCCGTTCGGCTGTTCCACGCCGCGGCGATTCGGGGCCGCACGATGTTGGTGTTCGGTGGCGGCGGCGCGAACGCATTCATCGGACCGTTCTACTCGGATCTGTACACCCTCGACCTCGCGGGCAGCACGTGGACGAGGCTCGCGCCGACGGGCGCGCGCACGCTCGGGCGGATCAATGCGGGGATGGTCGCCGACGCGATGATGGATCGATTCTTCCTGGTCGCAGGCCACGACGATGGACAGCTCGGCAACCGCAACGACGTCTTCTCGATCGCGACCGACGGCACGATCGCGGCGCTCGCACCGGGCGATTCGTTGGGCACTGCGGGCGCCGGCTTCTGCGATTTTCCCGCGGATTTCACGACCGCGGACATGAACGCGGCCGAACGTCGAAGCTCGTTCGTCATCGGAGTGGACGCGATGCGCCGGCGCGCCATCATCTTCGGCGGACGGACCGACTGTGGATCGGCGAACGACGTCTGGTCGATCGATCTGGCGACCGGCGAGTGGCGCCCGCTCCGGTTGACCAACGAAGGCCAGAGCTGCGCGCGCAGCGGGCGGTCGGGTTGCACGACGCTGTGCACGTAGCGGGCGCGTTCGCGTACGCGGCGGGCTCGAATCGGGTAGGATGCGCGCATGTCTGGGGTTGACGAGAGAGTTCTCGAGGAGAAGCTCGCAGCCCTCGAGCGCGCACGTGCATGGACCCCGCGCCTCGTGTCCAAGCTCGAAGCGCTGATTCGAACGCAGGACGAAGACAAGCTCTTCCGCGTCAACCCCATCGCGTTCGCGTCGGAGCGCGGATTGAGCGAGCAGGAAGCCGTCGACCTGTTCCTGCATGCGGCGAAGCTGGGACTCTTCCACATGGAGTGGCAACTCATCTGCCCCATCTGCACGGACGTCGCGGCGAGCTACGCGTCGGTCGGCGATGTCGGCGGACGACAATTCTGTCACCTGTGCAGCACCGGCGTCGAAACGTCCCTCGACGAATACATCGCCGTCGCGTTCACGATCAGCTCCCCGATTCGGTCGATCCGCATGCACGACCCCGAGTCACTGCCGATCGAGGACTACTGTTTCCGATATCACTTCAGCACACTCGCGTTCGCCGAAGGCGGTGCCCGCATGGGCGAGTCCGTCGCACCGCTGCTTCGAATCCTGCGCTACGTCGGAGCGGGCGAATCCGTGCGCGAGTCGGTCGTCCTCACGCCGGGAGCGCTTCGACTCGTCGACCACACCAACCGTTCGGCCGTCACGTTCATGATCGGCGACGCGACTGGCATCGAGCAGGTCGTGCGGGTGCGGATGACGACGGCGGGTGTCGAAGCCGCCAAGACCCACCTCGCGGCGGGTCGCGTCGAATTCGATCTGGAAAACGCGTGTGGCCGCCGCGTTGCACTGTACGCGCCGAACTTCCCGCGGGATGGTGTGAGACCCAAGATCCAGTTTCCGCGGTTTCTCACGGGCAAACGACTCTTCGTATCGCAGACGTTCCGTGACTTGTTCGGTACCGAGACCGTGCGACACGAAGAGGGCCTCGCGCTCAAGGATCTCACCGTGCTGTTCAGCGACCTGAAGGGCTCGACCGACATGTACGATCGCATTGGCGATCTGAAGGCATTTCATCTCGTCCAACAGCACTTCGATCGTCTGGCAACCGTCATCCGGCGGCACGACGGAGCGATCGTGAAGACCATCGGGGACGCCGTAATGGCAACGTTTGCAACGCCGGTGAACGCCATTGCGGCGGCGCTGGAGATGACGACGGCGCTCGAGCAGTTCAACCACGAGCGTGGTGCACGCGAACTCGTGCTGAAGCTCGGCGTGCATCGCGGGCCGTCGATCGCGGTGACGCTCAACGGTCGATTGGACTACTTCGGACAGGTCGTGAACATCGCGGCGCGCGTTCAGGCACTCGCGGAGGCGGACGAGATCTGCGTCACCGAGGACGTCATCAGCGATGCCGCGACTCGCGCACTGCTCGCCGCGTACGCGGTAACGGCGAGTGACGTGCAATTGAAGGGTGTCGCGCGACCCGTGCGCGTTTCGCGGGTTCGCGCGCAGGCTGCCTAGGTCCGCGTGGCGAACTGCCTCCCTTGACGCGGCACGCGAACTCGTCCACTTCCATCGCGATGACCTCGCCCCTCACCGACCTCGCGGTGCTCTTCGAGCACCCCGAGTGGCAGAAACCCCTGTTCGCCGCGCTCCACCGCCGCGGTATCGCGTTTGCACCCATCGACCTCAAGTGCGCGGCGTTTGCCGACGACGACGAGCCGATGGCACGGCTGTACTTCAATCAGGCGTCGCCGAGCGCCTACGTGCGCGGAAACGCCCGCGCGGTCCCGTATGCGCTGGCCTACATGCGTTCGCTCGAGTCGCGGGGTGTTCGCGTGCTCAATGGCTCCCGCGCTTTCTCGCTGGAACTCAGCAAGAGCGCGCAGGCCGCGCTGATGCGTCGCCTTGGCGTGCCGTCGCCGCGGACCATCGCGTTCGACGACGTCGACGCATTGCGCAATCGGTTGGACCGCGTGAAGTGGCCCGCGTTGCTGAAGCCCGAGCAGGGCGGCAGCGGCGCACGGATCAACGTCGTGGACTCGTACGAGCATCTGCGTGCGCTGCTCGCGGAGCAGCCGAGTCTGTGGTTGCCGGACGGTCTGCTGCTGCTGCAGGAGTACTTCCCGCACGATGGCGAACGCGGCATCGTGCGCATGGAGTTCCTTGGGGGTGAGCTTTTGTACGCAATGCGCGTCGTGGCGCACGGCCGGTTCAACCTCTGTCCGTCCGAGGTGTGCAATCCTGTCGATGGCAGTACGGAGAGTGTGTGCGAGACGCCGGCCGCTGGACCTCCGGTCGAGTTCCATCCATTCGCCGAGGTGCCATCCGAGGCCGTGGCGATGGGCCGGCGCCTCGTGACCGAGGGCGGGCTCGACGTCGGCGCGGTCGAATATCTCGTCGCGGAGGACGGACGAACGATTTTCTACGACATCAACGCCAACTCGAACCTACGGCCAGCGATCGCGGAACACTTCGGCTTCGATCCGTTCGAGCGCGTCGTGGACTACCTTGTGGAACGCATGGGCGAGGTCCGGGCCCCGACGACGCGCGAATAGACCATTTCGCTCCATCGCTGGTGAAATCTCCAGCACGCGGTGGTCGGCGGCTCGACGAAACGACGTTTGGGGGCCGACGACCGTTCGAACGCGTGTCAGACTTCCATCGTGCAGCGCGCTCCTGCCATCATCGTGCTCGCGGTGACCTCCGCGACGTTGCTTGGGTGTCCGAGTACCGCACCTCGTCCGGACGCGAGCACGCCCGCCGACGCCCTGGCTCTCGATTCGCCGTGGTCGCATCCCGATGTCTCGCGCGACGCCGTCACCGACCCGCGGTTGCACGTCACAGTGCGCGACGCGATCCGCCGCGAGGGACTCCCGTGCAAATTGACGATTCATGGAGAGGACGGAACGCCGACGCCGGATTGGGGCGTCCAGACCGAGCAGATCGGCGAATGGCTCGACCGAGACAACGGCGCGTTGGGCATCGGGCGATGGGTTCTGCTGGCGCGCGGACGGGCGTCGATCCTGTTGCCGCCGGGGCGATACTCGCTGTGGGTCACCCGCGGCGCCGAGTACGCGCAGTTGTCTCTCGGTCGCGTCGAACTGCGCGCCGACCAGGGCGCGAGCGTGTCGGGCGACTTGCGGCGCGTCGTGAATACCGAGGGCGAGGTCGCGGGCGAATTTCACGTTCACTCCGAGCCGTCGTTCGACAGCGACGTTCCGATTGATCAGCGTGTGCTGTCGCTCGCCGTCGAGGGCATCGAAGTGTTCGCGAGCACGGATCACGACGTGGGCGCCGACTTCGCACCGTCCATCGAGGCACTCGGACTCGCGCGATTCATCCATTGGATGCCCGGCGACGAAGTCACTGCGGACGGCGTGGGCCACTTCGGAGCGTATCCACTGCCGCCAACGCTCGATCCGTCCACGACGCTCACGCACGATGAACCGACCGTCGCCGGAATCATCGCGCGCGCGCGCGGCGTTGCTCCGGCGGCGGTGATCCAACTGAATCATCCACTGTGGGACGATCGAATCGGGTATTGGCGGTTTGCCGGATTCGATCCGACGACGGGCCGCGCGCGTAGCGAGCTGTTTGCGTCGTTCGACGCCGTCGAAGTCTGGAACAGCCACACGCTCGACCAGCCTGTCGGTTCGTACGTGTCGCCGGACGGTGTGATCGACGCGTGGATGGCCACGTTGCAACTCGCTCGCGGCGCGACGGCGATGGGCAATTCGGACACGCATCGCCTCGCGCATTCGCCGCCCGGATGGCCGCGCACGTATCTGCGCGTGCCCAACGACGACCCCGCGGGCGTGACGGACTCGATGGTAGCCGACGCGATCCGTGCCGGCGACGCCATGTTGTCGTCCGGTCCGTTTCTCCGCGCGACGATCGGAGGCGCTCGACCCGGCGCGATCGTGCGCGCCGCCGGCGGCGATGTGACTGTGCACGTCGAAGCGCAGACCACCTGGGCCCCCGCCGACGTCGTCGAGATCGTCGCGAACCGGCGAGTCGTGGCGATGCGTGCGTTCGACGCACCGGACGTGAACGGCGTCCGGCGCCAGGACTGGGACGTCCCGGTTCACCTGACGCGTGACGCTTGGATTGTCGTACGAACTCGAAGCGATGCATTTGTGTCCGACCTCGCGGGAACCCATGGGCGACCGCTGCCTTCGATTGCCCTTGTGAACCCGCTGTACGTCGACGTGGACGGTGACGGACGGTGGTCGCCGCCGGGAATCGACGGCGGGCCGTGATCGACCTGCACCCGATCGGTTGTGATCTCCATCCCCCGACGTTGCGAACGCAACCCGCCATCGCCATGCCGATCCACCTCACCCTTGGTGTCATACTCGCCAGCGCGCTCGCATCGCTCGGCATCTGCGCGTGCGGACCGCCCGCGCTGCCGCGGCCGCTGTCACCAGCGCCCGATCCAACTGCCGGCCCGCTGGCGCCCGCGAACTTCAGCGACATCAACGCTGATCCACGGATCGTCGAGGTCAACCTCGAGGCTCGTGTTGCCGAGTGGGAGATCGCTCCCGGTCGACGCATCCGGGCTTGGACGTACAACGGGAGTGTCCCGGGTCCGGTCCTTCGTGCGAACGTCGGCGACACGGTAATTGTACATTTTACCAATCGCCTCGACGAACCGACGACGATTCACTGGCACGGCCTGCGCGTGCCGGCCGACATGGACGGATCTCCGCACAGCCAATCTCCCGTCCCGCCGGGCGGGGCGTTCGATTACCGCTTCACGGTGCCCGACGCCGGAACGTTTTGGTACCACCCTCACGCGAACGAACAACGGCAGATGGAGATGGGACTCTATGGCGCCGTCATCGTCCGCGGCGACGACGAGCCCGTCTCAGACGTCGACAGTCTCGTTGTCCTCGACGATCTCACGCTCGGCCCCGACGGTCAGATCGCGCCGGTCGGGGACGTCCTCGAACAGCACAACGGACGACAGGGGAGCGCTCTCGTCGTCAATGGAAGGCTGAACGCGGATTGGCAGATTCGCGCGGGTCAACGCCAGCGTTGGCGGATCATCAACGCAGGGAGTGCAAGGTTCTATCGCCTCAGTCTCGAGGGCCACCGGTTTCGAGTCATTGGGTCCGACGGAGGCTCGATCGGAGAACCGCGGGTGATGGACGAGTTGTTTCTAGTTCCGGGCGACCGTCTCGATGTGATCGTCGATGGAATGGCAGCTCCCGGCAGCATCGCGGCCCTCCGAAATCTGCCGTACGATCGCGGGCACGGTGCTGGAATTTCAGTCCCCGAGGACGTCATGATCGTTCGCTACACGAACGAGCCCGCGCTCGTATCGCTGCCATTGCCGGCACGACGTAGCGGGCCCGAGCGGCTACCGCAAGGTTCGAGTTCCGTCCGCGAGATTCGGTTCCATGAGCGAATCGACCGCGTGAACGGGCGAGTCGTGTTCATGATCAATGGCCGGTCGTATCCGGACGTTCCCGACATCGAAACGCGTGTCGGTGCGACGGAAACGTGGGATCTGATCAACGAGAGCGAGATGGAGCATCCATTTCATCTTCACGGATTCTTTTTTCAGGTTCTGTCGCGCAACGGCATCGCCGAGAGCGTCTCGACATGGGAAGACACTATCCAGCTTCGTGGGCTGGAGCGCGTTCGAATCGTGTTCCGAATCGACGGGCGTCCGGGCGCGTGGATGTACCACTGCCACATTCTGGAACACGTCGACAACGGGATGATGGCGACGATGCACGTGGCGCCCTGATTCCAGGCACTGCGCCGCGGGCACGCGACGAAGTACGATTGACTAATCACCGGAGGTCTCGATCAATGAATCGATGTGTCAGTGTCGTGGCGTTGTGTCTGTCCGTCCCTGCGTGCGGAGGGACTCCGGGCATGGGCGACGCAGCAGCGCCGGACGTCGTCTCCGCGGACGCGCCGGGCGCGGATGGAGCGGCGGATCCGCTGTTGAACGACTGCGCGAGCGCCGACTATGTCGATCGTTCGGCAGGCGATGTCTCGATGCGCACCATCGTGGCGATGGGGACGACGGGGTATACGCCTCGGTGCGTGCGCATCTCGGTGGGGCAATCGATCGTGTTTGCGATCGACTTCGCGGTGCACCCGCTCTCCCCGGGAGTTCCGCATGGCAGCAGCGTAGGAGCGACGCTGCCGAATCCGATTCCGGCATCCACGACGGGCTCGACGGCGACCGTGGCGTTCCCGAACGCGGGGTACTATCCGTTCTATTGTCTCAATCATGGTCACGTCGGGATGGCCGGCGTCGTGCGCGTCGTTCCTTGATGACTCCGTGACCGCGAATCGATCTCCGCGACTTACTTCGCGACCGGTACCAACGTGCCGCGGCGTACCTGCCGACGTCGCCACATCGCGTACGCTGCCGGCAGCACGACGAGCGTGAGGAACATGCACGACCACAGCCCGCCCACGACGGGCGCCGCCGTTCGCGCGGACACGTCGGCACCGACGCCGGATTCCCATAGCAGCGGGAGCAAGCCAAGCACCGTCGTCGCGACGGTCATCAGCAGCGGTCGCGCCCGTTGCGACGCGCCCTCGACGACTGCATCGTTCACGTCGGCGACCGTGAGCGCACGACCAAGTCGCAGCTTCCGATCAATGGCCTCGTCGAGATAGACGATCATCACCGTGCCAGTCTCTGCGGCGACACCCAGCACGGCGATCAGCCCGACCCACACGGCTGTCGATAGGTTGTAGCGCCGCGCAGCAAGCAGCCAGATACTGCCCGCGACGGCGAACGGCAGACTTGTCAACACGAGGGCAGTCTGCTGCCATCCGCGCATGGACATATGCAGTAGGATCACCACGAGCAAGAGTGTGAGCGGAAGCACGTACTTCATTCGCTCTTCCATCTCGCGCATGAACTCGTACTGGCCCGTCCACGTCAGTGTATAGCCCGGCGGCATCGTCAGTCGGCGCGCCACGAGTTCACGGGCATCGCGGACCCACCCACCGAGGTCGCGTCGCGCCGTGTCCACGTCGACATACACGTAGCCGACCAGGACGCCATTCTCGTCCTTGATCATGGGCGGACCCGTCACGATGCGGATCCGCGCCAGCGACCCCAGCGGCACCACCGCCCGTCGCGGCCGCCAACGCTCTTGAAGCGCCCCCGACGGATCCGCTCCTCCGCCGCCCATTCCCGACGAACCCGCGCCCGTTCCCGTTCGCGATCCCCCTCCGCCTCCCATTCCGCCCATGCCCGTGCCCATGCCCGCTCGCCCTCGTCCGCCTCCCCCCATTCCCGCCGCCCCGCCCGATCCCATCCCCGACGGTGGCTCGGCCACGTCGCTGCCGTCGGGACCCGTCGCGGGCTCTGACGCCGCCGCGGGAATCAGCAAATTGCGCAGCGACTGCACGTCTCCCCGCAGATCCGATCCAATGCGCAGGTTGATCGTGAACCTCGCGCGACCGCGGATCACGGTGGACAGTGGCATTCCGCCAATGGCCGTCTCGATGACGTCGTTGACGTCCCGCACACTGAGTCCGTACCGCGCGATCGCCTCGCGGTCTGGCTCGATGTCGATGTACTCGCGACCACTCTGTCGATCTGCGAACGTGCTCCGTGTGCCCGGCACCTCGCGCAGCAGGCCTTCGAGCGCGAGACAGAGCCGTTCGACCGTTGCGAGATTCGGCCCCGCAACCTTCACGCCGACCGGCGTTCGCACACCCGTCGTGAGCATGTCGATGCGGGTACGAATCGGCGGGGACACCGCCATCTGATAGCCCGGTGTTTCGATCGCCGCGGCAAGATCGCGCTGCAGCTCTTCGAGCGTTCGCGGCCGTCGCTCCGGCCAGATCCGCCCGAGCCAACCGCGAAGCCACCGCGGTGCCCACGAACTGTGCCATCGTGGAATCGCTCGCTGCGGCCACTGCGCCCGCGGACGCAGTTGGATCACCGTCTCGATCATGTCGATCTGCGCGGGGTCCGTGGCCGTCTCGGCCCGACCGAGCTTCCCGAACACCGTCGAGACCTCCGTGAACCCCATCAGAATGCGGTCCTGGGCGACCATCGCGCGTCGCGCTTGCTCGATGGAGATGCCGGAGAACGTCGTCGGCATCACGAGGAGTGTTCCCTCGTTGAGTGGCGGCATGAACTCCGAGCCCAGCCGCCGAAACACCGGCACGGTAATTCCCATCATCACGATCGCGACGACAATGACCGTGAGGCTGTGCCGGACGACGAAGCGCGCAACGGGGCGGTAGGCGGCGCGAAGCACGCGCGAGACTGGATTGCGATCTTCGCTTCGGATACGACCACGGATCAGCCAGACCATCAGCGCCGGCGCGAGTGTGATGGAGAGAATCGCCGCCGCGAACATTGCAAATGTCTTGGTGTACGCGAGCGGGCGGAACAGTCGTCCCGCCTGACCCGCGAGCGTGAAGATCGGCAGGAAGCTCACCGTGATCAGGAGCAGCGAGAAGAATATCGGTGCGCCGACCTCCTTGGCGGCGTCGATCACCACCTTACGTCGATCAGCCTCTGGCGGTGCTTCGGCCAGGCGAACGTGTGCGTTCTCGATGAGCACGATGGCCGCGTCGCTGAGTTCCCCGACAGCGATCGCAATGCCTCCGAGCGACATGATGTTGGCGGACAACCCGAGATAGCGCATCGGGATGAATGCGAGCAATACCGAGATGGGCAGTACGAGAATCGCGACGAGTGCGCTCCGCACGTGGACGAGGAACACGATGCAAACGAGCGCGACGATGAGACCCTCTTGGAGCAGTGTTGTTCGCAGCGTTGCAATGGAACCCGAGATCAGTTCCGACCGGTCGTACGCCGCACGCAGAGTCACGCCCGCTGGCAGTCGCAACTCGCCGATCCGCTCTCGCACCGCCCGCACCACATTCTGGGCGTTGGCGCCGATGCGCATCACGACGATGCCGCCGACGGCTTCACCGCGTCCGTTCCAGTCTGCGGCGCCGCGGCGGATCTCGGGACCGAACCGCACCGACGCAACGTCACGCAGTCGCACGGGCGCGCCGCCTCGCCCGACCGCAACCACACTCTGCTCGAGGTCCGCAAGGGACCTCACGTAACCGCGCCCGCGTAGAATGTATTCGCGGCCTCCCATCTCGACGACCCGCGCGCCCACTTCGGAGTTGGAGTCTCGAATGGCGCGGGTCACATCCGTCAGCGCGAGATCGAATTCTGCGAGCCGGTTGGGATCGACGACCACCTGATACTGCCGCTCGAACCCACCGACGGACGCAACTTCCGCGACGCCCGGAACGGCCTGCAGGAACGGACGTATCGTGAAGTCCTGAAGCTCACGCAATTGTGCGAGGTCGTGGCGGCCCGACGTGTCTTCGAGAACGTATTCGTATACCCAGCCAATGCCCGTGGCGTCGGGACCGAGCGTCGGGACGGCGCCTTCCGGCATCTGCCGCGCCACGCGAGAGAGCTGTTCCTGCACGCGACTGCGAGCCCAGTACACATCGGTCTGTTCGGTGAAGATCGCGTAGACGAAGCTCATCCCGAACATCGAGTATCCACGCACCGTGCGAATGCCCGGTGTGCTCTGCAGCGCGCGAACGAGCGGATACGTCACCTGGTCTTCGACGAGGTCGGGTCCCCGCCCCATCCATTCCGTGTAGACGATGACTTGCGGGTCGGAGAGATCCGGAATGGCATCCAGCGGAGTTTGCCGAAGGCAGAAGAACGCCCACGCCGCCAGGCCACCCACGATCACGAGAACCGTGATGCGACGGTTGGCGCACCACTCGATGATGCGACCGATCACGGAGTCGTCCCGTGTGCGGCGTCGGGTGCGCCCGCAGCGGGCACCGGCATCGAGCTGTGTCCCGCATGTCCTCCCGCGGTGCCGCTGCCGCTGGAGCTTGCACCGCCATGACCCGCGTGTGCCATGCCCGCGCCGCCCGACGCGCGCAGGCGACTCTCGGAATCGAGGAGAAACACGCCCGATGCAACGATGCGTTCGCCGTCCACGAGCCCTTCTCGGATCTCGACGGAGTCGCCCATGCTCACGCCGGTCGTGACTCGCCGCGGAACGAATGAGCCGTCGGGCGCGACGACGAACACGTGCTGCTCAATGCCCGTATCGACGACGGCGTCCCGGGCGACGATCAAGCCGTGCCGCTCCCCCACGCGGATCTCAGCGGATCCGTACAGGCCCGGTCGGAAGTTCCCAGTTGGGTTTGCGAGCGCGAGGCGTGCGCGGAGCGTGCGCGTGCGGTCGGTGAGTGTTGGATACAGGAACTCGACCGGTGCCTCGACGGGCTCCGTGCCGACGGCCGGAAACGAGAGGGACACACGAGCACCGACGCGCACGAGTGGAATGTCCCGTTCCGCGACCTCGACGAACACCCACACTCGGGACAGATCCATCACGGTGAGAATCTCGGTGGAGGGATCGACGGCGGTGCCTACCGCGATGCCGCGGTGAACAACCACGCCCGAGCGCGGGGCGGACACGGTGACGGTTCGAATCGCGTGTCCCGTTCGTTCGACGGATGCAATCTCGCCCTCGTTCATCCCGAGTACGCGCAGTCGCTGTCTTGCCGCGGCCAGCAGCGGCTCCTGCATCGCCGGACCCAATCGCGTCGCGGCGCTTCGTGCACCGAGAAATTCTGTTTGGCTTGCGACCAGCTCGGGCGAAAAGATGGCCGCGAGTGCCTGCCCCGCGCGCACGGGCGCCCCGGTCGTACGCACGTACAGGCGCTCGATCCATCCGGAGACGCGCGTGTGCACGTGGGAAACTCGCGACTCGTCGGGCGCGATCGTCGCGACGGCGCGAATGGGCTCCGCGAGTGACGCATGCGTCACGGTCGCGAGCCGAATGCCGATGAGCTCCTGGCGTGCCGGTTCGAGCGCAACCGCCGTGCGATCGGGCACGATGCCCGGCGGCGGGGGGGGTGCGACGCCACCGTCCATGTCCACGTCGCCCTCGGTTGCACCGGACGCGGCGTGTTGTGCGTGCGCGGCCGCCCGCTGTCGATCGAGACTGCCAGCGGAGGTATTGGTGGGAAATCCGTGGTGCAACGAGAAGGGCCACCCATGACGAAGATGCTGCACGAGCACTGCGCCCAGCAACGCGGCAATCACGACGAACTCACCGACGGACACCTCGATCCAGCGTCGACGGGAGTCCTTCTCCGACGTCATCGTCGTGCTCCGTCCTCGAACGCGCCCAGCGCCCGGTCCAACCGCGCCTGCGCGAGTCCCACATTCACGTCGGTCATCACTTCGTCCTGTCTCGACATCCACAGTCCACGCACGGCATCGACCACTGCCACCAACGGAATCTGTCCGGCCGCGTACGACGCAAGGCTGGCCGTAATCGTCTGCTCGGCCAGCGGAAGCACCTCGCGGCGAATGGAGTCGAGCCGCGCACGCGCGCCAACGAGTTGTGCACGCGCGGCGACCGCTTCGCCTCGAACCATGTTGCGCATCGCTTCGACGTCGGCGTCCGCCATGCGGATCATCGCGCGCGCTTCGTCGACACCACCATTGAGTCGTCCACGGTAGACCGGAATGCTGATTCCGACCATGAGCATCGCGCCGGCTCCCTCGGGCATCGCGTAGGCGAATCCGGTACGGATGAACATCATCGGCCAGAACATCGCTTCCATCACCCGCACCTCCGCGCGCGCCTGCGCGACCGATAGACGCATCGTGGTGATCTCGGGCCGGTGGGCGAGAGCCTGAGTCGCTACGTCGCGCTCGCTCGGCGGCTCCGAACTTCCATCGGGCGGGCGCAGTGCAGGAACGATGGCAGTTGCATCGCGTCCCACCGCGGCATTGAGCATCGCCTCGGCCGCACGAACCTGTCCATCGAGTCCCGCGCGCTCGGCTCGCAGGCGCGTCACGTCGTGTTGAGCACGCAACCCGTCGGCCTGCGCTCCTTGTCCCGCCGCGTACCGAGCCATCGCCAGTGTCACGATCTCTTCGGAGATGCGCAGTTGCGCGTCGAGCACGGAACGCGTTCGACGGCGCTCGCTGACCATGAAGAACGCTTGGATGGCCTCGTACTCGACGTCGAGCACGATGCGCTGGGTGTCGCTCTCGACCCGCAACGCGCCAGCCTCGGCGGCACGACCGCGGAGTCCGAGGACGTTCGACAGAGGGAATTCCTGCTGGAGCATGACGCTGAAGTTCGCGCCGTACTCCGGAACGTTGAACCGGAACGGCAGGTGGTCGATCGACGCCATCACCATCGGGTCGTTGAGCGACGACACGATCCGCGGGCGCGACCACGCGGCCCGCGTGCGTGCGCGCGCGGCAAGAATCTCGGGGCGATGCTCGCGCGCCATGGCGACGACGGTGGTGGCGGTCCACGCGACCTCGGGCGCGGTCTGCCCTGCGCTTGGGAACGCGAACGCTCCACACACGAGTGCCAGCGAAACTGCGAGCGGGGCGGCGCGGGCGCGCGTTCGGGCGTATGAGTCGGCGAGGATCATCCGGGCGGCGCGCGTTCGCGTCACGCGGAATGTGCGCAAGGTTCGTGCCGCGATGCGGGCGTCGAGCCGCCCCGTCACCCCCACGGGATTCAGCGACGGTCAGCCGCGAGACGCAACGCCGTCGCCCCGCCGCGCAAGTCCTGCGCTTCGATGCGCCGCTTCTGCACGGTACTTCTCACGGACTAGTATTCGCGATATGCTTTGGATCTTGGAGGATTCAATGCTCTTCGAACGACGATTTCTTGGCGTGGCTTGTTGCGTGGCGCTGTCGATTGCAGCGTGCGGTGGCGGTTCGATGACCGGCGATGTCGTGGGGGACACGGGCTCGGGCGACTCGATGGGCACCGGCGACGGTGCGGGCGGCGATGTCGTGTCCAGCGACGCCGCCAACGATTCGGGCTCGATCGACACACCGACCCCGACCGACACACCGAACCCAACGGACACCCCAACTGCAATGGATGTGGCGAACGACACCGTTGCGCTGGATGTCCCGCTCACGGACGTCGTGTGCACGTCTTCGCACCCGCTGCTCGATGCCGGGGCACGCTTTTGCGCGCCGACCGACTGCTACTGCCCGCCGCAGAGTGCGGGCACGAGTGACTCCTGCATTCCGCGCGCGATCGCGCCGGCGTGCTGTGCAAGCGGTCTCGTCTGCGGCAGCGGCGACGCCGGAATCACGGACGCATCTTCGTGCGTGGGAACCCATCCCATTCTCGACGCGGGCGCGCGGTTCTGTGCCCCCGGCAATTGCTATTGTCCGCCCGGAGCGGGCGGCATCGGCGAGGCCTGCTACCCGAACGCGACGGCACGCACGTGTTGCCCGCGCACGGTCGTCTGTCCCTGACGTCGCCTACGGCATTCCGCCGCCGACGTGAAGATGTGCGATGCCGTTGGGTGCCAATCCGACCGCCACGGTCGCGATGACACTGTGCGACCTCGTGTCGACGACCGACACGGTGTTGTCGAGCGTGTTCGTGACGAACGCTCGCGTCCCGTCCTCGTTCACGATCACGCCGTGTGCGGCGCGCCCGACCTCCATCGTCGAGGTCACCCGCAGTTGATCGGCGTCGACTTCGTAGAGTCGGTTGGAGGGCGGGCGGCCGAGAAGATTCCCCTGGTCGCAAACAAAGACCCGGCGATTGTCGGGCGTCGGATAGAGTTGAATGGGTCCCTGCGACCCGTCCGGCAGTGTCAGTCGTCGCAATTCGCCGCTTTGGACGTCGTACCGTACGACCTCGCGCGTGTCGTACAATGACACGAACGCGTAGCGTCCATCCGATGTGCACGCCGTCTGCACGGCCACGCCGCCGAGCGGGATCTCTTGTACGTTGCCCGTGCCGAGATCGACGACGCTCATGCTAAGACCGCGCATGTTGGCGACGAACAAGCGACCGCCGCACTGCCGCAGGCCATGCGGTCCGCGCGCGGTGCCGAGTTCGAAACGACGTACGATCGCGTGGCTGTTCGTGTCGATCTGCAGCACCCTGTCGCCCTCGTTCGCCGTCACGAACGCGTTCTGCGACGTCGAGTCGAACACCACGTGCGCGACATGCAGACCGGTGCCAAGTTCTATCCGCGCCACGACGCGATCCGTACGCGGGTCGATGATGACAATCTCTTCTGGCATCTCCGCGCCGCCGGGCATCGCATCCGTGCCCCCGTGACCGCCGTGTCCCGAGTCCATCGCGGGACTCCCGGCGTCTGCCTCCGTGTGGCCCGCGCCCGCCATCGGCACGGCCGTGACCCAGACCGACGCGCCGTTCGGTGCGACCTGGACGTTGTGCGCGTTGAATCTCGCGGGTCCCGTTGCTCGTTGCTCGCTCAGATCGATGGTGGCGAAATGAACGTTGCGCTGGGCGTCGATGACCGAAATTGTACCGGATCCCTCGTCGGCAACGTACAGTTTTACGGTCGCGGTGGGCGGAGCGGTCGGTGGTCCGGAACACGCGGCAACGAGGGTGGCGGCGATCGGTGCGACGATGAGTGTGAACCGTGTGAAATGGAATGACATGATCTTCTCCAAATGAAATGCGCTGGAACTTCCGCCCGAATGCGATTGTGAGGTTGGGCGCGCACGACGGCGCCGTGGCCACCGTCCGCCGGCGCGCGAACCAAACGCGCGCCTGGACAGCACGGTCTCGCGTGGGCGACTCGTCGACTCGGACACCACCAGTACGGCGCGTTGGCAAGCGCTGCATGCGCGAGGGTGAGCAACGCAATCGCTGCGACTGCGGCCGTGCGGACGGGCCGCGGGACTTGTCTGATTCTGTGGGAAGTCGTCGGGAGCATCGAGTGGCAGCCGCCAGCCTGGACACAGCTTCGCAGCCGGCCAAGTACGGTGACGTGACGTCGGTCAACGCACTCACCCGACCGACCGGCCGCGCCGCCAGCAAGCGGGCCGATCGTGTACAATCGAGGGCGCTGCCGAGTCCCAGCGGGCTTCCGTATGTTCGGGGAGTCACTTCTCCTGCTCGAAATGACGAAGCTTTCCCGCGGCCGTCCGCTCGATCTCGGTGACGACCTCGACCGCGATGCTTGGCGAGAGTGCGCCGGCCTGTTCAAGCGCGCGACGGAGGTCGCTCGAGAGCTTCGCCGCATCGAAGTTCGCACGCGGGCCTGTCACCCGAATGATCAACTTGCCGTTACCGACTACCACTTTCCAGGCGGCGACGGGTGCCGGTTCGAGCACCCCCTCGACGACGTTGGGGTGAATCGCGACGGGCGCGCCGGCGACGCCGGGTAGACGCAATACGTCCTCGCGCCGGCCGTCGATCTCGGCTACGAGTGCGAACGGGCGCCCGCACGGGCACGGACGCGAGGCGAGGCGCACGCGGTCGGACATTTCGTACCGAATCAGTGGCAGGGTGCGGCTGAAGAGCACGGTGACGAGAAGTCGCGCACCGGTCTCGCCCGGAGGCACGGGGTGGCCTGCATCGTCGACGATCTCGGGAATGACGAGGTCCTCGTACAGGTGCAAGCCGCCGTGCTCCGCGCATTCCGACGCGATGCCACCCGTCTCCGTCGCGGCGAACGTGTCGAATGGCTCCACGCCGAACGCAGTGCGGATCCGGGCGCGGGTCTCGGTCGTAAGCACTTCGGATGCGCTGATGACCGCCGTGGGACTCACGTTGAGCCGTCCCGCCGAGCGTTCATCGGCAAGCCGCCGAAGGATCGACGCGTAGCCCACGAGAAGTTCCGGCCGATGCGCGTTCAACGCGTCGACGATGTCGCCGAGCGGCTGCGCCGCATCGAGACGCAGTGCGCTGACCAGCGGCCCGTTCAACGTCGCTCCGACCCGCGCCGATTGATGCCACGCGTGTGTCGAACTGACGACCGCCAGGCGCAAATGGTGCGTGACACCGGCACGGACACCCGCCCAGTCGTTCGCTCGAACGTACGACGCGACCGTTGTCACCCATTCGCCCGGGTCGGCAGGAATGACGGCCCGACGGCCCGTCGTGCCCGACGTCGTCGAAACGACGTAACGCCCGCGGAAGAGATCGTTCGGTGCAGAGTCGTCGAGCCACGCGAGCATGTCCGCAAGGTGCAGTTCACGATCGGTGACAAATTCATCGTAGCGAGACATCAGTTCCGACTTCGTGACGATCGGAAGTTCGTGCAGCGGCCGAAAATCGAGACCCCCATGTCTCTCGGAGTAGAACGGCGAATGCTTTGCAGCGAAGTCCCGCAAAGCGCGTAACGCTTGCGCCTGGTGCGTTTCGAGTCTGGCCCGGGTCCAGCGATCGCGGCGGCCAAACTGCCCGCGACGTCGAAGGAGTTGCAGCACGAACGCGGGAGTCACGCGGGAGGCGAGCGCAAAGAACGTGCCATGACGCTCCGCGCTTTCGAACGAACATCACATCGGCGGCAACGCCGCGATCCAGCGTCGCACGGTCTCGCGCCCGACGTCGTCGACACGCAGGGTGCCGACTGGCGGCATCGAGTCCGGGTCGCGCACACCCATGCGCACCCAGAGTTGACTGCGGGCCGGTGCCCCTGGCACGACGATCGTGTCCGTCCCCAGCAACGGCGAATGACGCGCAGGAATACCGATGCTGGTCACGTACGTCGAAGTACTTCGGACGTCGGTGTCGAGCACCGAGAGCCGCGCGTGGAGACTCTGCACTCCGGTCAGCGTCAATGTCTCGTTGTGGCAATGGCCACAGTTGCCATGAAGGTATCCGAGCGCCGCGCGCTCGACGTCGTCTCCCGGGACCACGGGCTCGGACGCGGGCGGATTCGTGAGCCACCCGCGCGCGATGAAGTCGGCAAGCCCCGACGGCGCCGACACGGACGTCAGCTGGATCGCGCTCACGCCAATCACGAAGTCGCGAACGCCCTCATGACATCGGCGGCATTCGACCTGCGACGGGATGCGTAGTGCCGTTCCCCGCGCGGCGTCACGGCCGGCCGGAACTGCCACGGCATCGGTCTCGGTGTCATTCCATTCGTACGCGACATGAAACCATCCACCAGGACCCTCCCCGACCCTCTGAATCAGTCGCGTTTCGATCCGTCGGCCTGCCATTCGGAATTCCTTCCACACGCGGGTGCCAATTGGGAACACCCAATTGTCCATGTCACTCGTATCGATCCGGGTGCCCGGGGGGAGCAGGAGGTACCGAGTCTTCTCCGCCCCGTCGGACCAGAGTTCGAATCGGGGCGTGAATCTCGCGACGCCCGCTGCCAGCGTGCCTGTCGAGATGTCTGCGTACAGGCCAGTTTCCGACAGACGTACCGGGCCATCGGGATACGTCAGTGCGTCCTCCGGAGGCGCGTCGCGGCTTGCGTCGGTCGCATCGGGTGCGCCGTCGCGCGCGTCGGAGGCGTCGAGGTTCGACGAGTCGCTCACGTCGGTGACGCCCGCGTCGGACACCCACGCGTCGGTGTCCGTCACGTCGGTCGTCGGCATCGGCGCACTGCAGGCCGTAAGGGCGATCCCGAGGATTGGGACCGAGGCCGCTGCACAGCACACACTCCGCGCCCACGACTTGCGTCCTGCCGTGAGTTCATTCCGCGCGCCATTCATCGCCCCCATGGTACGGCATCGCATCCGGGAGTTAACTCGAATAGTAAGCCACCGCCTTTGGCGGTGTGACTTGACGGGGCTTTAGCCGTCCCGTCGTGCGATGTCGTCGTAAAAATGGGCGACGGTCTCCTCCGCGCGAACCTGACCGTTCGCGCAGAAGGAGA
>ORMF010509380.1_pt1 | contig 39395 bp, 41 predicted proteins | sample 1779871 | NCBI WGS metagenome assembly ORMF01 (sample SAMEA104232316, study PRJEB22302) | groundwater metagenome | biome: forest; feature: aquifer; material: groundwater | place: USA | collected 2011-08-07 | depth 5.4 m
CAGCGCCGACGAAGGCAGCGAGCCGACCCGCACTCCGTCGCCACCACGCGAAGGGCCCAAGATGAAAATCACTGCAAGGACGTGTGGCCGAGCAACAACCAAAGAAGGGAAAACCGACAACTACCGTAGGTTTCGTTCAACTGGTGATTATCGTAACCGGCGCCGGCACCATATGGCGGTTCCCGGCGCGCTACCGCCGGTTGCCGGCACGATATCACCTGCCCGGCGCGCTATGCACTCGCTATTGGAACCCTGCCGGGCGTGGCTGTCAACGGTGTCGCGAACATTTCTTTTGACGGCACACGATTCGACAGCCGTCCCACGATTGCCAGTCATTGGATCAACGCGGCCCAGCAACGTAGCACAAGCGTCCTCGCTGGTGCGTTGCACCTCCTGGATTTCTTGCGACAAGTGCGGCTCGCCTCGGATATGACTTGCCTTGGAGGCAGCCGCTTCCCCTTTTTTTGGTTGTGTTTGGTGCAGCCCGCGCCTGCTTGCTTTGAACCGACACCCTGTGCTTGCAACCACGAACCATGAAACCTGCCGACGCAGCCGGACCGCAGACCCCGGCATTCGTCCTGAGAAAACCGTCAGGATGAAAATTCTAGAATTCTCGTCCCCGCTCAGCGTCCGGCCCTTGACAAGGTTGGCCATAGACGGGTTCGGCCTTCGCTGTTCTTTCTAAGAAAGGCACTCGTCCACCGCATAAGCCGATTAATCGCCCCTCCAGACTTCTCATGCACCGACCACTTCATGATCGTGATAAGCCCATTTGTCAGTAAAGACCCATGTCGCACCTTTTTTGACTCCCTCCACTTGTAGAACATTTGCGTCTCGGAGCGCGTTCAAGGCGCCAGTCGCGCGTTTGTCATCACCAACGATTGTTCGTGCCTTCGGCTTGTTGATCTTCTTGTGCTGAAACACGTGCTTGACGATCTCGGTTAGGTTCTGTTCATCCTCTTCGCGCGTATCGTTGAAAGCATCGCGTTGCATTGCGTAGGAGATGTCATAAAACAGGCGCAGCGCCGATGATTTGGCGTTGAGAAGTTGTTTCAACTTTGCCTTCAGGGTTTCGCGTGACGTATATTCGGCGCGCTCGGAATAACCAAGATCAGCGGCACCGAGAGGATTTGGCTCTCCGGTCTTGAGTAGCGTAATGCATGGCTTGCCGATAGCGGCGGCAAGGCCCAACTCGAAGGCCACATTTGGATTGCCTTTGCTAATGTCGAAGATGCACAAGTCGGCCCGAAGAACGGCCCTCCAAATCTTTCTCATTAGCTCCTGCGTGGTAACTTCATCCAGAAAATACCAGAGCCGTAAAGGGTATTCGCTCTGGAGTTCCTTCACTACCGCGTTGTAGTCATCCTGTGAGATCGCCGGCGTGAACGGATACGCCAAAAAGACGAAGTTCGCACGCGCAGCGTTGTCTGGGTATTTCTTCTCCTCCTCAAAGAGCTGAGCCATGGCAACCTCAACCGGATCAACTTCATATCTTTTGCTTCGACAACCATGCATCAAATGCCCGGAGCAGATCGGCCTTCGCTGTCTCTTTGCCGTCGCGGCTGCGTTGTACCTTTTTGAGGTATTGGCCCACTGCTTTCATGAAATCATCCATGCCCTTGGCGCCGTCTCCCTGAACCGCAAGTGCGTACCCTTGTGCATCAGGTGTGAGGTAAGAGCGGTCAAAGCCATTGGTCCTTATCGCTTCAGCGAGTCCGACCAGGTGCTGCTGGATGCTGAGTGCTTCAGCGAGACTACTTGACATTTGCTACCTCCTATGGGCCTTCAAGTCGTAGATTGATTATCTTACCGGCGAGATTGGCTGTTCGCCAAGCGGGAACCATGAATGCTGTCCCGTGGTGTGTATCCCCATCACCATTCCCCTTTCTCGACCTCGGCCGAACTGGTGATTAACGCAACCGGCGCCGGCACATTATCACGGGCGCCGGCGCTTTATTTCCGGGCACCGACACATGATTCCCAGCCCGGCACACGATTATCAGTCATTGGACCAGCGCGGCCCAACCTTGTCAAGCAACGCAGCAACCTAGTGCTCTGTCACGCATGAATTGATGAGTCGCCAGAAGTAAGAGCCGCGCACGAAGTAAGCGGCCCACTCGCAGCCGCTTACTTCGTGCGCGGCTCTTGTGATCCATCATTCGACGTGTGACATAGCACTAGCACAAGCGTCCTCGCTTGTGCGTTGCATCGCCTGGATTTCTCTCGACAAGTGCGGCTTGCCTCCGATATGATTTGCGTTGGAGGCATTCCGCATGAGCATCCAGGTCAGGGCGGTTTACGAAAACGGCGTCTTTCGCCCCTTGGAATCGGTGCAGCTGCCGGAAAGGCAAGAAGTGACCGTCACGATCGACGGGCACGGCGAGAATTCCTCGAATATCGGCGAGCAAGTGCGGTTTGTTTTGCCTCCGGACCGGTGGCAGGCTTTCTGCGACGCGCTGGACGCCGCTCCGAAGGAGATTCCCGCACTGCGGAAACTGTTCACGGAAGCGAGCCTCTTCGAGCGATAGTGGCCCGCTTCGTAGCACAAGCGTCCGCGCTTGTGCACAGAACACAGCGGCAAAAGCGCGGACGCTTGTGCTACCCCGCCAAAGACCGGCCGCCGTCGTCTCCATCTCCGCCTCTCCCCCGCGCCATCTTCCGCTCGTCCAGCCGCGACACCAGATAGCGCAGCGCGCCCAGGGCGTGGTTGTGATCGTCCACGGGCGCTTCCGCGTGGCGTTCGTCCGCATCCTCGCTGAAGCGGTACAGGCCGGCCTCGACGAGCAGGTTGGGACAGCGGCCTTCGAGCACCTTCAGCGTGCCATTTTCGAGACGGGCGTGCAGGGCGGCGATGCCCAGGCGCAGCGCGTTGTTGCCGCGCCGCACCACGAAATCGGCGCAGCGCAGCTCGCTGATCTCGTTGGCGCCGGCGGGGTCGGCGTACCAGGTGACGTGGTGCGGCAGATGCTGCGCGTGCCAGCTGAGCGGCTTGAACTTGCCGTAGTGCTCGCCGACCAGCCACAAGACGCCGTCGCGATCGATGAACCCCCAGACCGCCGCGAACGGATTGCGAAAGCCGAAGTCGAGGCCGCCCAGGCAATTCAGTGAGCAGTCGGCAGTGGGCAGTGGGCAGTCAATCGTGTTGTCGTCCTGCCCGCTGCCGCCTGCCTGCCCACTGCCGCCTGCCGACTGTCGACTGGCTACGGCCACGCGGCCATACTTTCGCTCCCAGCGCCGCAGATTGTCTTGCCACTGACGACTGACCACGGACCACTGACTACTTTCTTTTGGTGTTACGCACCGCGCAAAATCGGGATAGACCAGCCCTTCGATGGCCTCGAACGAGCAGTCGTATTCTTGCCGGTACCACGATTCGCCCAGGGCGCGGCGTTCCTCGGCAAGAAATGTGGGCGAAATGCGCGAGCATTTTGTCGCGGGGATTTCGATGCGCTGCCAGTCGTCGCCGCCGCACGCCCAGGCGTTCCAGAAGAAGCCGCGCTTGCCGCGCGGCGTGGACAGGCAGATGAGCCGGCCCGCCGACACCGCCAGCATGGGCCGCACCGACCGGTACAGGTCGTCGGGCACGCGCGCGGCCTCGTCGAGAATCAGGATGTCCACGTGGGCGAAGCCCCGGATGGTTTCTTCCTTGCACGGCAGCGACACGATGCGGCTCAAATTGGTGAATTCGATCTCGTTGGCGGTGCTGCGCGCCTTGGAGTGCTCGCGCAGGATCAGGTGGAAGAACTTGATTTGCCGCAGCAATTCGTTGGCCTGGCGTTGGCTGCGCGACAGGATGACGACTTTGGTCATGGGGCGGAAAAGAGCGTGGACCAGCGCGAGCACGGCGACGACAGTCGATTTGCCCGCTTGCCGGCAACAATTGAGCAAGAGCCGCGGATGCGCGCTGTCCAGGACCTCGATCTGCCAAGGATCGGGTTCCATGCCCAGGTGGCGCATGATGTTGACGGCGGGCGGCAGTTCTTTGGTAGGTGGAGGAGTCATGGGAGTCAGGGGTCAGTGGTCAGTGGTCAGTAGTCAGTAGTCAGTAGTCGGTAGGCAGTGGGCAGTAGGCAGTCGTCACGATTGCTGACTACTGACTACTGACTACTGACCACTGACTACTGACGATCCAGTTCTTTCAGCCATGGATCGAGGTCGTGGCGCTGGGGCGGGCGCAGGTGTTCGGGAAGTTGCTGGTCGGGCAGACGCCAGAACACGAGGACCTTGCCTTGGCCGGGCACGCGATCCGACAGGGCGCCGGCTTCGCGGCGAGCGCGCTGCAAGGTTCGCATCGAGTAACGATAGGCGCGGCCGGCGCGCCACACGTTGTGCGCCAAGGCAGGGCCATGCTTTCGGAGATAACGCTTGATAAAACGGCATATCCGAGCGCGCCGCCGATCGTTCGCGCCGGCGCGGCGGCGTGTCAGAGCTTCCGCAGTGTAGGGCGACGTGCCGAGCCATTCGACGCGCGGCGCCGCCGGGTCGCTCGTCACTCGAAACGCCAGGGCCGGCTGCTCCGGCGCGAGATTGTTCTTGGGCGAGGCGAGGATGGAAACGCCGGGGCGGCGCGGGTCGCGGGCCACGAACCAGGGCAGCCGGCACACGCCCATGAAGGACATCGGGCCCAGGCCGCGGTAGAGCGCGCTTCCCCTGCCATATTTTGCCAGGTGGCGCATAAGGAGGATCGCGCAGCGGAGTTCCTCGGCAAGGCGGCTGAGCTGCTCCATCAACTGGCGCGCTCCGTCGTTCGTCAGTCCGCTTTCGAGTTCCAGAAACGCCGCCAGCGGATCGAGCACGACGAGCTTGGCCTGGGTATCGACAATCTCTTGGCGAAGCAGGGCAAGGTCGCGCGGCAAGCGCGGCCAGGGCCGATTCCAGGGCCAAACAAAGGCCCGGTCCGGGTCGGCGCCCAGGGCGTGCAGGCGTGGCTTGACCGTGTCGCCGTCGTTGTCTTCGGCGCTGAAGATGAGCGCGTTGGCCGGCTGATTCGCGTAGAGCAAGCGGCTTCGCTTGCTTGTGTCCACGCCCGGTGCATGGTCGGGCAGCGCGGACGCCGGCGGTTCGCAAGGCACAAGCGCGGACGCTTGTGCTACATCCGCCGGCGCATCGGGCCAAGGCCGACCGGTGCTCAGCCGCGCGCACACGTCAAGCGCCAGCCACGATTTGCCCAGGCCGGGGTCGCCGTCAAAAAGAGTCAGTTTTCCCAAGGCGAGCCGGCCCGGCCAAAGCCAGTCGATTGGCCGGGCGACAATGCGCGAGATGGGTTGAGCGAACATGGCAGGGACTCGCGAAAGAGAATGTGCGCAATCTAGGCGAGCGCGTTCCGGCTTGCTCATTCCCAATTGCGGTAGTGGGTCAGTTTGCTGTGTTGTGGTGCGGGCGTCTCGCCTGCATCGGTGCAGGCGAGACGCCCGCACCACAAACTGACCCACTACCCCAATTGCAGTGGGTTTGCCGTGCGAAACCATGCACGACCGAGGACATGTAAGCCTCTACATTCCCTTGTACCCCAGCGGCGGCGAAATCGCGATGTCGGTTGTGCAATTTTTTTCGGCAATCCAACCGATCGTCGTCAGCAGGGGGGGGGGACACCACCTCGTGTCAGGTGATGCCTGCATTTTTTGGGACACAAAGTCAATGATGCCAGGGAGATGGGTCGATGAGATCGTGCCAACCGTGCTGAATTCCTGTCGTCGTCTACTTCACCGCATATTCCAGCGAGACAATCCCCGTCTTCTGGTAGATTCTGTGCCCGGTCAGCCTCAATTTCGCTGGCGTATAGGGCGGGGGCAGCAGCGGAATCCCGCCGCCCAGCAGCACCGGGATGATCGCGACCTCGACCGTGTCCACCAAACCCAGGCCGAGCAGACTGCGAAACAGCAAGCCGCCGCCGAACAGCCAGATGTCTTTGCCGCGCTGTTTGCGCAGCGCGGTGAGCGTCTTCTTGACGTTCTTGGAAACGATCGTTACGTCCGGGTGATCCTTTTGCCGTAGCGTTTTCGAAAAGACGACCACCTTCATGCCGTACATGCCGGCGCCGCCCTGCTTTGCGATGAGCTCGAACGACCTGCGGCCGACGAGCATCGTGTCGAACTGGCTGAAGATCGCGTGGAAGTCGATCTCCGGATCCATGATGATCCAGTCGAACTCGCCCTTGGGACCGGCGATGTAGCCGTCCAAGCTGGCGGCGACTTGGTAACGAATGCGGCGCATGACAAACTCCACCGTAGATGATTCGCAAGGTTGCGTTTTTTGCGCACTAGGCAACGCACTCGTTGCACGCCCGGTAATGCTCGGCAAGCCTTCTGGCAGCCGTAACCAATTCCTCATCTTCGGCATCCCAAACGGCTTCGACTTTTGCGCCGCGCGCCAACGTCGCAAGATTCGCGACGAGCTGCCCTAGACGCAGATCAGGCGCCCGTTCGCTTAATTCCGCAAGCAGGGCCAGAAGTTCTTGGCGATTCGAATTGATCATGGCAACATGTCCTCAACGGTCGGAAATTGTCCCACGGGGGTCAAAAGGTCATCGATGACTTCCACACGCACTGTCTGTCCGGGCAGAAGTTTGGCGAGCGGATTCTCGCGGGCGCGCATGTGGTAGTAGCAGTAGACTTCGACGTGACCGATCCGGCCCAGGCGATTTTCTTTGAGGATGCGGTCCTTGGCTTCGATGATATGCGGCGTGCTGCGGCGCTGCGTGCCGACCTGCACGACTTTGCGCTGCCGCCGCGCCGCCGCCAGCATCGCCTGCCCCTCGGCCACATCGACGCTGATCGGTTTCTGCACGTAGACATCGGCCCCCGCCTCGACCGCGGCGATCATTGCTAGCGCGTGCCAATGGTCCGGCGTGGCGACCAGGACGATGTCGAGGTCTTTTTGCCGCAGCATTTCGCGATAGTCTCCGTAGGTGCGCGGCTTGTTGCGCGAGCGCTGGCGGGCGGCGGTCATCTCGGCGGCTTCGTTGAGCATGCGGCGATCGACATCACACAGCGACACGACCTCGACCGGCGCGACTTGGATGAGCCGGAAGAGATCGATCTTGCCGTACCAGCCGCAGCCGATGAGCCCGACGCGCTTGGGCTTCTGATCGGCGAGATCGTCGGCGTAGGCGTTGGCGGCGGACAGGGCCACGCCGCCGGCGCTGGCCCCGAGGAAATGGCGGCGGTTCATGGGTTGGACCTCCGAAAGACTGTGGCGCGATCGGTTTGATGGGAGCCGACGCTATGATAGTCAAAAAGCCGGAAATGAGGACGCTATGCTCGCCATGGAGTGGTTTTTCATCGGCGAATAAGCAAAAGGGGCTTCAGCGGTTGTCTTCCCATCGGCGTCATCTGCGCAATCTGCGGTTCATCGATCAGCACACCCGCTAGTAATTGAACCCCGTCGACACTTGCACGCCGAACAGGCTGAGGTTGTCGTCGCGCTGGGCGGCGTTGCCGTCATCTTGGCCAAAGCTTGGGCAAGTTGCCGGGATTGACAAGAGGCTGCGTAGATTGGATGGGTACTGCCCATTCTCAGATGCCCTGCTCCAGAGAGATCGTGCGCTGCCTGGACACGCTCTTCGCAGCGCTAGGGCGCGACAACGACAAACTGTCGGGACTTTGTCGCTCACATGCGCACGCAAAGCCGTGGGCATGGCGTCCGGCGCTGCGTGGACCGGGGCTAACGGCACGGGGGCGAAGCCTGGACAAAACGCAGTTTCACGGAGATCCTTTCAGAATCCAATACGGCTCATGCGCCTCCGTCGTGGCGGGCTTCAGGCGCTGGCCGATCGGCAGCGGGTTTTTTTTCCAAATGCTGGCGAGATCGTCCAGCACGGGTCGCGTGGAAAATGCGTAATCGTGGCCCAGGAACCCCGCTTGGATGGGCGAGACGTCGATGGTTTCCAAAAACGGCGTGTGCGAGGGCACCATGTCGGCGCCGGCCATCCCGGCGCGAGCGTTCTTGTGGATCGTCCGCGAAGTTTTCAAGGCGCGGTCGTGGTCCGAGGCGTACAAGGTGATCGGCACGCGCAGCCGCAGCAAATCCGGCACGAATTTGAGCAGGAAGCTCTGGCGGTTGATGTCCGGCGCGGCCAGCACCACGCGTGGGAACCGGTCCAACTTGTCCCAATGTCGGCGCTGGAGGTTGATCAGCGTCTGAGCCATGGCGCGGTTGCCCATGCTGTGGGCGATCAGATAGATGCGCTGCGCCCCGGATTGCTCGGCGACTTCCTGCAGAAATTGCTCGAAAAACTCGTGGCTGTAATCGACGGCTTCCTCGTCGGCGGCATAATCCTCGACATGGCCGCGGGCGGGCCAACTGAAAAACAACGCGGGGCCGGGGAAGTTCAAGTCCGTCTTGAGCGCCGCGGCCCGAAAAGCCACTTCGCGGAAATTGTTGTTGAACCCGTGGATGTAAACGAAGGCCTCCAAGTGCGGATTGCCCGCGTGGTGGACGCGCAGCTGCACTTCCTGAAAGAACTCGGTGCGCCGCGCCGGCTCGAAACGCTGCGGCAGCGCCAGGAAAAAGAAATGCTCCTCCTTGTCCAGTTCCTCGCGGATGATCGTGCCGCTCGGCACCTTGATTTGCCCGGGCTTGCGTTGCGGCGGCATCGAGACGCGGCAGATGCCGTATTCCAAGGCATCGGCAAAGTTGCAGGTGTACACGATTTCGGGGCCTTCGTCATCGAGCTTTTGAGCGGCGTTGTGCCAGGCCACGGCCGCCCACGTTCCCAGCCAGCCCGCCGACCAGAGCACCGCGACACTCGCCGCCTTCACCGTCGTGGACAACTGCGCCAGCCGACCGATGGTGCGCGCGCCGTACCAAACGCCCAAGAAGAGAAGTGCCGACCCCGCGGCCAGCACGGCCAGAAACCAGGTTTGCGGTTTGGCCCACCATTCCTCCGTGAACCAAGCGACCGCCCCCAGCCCGGCGACCAATAACGCTGCGAGCGCGAGGTTGCCGCGGGCGCTGAGCCAGCTTGCGAAACGAATGTACCCCGGAGGCCCGCAGCAGACCAGAAACAGCTTCAAGCTGACGATCCAACCCAGGGAGGTGAAGAAGTAGTCCCGCAGGATTTCGTGGCGCATTTGCTCGCGCGGGTCCTCATCTTGGCCGCGCGGCTTGCGATTGGTGCCGTAGAAAACCTCCACGCCGTGGTTGACGACGCTGGGCGCCGGTTCAACGCTGGGCGGAACCGGTATGACCTTCTTGACGACGGTGAGGGGCTTGGTTTCCTTGGCGATCTTTTTGGGCCCATCGGCGCTCTTCGCCTTGTCGGCGCTGCTGGGCTTTTCAATGATGCCGTCGGTCGTAGCGCCTTTGTCTTTCGCAAAGCCTTTATATTTCAGAACACCCCCGTCTTTGGCAACAACGCCGTCCTTGTCGAAACCCTTGGCTTTGTCGGCGTCCTTGGGCGCGATGATCGTCTTGTCTTTGTCACCCTTGGCGGGCTGCATTTGTGCCGGACAGCCGGCCACGCCGACCGTCAACAGGCCGACTGCCAAGGTGATCAGGACCACGCGCACCAGGCGCTGCATGGGCTGGCTCCAACGGTTGAGATTGGCGATGACGAGAAGATTCTACCGTCCGGCGGGCGCTGGCTCCAGAGAATCCCGCAGTGCGCTTTTGATTGCCAGCCGGCGGGCAAAAAAGTCGTGCGTTGTTTGGGCTCGGTTTTTCACATGCCCAAGCAAAGCCATGAGCATGGCGCGCGGCGTTATTCGCAACACGAGGCTGACTTTTCAGCCCCGTTCACGGTTCGTCCTCCTCAAGTGTTCACATAATGAGCCGTCATTTCATGGTTTCAGGGTGCCGCGCGGCGGCATGACGACTAACACCTTTTTTCCGCCAAACGACGCAATCTCGGGAAACGAGCATCGACGCGTCCTCACTTCTGCAAAATCAGCTTGTTGCGCCGAGTGATGCGCAAGCGGTAAGCGACGCCGGCGTGCTCGATGCGGATTTCACGTTCGCCATCGAATAGGTCCGCTGCCGCGATGATCTTGGGCGTGCGTGGCGCGGCATCCTGGGTGAGTTCGGCCCGTGGTGACTGCGGCTGATTCGACATGCGGATTCTCCCTTCCCACCCACGAAGAAACTATTATTGTTGAGACTATATGTCAATAAAAAAGCGGCACGTCGAAACTTTGCAGAAATTATGTGCTAATTCTGCAAAGCCACTTGACAACCTGATTTGCCTGTCTATCATGTTATTTGTTGAGACTTAGTTTCAATTAACGACCGGTTGCTAAGCCACCGCAGCGGGCCTCTGACCCGCATCCGCACGCAACGCACCAGGTCCAAGACCCCTTGTTCTTGGAAGGAGATGCGTATGCGAGTCCAGTCTTTGCGCGCGGCGTTCACGCTCATCGAACTCTTGGTGGTGATTGCCATCATCGCCATCCTCATCGGGCTGCTGGTGCCCGCGGTCCAGAAGGTGCGCGCGGCCGCCGCGCGCACCCAATGCGCCAACAACCTCAAGCAGGTCGGTTTGGCCTTGCACAACTACCACGACACGAACAAGAAGTTCCCCACGGCCAACTCCCCGGTGTTCGGCAGCGCCTTCACGCACATCCTGCCCTTTGTGGAGCAGGACAACATTCGCAAAGTGTACGACACCAACTTGCCCCCCACCTCCCCGCCCAACAGCACGGTGACCATGCTTCCCATCCAAATCTACATCTGCCCTTCGATGGTGGCGCCGCCGTCGCCCCCGGCTGCCTATACCACTCACTACGCCAGCTATGCCGTCTGCATCGGCAGCAACGAGGCCTGGGCGCCGCCCCCGGACAACGGGGCCATCGTCCGCAGTAACAACACCGGCAGCCCGGTCATCCTCGATCAGGGAAAGCGGCTCACCGACCTCACCGACGGCACGTCCACCACGTTCCTCGTGGGCGAGATGGGCTATCAGCTGAAAGACTATTTATTCGCCAGTGGTCCATTTGCGGGTTCCCCACGCGGCGGCAACACGAGCTGGGCGTTCGGCTACACCAGCTACAGCTTCGGCAGCACCAAGGTGATGATGAATACCGTCGGCCCGACCACCGGGCTGCTGGACCGCCTCCAGACCTTCCGCAGCGACCACACCGGCGGTTGCAACTTCCTGTTCGCCGACGGCTCGGTGCATTTCCTCAGCAACGGCATCGACCTGACCACCTACCGGGCCCTCGGCACACGGGCCGGCGGCGAAATCCTCTCGAACAACTACTAACAGGAGACAACCATGGCGCTGCGAATCGGTTTGCTCCTCGTGGTCTTTGCGGGGCTCGCAGGATGTTCGGCAAACAACCCCACCTCGACCCCGGCCGCGAAAACGCCGGCGGCGGAGCGGTTGCCGCCGGAAGTGACCGGCGATCCCGAGTCGGCGTTGCCCAAGCGGCCGAAGTAACAAACCGGCGCGCGGCGCGGCGTTAGCCCGCCGTGTCTGCAACGGGTTGGACGACGGGCTGACGCCGAGCCGCGCGCCAGAGCAAGGCGACGTTTCGGCGGTTGCGCGACCGGTCACTGCTTCCCCACCCATCGTGGCCGGCGCGCCCGCCTTTTTTTCTCTCGCCCGAAGGCGACGACAGCGTATGGTGATTCTGAGCGTCGATTTGAATTTCCTCTGTGAACCGTTTTTGCGGAAGGACGATGTCATGCAACGAAGTTTGACGATGTTGGTGCTGCTCGTGGCCGCCCTGCCGGCCCGCGCTCATTTCATCTGGCTGGTCCCGTACGACGGGGCCCAAGCGAAGCTGATCTTCAGCGACAGCCTTGAACCCGACGCGAACGTGCCGATCACGAAAGTCGCCGCCACGACACTGCGGGCGCGCGCGGCGGACGGCAAACCCGTGACGGCGCCGAAAACTGAGGCGAAGGACCACTACCTCGTCACCGTTCCGGCCACGGGGCCCATCGAATTGACCGGCATCTGCACCTACGGCGTGCTGGCCAAGAAGGGCGATCCCTTCTTGCTCCAATATTCCGCGCGTACTTACGTGGGCGGCGTGATCCACGGCCAGACGAACGATCAGCTCGTGCTGCAAATCGTGCCTCTTAAGGAAAAGGCCGGCGCCTTTCGCGTGCTCTGGCAAGGCAAGCCGGCGGCGGGCGTCGAAGTCGTGGCCCTGCTGCCCGGCGAGGACAGCGTGAACCTGAAAACCGACGCCAACGGGTTCGTCGCCCTGCCCAGCGTTCCCAAGAATGGCCTCGTCGGCCTGCGTGCCAAGTTCGTGGAGGCGAAAGCGGGCGAATTGGACGGCAAGACCTACCAAGAAGTGCGCCATTACGCGACGCTCACCGTAACGGTCGCTGCGACAACCGCTGCGAAGACGGAAGACCCCGCTGCCAGTCAGTTGCTGGCCGCCGCCCGCGCCGCCCGCGCCGCCTGGAAACAGTTCCCTGGCTTCAGCGCCGACCTGGTCGCGAACCACGACGGCAAACTGGTCAAGGGGACGGTCGAAGTGACGCCGCAAGGCAAGGTCAACCTGACGTTGGCGGACGAAGCACTCAAGACCTGGGCCCGCCGTGAAATCGCCTCGCTCGTCAGCCATCGGCTGCCCGGAACCGTCGCCGCCACGCCGTGTGGCTTCCGCGACGACACCGAGCAGCATCCCCAGGGCCGGGCCATTGTGGTGCTCAACGACGAGTTGCACTCGAGCTACCGTATCCGCGATCGGCAAATCCTCGAAGTGAACCGGCAGATGGGCGAAGTGCGGTTCACCATCAGCGTGCTCGAAAACTCCTGGAACGCCGACAAGCAGTATTTGCCGGCGTCGTACGTGGTCAACACCTGGGACGTGAAGTCGAACACGCTCCGAAGTTCGGCGGCGCATCACAACGCATGGACGCGCATCGGCGCCTTCGACCTGCCCACGACCGTGCGCGTGACGACCGCCACGCCTGGTCATGTGGAGTACCGCACGCTGACGTTTGCGAACCATCGGATGGGTATGACGGCGGGACGATGATTTCTTGAAGATCCCTCGTTGTGGCACGGTCGCCCAACCGTGCCACTTACGTTGGGCCACTCACCTATTCGTTGGTAGTGCGCGTCGGCCCACGCAAGAATCTCCTCCTCCGTCAGCCGCAGCTACCATGTCGTCTTTTCAACCGTCCGCACATAAAACGCTTGCTCAAAATCCTCCAACACCAACGTCGGCACATCCACTTTGATCTTGTCGGGCAGCCGCAGCTTGCCGCCGGCGCGGGAGCGTTTGCCCAGCTTGAGCCGCAATTCATCCAGCTCGTCGGCCAGCTACTGATCGTGCGCGCGCAGGGCCTTGAGGACTTGCCAGACGGGCTCGAAGGCGGAATGGGATAAGGCGTGGTCCGCGTCGGCCGATTCATCGACGAAGACCGTGATGACGACGGTGCCGATCCCCTTGTCGCCGGCTTTGCGGATCACGCGGCCCACCGCTCGACATGGTCATTCATCCCCCGGCTAAAAACAACCAGCCACGATTTCACCGCGTCGCCAGCAGTTCTTGCCACGATGTCGCGGTGAAGACGCCATCGGCCAGGCGGTCCAAGCGGTCGAGATCTTGGATCGCGGTCAGGGCGGCTTCGGTCGCGGCATCGGCGGGGTTGCCAAACTTGTTGCGGCCCAAACGCAACAATTGGCGAATCCTGCCCAGGAGTTCGCCTTCGATGCGGCCTTTGGCAATGCCTTTGGCAATGCCTTTGTCGATTTCTTCGATCATTTCGTCGTACATGGTCAATTCGGACATGTTTTGCACTCCTTGATAAACAGCCTCTGCTTCATCCTTTCGGACGCGCAGGCCAGTCAGGATGAACGACGCATTCATGAGGCGAACCGCTTCGGCATGGCTCGTTTCATTGCCCAAGCGCCGGTCGATTTCCCGGACCACTTCTCGTAAAGCGTCGGTCAGCGCTTTGTCCGCCGGCATTTGGCACAGCGTCGCCAACGGCAGCAGCCCCAGCCCGCCCTGCAGAAAGGCTGCCACCGGCTGCTTCCACATGCGGATGACTTTGTAGTTGAATTGTACACCGTCGTCGTCGCTTCCGTAAGCCAGTTTTCCGGTCAGGTTGGCGGCATCCGCCTTGGGACGCAACAGCAGCAGCACCGTCCGCACGGGAACGGCGTGGCGAAAATGCAGCGCGGCACTGTAAAGGTGCAACCGAGACGGCAGCGCGTCAAATGGTCCCGACTGCAAGTTCAAATCGACGATTTCCTGAAGCGGGTTGCCGAAGCCGAACACAACATCCGTCGCCGCGGAAATGGTTGACAAATCGACGTTCAACGTGTTGGCCGGTTCGATGCGCGGCAAGCCGAATACCGCGGTGAAGTCGGCCGCGTGCTGGGCGATGATGTCCTTCAGGGTCGCGTCGAATCGGTGGGGCATAGCCTTAGTCCAGTTTGACTCGGAAACTCTTGGGCGCGTTGCCTATTGCCAACATCGTTCCGGAATGGACCGCCAACGCATTCGAGCTTCCGCTTCTTACGTTATGCTATGGCCAAGAGAAAGCGATTCATCGACGAAGACCGGGATGACGACGGTGCCGATCCGCTTGTCGGCGGCTTTGCGGATCACGCGGCCCACGGCTTGGATGATGTCGATCATCGAATGCCAACACGTCGACGCAGGCTGCATCGGCTACGCGGACATTTGCCGGTTTTTGCAATCACGGGGATGCACCCTGAAATCAGTTGACAGTTTGCCGCTCCGTTCCTTAGCTTGAACGTGGTCTTATCATTCTTTTCGTTTCCTTGCCGGACGTGGCACATGCACTGGACGCCGAGTATGGTTCGATGGCGACTTCTGGTTTTGCTCGCCGCCGCTTTGTTGCCGCTGGCGGCGTGTCAGCGCAACGGTGTTCCGGCGGATCCCAAGAAGCCCGCGGTCCAAGTCGAGTTGCCGCCGTACTTCCGCGACATGACGGCCGAGAGCGGCATCGACTTCGGCTATCGCAACGGCGAGGAAGCGGGGCATTACGCGATTCTGGAATCGCTCGGCGGCGGGGTCGCGCTGATCGACTACGACGGCGACGGCTTGCTCGACATCTTCGTGGTCGGCGGCGGCACCTTCGATGGGCCCGACAAGAAGACGATCAAGGGACATCCGAACAAACTCTTCAAGAACCTCGGCGGCTGGAAGTTTCGCGATGTGACCAAAGAAGTCGGCCTCGATGCGCCAGTCTTCTATGGCCATGGCGCCGCCGTCGCGGATTACGATTGCGACGGCTGGCCCGATTTGCTGGTCACCGGTTATGGCGGCGTGCGGCTCTATCATAATGAAAGCGACGGCAAGGGCGGACGGCGCTTCGTCGATGTGACGCAAACGGCGGGGCTGGCCGGCAATCATATTTGGGCCACCAGCGCTGCCTGGGGCGATCTCGACGGCGACGGCTTTCCCGACCTCTACGTGTGCCAGTATGTGGATTGGTCGTTTGCCACGCATGTCAAGTGTCTGGGCTATTCCGCCAACGTGGAACGGGATGTTTGTCCGCCCAAACAGTTTGACGCTCGGCCGCATTTGCTGTTTCACAACGACGGCACAGGGCATTTCAAGAACGTCGCCAAGGAAGCCGGACTGCGCTGCGAGCGCGCCGACAAGGACTATGGCAAGGGCCTGGGCGTGATCATGGTGGACGTCAACGGCGACGGTCGGCCGGACATCTATGTCGCCAATGACACGACCGACAACCTGCTCTACATCAACCAGAGCAAGCCCGCGTCGTCGGAAAAGGGGACGGGACCCCTAGAATCACGGGTCCCGTCCCCTTTTCCGACGTTGCGCTTCGAGGAGGTCGGGCTGGAGCTGGGCGTGGCCCGCGACAACGGCGGCATCAGCAACGGCAGCATGGGCGTGGATGCCGGCGATTTCGACGGCAGCGGCCGGCCGTCGCTGTGGGTGACCAATTACGAAAACGAGTTGCACGGGCTATACAAGAACGTGCTGCTGAAGGACCGGACCTTTTTCATTCACAGCACGCAGCTAACGGGCATTGCCGCCATCGGTCAGGTTTACGTCGGCTTCGGCACCGGCTTCATCGACGTCGATCATGACGGTTGGGAAGATCTGCTCATCACCAACGGCCACGTCATACGCCATCCGTACCGTGACAATTTGCAGCAGATCCCGATTCTGCTGCGCAACCAGCAAGGCCGGTTCGAGGATGGCACGCCGCGCGGCGGGTCGTACTTCGCCGCCAAGCATCGGGGTCGCGGCGTGGCGTTCGGCGACCTGGACAACGACGGCAAGACGGATGTGGTTTTTGGCAACGTCAACGAGCCGGTCGCGGTGCTGCGCAACGTCGCCGACACCGGACATCACTGGCTGGGGATTGCGTTGGCGACACTCGACAAGCGCGACCTGGTCGGCGCCAAGGTGACTTTGAGCGTGGGCGGCAGGAAGCTGACGCGCTTCGTCAAAGGGGGCGGCAGTTATCTGTCGGCCAACGATGCACGCAGCATCTTTGGACTGGAAAAAGCGGACAAGATCGACGAGTTGATCGTCGCCTGGCCGGCGGGCGCGCCGCGCACGGAGCGCTGGCGCGGCCTGGCGGTGGATCGGTATCATCGGCTGGAACAGGGGTCCGGCGAAGCGACGCCGGCAACGCCCTGAACGCGGTTGAGGACGCGGAAGAATTTAGCTATCCCGGCGAGCCGAGCCGCGTCAGCGGCCGGGTTACGGATGCGAACTCACCCGGCTCCTTACGGAGCTCGGCTCGCCGGGATGATAATTTTTCCCGAGTCCGTTAGCAATCTCGCCGATTCTCGTTCCTTCTTCGCCTGGGAACCGTCATGAACGATTCGCGGCCGCCGCTTCTGGTTCAGCGCGGCTGGTTTTGGTTGGGGGTTCTTGCGCTGGCGGGGCTGATCGTCGGCTATGAGGTGTATCGCAAGGACCGAAAGCCGGTAGTGAATGAAGAGTTCAAGACGCAGCGCTACATCATCCCGCAGCCGCCGGTGTCGGAATTCACGGTGAAGCGCGTCGCCGAGTTGCGAGATGAACTGGATGCGAACGAACTGGTGTTGGGCGTCATGGTCGGCAAGGAAGCTCGGGCGTATCCGCTCAACATGCTGAACGCCGAGCCGCAGACCAAGGTGCTGAATGACGTAGTTGCGGGCCGGGCGATCGGCGTCACCTGGTGCGACCGCTGCCGGACGGGGATCGTGTTCGACCGCGTGGTGGACGGGCAGACGCTGACGCTGGGCGTGTTCGGCTCGTTGTGGCGCGACAGCATGGTGCTGTACGATCAGGAGACGATGACGCAGTGGAGCCAATGGGAGGGCAAGGCCAAGATGGGGCCGTTGCGCGGCGCGAGTTTGCAGCGGCTGCCGAGCGTGGTCGCGGTCTGGGAGGATTGGCGGCGTCAATACCCCGACGGCAGCGTAGTTTTGCTCGAACAGCGGCAAAACGAGTTCGGGCAAGGAACGTATCAGGACGCCGCGGCCTACGTGCTGGTGGTCGGCGAAGGCGCCGGGGCGAAGACCTGGAGTCTGGCGGACGTCGCTGCGCAGCGTGTCGTCAACGATCATTGGCAGGACAAACCGGTCGCGGCGTTTTTTCTGGAGAAGAGCGGGACGGCGCAGCTGTTCGAGCGTCAGCTGGGAGAGCGGACTTTGACGTTTCGCTGGGAACAGGGCGCGCTCAAGGACGACGCGACCGGCAGTGTCTGGGATCCGTTGACCGGCCGGGCCAGCGCCGGCCCGTTGGCCGGCCGGCAGCTGACGCCGTTGGCCGGCATGGTGACGTCGCGGTCGGCGTGGCGGTATTTTCATCGCTAAATCGGAAAGTCGCTGATTTACTACTTGACACCCAAATTGCGGCTCGATTAAAATTATGGACGCCTCTTTGTTTCCTCGTCTCATTCGACTTTTTTTGCTGGAGGTACTATGAGATTTCTGCGTTTTGCTCGAGGCAAGGGCTTCACCCTGATCGAGCTGCTCGTGGTGATTGCGATCATCGCGATCTTGATTGCTCTGTTGGTGCCGGCGGTGCAAAAGGTCCGCGAGGCGGCGGCGCGCACCCAGTGTACCAACAACCTCAAACAGTGTGCGCTGGGCATGCACAACTATCACGATTCCATGAAAATGCTGCCGCCGCTGCTCGGCCCGGTGCCGCCGGGCAAAATGTGGACCAACACGTCGGGCATCCCGGCCGCGTCCAACGGTCCCCCCTGGGGCAACCCGTTCTATCATCTGCTGCCGTATATCGAACAAGATACGCGCTGGAAGAGCACCTTCGATCCGAATGTGGACGGCAATGCATCGATGCCGGGATATCGTCCCTGGCTTGCCGGCAACTATCAAAAGACCGTCAGCACCTACGTGTGCCCGTCGGATCCGAGCATTCCGACCGACGGCATCGCGTCGCCGATTCGCCTGGCTTCGTGGAACGACACCGCGGCCTTGACCACGTACGTCACCAATGCTCAAGTGTTCGGCGAGGTCAACTCCGCCGGAGCCCTGACGAGCTGGCACGGCAAGAACCGCATTCCCGCCAGCATCGGCGACGGCACTTCGAACACGATCATGTTCACGGAGCGCTACGGCCGTTGCGGCGTGAACACGACTTACGGCGGGCAGGAAGGCAATGCCGTGTTCTGGTGGGGGTTTGACGCAGCGCAACCGTGCATCGCGAATACCGCTGAACCGAAGAACCTCATCGGACCGGCGTCAATCTTCGTTATCAGGCCGGCGCCGTTTTTGCAACCCAGCACGGCCTGCGATCCGCGGCGCGCGTCCTCGCCCCATAGCGGCTGCATCTTGGCAGGCTTGGCCGATGCCAGCGTCCGCACAGTGTCCAGCGGCCTGTCCGGCAACACCTGGTGGGCGGCTATTACCGCCAACGCCGGTGATCTCCTGGGCGCGGATTGGTAAACTGCTGTTCTTGGCTGATGCCTGAAGGCGCGCACTGCGTCTTCAGGCGCTTTCTTTCCCAAAGACCGTCCGTTTCTGTGGAGGTTGCGACCATGCTGCGTCGATGCATGCCGTTGTTGCTGGCGGGGATTGCCTGTGGCGCCGTTGGTTGCGGCGGCACCGGCAACGTTTCGGGCAAGGTGTATCTGCAAGAGTCCCCGGTAACGTCGGGCAACGTCTTCTTCTATCAACAAGGCGCCAACAGCGTGACGGCCGCCATCGGCGCCGACGGGTCGTACCGCGCCGAGAATGTGCCCACCGGCACGGTCAAGGTGGCTGTCATTCCCGATGGCGGAGCCGCCACGATCGATTCCAAAGCGGCCGGGATGATGAAAGGCATGCAAAAGACCGTCGCCAAGGAGCAATCGGCCGTGGGCGACGCCGCCGCCACGAAAAAGGCTACGAAGTTCAGTATCCCAGACCAATACCACGACGCCGAAAAGTCCGGGATCACCGTGACCGTCGGCCGAGGCGATAACCCGCCGTTTGACATCAAGTTGAAATAACCTGGGCGTTGCCGGCGCTTGGCGTTGCCGGCCGTTGCCGTTTTCGCTGTGCACATGCTGGCACAATTCCGCCGCCTGATCGCAATGCTGGCGCAACCGCGCCGCCTCGTGGCGACTCTGGTGATGCTGGCGCTGGCGGCCGGCGCGGCGTATGGTCCGGTGCATCGTTCCTGGGTCGACCGGCAATTGCAGCGGGCGGAAACAGCCTATCAAGAGCGCGACTTCGTCGCGGCACGCGAGCGCCTGGTGGCTTATCTCGCCGTTTATCCCAACTCGTTCGACGCGCGCTTGCTCATGGCGCGCATCGCCACGCGCGCCGGCTTTCCCGAAGAAGCGCGCGTGCAGCTCGACATCTGCGACGTGCTGAAGAGCGTCGATGTCGAAACGGAATTGGCGCGGCGCATGCTGCGCACGCTCGAAGGCGACCTTGCGTTCGAGGGCCAGCTGTGGGATAAAGTCAACGGCGGCCATCCCCAGGCCGTGAGCATGCTCGAAGCGCTGGCCCGCGCTTACCACAAGAACTATTTGCTGCACCGCATGCAGCGCGCGCTCGATCGATTGCTCGAGCTGCAACCTAACCATGTGGATGCTTATCTGAGCCGCGGCTGGACCTACGAGCGGCGCTTCAATCATCTGATCGCCCTGGAGGATTACGAGCGCGCCTTGGTCGTTGATCCCGAGCACTTCGATGCCCGGCTGCACAAGGCCAACGTGCTGGTCTACCTGGCCAAACCGGTCGAGGCGCTGCCGATCTTCCACGAGCTGCGCCGCGCGCGCGCGCGCGACCCACGCGTGCTGCTCGGCCTGTTTCAAGCGCTGATCAAGAGCGGGCAGTTCGGCGAAGCGCGCGCGCTGGACGCCGAGCTGGCCCAGCTTTTTCCGAGCGAACTCCCGGTGCTGACGGAGCGCGGCCGCTTCTATCTGGAACAAGGGCAAGCCGAGCCTGCCGAAGCGGTGTTGCGCGCCGCGATCGTCGCCTCTCCCTTCGATTATCAGGCCCATTTTTCGCTGCACCGGTCCCTGCAGCAGCAGGGCAAGTTCGCCGAGGCCGACAAGCTGAAAATGCGGCTCAAGGAGATTGAGTTCGATCTGAATCAGATGGGCGACTTGTCCGAGCAGCTGCAAAAAGCCCCTTTCGATGCCGACGTGCGCTGCGCCATCGCCCAGGTGTTCTTGCGTTCCGGGGAAGTCAAGGAAGGCCTGACCTGGCTCAAGACCGTGCTGCAGATTCAGCCGCGGCATCAGCTCACGCATCGCACCTTGGCCGAATACTATGAAGTGCATCGCCAGCCTGCGCTGGCGGAACAGCATCGCCGTCTGTCCGGGGCGTCGCCGCCGCCGCCCTGAAGGGCCCTGTGCGCATGGTCGCTTGGTGGACACACCTGATGCAAGCGCTGCGGCGTCGGCCCCTGGCGGCGGCGGCGCTGGTGCTTTTGCTCGCCATCGTCCTTTGGCAAGGCGTGCGGGTCGGCCTGGCGTGGCGTCACTGGCGGCAGGCGCAAGGCCTGATCGCCGTGCGCGACTTCGACGCCGCCCAGACGCACATCGCCGCTTGCCTCGAATTTTGGCCGACCAGCCCCGACGTGCGCATCCTAGCCGCCCGCAACGCTCGACTTCGCAAGGAACCGAATGAGGCGTTTCACCAGCTCGATGAGGCGCGGAAAATCGACGGCAATGCTGAGCGCATCGTTCTCGAAAGGTATCTGCTGCGCGCCGAGCGCGGCGAACTGGGCCAGGTGGAAAAGAAGCTCCGCGCCTTTCTGACCAAAGGCGATGCCGACGCGATTTTCATCCTCGACGTTTTGACCTACCAGTGGATGATGACCCACCGTTTTTCCGAAGCGCTCCTGCATCTCAAGGAATGGGCGCGCCTGCAGCCCACGCAGCGCGAACCCATCGTCCGCCGCGCCTGGGTGCTCGAGCGTTTGCGCGACTTTCCCGCCGCCCTGGCCGACTATCAGCAGGCCCTCGATCTCGACCCCGGCGCCGACGAGCGGCAGGGCGACCGAGTGCGCTTGCAGCTCGCCGAGCTGCTACTGGAGCGCGTGCGCCCCAAGGACGCCGTGGGCCATTTTGAGACGCTCCTAGAGCGCCAGCCGAAAAACCCCGCCGTGCTGTTCGGCCTGGCGCGGTGTCGGCTGCTGTCGGGCCAGACCGACGCCGGTTTAGGCCTGTTGGCCGAATTGGTCGCCGGCCAGCCCAAGCATGGCAAAGCCCTGGCCGAACTGGGTCGAACCTATTTGGAGCTGGAAAAACTGGCGGAGGCGGAGGGGTCGCTGCGTCAAGCGCTCGAGGTGCAGCCGCATGACAAGCAGACTGTATTCACGCTGCACCAGTGTTTGGTCAAGCTGGGCAAAAGGGATGAAGCCAAAGACCTGCAAGTGCGCCTGGACCGCATCCGCGCCGATGAAAAGCGCATGGCCGCCCTCATGGACGATGTGCAGCGCTCGCCGGAAGACCCCGTGCACCGGCAACAGATCGGCGAGCTGTTCTTGCGCAACGGGCTGACCGAGGGCCTGCGCTGGCTGAACTCGGCGCTCGTGTACGACGAGAATTACGCTCCCGCCCACGAAGTGCTGGCCGAATGGTGGGAAAGCCGCGGCGCTGCGAGCAAGGCCGAACTGCACCGCGACACCCTGGCGCGGCTGGGCGTGGCGAAGAAGGCCAATCGGTTCCTGGAACAGAAATAGTCGATCAACGCGCGCAGCCATGCCGTAGGCACGTCAGCGCGAAATCACTTCCGCGCCGTCGCGGTCGAAGCGAATGCGCACATACTGACGCGGGCCGTAGTCGAACTCGATCTGATTGCCGGAGACACGAACGCGGCGCGGCGTGCCTTCGGGCAGCGTGAAGCGGACCGTCGTCGCTTGATTGCTGACGGGATTGAGCATGGTCACTTCATAGTTGCCCGCTTTGGGTTGAAAGCCCTTGGTGAATTGGTCCATGGTCAACACGCGCTCCAGGCCGGCGGGGGCGGGCGGCGCGTCGTCGGGCTTGATTTGGGCGGGCGGTTGCGGCTTCGGTGCGGGCGTTTTCTTGGGTGCGAAGGGCAGCGCTTCAGGCTGCGGCGCCACCAACGCCGGCGGCGCTTCGGCGCCCGGCATCACGTAAACACGCGGTCCGCTCGGCACGAACAGATTGACGAAAGGCGCCCGCACATGCACGCCGTCGCCGACCTGGACACGCACGAAGGGCACCCGCACGATCACTTGCGCCGACGCCGGGCCCGCCAACGCCATGATCACGGCGAGACTGGTCAGACGCAACATGGCGATGCGCTTCATGGCTGATCTCCCTAAGAAAAGGCCGCCCGACAGGACGTTCGCTTGCTTTCTTCATTATCCGGTTCGAAGCGCGGAATGACAAGCGCGTGTCAGCGGCGCGGCCTCGTGGGGCAGGCATCGTTAGGGACTCGGAAGAAAATAGTTATCCCGGCGAGCCGAGCTCCGTAAGGAGCCGGGTGAGTTCGCGTCCGTAACCCGGCCGCTGACGCGGCTCGGCTCGCCGGGACAGTTATTTTTTTCCGAGCGCCTTACCTGCCTGGCCGACAAGCATGTCTGCCCCACAATGCCATTAGCCGACAGCGAACGGTTTCTTCGTTGCCAACGCAAGAAGATCGGAACCTGTCGCGGCAAGTTTGCAACTGGCCGAGGCCGTTCGGCAAGTTGGAAACTTGCCGCCACAAGAACAGCCAAATTCTGCTTGCCAGACCCCCGCATCGCAGTGTACGATATCCTTTGTTCCCGCCAAAGAAACGCTGCCCAAGCGGTCGATCATTGTTCAGGCAATATCCTCTAGGAAGTATCACGCCATGCTGCGCATTCTCGGGTCCGACAAGACCTTCTGCGACGGCATCACTCGCCGCGACATGCTCTGGGCCGGCGGCCTGGGCATGTTCGGCCTGGGGCTGAGCGACTATTTCCGGCTGAATGATCTGCAAGCTAGTCCGGTCCGGCAGGACATGCCGCGCAGCTTCGGCCGGGCCAAGGCGTGCATCCTCCTTTATCTGTACGGTTCGCCGAGCCAGCTCGAACTGGCGGACATGAAGTACGACGCCCCCGTCGAAATCCGCGGCGAGCTGGGCGGCATCCGTTCGAATCTGCCGGGCTGCGACGTTTGCGAGTTGCTGCCGTACACCTCACGCGTCATGGACAAGGTTACCGTCGTCCGCTCGATGACGCATCCGTACCCGATCCACGGCGTCGCGTTCGCCACCACCGGTATCCCGGCGATCGACGTCGCCATGGAACTCTCGCCGCGCGATACGCGCCATTGGCCGTTCGTCGGCTCGGTGGTCGATTACGCTTTCCAACAGAACCGTCCGCGTCGGCCGGGCGAAATGCCGCACAACATCGCCCTGCCCTTCCACTTCAGCAGCCAGCGCGTGGGCGAAGTGCCGCGTGCGGGTCCGTACGGCGCTTTCCTCGGCAACGCGTTCAATCCGCTCTGGACCGACTTCCACGGCACGGCCAACAAAAACGCGCATAAGACGCTGACGGACCAAACCTTCGACGCCCCGGAGCCATACGTCGGTATCACGCAAGATAGCCGATTCGAACTGGCGCAGGCGACGCGCGTTACCCCCGATCTGACGTTGGACCGCCTCAATCGCCGCCGCTCGTTGGTGGAGCAATTCGACCAGGCGCGCCGGCAGAACGATCAAAGTGAGCGAAGCCTGGACCGCTACCGCGCGATGGCGTATTCACTCATCGGTTCGGAGCGCATCCAGCAAGCGATCGACATTGGCCGCGAGCCAATCGGGCTGCGTGAGACCTATGGCATGACCATATTCGGCCAGGCGGCTTTGGCGGCGCGGCGTTTGGTCGAAGCGGGCAGCAAATTCGTCAGCGTCTTCTGGGACGAATTCGGCTTGGCGGGCTCCGGCTGGGACACGCATTGGGATCACTACAACCGGATGAAGAATGAGCTGATGCCCGGCTTCGATCGTGCGTTCTCTGGTTTGCTGCATGACTTGGATCAACGCGGCATGCTCGACGACACGCTGGTGATGGTCTTGAGCGAACACGGCCGCACGCCGCGCATCAACACCGCGCGCGGCGGCGGGCGCGATCACTGGTCGGAAGCGTATACCTGCCTATTCGCCGGCGGCGGCGTGGCGCGCGGGCGCGTCGTCGGCCGCACCGACAAGCACGGCGGCCGCGTCACCGAACGGCCGGTGTCGCCCAAGGACATTCTGGCGACGACGTATCACCTGCTCGGCATCGACCCGGAGACGCACCTTTACGACCGCACCGGCCGCCCGAATCCGCTGGTGGGCAGCGCCCAGGTGGTGCACGATATGCTGGAGTAAAATCTGCTATGCTGAAACAGAGGATCATTCCGGTGCAGTTGCCGATCACATTTCCCACAGTTGCCGATGTCATATCTAACGAAGCGGCAGCCTTTCGCCGGCTTTCTCCGGAGAATCGCGCTCTCGCTATCTTGGACCTGATTGCGTCCGGCGAGGCACTGTTGCAGAACTCGCCGAAGTGTGACTCGGGGCTGCGTCTGAAGGAACAGGACGAACAGGTGTGGCGCAAGGCTTATGCCGAATTCTTCGAACAACAAGGATTCTGACCAGACTCCTCTGCCCCAGGATCTGCGCACCGGGCTTTTGCGCCTGGCGGAAGTTTTTGAGGCCAAGCAGCTGCGCTACACCTTGATCGGCGGCGTCGCAACGGCATATCGGAGCCGACCTCGTTTCACGCGCGATTTGGACTTTTTGGTGGAAATCCCGCAGGTAGTGTTGCCGGGCTTGCTCGACGAGTTGCAAGCGCGTGGTTTTTCCTGCAGCGCCGTCGACACCGTCCGCGCGTGGGCTCATCACCACATGGCCGAGCTTTCGTTCCACGCGATCCGCGTCGATTGGCTCAAGCCCGTGTTGCCTCTTTTCCAGCACGTCATCGACAAAGCGCCCATCGAGAATTGGTTGGGACAAGCGCTTCATATAGCATCGGCCGAAGGCTTGATCCTGACCAAGCTCATTGCGTTTCGCAGTCAAGATCAACTGGATATCGAGGGCTTACTCGCCGCCAATCGCGGGCAGCTAGACTTGCCGTGGATTGAACAAGAATGGCAAACGATTGCCGACAAGCAAGATCCTCGCTATGTCAAATTCCTGGAAATGAATGCCAAGATCATGGTTTCGCCATGATCGTCTCATCCGGAGTGTCGCCATGTCCGACGTCCTCCCGCGCACTGTCTCGCGCCCCATGCAATTCGCCAACGGCTGCGCCATCGGCATGAGCCACCGCTGGCACAAGGGCCAATACTGCTCGATCCTGACCGCGGCCGGCATCGTCGGCTGCGGCATCTACGACATCAAGACCGCCGGCCACTTCGGCCAGGCCATCGCCATCGCGCGCGGCACGCCGGAAAAGCCGCTCGTAGAGCCGGAAGATTTGCTGGAAGCGAAGATCGTCGAAGCGACGCCGCAAGCGCAGCAGCTCGGCATCACGATCGGCATGACGGGCAAGGCGGCGGTGGAAAAACTGTTGGCGGCGCAGTGATATGGACCAGCCCGCAGCGCAAGCAAGGTCCGCCCTTGCTTGCGCTGCGGGCTGGTATCGATCATTTCCGTTTTTTACACCCCCGCCAGCTCACGCCGCGGGCCGTCCGGGCGGCCGCGCTCCAGCGCGTCGCGCAGACGATTGCGGGCCACGTGCAGACGACGCTTGATCGTGCCCACCGGCGATTCGAACTCGCGGCTCATCTGCACCAGCGACTGGCCACGCAGGTAGAAGGCCACCAGCGTGTCGCGATCGAGCGGCTTCAGGGCGTCCAAACCCTGCAAGACCTCGGCGCGCTGCTCGGCGCGGATCAGCGCGTCGAGCGGACCGGCGTCGGCGGCCGGGGCGTTCTGGATCACCTCCGGATCGGCGCCGCGGCACGGGGCCTGGCGCGTGACCCGATTGATCGCCATGCGCACCGTGATCTGCCGCAGCCAGCCGACGAAGCAGCGCGGATCGCGCAACTGGTCGAGCTTGCGCAGGGCGTGGATGAACACTTCCTGAGTCAACTCGACGGCCTCGTTCACGTCGCGCAGCCGGGCCAAAGCCACGGCGTACACCGCCGGCTGGAAGCGCTCGACCAGCTCGCCGAACGCGGGCCGATCGCCGGCCCGAGCGCGCTCGATCAGCGAAGTTACATCAGTCCAGGTCATGTTCGTGATCTCCTGATCCCTGCCCGGGAAGTCAGCGGAATTCTGGCTTGCCGTTTAGCGCGGGCAGGATCATGGCCGCGCTAAACGGTAAGCCAAAGACAGCAGTCGGCGCGAAGCGCCGGCTACTCCATTCGTTGACAACAATCGGGGTGCAGTTGGAAAAACCGCGTCCGCACTAGGCCTCGAAACGGCGTCCCCAAGCGCACGGCTTGGGTAGTTCGATTCGCTGGATAAACGACCCTGAGGATCGTTGGTCCGTTGGCCGCGACCAGCATGTGCTGATCGCCCTCGCACTTCTGGCGAGGCGTTGCGGTAAGCCGCCCGTGCGGGTCGCGGACCGACCGGTCCGTACGGCCAAGGCCGCCTCGTGATCGAGGCGTTCATGGCCGCGCATGCGATTGGGCATGCAGACGCGCGCGTGCGACACTCGGGACAGGAATGCCCGAGGCTGACGATAGGCCGTGGTCTTGACAACCCGACCGGCGTCCACCACCGTCGTCGCGACGCGGCTCACCAGGGATTGCAAGTTACTCACGGCCATGACATACCTCCGGCAAATGGGTGGCCCGTTGGAAAGGGCCTGAGAGAGAGATTGGTTCTTCGGCGAAAACGTTCCTTTCAAAACACAGCGAACCTTACATTGGGCGTCGATGGTCCGACACGGAACAAGGATGCGAGGTTCGCGCGAAAAAGCAAGATACTGGAATGATAGCAAAGCGCATGCCAAGAGGGTTCGGGCCGCCAAATCAATGGCATTTTTCGATGTCTGCGGCACGCGAGTGCGTGCCAAAAACTGCGCGTGGTTGGCACGCACTCGTTTACATATCTCATTGGCATATCGTGGGTTACGCTTCCAAAATCGCCCGCATCAACGGCATGGTTCAATTCTCGTCATTTCTGGGTGACAGCGTAAGCGCTGAAGGGACCACACCATTCTGTCAGGTGATGCCGGCATTTTTTTCGGTGTAACATTGGATGGATCAAGGGGATAGGAAGTTGAGTGCGTGCCAAGTGTGTCGGAATTCTGTCGTTTCGAATATCACCTATGCCAGTGACCATTCTTGAACCATGCTCGCATCAACATGACAGGAAGTGGCGTCCCCCGAGGTCGTAGTCAATTGCGAGTAGCGGCCGCCGTGCGAAAATGCGTCAGGTTGCCCTAAAACGCATGTAGCGAAATGCTGCGCAAATCGGACCAGCCAGTGTCCGTTTTGGGGGCTTCGGACCAGCCCGCCCAACCAGAAACAGAAATCGGAAGAATCACTTGAAAACAGTCGCTGAAACTCAGAGAATCGCAGTATGGCAACCGCTTCATCACGCAAACGGCCTGCTCGCAAATACTCTGTCGCGTCCTACCGCGAACAACGGCAACGGATTCCGGCAGCCGAACTTGCCAAACACTCCGGCAAATGGGCGGCATTCAGCCGAGATGGCCGGCGCGTCGTTGCCAGCGCCAAGGATTTGCAGCAACTTGCGAAGAAACTCGTGGCGGCCGGCGAGAATCCTCAGAAGTTCGTTTATGAATTCGTCGGCGTTGAAGACTCATTCATCACAGGCGCTGAATTCCACTAATGTTGCGGCTGCCTTACCAACCCGGCGCGTTGGACCCGAGGAAACCGGTGCCGCCGTCTTTGCCATCGGCAGTCCGAGTTCGCTGGCGTCCCCTCATTCACATTCGCATCATTGGGTCCAACCGCCGATATTGGGATTTCGACCAGGCTTTGCTCGATACCGGCGCGGATGATACGGTTTTTCCACTGCACATCGCCAACATGCTCGGCGTTTCAATACTTCCCGACCGCGGACATTCGCATACATGGCGAGGCACCAGCTATCGCCTGCATTTCGGTCGCGTGCACCTCGAACTGACCGACGACATTTCCGTCTGGCGCTGGCCGGCGATCGTTGCTTTCACCGAAGCCGCCGTTCGCTACCCCCTCTTAGGCCATTGCGGCTTCATGGAGTACATCGAAACGCGATTCCTCGACGCCGACCGCGTTGTGGAGCTTGAGCCGAACACTTGGTATCCGGGATCGACGTAGGCGCGAATCGCACCGCCTCAATTGACATCCCCCTTAAACCGAAACGCTTTGCCGCCCAGGAATTGATCGCTCGTGATCGTCGGGCACACGAACTTCTCGATGTGCTCGACGATCAGTTCCGTGCCTTTGAAGTGGCTGACGTACGGCGGCATCTTCGGGTTGTACATCGTGTCGGTCATGTCGCGCATCAAGACCACGTTCTTACCGTTCTTGGCCATTTGCCGCAGGCCGAAGGGGCGGCCCAGGACGCACATGTTGGTGTGGACGCCGACGAGGATGACGTTGTTGATGCCACGGCTTTCGAGGAGGTTCCAGATTTCGACGCCGGAATCGCTGATGGCGTCGCCGTCGTTGATGTCGATGCCGGCGTGCTGCTTTTTCCACGGGGCCTTCGGGTTGCGGCCCTGGGCTCTCAGCTTGGCGTGCCAGTCGGCGTGTTCCACGAGGTCGTCGTCTTCGCCGCCGTCGGTTTGGTCGATGGGGTATTTGCCTTTCTCCTCGGCGGGAATCTTCGTGCACCACTCGGCGATGCCGGTCGGCAGGTTCTTCGCCTTCGGCGCGGCCATGGCGAGCTTGCGGCCCGGGTGGTCCTTGTACGGCTCCATGCAGCTCGACGGGGCGTGGATGATGAGCGCGCCTTGACTGCGGGCCTTGGCGAGGACGTCGTTCATGCGCGGCAACATCTCGTCGAGGCGGCGGACGGCGTTCAGGCAGTGATGGGCGTCCCAAACGTCGCAGACGATGACGGCGGTTTCGCTCGGTTTCCAGAAGGCGAGCTTGGTGCGCGTTTCGTAAACGTCGCCTTGGACGTTGACGCGGTAGCGCTGGGCGAGCTTCAGCGGCACGGCGTCGTCGGCGGCGAAGAGGAAGCTGGTGAGAGCGAAAGCCGGGAGAATAATGAAATGCTTCATGGTTCAGTTCTCAATTGGAAGTCGTTGAATGTCCACGCTACCGCACGCCGGTGGCGTAATCAAGCGCCATATGGACTGCGGCGGTTTGACGCCGCTTTCTTTTCTTTCATTTCACGATGGCGCCTTGCCCAAAACACGAAAAACAAAAGCGGCGTCATAGCGCCGCAGTCCAAAGTCGTCACTTGCCGTCCGCGCCGAAGACGCGCACGCCGGCTTTTTTCAGGGCAGGCAGTTGCATGGCGCGGGCGTCGGCAGAAAGCGGGTTACCAGTCAGGTAGAGCTGCAAAAACGGGGCGAAACGCTTCGGCCCGGCGGCGTCCTTTTCGGCGGCGACGACCAGTGGCTTCAAGTCGGCGATCTTGTTGTTTTCCAGCAGCAACAGGTGCAGCTCGGTATGCTTCTCCAGCGGCGCCAGCGATTCGATCTGATTGTCGGTCAGCTCGAGCGTCGACAGGCGTCGCAGCTTTTCGACGGGGCCGATGTCCTTGAGCTGGTTCTTTGCGGCGTACAGCGACCATAAGCGCTCCAGGCCAGCGACTGCGGTGATGTCCTTGAGCTTGTTGCCGGAAAGATAGAGCGACGTGAGCCGGTTGAGGCCCTTGAGCGGGCCGACGTCGGCGATCTGGTTGTCGGAGAGTTCCAGGTATTGCAAGTTCGTGAGGCCGGCGAGCGCGGCGACATCCTTGATCTGATTCTTGGCGAGATCGAGCGATTGCAAGTTATTGAGTTCCTTGAGCGGCTTGACGTCGGCGATCTGGTTGTTGGTGAGCCGTAGCGATGCGAGGTTCTTGCACTTTTCCAGGCCGGTGAGGTCCTTGATGCTCTTGCCCTGGGCGTCGAGGATATAGACGCGCAAGAGCTTCTCGTCGTTGAGATCGCCCTGCGGCTCGAAAATGACGGCGCGGATTGCCGCTTCCAGGTTCTTGTCCGGGATCTTGAATGCCGGTGGGGGCGGCGGTTTCTTCTCCGGTGTTTTGTCCTTCTTGTCCTTGTCTTGGGCGATGGTCGGCGCAATGGAAAGCAGCATCGACAGGCCCACGACGACGGCCATGAACGAAATCCGCGCTGACATATCAAGTCTCCTTCCGCAGTGTTGGCAGCTCAACGGGGTGTGTTGTTTCTGGTATGACTCGCTAGGGCGACAGTCAAGCGGCCAGTGTTCCAAAGGCGGACGCGGTAGTTTCCCGGCGAAGGCAAATGGATTACATTACAGGGTGCCCCTACCCCCTCCTTCCTGACAGCCGTCAACGTTTTCGAGGAGATTGCCATGATCGACCGTTTCATCGCCTCCTTTGTTTTGCTGCTGACCTTGACCGTCGGCCCGGGCGCCGCCCAGGACAAACCCAAGCCGTTGCCGGGGGATGAAATGATCTACAAGTACCTGTGCGCCGAGACCGACAAGCTCTCGAAGAAGTTCATGGACGGCGCCAAGACGTTGGGCGAGTGGAAGGAGAAGTTGCCGCGGCTGAAGCGCGAATACATGGACATGCTCGGCCTGTGGCCCATTCCGGAGAAGACGCCGCTCATGGCGACCGTCACCGGGCAGGTCGAGGCGCATGGCGTCGTCGTGGAGAAGGTGCATTTTCAATCGAAGCCGGGACTGTACGTCACGGCAAACGTTTACCACCCAAGCCCCAGGATGAGCAACGCGAATCCTGGGGGTCGGAAGTATCCCGCCATCGTCTATGTCTGCGGCCATTCCGGCAAGGGCCGCGACGGCAACAAGACCGCCTTCCAGGATCACGGCTTCTGGTTCGCCAACAACGGCTACGTTTGCATCGTCCTCGACACGCTCCAGCTCGGCGAAATCCCCGGCGTGCATCACGGCACCTACGGTCGGCCGTGGACGCATCTCAAAAGCTATGGCATCGACCCCCCCGCTCCCCCCCTTGGCAAGGGGGGGCCAGGGGGGGTCGAAACGCGCGCCTGGTGGTGGTCCGCCGGTTATACGCCCGCCGGCGTCGAATGCTGGAACGGCATCCGCGCCATCGATTATCTGCTGACGCGGCCCGACGTCGATCCGGACAAGATCGGCGTCACCGGCATCTCCGGCGGCGGCGCGGCCACCTTCTGGATCGCCGCCGCCGATGACCGCGTCAAAGTCGCCGTCCCCGTCTCCGGCATGAGCGACCTGGAAAGCTACGTCAAGAACAAGGTCGTCAACGGCCACTGCGACTGCATGTTCCTTTACAACACCTACCAATGGGACTGGACCACGATCGCCGCCCTCGTCGCCCCGCGGCCGCTGCTGTTCGCCAACAGCGACAACGACGGCATCTTCCCGATGGACGGCAACCGCCGAATCATCGCCAAGCTGCGCGACTGCTACCGCCTGTTCCCCAAGCCGCGGGATGAGTCTTCGATTCCCGCGGGTACGGGAGCGGTCAGTCTCATTGAAGAATACGTCTCCAAGGGCGGCCACGACTACCGCCCCGACCTGCGCATCGCGATCTTCAAGTTCCTCAACAAGCACCTGAAGGGCGACACGACGACGCCGGTCGAAGACAGCGCAAAGTACACGCCGCTGCCCGGCAAAGACCTGCGCGTCTTCCCGACCGACGCGGACCTTCCGAAGGACGCGATCAATGGGCGAATTGACGAGACGTTTGTACCGAGGGTGCAGGTGGAGTTGCCGACGCAGGAGAAGTTTGCGGAGTGGAAGAAGGATCTGCTTGCCTCTTTGCAAAGCAGAGTGTTATATGCGCGTATCGACGATATTATTCCTGCCAAGAGCGGATATCAGGCTGACTTTTCGGGAGAACCCCACTCGTTTCTAGCAACCGAGCCAGGCATTCAAGCAACCTGGCACGGCATCAGAACCAAAGTTGACGACATCCGCGCACGAACGCTCATAGTTGCCACGCCCAGGAACGGATCCGCAGGTTCGGAACAAGACTGGAAACCATATTTTGACAAGGATGTCGCCATTCCGATTGTGCGAGTGCGCGGCGGACTGCCAGTTGCCTGGACACTGAAATCTCCGCCCAACTACGTAGAAAGATCGCACGTCTTACTTGGTCGGACAACGGATCAAGGTCGTGTTTGGGATGTCATCGCCGCTATTCGAATGCTGCATCTTCGGGATGGGAAACAAAAGGACCTGGGATACCGTGTCATCGGCGGCGGTCAAGCCGGCATCCTCGCCGCCTACGCCGCCCTGTTCGAGCCGTCGATCAAGGAGGTGGTCGTCATCGATCCGCCGAAGTCGCACAAGGAGGGGCCGCATTTCCTGGGCGTCTTGCGCGTGCTCGACATTCCCGAAGCGCTGGGCCTGCTCGCCCCGACGCCGCTGACGATCATCGGCGGCAAGGACGCGGCCTTCGACCGCACCGCGGAGATTTACCGGCTGGCGGGGGCAAGCGATAAGTTGGTGAGGAAGTAGCAACGAATTATGGTAGAATTGGCCAACGGGAGGACATCATGACGAAAATCCAAGGCCAGGTGTATGGCGATCAAGTAATGCTGCCGCGCATGCATCTGGATCGGCTCGTCGAACTCGCGCGCAACAGTGACGCGATCGATCTGGAACTGTGTGAGGTCGAAACCACCGCGCGGGACATCTTGACGATGGCGGAGAAGGGAAAGGCCTTTGATTTCTGGCACGAGGCCGGCGAGGATGTTTACAGCGCCACCGATGGAGCGCCGATCTAAATGCCCCTGCCAACGTTCACGCGCGGCGAAGTGGTTCTGACCCGGTTTCCGTTCACCGACCTGAGCGGCTCAGCGGTGCGGCCCGCGCTGGTCGTGTCCCCAGGCTTGATTGGCGATGACCTGATTCTGGCGGGTATATCGAGTGTCGTGCGCGGGCCGATCAGCGTGATGGACTTGCGAGTCAACGCGGCACATCCTGAATTCGGTCTAACGGGCTTGCGCTTAACCTCGGTCATCCGCCTGCACAAGCTGGTCACCGTTGAATACTCGTTGATTATTCGTCGCCTCGGCAAATTGGGACCTCAGCTTCTCCAGGACGCCGACACGTTGCTGGCACAAGCGGTCGGGCTCTGAAATCTGCATTAACCGTTTGGGGGCAGGTCAATTCCCCGCCGGCCAATGATAAAACGCCAGCGCGATGATCACGTAAACCGCGAGCAGCAGTGCCCCTTCCATCCAGTGGCATTCGCCGTCCTGACTGACCAGCGACAAGACGCCGATCGCCATCGTCACGGCGATCACTTCGAACAACGAAAAATGCAAATCGAAGGGTTGCCCCATCAGCATGGCGGCGAAGACCAGCACCGGGGCGACGAACAGGGCGATCTGGATGCTGCTGCCGACGGCGATGTTGACGGCCAGGTCCATTTGATTCTTGGCGGCGACCAGCACGGCGGTGGAATGCTCCGCCGCGTTGCCGATCACGGCGGCATCAGCTCGTCGTGGCAGGGCGGTCCGCATTGGCAGCATGACCAACGAATAACTTCAGGGCGTGCTTACGCCGCGCCGTTCGCCGGCAGAATCGCCGGTCTGCACATAAGTCTGGTGCAGAGTGATCGGGGCCGACACTTTCCGCAAGCGCAGGTTGAGCAGCTCGACGCCGAGGGAAAACGCCATCGCGAAGTAAACGTAGCCCTTGGGAATGTGAACGTGCAACCCGTCCGCCACTAGGGCCGTGCCGATGAGGATCAAAAACGACAGCGCGAGCATCTTCATCGTCGGATGACGGCTGACGAAATTCGCGATTGCCCCCGCGAATACCAGCATCACCAGCACCGCGAGCACGACAGCCGTGATCATGATCGTCAGCCCGACCCAGGCGGCATCCGCTCGAGTCTGAACCATGCCGACGGCTGTGATGACCGAATCGAGCGAAAAAACGAGGTCGATCAGTACCATTTGCACGATGGTCATGCCAAACGAAGCTGCGACGGGCGGGGCCCCGGTTGCCTCGTGGCCTTCGAGCTTGTCGTGAATCTCATAGGTCGCTTTGCCAATTAGAAACAAGCCACCCAAGAGCATGATCAGATCGCGGCCGCTCACGCCGTATACGTCGTCCGGCGCGGCTGTCCAGAACTGAGGAAACGTGAACAAATCGTTAGTCAGCCCGACGATCCAGCCGAGGGTCAGCAGCAGCGCGATGCGCATGAGCATGGCGAGTGCGAGGCCGACGCGCCGCGCGCGGGCTTGCTGGTGTTCGGGCAGCTTCCCGGCCAGGATCGCCAGGAAGACGATGTTGTCGATGCCAAGTACGATCTCCAGCGCCGTCAGGGTGGCGAGGGCGATCAGGTTGTCGACGCTGAGCAATTCCGTCACCGCATTCTCCTCGCAGAACCGTGGGCAACTGCCTGCTGCCTCCTTTTTAGGCGTCGCCGCGGCAAAAGCCATAATAGATGGCGGTGCCGACGATGCCGAAGCCGAGCGCCGCGTAGAGCAGTACTTCAGGACCGCCGACGAGCCACAGGCAAACGCCGGCCAGCGGGGCCCAAGCGACGGCCAGGCTGCGCAGGCCCCAGTACATGCCGACGCCTTGAGCGCGCGTCGTCGCGGGCAGGCTCGACGTGATCAGCGCCTTGCGCGCCGGTTCGCCGATTTCACGCAGGCCATAGACGATGAACGCCACGGCCAGCAGCTCATTCGGCAGAAGGGCCAAGAGCAGCGGGAACACGGCAAAGAAGATGAAACTGGTGCCGATGAACGGTTGCAAGCCCACGGATTGCGTCATGCGGCCGATGGGCAAATAGGTGACCAGCGCGGTGAAATGGTTGAGCGCCATCAGCAAGCCGAGATCGCGGAACGATACGCCGCGCAGCAGCACCAAATACAGCGGCAGTAGCTCTTTGGTCAGCCAATCGCACCAGCGCGTGAAGATTTCGGCGAGCAGCAGGCGGCGGATGCGCGGCGGCACTTGCCGGTAGACTGCGCGCCAGGAGATGCCGGCCGGCGGCGCGTCGTGATGCGGCAACCAGCGCCATTGAGCCAGCAACATGCCGGCAGCGAGTACGAGAGCGCTGCCGACCAGCCAATGCATGCCCACGACAGTGCCTTCGTCCGGGCCATAGTGCTCGGCGAGCGCTTGCAGCACGAACCCGGCGATCAAGGGGCCCAGGATTTTGGGCAGGCGTTTTTGAATCGATTGCAGCGCGAACGCCATGCCCTGCTTTTCCTTGGCGACGGTCGAGCCGACAGTCGTGAACGTCACCGGCACCGACAACGGTTCCCAAGCGAGGATCAGCAGCACGGCCACGACCGCGGCAATCGCGCCGGGGATCAACAAGAACAGCAGATAGCCCAGGATCGTCAGTGCGCCGAATAGGAGCAAAGAACCGCGATCGCCGAGCTTCGCGGTCAGATGGCTGCCGCTGAAGCTGCAAAACGATTCGAACAGATTGAAAGCGCAGGCGTATAAGCCGACGAGCCAGAGGGCGCTGGCATGAACCGTTTGCGTTTCGCGCGCGGTTTGGGCGAGGTCTTTGGTGCGCGCTTGCAGGTACAGCGGCATGAACGGTTGCCAGAGCTGCTGGCCCAAGCCGAAGAGCAACACCGCCAGCAGCACCAGCCCGACCGTGCGGTTGAGGGCCAGGAATCGCGCCAGGCGCTGATCGTCGCGGGGCATGATGCAATTGTACCGGTCAGGTGGGTTTCGCTGCGCTCCACCCACCCTACATGGCAAACGCGATCAGCGCCTCCACAAACTCCGCTTCCTTCTCGAACATCGGCAAATGGCCGCAGTCCTTGATGAGCTTCCACTGGGCGTGCGGCAGACACTTGCGATACGCTTCTCCATACGCCGGCGGCACCAGACGATCGTCGTCGCCCCATAAGAGCAGTGTCGGGCATTGGATGCGCCGCAGCCGGGCGGCGAGTTTCGGGTCATAGGGCCGTTCCCAGACGAGACGGGCCAGCACCGTCATCGCCTGGTACGCTTGCAGCATCGCTTGTTCGTCGTTTTCCTTTTTGATGATCAGCGTCGCCATGTAGCCGTTGGGATCGTGGAACAGCATCTCGCGCATCTTGTCGCGGTCCTGGATGATGCGGAAAAGATCGGGCAGCGGCTGCTCCTCGACCCACAGGCCCGGCGCGTCCGCGATCCACAGCTTCTTGACGCGCTCCGGCCAGCGCACGGCGAACTCGGCTGCGATCCACCCGCCCAAGCTGACGCCGCCCAGGATGAACTCGTCCAGGCCCAGCGCGTCGAACAGCTCGACGTAATGGAAGGCCATGTCCTCGACGGTGTCGATCTGGTCGAAGCCGCCGGACTGGCCGAAGCCGGGATGCGTCGGCACGATGACGCGGAACTTTTTGGCGAGGGCCTGATAGAACGGGAACCACATGAACGCTTCGCCGAGCGTGCTGTGCAGGTAGACGAAGGGCGGGCCATCCGAAAAAGGGGTCAGACCCCCTAGAATCACGGGGTCAGACCCCTTTTTCGGATCGCCGGATTGCATGATGACGACGGGTCGGCCATGGAGGTCGATGGTTTCGGGCTGGCCGCCGCTCTTGGAGAGCAGCACGCGGGCGCCGTATTTCAGTTTTTTGAGAGTTTCGAACATAATACACCTTGTTTACGTTTAGCGCCCCAGGAATCCCCCGCAGGCGAGTGATCCTGGACGCGCTAAACGTAAACGGGTCAGTTCACTTTTCTTGAGTGCGGCAGCACCGCGCGCGCCAGCAGCTCCATGCACTTGCGCGACTTTTCGTGCGACATCGTGCCCGTCTGACATCCCGTCAGCACCACGCCGCAGCCGAGTTCCTTTTGATATTGCTCGAGCTTTTGCCGAACGGTCGTCGGGCTGCCGACGATGGCGAAGACGCCCTTTTCGATGTCGTCCCACGTTTTCTGCGCCGGCAGGAAGAACTTCTGGTTCTTCATGATCGCGATGGCCGACTGCGGCGACGTGTAGCCCGGCGGCGTCAGGCGAATGTTCTTCATCAGGTTCTTGATGAAGTACCAGAAGTGCGGCTCGAATTCCTCGCGGGCCTGCTTGTCGGTCTCGGCCACGTAGATCGGCACGCCCCAGCCCATCTGCTCCGGGTGGGCGGTGTAGCCGGCCTTGGCGCAGGCGTCGCGGAATTGCTGAAACACGCGGCGAAACACATCGATATGGAAGTACGGCACGCCCATGTAGGCGAAGCGGCGCTGGGCGACGAATTCGATCGTCTCGATGCTGCCGACGCCGGGAATCCAGATCGGCGGGTGCGGCTGCTGCAACGGCCGCGGCCAGGGATTGACGTAGCGGAAGTGGTAGTGCTTGGAGTTCCACAGGAACGGCCCCGGCACTGTCCACGCTTTGATGATCAGATCGAGCGCCTCCCGAAAGCGTTCGCGGGCATGGGTAGGATTGACGCCGTAGCTGAAATACTCCGGCCCGCCGCCGATCACCATGCCCGCGACCAACCGGCCATTCGACATCACGTCGAGCATTGCGAATTCCTCGGCGACGCGCAGCGGCGGATTGTAGAGGGGCAGGGCATTGCCGATGACCGCGATCTTCACGCGCGAGGTGCGCTGCGTCAGTGCCCCGGCGATGACGTTGGGCGAGGGCATCAAGCCGTACGCATTTTGATGGTGCTCGTTGACGCAGATGCCGTCGAAGCCGAGTTCTTCGGCGTAGGCGAGGGTGTTGATGTATTCGCGATAGAGGTCGTGGCCCTTGACGGGATCATAGAGTGAGTTGGGCAGCCAGACCCATGCCGAATCGTACTTGGCGTCGAAGTCGTCCGGCAAGTACGGCCACTGCATGAGGTGGAAGAAGAAGTATTTCATGCGGTCGCTCGTAGTACCGGCTTTAGCCGGTGGAGCCGCCTAAAGGCGGTACTACCAACACAATTACAGCTTGCTCGCGATCAGCGCCGCCAAATCGCCCAGACGGCAGGCGTAGCCCCATTCATTGTCGTACCAGGCGACGACTTTCGCCAGATTGCCCACGACGAGCGTGTCGGGGGCGCTGAACACCGACGAATAGGCGGTGCCGCGGAAGTCGCTGGAGACGAGCTGTTCGTCGGTGACGCCGAGGATGCCCTTCATCGCGGGACCATTGGCGTACTTGAGCATGGCCGCGCGAATCGATTCTTTCGTCGCGGGCTTGTTGAGGATGACGGTGAAATCGACGACCGACACGGTGGAAGTGGGCACGCGAAACGCCATGCCGCCGAACTTGCCTTCGAGGCCGTCGATGACTTTGTAAACCGCCTTGGCCGCCCCGGTCTCGCTGGGGACGATGTTCTGGGCGGCGGCGCGGGCGTCGCGCAGGTCCTTGGCGCCCAGGTCTTGCAGCTTCTGCGTGTTGGTGTAGGCGTGCACCGTCGTGAGCAGACCCTTGTCGATGCCGAACTCGTCCTTCAGCACCTTCACGATCGGGGCCAGGCCGTTCGTGGTGCAAGAGGCATTGGAAATGACATGGTGCTTGGCCGGGTTATACAGCTCGCTATTGACGCCCAGGACGATGGTGATGTCTTCGTTCTTGGCCGGCGCGGAGATGATGACCTTCTTCGCCTTGCCGCCGTCGATGTGGGCGCGGGCCTTGGTGGCGTCGGTGAACAGGCCGGTCGATTCGATGACGATGTCCACGCCCATGTCGCCCCATTTGATGGCGGCCGGGTCCTTCTCGGCGGACACCTTGATCGTCTTGCCGTCCACGACCAGATTTCCTTCCTTGACTTCGACCGTGCCGGGGTAAGGGCCGTAAGTCGAGTCGTAGCGGAGCAGATGAGCATTCGTGGGCGCGTCGAAAAGATCGTTGACGGCGACGACTTCGAGGGCTTGCGGATGCCGGGCCTTGATGGTGCGGAAGACGAGTCGGCCGATGCGTCCAAAGCCGTTGATGCCGATGCGTTTGACAGCCATGGTGGGGACTCCTTGATGAATGCGGACTAGGGCAGTTTAGAAGGGATGGACGCACGATCAAGGGCGTGTTGCTTGCCGTTTAGCGGGGCCCGGGGTCTTGGGGCGCCCAACCGGAAAGCCCCCCCTCCTTTCCCCCCCCCACC
>ORMF010529382.1_pt1 | contig 39384 bp, 37 predicted proteins | sample 1779871 | NCBI WGS metagenome assembly ORMF01 (sample SAMEA104232316, study PRJEB22302) | groundwater metagenome | biome: forest; feature: aquifer; material: groundwater | place: USA | collected 2011-08-07 | depth 5.4 m
GGAAACACTGCTCTATCAGTGACGCAAGAGGGCTCTATGGTGTAAGATGCCGGCGTTTCGGGGCGCAAAATTTGTCTAATTCCGCAATTGCGTGTACCTGTAACATGTTGATAGCAAAGAGCGTATGCCCGCTTGGCTCAGTGGTAGAGCACTCGCTTCACACGCGAGGGGTCACTAGTTCGAATCTAGTAGCGGGCACCAATATTATCAACACTTTACGGGCGACGCCGAGTCGCCCGTTTTGGCCCGCACACACTTTCGCACACACATTGAAGTCAATGACGATCACGATTTTTCACAAAATCGCCCTTCCAGAGCTTTGCCTTCCTCGATGAAGCGTTCAGGCTGATACAGCCAGAGAACGCTAGAAGTTCTTAGCGAATTCGCAGACGTGGACGGAACTGAGATCTCTGGGGCTTGGTTGTTTCCCTTAGAAAGAATGATCGCTTAGATTTAGTATTTGCACTGGTTGGCGACACTCCGCTAGAATACCAGCAAACGCCGGTTGCGTTCCTTCTTGCCTTCCTCTCAATCGATTCAGGTCCGCCTGATTTTTCTGTTCGAAGGGGGTTGGCCATGCCAGAGTTACTCCGTTCCGTATTTAGCCGCATGCAGACTTACGTTCAGGATCGCCGGCATCCGCCGCGTCTTCGAGTTCGTTTGCTGTTCACGGTCTCAGTTTGCCGGAGGTCCCACGGCAAGGGCTTGCGGCCCGAAGGTGCTCTCAAAGGGTATACGCGAGATCTAAGCGCAGGTGGCCTGGGTTTGAAGCTGCCTCAGGTGCACCTTGATGGTCACTACCTTGCCGCCGAGGACCGCGAAGTCAAGTTGAAACTTGAGTTGCCAACAGGCCCAATTTCGATGCTCGTCATTCCCAGGCGCTACGAAAGGCTGGAGGGGGCCGAACTCGGTTGTAAGTATCTAATCGGTGTGCAGATCACTGAAATCAGTGACGAAGATCGCAAACGTTATTTGAGTTTTATCTCCCCGGAAGATCTCCGAAGCTTTCCCGCTCTCAAAAAACAGAGCGCGCCGGAAGTCGTACGAAGCTTGGCCGCTGTTCAAAAAGAGAGCGTCCCGGAAAATGTACGAAGCTTGGCCGCTGTCCAGACAGAGATCGCGCCGGAAACGAAAGTCTCCTACGCGCCGATTGAGCAAGAGCCAACGCGCGAGGAAACGTCTTGGGCGACCTGGTGGCGCGGACTGGATTGGAAACCAATTTACCAGATCACTGAAATCAGTGACGACGATCGGAGACGTTATTTGAGGCTTATCGCGCCGGAAGTTGAACGAAACCTTCCCGCCGTGCAAAAAGAGATCGCGTCAAGAAATGGACGAAGCTTACCCGCTACTCAAAAAGAGATCGCACCGGAACTGGAAGTCGCCTACGCGCCGATTGAGCGAGAGCCAGCGCGGCGCGGACTGGCTTGGAAACCAATTTACACCGCGGCAATCATAGTGATTGGAATCACTTTCGTGATTGGAGCCGCGCTCCAGCTCAAGCGAAGGTCGGAAAACCTGCGAGCGAAGGAGGCGCAAGCTAGTCCTGCCTTGGCTCCGGATAATCGAGCCGCCAATGACTTGTCTCCGCTGCCTACGCCGAACGAATCGCCAGTCGAGAATCCCGACAGCTCTGCCGCGATCATAGCCCTGAATGATCGCGCTGGGGTGGTCAAGCTCGATAACGGCGGTAATCTCTCGGGACTTGATGACGTGCCCGCCCCAACTCGTGACGACATCGCAAAAGCATTGTTGTCAGAAAGAATCGCGCGCCCGGCCATTCTCAAGGACCTTGCCGGTAAAGAGAACGCCCTTAGAGGAAGCGAAAATGCACAACCTTTCAAGCTTATCTTTCCTTCGAGGGCAGTGATCGTCTCAGATCGACCGGCATTGAAATGGGGAAGGGTGGCTGGTGCAAGTTCCTATCGGGTCTACGTTAGGGATTCCGCCGGACAGGAAATGGCCAGAAGCGAGGAATTACCGTCCGAACGTACAGAGTGGCTCTTACCAAAGCCGCTCAAACGGGGAGAAACCTACGTCTGGACTGTTGTGGCGGTTGTTGATGGCAAGGAAATCGCTTCGCCTGCTCCGTCTGCGCCCGAAATGAAGTTCCAGGTCCTATCCACGGGAAAGCTTCAGCAATTGACTCAGTTGAAAAAGACGGGCTCAAATCTTGCTCTCGGAGTTTTTTACTCCCGTGAAGGAATGTTTCCAGGAGCTGAGCGTGAGTTTCAGGCTTTGGTTCGAGAGAATCCCGGCTCTGTGGTTGCGAAGAAACTTCTAGTGGGAGTCCAGTCCTGGCAAAAACAGCCGGCTGCAGCAAATTCGAGCTCTGCGAAGAACCAATCTGTACCGAGGGCCAGAGCCAGAGAGGTTACAGTGCAGGTGACCTATGACGAAAACGGGCGGGTAACGCAGGCCTCGGGGAATGATGCCACGGCGTTGCGCATTGCGCGACAGAAGCGTTTTCCTGCGGGCAAGGCCGGCTCTGCGACAATCACGATTCGGATCGACTAAGCTGATAGTGGTTTCAATACAGCCGCTGACCGGGCAATGGTCCTCGCCGGAGTCCTGAGGGAATCCTACTGCAAGATGGGATGTCCGCCGCCGCGACTATGGTCGGCGGTTCTTTCGTAAAGCGCCCGATCATTGTAGTAAAGAATCAGATGCTCGCCCTCAAAGCGAACGACATTCGAGACGCGTTCAACGTCTCGATCGTGTTCTGCGATTACGAACGCACAAGGATTGAACGCGAGCACCATGCCCGCTGCATAAATAAAACCACCCTGGTCATAATCCGTGCCGGCGTATTGCTGTGCGGGAACCGCCAGATCCGGAGAGTACTGGCCCTGACTGTTCTTCACGCGATTGGCGCGCCCAATGAAAACTGTATAGTCGTCGAATCTCGTCCGTTTGCGATAGCCATGTCGCTCGGCGACGGCAAAGAGGTCCGCAAATCCGCGATCAATGGCATAAGAAGATCAGCGCGCGATATCGTCCGCGCGAATACAGTAACGCCTCGGGGTGTGGTGGTGACTACAGGAAAGCTATCTCCGGTAACTTCCTCAGCCCGAGCTATCAAACCCGGATTCGTTGAGCCGTAGGAACGGGCCGCCGCGTGAGACGAGGTAGCAATTGCAATCAGCAATACCAGTAAGAACCTGGTGAATCTTTTTGACTTCATAGTTCTTAAGACGACGAAACCCATGCCAGGCACGGGTTTCATGATTGGTCCCTGCAATTATGCCGGGTAAACCCGGTCAGAATTGTTAGGGCTTCCCTTTCCTATTGGTATTCTGATTGTTGCTAGGTGGGGGCTTTTCTTTCTGCTTATCTACCACTTTCGGCTGCTCTTTCGGAGGGCGATTGTCATTGCCCTTTTGCGCACATGCGCCAACCGAGATCATGATCCCCATGAATGCCGCCACCAGAATTTGTTTTAGCTCCTTCATAACCGCTTGCCGCCTCCTTGCGTCCAATTATTCACGCTAGCGGGAGAGGCGGGGAGTTGCGCTGCCTATGTCTCAGCAATATGGGTGCCAAGGCTCTCTTACTACCAGACTGACGAGGCCGTTCAAGTTAAAGTAAGCGGTGGTTCCGCCTTTTATTCCCCTGAATGACCACAAAAGTTCCCAGATTTGGTCAACTGCTTCCGGCGCTTCGCGCTCCGTTTCGCACGATTTCAGCACCGTATCGTGCATCCGCGGCACCGGTTAAGCACTCTATCGACGCACCGTTACGCTGATGTTGCCCACGTTGTTACTGTTGTCAAAAGCCCGCAGGGAAATCGTGTGTTCACCGGCGCCCGCGACCGCCAGGTCCAGCGAATAACGCTCGCGTGGGCTGTCCGCGATCCCATCGTCCGGAAACACCTCATGCCAAGCGCCGCCGTCGATACTCACATCCGCTCTTTTGATGCGGCCGGTGGCGTCCTCGACATCAAAGTTTATCCGGATACGGTCCGGGCTGATCTGCGGCGGTGATAAGGCTCGGACGACCGGCGGGGTGTTATCGATATCGATCGGCTCGCTGATTCTCTCACCCGCCAGAGCGTAGCCGGGAGGATTGTCCAGAGAATCAGACGCGATGACTTTGAAAACGTAACGCCCGTCCGCGAGGCTGGCGCCATCGACCGTGTAAAAATTTTCCCGGATATGTTCTTTAAGCAAACGAAAATTGGTTTCGTTCAGGGAACGATAATAAACCGAGTATTCCAGTGTGTCGTTGTTCCTGTCTTCTCCCTGCCATTGCAATGCTCGCGCGCCACGTTGATAGACTCGTCGCGGTGGTGCCTGCGCGATCATCCCAAAAATCGCTGGATCAAGTCCCGAAGATTCGATGTTGGGATCGATTTGAATTTGCAGCTGTTGCAACAGGGCAACGCCCGGAGGCAGAACGGTTATAGCCAATACTTCCGGCGCGACGTTGCGCGGCAGATACGCGACGCTCACATCATCGAGTTGGGGTTCGCTTCGACGCGCACCACTTCCGTGTAAGACGGCGCGCCATTGAATGAATCGGGCCTTGGGACTAGTAACCTGGGAGCCCTTCGCATCAGTATAGTTTGCGCTCCAATCGCTCCAGGTCGCGTCTGGGCGTTCGCTATTGCCAGTTCGCGTTTGTAATTCAATTGGCCCTGTTCCGCGCCACCAGATTCGTCCCCACGAGGCCACCAGCTTGGCGTCTCGTACCGGTGATTCATAGCTCCCTTCGTTCACTGCCGACTCGCCAAAGCGAAAGAGTTTCCCCTGATTACTCGAGGCTGCGTAAACATTTGCTCCACGAGCTACTAAGGAAGAGATCTGCCCTTCACTGGATTGCAGCAAAAGCGTGTCTCGGCCGTCATCCGTAACGAAATAGATTCGGCCCTTGTCAGACGTGCCAATCAATACTCCGTCTCGCGCCGCCGCGATGGCGAAAGCGGTTACCGATGTTGAGCTCCAGACGACGTCACTACTGCCGTCCGGCATAATGTGAAAGACCGCACTGCGAACACTTGAAAGATCGTTTCGACTCCGAGCGGGCGGGGCTGGCTGCGCTGTCTGAGCAGCGGCGGCATCTTCTACAGCGCTCGCAACTGCCGTGATGGACGCGATCGCAGTAGCAGCGTCGGCCGGTTGAGCAGCGGCTGCGGATTGGCCCGCGCTCCGAGCGGTGGAAGCTGCATCGCTCAGGGCCAGCGCATAAATCGAACCGTCGGGCGCTGAGGCCAGCGCATGAATTTCCCTCAGCGGCGCATCGTAGAGCGCAAACGCTTTGCCGTCCGGCGAAATGCGCAACACAAGTCCGCCAGGATCAGTTCCCGCGATCAAATCTCCTTGTTTGGTGACAGCCAGCGACATCACATGAGTTTGATTCGTGTTGATTAGCAAAGAACTCTCGGGCTTCGATCCCGCCGCGCGTACCCGATAAAGCTTGCCATTGTCCCCCGTGCCCACCGCTAATGAGCCATCGCCCAAAACAGCCAATGACCAGATGTACTTATCCACGGGATCGAAATAGACCTCCGCCTTCCCATCGGCGGTCACGCGGTAGACTTTGCCATCGGGTGATGTGGCGGCGAAGATGACGCCGTCACCGGCGATGGCGAGTGCAGTCACATCCAACTCAGGCGCCTTATAAAGCAGACTTCCCTTACCGTCCGGACTGACCCTGAAGAGCTTCCCATCGTGGCCTGTGCCCAGATATATATTGCCGGCAGCATCCATGGCCGCTGACCAGACATAGGCCTGATCGCTATTAAAAAGTTGGGAAAGATTTGGAGCAAGTTTGAGGATTCCGTTGTCCGTGACAGAAACTCCGCGCGCTTCCCCTTTCAGCAGTTCCGCGCGCGAATTAATGTCCCAAACTACCGGCTCGCCGGCTAACATATTTGCAGCAGAGCCACTAGCCACGAGGAACAAGAGGGGAATCAAAGCTGAGACGGTTTTGTGTTTGAACATATGCCAGGGGCCCTATCGGATTTTTGAGAAAGTTTAGTTGCCAATGTATTTTGCGTAGAGCGAACGCGCTGTCGCAAGGTCGTCCGTACCGCGAATGATCGAACGCGCGTCCTGAAAAACGGTCAATTCATAATCGCCAGTCCGAAAGCGAAGCAGGTAGTCGTTCCCTTTTACCTCGCCGGCCGATTTAAGTCTTTGACTCAGTGCCAGCAGATCGACCTGCACCGGAGTTGCCGGCGAAACTTGCACCGCCTGTCTGCCACAGAGAACGGCCGCGAATTCCCGGTCCTGCGGTTCCAAACTTTCAAAACGACCGAGTCCGCAGCTGAGACAGTCCGGCGCACGCTCACCGACTCCGATGCGTCGCCATTGATTGCGCCAAACGTCAAACTGCATCAGTGATTTGTGCAAACTCTCGGGGTGACCGGTCAGGAGTTTTAGGGCTTCGGTCACTTGCACCGCGGCTACGACGCTGATGATTGGCATGATGACGCCCGCAGTGTCGCAGGTGGGAGCACTCGCCGCCGCCGGCGCCTCGGGAAAGATGCAGCGGAGGCAGGGCCCTTCGTGCGGTTGGATCGTCATGGTTACACCGTACGATCCTACCGCCGCCCCGTAGATCCAGTTAACGTCGTGTTTGACGCAGGCGTCGTTGATCAGGTAACGCGTCGAAAAATTGTCGGTACCATCCAGAACCACGTCACAGCCGCTGATCAGCCGCTCGACGTTCGAATGATTCACGTCGACAATCTCAGCTTCGACCGTGATCTCTGAATTGATCGCGCGCACGTGTTCGGCGCAGGCAATGGATTTCGGTAAACGTTCACTGGCATCGCGCTCAGTGAACATCGTTTGTCGTTGCAGGTTGGAAGATTCAACGAAGTCGCGATCCGCTATGCGCAGAGTGCCGATGCCCGCGCGGGCCAGTGCTTCAGCTTGTGCTGAACCTAATGCGCCGCAGCCGACAATCAGAGCGCGCGAGGCGCGCAGACGGCTCTGCCCTTCTTCCCCGATACCGTCGAAAAGAACCTGTCTGCTATAACGATCGTTTTGAGATTCCAAATTCCGTTATCGCTGACCCGTTTAGTGTTCAATTTAGGTTGCTGTTCGCTGTCGCAAGCTAAAGCTTGAACTCTAAACTATTACGCCTGGCGCCCGGAGGGCGGCGGCGCGCATCACCGCTTCATCCGGATCGGTCCCAATCCAGATTTTGTACTGCTCTGCCGCCTGGGCCAGAAGCATTTCAATCCCGCCCAGCGTTTCACACTCAGCCTCGCTGGCTTCGCGCAGGAATTGCGTCTCCAACGGATTGTAAACGAGATCGTAAGCCAACCGCACCCCGCGAAGCTGATCCCGAGTCGCGGGCGTGTCATGCTCAAGTTCGCCGTGAGTTCCAAGCGGCGTAGCGTTTATGACGATATCAAACGCGTCGAACTTTCCAGCACCCAGTGGTCGATACTCGACCCCGAATGCTTCCGCCACCGTCCTCGCTTTGTCAGGATTGCGGGCGAACAAAACGACGTGAGCATCTTGCTTGCGCAAAGCCCACAGGGCCGCGCGGGCCCCGCCGCCGGCACCGATCACGGCGCACCGCGCGCCCCTCAGCGATCCAAACACTCGGCGCAAGGGCCGGATGAATCCGGTTGCGTCCGTATTGTAGCCGCGCAGCCCATCTTTTGTTGCCAGGATCGTATTCACGGCCCCGATTTCCTTTGCCGCTTCATCGATCCGATCGAGATCACTCATTACGACGGACTTGTGGGGTGCAGTGATACTCAGTCCGTGTAGTTGCCAATCGAGCTCACGCGAACGAGGATCCACCATTCTTCGGATGAATTGAATGGCATCGGTTACTTGAAAAGGGATGTAGACCGCGTTGACGGCGGCGGCCGCAAAAGCGGCGTTGTGAATATGCGCCGACAACGAATGCCCAATTGGTTTTCCGATAAGTCCTACGATTTCTGTCTGCTCATTGACCTGATCGATCCGATACAGTTCACGTAGTTCTCTCGCGGTCAATTGTCCAGGCGCGGTAGCATTCTCGTCGTCGAAGGCGCCATAAGTCAGAAACGATCCGCGCGATGGACCCAGAATCCGGGTCATGATTCCTGCCTGACCCATCGCTATCGCGATCATTTCGCGGCCTTCGCGCTGAGCGCGCTCCAGCAAATGAAAAACAGGAAGGCAATCCGTCGCATCGTCAGCTTGAACTGCGATCTTCAGTATCCGCGCAGGTGTAGCCGCCATGCGCTCATAGATCTGATCAAGATCAGAAGGAACTCCGCGAAAATCATGATGGGAACAGATCACCCGGCCCCAATCTATCGCTGGTTCGGCGGTCCGCTCCTCGGCGATCAAGCTGAACACCATATCAAGCTCCAGATCGATGAAGGCAGTACCGGACACTTTGATCAAAGAGGTCCAAAAACGACGGCGAGTCTCGAAATTGGAGGCAGTGCGTCCACCTTGTTCACCCGACCGCAGGGTGAGAATCAATGGAGTGCCGGCATTAGCGCCGCGCATTCTCGAAAATTGCGTGGCAGAGAAATGTGACGGCGATCGATTCAAGTAGTCGTGCAGGAATGCTAGTCCGTCCTCGCGTTCGTCATCGTCAAGATAATCCAGACGCACTTCGACTATGTCGGCGACTTCAGCCGCGCGTGCGATCGCGGGTTTTAAGGCAACTGCGCGCCGCACAGAGACTGGAACACAGATTTTCGGAGGACTGCTTTTCATCAAACACAGCGCGAGGCGATGTTCGTCTGCTCCTCCATCGAGAAGCACGTCATCGCCCCGATTTCAGACTCGAGTCCGGTTCACTCTTTAAGGCAACTTCTCCTCGCCGCTCATCGGATCGAAGTGTCGCGTGGGCGCTTCAGCGCCGAGGTGTCTGGTGGTTCCTTCCGTCACGCTGGGAACGGGAGTCATCAACTGGCCCGTTTTGAGCGAGGGCAAAGTTTCCACGCGCGCCCCGGTCGTCATTTGACGCTGTCCCGCAACCGAAGGCGCACTCTTGATTTGCCGGGAGCGAATGATTTCTGAAATACCTTTTCCGAGAAGCGTGAACGCGGGGATCAGCAGCCAATACCACCAGGTCCAACCGCCGGGACTGTACTTGCCTACCAACACCGAAATGATCATGAACGCCAGACCCATCATGAAGTGCCTGATGCCTTCATCGAGAGTTGGTTCGCGATGGCGCTTGCGTCTGGAACCCCGATCATGTTTGTCATAGTCAGGCGCGGCCAACTGGCCAGTCAGGGCTTGAGGAACCAGACTGATATTCGCCCCGCAAGACCGACAGAAACTCGCGCCATCGACATTTTGGGTGGCACATTTCGGACAGAACATTTCAAAACCCTCCGAACGATCTGAGCAAGTCAATTCGCGACGCGATGCGAGCTGAACTTACTCCTGTCTTAACGAAAACCAGAGACCAGTGTTTCGGTTTAGTTCGGTGCAACCGAGATCAGGCACCCCTGCCTCGCTGCCGCAGAGCTTCGTAAAGAATGATGCCGCCCGCCACCGACACGTTTAGCGATTGAATCTTCCCACGCACCGGAATCCGCACCAGGACATCGCAATTTTCGCGCACCAGACGGTGGAGGCCCGCTCCTTCGCCGCCCAGAACCACCGCCGACGGACGCGTCCAATCCCATTCAGTGTAATTCATCGTCGCATCCGAAACGGCGCCGACGACCCAAACGTTACGCTCTTTCAACTGTTCAATCAAACGATTGAGATTCGTCGCGCGCGCCACGGGGACATGCTCAACGGCGCCGGCGGCGGCCTTCGCAACCGCATCAGTCAAACCGGCGGCGCGACGCTCGGGAACGAAAACCCCATCAACGCCGGCGCATTCCGACGTCCGCAGGATGGCGCCGAGATTGCGCGGATCTTCCACGCCATCAAGCACGACAACCAGCGGTTCCGTTTTGCCGCCGACGCGCTTCGCGATTGAAGAGAGCAGTTCGTCGACGCCAGCGTAACGCGCTGCCGCGACTCGGGCCATGACGCCCTGGTGGTGCGTATTCCCGACCGCGCGATCGATCGTGGTTCGGGGAGCGCGCTTAACGGTCACGTTTCTGGAGCGCGCCAACTCGATTAACTCGCGCAGTCGTTCATCCCGAGCACCCTCGGCGAGCACGATTTCACCAGGAATCCGATCACCTCCGCGCAGCGCTTCCAGCAGCGGATTTACACCGTAAAGCAATTCCTGTTTTGCCGAGCTTGAGCGAGCCGGCGTCTTTTTCTTCATTTGTCGTTTTCCAGCTCGCGCAATTTCACGAACTGCCGCAATCGCGAGTAGCAGTTAAATTGAGTCTCGTTATCGACAGTTGTCACCGTGGAGACGTCCACCTTTCCGGTCCCGCTGCGGCGCCGTTCACCTTTACTCATCTGTGGCTCGAGCGGCCAAATACTTCCCAGGACTGCTCGAATGCTGTGGTACGTCTCATCTACTTCAACCTTCGGCGCGCGCCGGCCGAGCAGATTGAGCAGCTTGGTAAAGTTTTCGAAGGCCGTAACCGATTTTTCTGTTCCGAGACATGAGAAATCAAAGCTGCTGGAGTAAACACGGAAGCCAGCCTCATCGGATCTTGTGTAGAGGTCCATCAGCGGCTCGTCTGAGAACAACTCACGCGACGCCAGGGGTTTTGTGCTGCTGCGACGCCGGCGCTCTTCGACTTCTACTCGTTTGACCAGCCACCGCCCGGCTACGATTAAGATTAGATCGTCCCACTTCAATGAGGTTCCTGTTCCTCTTAGTGGCGTTGCGGCCACACCCTCGTTCGTAAATTCAAGCGCGCGAATCCGCGTCATGGGCAAATCGAGCTTTAACGTGTCCTCTCGGAAAATGTCCAGGCCGATTCCCAGGGGTACTAACCTGCCAGCAATCGTCGTGGCTTGCTCAATCGTTGCTGCCCGCGCCAGTGGAACCGGACGACCAGGGCCAACGGCAATTTGCACCTCGGAAGTCTTCAGACCCAGGGTTGCGGCGGCCTCTACCAACGACGAACCAGTCAAAACCTTGATTTGAGCTGGCGCGAGAACAACCAGGAAACCAGAGTTGACGGCTGTCGATCCTGGGCTCTCGGCTACAGGCTGCACGGGGGACTGGGAGTTCCTTGTGTTCGTGGTTGCGGGCAGAATTGCCGCACAGTAAAGACATTTGGCCCGAGTCGGCGGGTTTGCCCGCAGACATTCATCGCAGGTAATCATCTCAGCCGGCGCCAAGCTTTGAGGCTTGGCGTCGGAAATGGGATCGAAAGCTGCGGAGGCTTTGTCGCCGTCAGTCAATCTGCTTCTCCTGGTGCTCCTGGTGCGATTATACGTCGCGACTATAGCTTAACTTGACCGCAAGCACATCTGAGCGGCATTCTAGTCGGCATCAACACAAAACTTTAACGGAGCCTACTAACTTGAACCACTTCGATTCGACGAACAATATTTCATTGCAGTTCGGCCATCGCGGAAAAGTGGCAATTTTTATTGACGGGAACAACCTGTTTCATGCGGCACGCTTTCACAACATCGACATCGATTACAACAAGCTGCTGCGTGTGCTACTTGGCGACGGACGTTTGTTTCGGGCTTTCTTTTACACCGGCGTGGATGCCGGCGCTGAACGGCAACAGGGATTTCTGTTGTGGATGAGGCGCAACGGTTTTCGCGTCGTGCAGAAAGAGCTCAAGACCTTCTATGACGGGACCCGCAAGGCAAACCTTGACGTTGAGATTGCCGTTGACATGCTTTCTTTGGCCGGCCGCTACGATACCGCGGTGCTGGTTTCAGGCGACGAGGACTTTGTCTACGCGGTAAATTCGGTGGCTTACAAGGGCTGCCGCGTTGAGGTGGTGGGATTCCGCTCAAACACCGCGCCCAAATTGATCGATGTGGCGGATTGCTTCATCGATCTGGGCGAGATTGCCGAGAAAGTGCGCAAGGAATTTGCGCACGGCATGAAGTACGAAGAGCGCGATCTGCACATCTCGCAGCAACCACCTCCGCCCGCGGCGTTCATTGAGCCGGCGCCGGAGCCACCGCCCTGCTCAGCGCCGGTTGAGTTGCCAGCGCCAGAGGTCCATACATTTCATCCACCGATTGGATCAATCATCGAGGCGGGAGATGACGGATTGGATCAGTTTGGCCCAGGCAGCGACTTCATTCGCGTGACCGACGATCAGTGAGGCTAAACAGCTTTCTTGAATAGTGCAGGTCTAATACGGAGCGTTTCAAGCTTGTTTGTTAAGTCAGGCTGGGGCGTGAGCATGAATCCTTAAGAACACTCTTCATCACCTCTCATCAATCGACACGTACGGCACATCACGCGGCCCAATGTATTCGGCCCGGGGACGGATCAGTTTGTTGTCGGCGTATTGTTCGAGGATGTGCGCGGTCCAACCACTGATGCGACTGATCGCAAAGATCGGCGTGTAGAGGTCGAGCGGAATTCCCATCATGTAATACGTAGAAGCGGAATAAGCATCAACGTTAGGCAGTAAGCCTTTCGAACTTTTCATCAACTGCTCGATCTTCGCAGTCATCTCATACCACTTCGTATCGCCCTTGCGCTCGCCCATCTCTTTCGAAAACCGCCGTAGGTGCGTAGCGCGTGGATCCTCCGTGCGATACACGGCGTGACCAAATCCCATGATCTTCTTTTTCTTTGCCAGGGCGTCTTTCAGGTAACTTTCGACCTTATCGATGCGGCCAATCTCGAGTAGGGTTTTCATCACGGCAGTGTTCGCACCGCCGTGCAGCGGTCCCGAAAGTGCGCCCAGCGCAGCGGTTACGCAGCTATACATATCAGCCAGCGTTCCCGCGACGACGCGAGCCGTGAATGTCGAAGCATTCAATTCGTGATCGGCCTGCAGAATCAACGCTACGTCGAACACGTGCGCGTCAAACTCGTCGGGCATTTCACCCTTGAGCATGTAAAGGAAGTTGGTCGCGATGTTGAGATTTGGATTTGGCTTAACCGGATCAAGATCGTGGCGCACTCTGTCCATCGCAGCCACGATCGTCGGAAATCTGGCCGTCAAGCGGGTGGCAATCCGGATACTTGCTTCGCGAGAGAGGTCGCGCGACTCCTCATCGAACATCGCCATAGCCGAGACCACGGTGCGCAGCGCATCCATCGGTTGAGCGTTTGCCGGAACCCGCGCGTACATTCCTTTAATCAATTCAATGATTTCGCCGGGAAGCTCGTAGGACGCAGCAAGATTGATTTTGAGTTCATCCAACTCGGTCCGTTTTGGCAGTCTTCCGTTCCAAAGCAGAAACACAACTTCTTCGAACGTGGATTTCGTAGCCAGGTCGTGAATATTCAGGCCCTGATAAATCAGTTCGCCTTTTTCCCCGTTCACGTCGCCAATTGAAGAGCTGGCAGCGACCACACCTCTGAGCCCGGTTGACACCGCGGTTCCCGCCGCGCTCTCCTTCGCTTTTTCCATTATTTGCGTTCCTCGAAGTTTTGGATGAATTGAAGATAGCAAAGAGGTTTCTACGTGACAACCAGCGGCGATGTCAAAACAAACCAGTTGTTGCAGAACGGGAGTGGTAGCGACCGGGTCAAAGGCTCAACCAGCCTCATCGCAAAAGGATCGATGCGTATCAGGAATCGAAGCGCGTTGCCTGCATCAACGAACTTGAGGGCCAGACCCGGTCGCTACCGTTTCCGGTTCTGTAACGAGCGCCCACCGGCCAGAGGTCAATCAGCGCACCCCGAGTGCGCGTACACCCGATCGCCAGGGCGTGCTCCCAGGATTTTTGCAGCCGAAGAGTTCTGGGCGGCAATCTCCAGAAACCCCGCACTGCCGAAGAGGCAGAACAACTCATCTTCGTCCACTGCCTCGGCTGCGAAGAATTCTCTGAACGAAGAGACTTCACGTCCATTGACCATTAATTTCGGTGCGCCGCCAAGGTGTTCGCGAGTCAGACTCGTAATGCAGTTCCCAAAACGATCAATATGAAGGATGGTTGCCTCTAACCGTCCGCCGTCTACTCGTCTGGGTTCCACCGATTCAAGTTGGACCAGGTCATCAATCGGGGAGCCGAACTCTTCAAGAGCGACCCCACTTGCCAGCGCCGCCGCTACAGGCGCAAATATGTCCCGGCCGTGGAAAGTATGACTTACCGGATGACGAAAGAATGTCTCGTTTGTTAGATGGATGGCGAGACAGCTCTCTTCTCGTTCGCAGATCCAACTAAACACACCGTTATCAGGTCCGACAAAAAACTGTCCGGCACATTTAGCGATGATCCCTCTGCGCTCGGATCCCACGCCGGGGTCAACAACTGCCACGTGAATAGTTCCGGCGGGAAAGTCTTTGTAGACGGCGAGCAGATTGAACGCGGCGCCCCGAATGTCCTGTGGCGGAATTTCGTGGGTGATATCAACGATGCGCGCATCGGCGTTGATCGTGAGTATCGCGCCCTTCGTCGCGCCAACGAAATAATCCTGCGAACCAAAATCAGTCAGGAGAGTGATGATCGACATGATTGGCGTTACCACAAAGACACAAAGTCACAAAGTCAATTACTTCTTCCTTCTTTGTGTCTTCGTGTCTTTGTGGTTGATGGGTACGCGACTTATTCCTCTCACTGGGCCCCCACACCGCCCGCGGTGCGAATGCGTAGTTGTTGGCCCCGATAGAGCTGTATATCTTTGCCGCGCTGGCTTAGGACACCCGCGGTGCCGACGCCGGCGCCGATGGTCGCGCCCACAGCAGCGCCAACTCCGCCACCTGTAATCGCCCCGATGACCGCGCCAATGCCGGCAGCGGCGCCGACCTTCTGCACGTCACCTTTGGTCGAACTGGTTCCCTGCACCCCACCTTCCGAATCGACCTTGCCGACACCCTCGCCGCCGTTGCGAATAACTTCGATTACCTGGGCGCTCATCTTTAAGGTGCGGCCATTAGTGAATCGGATTTCGTCAAACGCCAGTTGCAACTGCGCGGTGCCTCTGGCTCTGCCCGCACGCTTCACATTGACGACCCGGCCTTCGATCGTTGCCCCCTCATATTCTTTCGGCTCAATTACGCGCGCCTGAAACTGATCGCCTTTCTGTGAGGCATCGGTCGAGAGGTTGCTGAGTAACTCGATCCGCATAATCGTATCGCGCGGGATCGCGTCCGGGACGACAGTTTGAGACGGCTGTGGCTGTTGCGACGAAGAACCAGGAATCTTGTTCTGATCCCTCGGATAACTAACCGGCGACTCTTCTGTGCGGCGCCTTAAATCAGACGGGATGCTCGAATCAAACGGCTTCCGATCAAAGCCGGCCCCGTAGCCCACTTCAAATCCCTGCTGATAGCCATCGCGATAGTCTTCGAGCGGGCCATAGTTTGAATTGTAAGCGCGATCGCCGTGTTCATATTCCGTCTTGTTGCGAAAATCGCGGGCCGCATTGTTGGCCACGTCATTGACGCCCGCTTGATAACCGTCCGAGTAACCGGTCCGATAGCCGCGCATGATCGCGCTGGCCTGGTTTTGGGTTTGGGGATCCTGCGCCTTGACCGGAGCCGCTGCCAGCGGAAAGGTCACAAAAGCCAAAGCGAGGACCAGCGTTAAAGCGAATTTCAGATTCTTCATAGTTCAGCCTTTCCTGATGATCGTCCTGGTTTGGAAAAGATTAAGCTCCAGAGCGTCGACACCGTCGAAAGGGAGAGCTTTCATCAAAATGCTAACACTGAGTGCACCCAGCAACAACCACCAGCTTGACCCCTCGTGATTGCCCAACCTAGACTCGATACGTCCAGCACACGGGTTTCAGATGCAATCCGGAACGAACCAGTTGTCATGCTTAGCGGCGGCTACCGCCCCGCGGTCCGTATGTGGAAATCTCTTTTGCGACTTGGCGGGCGGTAGGTGCCTTAAGACACCCGCGTAAAAATCAGCGATGCGCAAAGTTTATCTCGATCATAGCGCCACCACGCCGGTCGACCGCCGGGTCGTCGAGGCGATGCTGCCTTACCTGACGGAAAAGTTTGGCAACGCCTCGAGCGTCCATCAGTTCGGTCAGGAAGCGCGGGCCGCTAATGATCGCGCCCGGCGACAGGTCGCGACGCTCATCGGCGCGCGGGCGAACGAGATCATCTTCACGTCCGGCGGCACAGAAGCCAACAACCTGGCAATTCGCGGCGTTTGCGAACTGGCCGAATCGCACGGACGTCACATCATCACCTCTTCCATCGAGCACCCATCGGTGCGCGGCACTGTCGAGTTACTCGAGAAACGCGGCTGGGTCGTTACTCGCCTGCCGGTTTATGACGACGGAATCGTCCGAACCGAAGACGTCAGCTCGGCCCTCCGACCGGACACAGTGCTGGTGAGTGTGATGATGGCCAATAACGAGATCGGCACCATTCAGCCAATCAACGAAATCGGTGAAGTAGTTAAGGAAGCACGCCGGAATGGTCATCGTTATTTGTGGCTTCACACAGATGCGGTGCAAGCCGCCGGACGCCTTCCGATTGACGTCGATCACTCGAACTGCGATCTGCTTTCGATCTCTGCGCACAAAATTTATGCACCGAAAGGGAGTGGAGCGCTGTTTGTCCGTCGCGGCGTACGTTTGGCTCCTCAGCAAGTTGGCGGTCATCAGGAACGTGAACGTCGCGCCGGGACAGAATCAATCGCTAACATCGTTGCCTTTGGAGCGGCCGCCGAACTGGCGAGCCGGGAAATGGCTGAGCGCAACGAACACACCCGGCGTTTGCGCGATCGGTTTGAAAGCTCCGTTGTGGCATCCATCGATGACTTCGCTTTCAACGGCGATCGGGAACGGCGCCTACCCCATCTTTCGAACATCTCGTTTCGTTTCATTGAAGGCGAAGGCTTATTGATCCATCTGGATATGCAGGGTGTCGCTGTTTCTACTGGCTCGGCTTGTTCATCGGGAACCTTGGAGCCTTCGCCGGTGATACGCGCGCTCGGCCGTGATGAAGAACTGGCGCGCGGGGCAATTCGTTTCAGCTTTGGCAAAGACAACACCGACGATGACGTCGATTACGCAGTGGAAGCATTACAGCGGTCAGTTAAGAGTCTTCGCAAGCTTTCGCCCCTCTCTCGCGAAACGGTCGCGGTGAGTTAGTGGTATTTTGTTTCAGGTAAAAACGATCCACGAAAACAGACTAAGCGGAGTTAATTTTTGTTCCTTCGTCTTCGTGGATCGTTCTTGTCGGCGGAAAGAAGGCCAAAACCAAATCCAGGCAATACTGATGGGCTAAATATCTTGTCATATTCAGAAACCTTCAAAGATCACCTCGCGCACCCGCGCAACGCGGGCGAATTGCCCGAAGCAAATGCAGTCGCTGAACAATCTAACCCCGTCTGCGGCGATCGTCTGCGGTTGAGTTTGCACATTCGCGATGGCCGGATCGTCACCGCGCGGTTCCTCGCCTACGGCTGTCCGCCCACGCTGGCGTGCGGCTCTGCATTGGCAGAGATGCTGGAAAGAATGACTGTTGCAGATGCCTTGAAGTTGACCCGAAAAGAGATCGTCACCGCGGTCGGGGGTTTGCCGTCACGGAAGCAGCACGCGGCCGCCCTGGCGATCGAGACGGTGCGCGTGGCGATTGAGCGCAGCGGAGCCGCTCAATAACATCATCGCACCTCGAACACGTAACGCTCCGTTAGGAGCGCGATGTTTAAAGCCCACGAAAGAAACCCCAAAACAAGCGCAGCTATGAACATTTCGCTCCTGACGGAGCGAGACCACATCGAACGCGATCATATCAATCGTTATCTCAACTGAGGATTGGCCAAACGGGGTCGAGTGGCGGGCACTGGAGATGGTTGGGCCTTCTTGTGAAATTCAGGGCCGCAATACTTTCTGGGTTCCTGGCCGATGATAAATGTTTTCGTGCGAATGACCGGACAACTATCGACAGCAATTAAGCCGGTGGTCGGATCGATGTCCAGGGTAATCGTGCCCTGCAGTTTTGGCGACGGATCACCGTCATAAAATTCGCGCGAATCAATTTTGGATCGCGGAGTAGGCTTTGCCCGCGGTGGCTCAGTCGGCAAAGGCTCGGGTAGCGTCGCCGGCTCTGTCTGCAGACTCTTTCCGTTTTCGTCGCCATCGATTTGAGCTGGCGGCTCCTGGGCTACCTCGTCAGCTGCGTCCGTTTTTTCCGATCCAGGTAGCGTTCCACCGATAAAAAGTTCCGGCCGTTTGGTCGTCTTATCCGCCTGAACCACTTGTCCCATAGCGGGGTCGATATCAGCCTGCTCGACACCTGCCGGCATTTGCCAATCTCGGGTCCATTCGGGATGGACGTTATGCGTCGTGGTCATGAAATCGGCCCAGATGGGAAGCGCCGATGCGGCTCCGGTCAAACCCAACTGCGATCCATCATCGAATCCTACCCAAACGACACACACCAGATCGGGCGTATAACCCGCAAACCAACCGTCGCGTGACGTTCCTGTCTTGCCGGCAACGTTGAATTTGAATCCGCGCGCGCGGATGGGCGCACCCGTCCCGCGGTTGACCACGTCCTTCATGAACGACGTCATGACGTATGCGATCTCTGGACGCAGCACTTCGTTCTTTTGCGCAGTAGGCTGAGCGATTGTCGTGCCGTTACCAGTTGTTATGCGATCGATAGCCAGCGGGGTTGTGCGTGTTCCGTTTGCGGCAAATGCCGTGTAGGCCGAAGCCACCTGGAGCGGAGTTGCCTCAGCAGTGCCCAGGGCCATCGCCGGATAGGCATGCGCGACTCGCGGCAGTCCGGCCTTAGCGGCCAGGTTCATCACGCGGCCAATGGTGACTTCCATCGCGACCTCAACCGTGACCACGTTGAGGCTGTGCACCATCGCGTCGCGCAAGGTGACTGGCTGCATCGAGTACTTGTCGCCCATATTGCCCGGCGAATATTCCTGATTGTCATAGGTGAAGGTCTTGGGTTCGTCTTTGTAAATCGTAGCCGGAGTGATGACGCGGGGAATAGGATCGTATGCGGTGTTCAGCGCAGTCGCATACACGAATGGCTTGAAAGCCGAACCCGGCTGACGCAACGCCTCGGCACGATTAAGCTGGCTCTTCGCATAATCGCGGCCGCCAACCATCGCCACGATCTCGCCGGTATGCGCATTCATCGCGACCAGCGCCGCCTGCACCGTTCCTTCCGGAACGCGCTTCGCTTCGATTTTGTCGAGTGAGGCCAACTGTTTCGTAACGGCGGCATAGGCCGCGCGTTGCAGATCCATGTCCACCGAAGTGTAGATGCGCAAATGGTCGGCGCCTTGCCCCGAGATCAGATCACCCAGTTGATTCTGAGCATAGTCCGCGAAGTAAGGGGCGTCAGAAATATCTATCCGGCCCTTGGCGGGCGCGAGCTTGAGCTCGACACCTTCGGCCTGTTTCGCCTGTTCCGGCGTAATGGCCGACGTTTCTGTCATTGATTCGAGCACCTGATTACGTCGGGCGGTCGCGGTGTCGATGTCGTGGTACGGGTTATAGCGATTCGGACTGCGAATCAATCCCGCCAGAAACGCTGACTCAGGCAGGGTAAGATTCGTCACGTCTTTGTTGAAGTAAGCGCTCGCAGCCTCGCCAAAACCGTTGATTGAAAAACCTGACTGCTGCCCGAGATAGACCTGGTTAGCATAAAGCGCAAAGATATCTTCCTTGGACAGACGCGTTTCCAAAATCACCGACATGTACGCTTCGGCCAACTTTCGCTTCAGCGTGCGTTCAGGTGATAAGAGCAGGTTCTTGACTAGCTGCTGAGTGATACTGGAACCGCCCTGCCGCGCGATCGGCGAGTTGGGATCAGAATCATAGCGCCGCAGCAACGCGCGGATGATGCCGCGAATGTTGACGCCGTGATGTTCAAAGAAAGAGCGGTCTTCGGTAACGGTGATCGCTTTAACCAGATCAGGCGGCAGGTCGTGATAGCCGATCACTCTGCGCTTGGCGCGTTCGCGGCCGGTGACTGAGCTAATCAACTCAGGTTCAAGCTGGGCCTTGTCCAGACGCGCATTGTTGTCTTTACTGGAAATTGCGGCGATCGATTTTCCGCCGCGCGCGAATTGAACTCGCAGCGATTGAAACGGGGCGGTATCAAGGACTGAGTCCTGTCCCGGAGCAATTTCGACCGTCGTTCCGTCGAGGACATAACGGCCGCGCGCGCTGTCACCCTGCTGCCCGCGCTCGACGTATCCGGCGCGCTTCAAATAAGCCAGCAGTTCGTCTTGCGAAATATTTTGACCCGCGCGAATCTGTTTCGGTGCAGCGTAGATTCCCGCGGAGCGAGTATAGACCTCGCCCTTCAAAAGATTGTCGATGCGCCCGGAAAAAACCATCCAGTAGTAGGACAGGACAGTTACCACCAACACCGCACAGAGCAACACCGGAATAAAAAAGTATGGTCGCCGAAGAAATCGGAGGACGCGGCGGCGGAAGCTGGGCTGGGGCTCTTCGTAGCGAATGACCCGAGGCGGAGGCAGACGACCGCCACGAACAAAGCGGGGAATCTGGTCTTCCGGTGGATGCCGAATAGCCATGAAATACTGGTAACACTCTCGGCCAGGGGGAAGCCGTCATCTCAGATGCTAAACGCTTATGACGATGCTGTCTACTAACAATTGACACCTAGCTGCACTTTCGCTAACTTAGCGTCTATCTTCCCGACCCGCCAACGGCGCAATAGTCAGCTTTGTCTCACGTTAAGGATCAGAGCGGCACCGGTAGGACCGGTCACAAGGGGACCGACAATAGTTTGATCGAACAGCGAGTGAAGGCTTTTGGATCCTGGCAAGGCGGCATCGGTGAGAATCTGACTTATGGTAACGAGTCAGCCGAACGACTTCTGACCTGGCTTATCGATGACGGTTTCCCAAGTCGCGGCCATCGTATGCGCCTCATGAGTTCTGATTACAAAGTTGCCGGTGTTGGTTGCGGCCCCCATCCGGAATTCCGGAGCATGTGCGTAATAACGCTAGCGGGTGGGTTCGTCGATTCGCAACCCGCAAAGGCCCAGGTATCGGAACCCGCAAAAGCCCAAGTAACCTCGCAGCCCAAAACCGTGATGCCAACCAGCAAATCAAAAAAGGTGAAGAAGACCGCGCGAGCTCATTGATATCCGACCGGACATCAAAAACGTTCTATCATCGAAAAAGGCTTCCCGCTGAAAAGCGAGAAGCCTTCTTTCTTGGTCGGGACGCCGAGATTCGAACTCGGGGCCTCACCCACCCCAAGGGTGCGCGCTACCAGGCTGCGCCACGTCCCGTCAAAGGGATTTCAGTATGAACGGAAAATTCCCGATGTCAAAGTCCGGAATGAGGACGAATCCTGGTTTCGAGGCGTTTAGAGTACCAACTTCAGTTGGGTTCTTCCTCGCCACAGAAAAGCCCGACTAGAGTCGGTACTCTGAACACCGCTTAATAAGTTCGACACGATTACAACGCAAGCCGATCACTTACCGCCCGATTGGTGTGCCGCAATCTCAGCGTCGCCTTCTTCCAGCAAGTCAAGTACCTCGCGAAGTTGTTTGGCGATCTCGCGCAGCGCGGGACGTGAGTCTTCACCGGTGGCCGCTGGGGACGGCGCCGTCTCGGAGGTTTTCGCCTGGTTGAATCGTGCCGCCAGAGAAGGCGGCGGTTGTAAACTGCGACCCGGCGGCCTCGACGCCGCTACTTGTCCACTGTCGCGACTCGGCCCGCGCTGTTCGCCAGCCAGCTTCTTCTTCGCGCCCGCAATTGTGTACTGCTCGTCGTAAAGCAGCTCCTTGATGCGCAGCGCCATCTCGACATCGCGGCGGCGATAAGTACGCTGTCCAGCACGATTTTTTTGAGGCTGAAGCATCGGGAATTCTGTTTCCCAATAGCGCAGTACATGGGCCTGCACGCCGGCGATGTCACAAACTTCGCCGATCTTGAAGAACAGCTTCTCCGGAATAGCTGGGGCTGATGCGCTCATGCTTTTAGAAAAGAGAGAACGAAGAAAACTCCTTGGGCGTCGCCGGGCCGACTTTTTAGTGCCAACGCGAACTCAGGCGAATGTTACTGTGCGGAGATTTCGGTGTCAACACTTGCATTTAGGTGGGGAAACCTAAGCATAGAGATTAAACGTGAAATCTCAGGTAGTAATCTCGTTTGGGATGAGGTTCTTCACGAATAATCGTTCGCACCTTGACCACCTGATGTGGGGCAGTTCTTTCTCCGTTCGCGCCGATAGGAGCGAGATGTTTATAGCACCCCGCCAGCCCGGACGATTCTAAGCTCCGAGAGGAGCGAAAATGTTTTGACGCTTACCTGGCGATTACGCTCCTGAATTAGCTTTATGAGTTTTGGTTTCGGGAGCCATAACATTCCGCAATCGCGGGGCACAACATCAGTCTCTTCCGAAGTTAGAGCTGTCAACTGCCGGCGATGATCGACCCGAACGCCGTGCGGTCCGTGCTTAACTCTAATGGACGTTACCTGGTCCTCAAGCTATAATCACGCGTTATCCAGTTATAACCTGCATCCGTTCGGAGGTTCCAGCAATAGTGCCAGCATCCGCAGCCGGTTTTCGTCTTGCATCACGTCTTGATGACGTAGGGTTCTCAGACATTGTGCAAATTCGGAATCGCGTAATGGAATTGCGTAGCCGCGGCCAGCAGGTCTATCAATTCGAAGGAGGCGAACCGTATCGCCCTACTCCGGATTACATTAAAGAAGCCATCAGCTCTGCTTTGCGAGAGAACAAGACGCGTTATGCGCCCTCGTCGGGAATATCAGAGCTGCGGCGCGCCATCGCCGACAAGCTGCAAGATCGCAATCGAATTCCGGCTGGTGAAGAAAACGTCCTCGTAGTGAACGGCGGCATGCAAGGGTTATTCAGCGCCTTTCAGTCTGTAATCAATCCCGGCGACGACGTGCTGATCTTCTCTCCCTACTGGACCCCCATCAAGGATCTCGTCGCGCACTGCCAGGGCCGCCTGGTGCTCGTGCCGACGGACGAAGCTAGGGCCAACGGATTCCGCGAAACGTTGACTCGCTACATCACTGCAGAAACCCGCGCTATCTATTTCAACACGCCCGTGAATCCCTCGGGTGTCGTGTGCACTCGATCCGAAACCGAAGCAGTCGCGCGTTTTGCCATCGACCGTGATTTGATCGTGATCGCTGACGAAGCCTATGAAGACATCGTTTACGATGGCGAGCACGTCTCGATCGCTTCATTAGAGGGAATGTTCGAACGCACCATCACTTCATTCACACTATCCAAATCATACGCGATGACCGGCTGGCGCATTGGCTACGCCATCGCGACTGAGCCATGGATGACCGGCCTGGCCAAGTCGACGCTGTATTCGTCGAACGGTGTTTCGACGCCGACCCAGTGGGCCGCGCTGGCAGCATTTACCACACCATCAGATTTTCTGGAGACATCGCGCGTCGCTTATCGTGAGCGGCGTGATTTGCTGTTAGCAGGTCTGAATGAACTCGGTCTGACTTGCGCGCTACCCCCCGGCGCTTTTTATGCTTTCCCGGATGTTTCCGGCATCAGCAAGGACAGCCGCGAGGCAGCGGAGATACTCCTCAGTCGAGCGCAAGTGGCGACGGTACCCGGAGTGGTCTTTGGCCCGCATGGTGAAGGGCACGTGCGTTTTTCGTTTTCCACGTCGATTGAAACTATCCAGGCCGGCGTTGAATCCATGCGCCGCAATCTGTGAGTTCAGAGTTCAAGCTCTAGCTTGCCAACACTGAGCAGCCTAAAGGCTGAACTCTGAACGAAATCATGAACGAATTCGACTTCATTCGCCGGCTCCGCGAACAGACCGGATCGCGAAAGCATTCCGCGCGACTGCTTACCGGAATCGGCGACGATGCTGCGGTCATAAACCAGCTGGCCAATCGCGATTTAGTTATCACGACTGACCTGCTCATAGAAGGAGTCGATTTTTACCGCGACGCCGCTCCCGCCCGCATGCTGGGCTATAGAGCCCTCGCAGTTTCTCTCTCAGATATAGCAGCGATGGGCGCTCGGCCCTTCTGGTCGCTGCTGTCGATCGGCATGCCAGAAGCAACCTGGCAGGATGATTTCAAGGAAGAGTTTTTGTCCGGCTATCTCGCGTTGTCAGATCAGTATGGCGTGACCCTCTCGGGCGGCGATGTCTCGGAAGCAAAGGAAGGGATCGTGATCGATTCGATCGCGCTTGGCGAAGTCGCGTCGGGTGCGGCGGTCTTACGCTCAGGAGCTCAGCCCGGCGATCAGATTTATGTTACGGGAACCCTCGGCGGCGCAGCAGCCGGGCTAAAGTTAATCGAGATGGGCGCGCGGTTGGGCGAGACCGGACTCGCTTCCCTTCCCCGCCCATCACAGCGGGGCATTAGCCCGACCGCCAGCCACGGCTCAGTGTCAGAACCGGGAGCAGTAGCGACCGGGTCTCCTCAAGGCAGTATCCCGACCGTCAGGGAGGGCGTAAATATCGGCGCAGAGGACACCGCCGAGATGAGAGCGATCGAGAGTCTACTATTGCGCCAACTGCGCCCTTCACCCCGCGTCGGCTGGGGCATCGTTTTAGGCGAAGAGCGCTTCGCGACAGCCATGATCGACATTAGCGATGGTTTGTCCTCCGACCTCGCTCATCTGTGTGAAGAGAGCAACGCCGGCGCCTTGATTGATTCATCGTCTTTACCAATCGACCGAAATGTAATCAAGCTTTGCGGCCGGCGCGCGCTTGATCCATTGATGCTGGCCCTTCACGGCGGCGAGGATTTTGAGCTCCTATTCACCGTTAAGCCTGTTGACGTGGCTCGTTTGCCAAAGCGAGTTGACGGTGTAGAAATCTCTCGCATTGGCGAAATCACCGATCAATCCGGGAAGATACGCATTGCGGAAAAGAATCGGGTTTGGGATTTGGCGCGCGGTGGATTTGCGCATTTCCGGGAAAATGGATGACCAGCGTGGATCTGATACAACGAACGCAAGAGTTCCTAAGCGGGAGTCTTTGATATGAAGTCCTCGACCCATTCAATCAACTTGGCTACCTGCTATTCGTCATAAGCTGAGTACTTACCGTGCGCCGCGTTATTCCTAAGATCGAGCCAGGCAGTAATTTGCTTTTGATCAAATAGGGTGTAGACGCTTTTCTTGCGTAGCTCTTGGTTTAGTTGGTCAGCCTTCTTGTGCTTGCTAGCTCCATCCGGCGCAACGTGATCGACTTGAACCCCGTATTTGTTCGACAACTGGTGCAAGTGAGATTCAAGCGAACTTCCCAGCAATCACGGCTGCAGCATCCTTATAGCCTTCATGCAACAAATGTTTGGCCATTTCGTTTAAATCCTCGAACATTTCTCCCCTGATTAGTTCGGGGAACGATTGAAGGTAGCCGTCCTCGAGATCACCTTTCAAGGCTTTTACGATTCCCACAATAGAACCTGCCTTTGGTCCCGCGTCCCACAGCCTCCCAAGTATCTTGATCATCCGCTCCGTATACGGAGATTCGTCTCCGCAAATCTTTCTAATTGCACTCTCGGATCTTGCAAGTATTCCTTCCGCATCATCCGTGTAGATCCAACCATCGTTCCCTTTGGGTGCCTTTTCGTACATCTGAATTATTGACTCAAGATGCTTGATGTAATTTTGATAGTTATCGGTTGGCATATTTTCAACTGGACGCTCTATTTTTACTGAGCGATTACCTCTAGGGTTAACCGGGAATAACCTCGAAGAACTTCTGACTAAGATCAAAGTTGATTCGAAACTGCTCGAAGAAACCGCGCTGACCAAGCAATCCCGTGCCCGCAGCCATGGAATTCGTAAAGCCAACCTCCAGGGTTATCGCATTCAATCCTCTGACGACGAGATCAACGCGATGGAGATACGCCACTTCTTTCGCGCCAGATACGCCTTGGAAGGCCAACTTTGGCGCTGCCGCAATCTCGATGCCGAGCATGCGACCAATATCAGAATGGAATAAGCAGAGGTCCGCGCCGGAATCAACCAACGAGATTACATCTTTGTGTCTGTCGCCATTAATGAGACGGACGATTAGATACGGTCTTCGAAAGGGTCTCTGAGGGTCTTGGTGGTTCTGAATATCCGTGTAACGAAATTTCATGCGAGTGGGATAAGGGCAGCATCGAATGAGGGTACTCTGAATAGGATCGCATCTTGATAGCCGCTGCGTTCGGCGTCCTCGGTTGCTTCAAAGGCATTGTCGCCAACGCCGACGATCTTTTCTTCCGATTCGTCAATGGCAACCCACTTGTTCTCGTATTTCTCGAGTTGTGCGGAAATTGTTGTTAGGTCCATTGGGAAGCGTCTCCAGCTGTCCGAATTATCGCGCGACGCGAGAGGTGTGTAAAGGCCAATCGAGGATCTTGCTGAGCGAAAGCTAACGAGCCCTCGCTCACGGTCGGGCCAGTGCCCGGAACCCCCGCTGGTTTGACTCGCCCTCAGTCCTTTCTTAGACTCGTCATCCAATGCTCCGCATCCACAACACCCTCTCTGGAAAACTGGAAGAGTTTCGCCCGATGGTCGAAGGCGAAGTGAAATTTTATTACTGCGGCCCGACAGTCTGGGACTATGGCCATATCGGAAACTTTCGCTCAGCGATTGCCGCGGACGTTTTGCGCCGCTATCTCAAATTCAAAGGCTTGCGGGTAACGCAGGTAATGAATCTTACCGACGTCGACGACCGTATCATTGCCAAGGCGCAGGACGCCGGCAAGACGATCGACGACTATACGTCGCAGTACATCGATGCTTTCTGGGAAGACTTTGACGCGCTCGGCTGTGAACGGCCAGAGGTCGCGCCGCGAGCAACGAAGCACATTCCCGAGATGGTTTCGTTGATCGAAAAGCTGGAAGAGCGCGGCCATGCCTATCAATCAGACGGTTCGATCTATTATCGGATCAAATCATTCCCGGAGTACGGCAAGCTCTCGAAGATCAACCTGGCCGGCAACCTAGAGGGCGGTAGCGAACGTATCGATACAGACAAGTACGAGAAGGAAGACGCGCGCGACTTTGCTCTTTGGAAGGCGCCAAACAAATCGGAAGAACCCGCGTGGGATGCTCCGATCGGCCGCGGCCGTCCGGGCTGGCATATCGAGTGCTCCGCGATGTCGATGAAATACCTGGGCGAAACGTTCGATCTTCACGCCGGCGGCATCGATCTGGTTTTTCCGCATCACGAAAACGAAATCGCGCAAAGCGAAGGCGCTACCGGCAAGCAGTTCGTCCGCTATTGGCTGCACTTTGAACATCTGAAAGTCGAAGGCGAGACGATGTCAAAGTCGAAAGGCAACTACTACACGTTTCGCGATCTCGCCGCTCAGGGGTTTTCGGCCGCAGCAGTTCGCTATTTCCTTTTAAGTGTTCCCTGCCGCAAGCAGATCAACTTTACTTTCGACGCTTTGCGAGGCGCGGAGAAAACCGTCGCCAGCTTGAGGGACTTTCGCGCGCGGCTCGAGGAAGCGAAGACCGATCCCGGACGCGATGACAAGTTGGCTGCGGCGACCGATCGCGCGCTGGCGGAGTTTGAAGCGGGAATGGACGACGATCTAAATACTTCGGTGGCGCTGGCTGCACTCCATGACCTGACGCGCGAAGTGAATACAGCGATGGCGAGACGGAGTTTGCGTTCAGACAATCAACGCGAAGTCATCGCCGCGGTCAAACGCTTTGACAGTGTGCTGAATGTGTTTGGCGATCCGCGGCCGCAAATTCTCGATGTCGAAGTCCAGGAGCTGATTAACGAGCGACAGGAAGCGCGGCATCGCCGCGATTTTGATCGAGGCGACGAGATCCGCGACCAACTCGCTGAGCGCGGCATCATCCTGGAAGATACCAAAGACGGCGTGCGCTGGAAGAGAAAGTAGTGTTGCTCTACGGCCGGCCCCGTGACATCACCTAATGGGTGGTGCCCCGGTTTCAAGGCGTTAGAGTACCAACTTCAGTTGGGTTCTTTCTGACCTGATAAAAGCCCGACTAAAGTCGGTCCTCTGAACGCCGCTGATCAAAGTAGAACTCTACCTGCACATGCCTTACGCTACCCGAACACGGCCAAGACGAGGCTTTAAAATTCGCTATGCCCTCTTTGCTCTGGCAGCAGCGGTTGCGTTTGGCACTGTCGGCTTTCACTTCGTCGAAGGTTGGACGCTTTCTGATTCTCTCTATGTAACAGTGCAGACACTGACGACCGTGGGCTATGGCGATGTAACTCCGCGCAGCGGCACGGGCCGTTTATTTGCGATCGTCGTGATGCTAATCGGCGCGGGCGGGGTTGCGTTGGCCGTCTCGACCATAGTTCAATCTGTGGTGAAGTGGGAACTGGTCTCGACCTTCGGCCAGCGACGGCTAACACGAAAGATGAGCAAGCTGCGCGATCATTACATCATCTGTGGCTCGGGTAGGGTGGGTTCGCACCTGATACGTGACCTGCTGGCGGCGAATGAATCCTTTGTCGTCATAGAGAGCGATCAGCAGCGCGCTTCCGAGTTTAGCCAGCGCGATGTCAACGTGCTGGTCGGCGATGCGACGCTGGAAGAAAGCTTGCGCAACGTCGGCGTCGAATACGCGCGCGGACTGGCCGCCTGTCTTCCCAACGATGCCGACAATGTTTACGTCGTGCTGACTGCCCGCGACTTGAATCCAAATCTGAGAATCGTTGCGCGCGCCGCCGAAGAGCAGGCTGAAGCAAAGTTATTACGGGCCGGCGCAAATCACGTCGTGGCGCCCACAATCATCGGCGGGCACCGAATGGCAGTTGCCCTGACCAAACCCGCAGTCAGCGAGTTCATGGATTCGATCACCGCCAACGAGCTGGGCCTGGGATTCGAACAGGTCGAGGTTGACGCTGATTCATCCCTGGTCGGAAAAGAGCTGCGCGCGACCCCGATACGTTCGGAACTTGACGTAGTGATCATCAGCATTCGGCGCCAGGATGGCCAGGTAGTGTTCAATCCTGCGGGCAATGCGATGATTGAAAATGGCGATATTCTGATAGCTATCGGTCAGACTGAGTCTTTGACCAAACTTAATGAAATGGCGCGCGGCGTTATGTAGTTTCAAGTTTCAAGTTAATCGACGAGCTATAAGCTTGCGACTTCGAATGTGAAACGAACTTGAAACCCGAAACCTGGAACCTGAAACTTGAGAGTCTTAGTCACCGGCGGCAGTGGTTATCTCGGCACGCACGTCCGCCGTTTCTTCCAGGGCGAAGATTTTTCGCGGCGAACAGAGCTGGATGTGCTCAACCCGCTCGACACGGCGCGGGCCGGGGACTACCAAGTCGTAATCCACCTGGCTGCCCATCTAAGCAAGAGTCCCGCCGACGCTGAGAATTGCTTTCGGACAAATATCGAGGGCACTGTCAACCTGTTGCGACAGATGAAGCCGAACTCTGTATTCATCTTTGCCTCTACCAAAGATGTTTATGGACCTCACGCTGACGAATTCAACGAAGTGCCGGAGACTTGCAGTACTGATTTTAAAGACCATTCTGCCCTGGAATGGTCGAAACTAATTGCCGAGAGATACGTCGAATACTACGCTGCTCAACGAAATGTTCGGTCGTGCATTTTTCGTCTCTCGACGGTCTACGCGCGTCCGTCGGAAGGGAATGAGAATGGTTTTGTCACGCATTATGTCGAGGCGGTCAAGCGCGGTTGGCCGCTGCGTTTGCCCCTCGAAGGCAAACCGGTGCGCGACATTCTGCACGTGGATGATTTCTCGCGCGCCTGTCGTGCTTTCATCGATTCTTCCGTGACCCGCGGGCTGTATAATCTGGGGGGCGGTCCAGGGAATGCTTTGTCACTGCGCGAGATAATCGACAAGGTCGCCGAAATTATTCAGTGCAATCCGGTGTTTGACGAAAGCGCATCCTTGCCGACGCCGGTCCCTTTGAATTACATCACGGATCTGACGCGCGTCCGCGAGAAATTGGGCTGGTCTCCACAGATTGAAATCGAAGAAGGGCTTAAGAGTTTGATTTAGTTATTAGGTTTCCCGGCTAAACCAATTGATTTGCGGCTCCAGAGGAGCCGAATGTTTTAGGACGTCCGGAGGATTAAGATTCCAGCTCCGTTAGGAGCGTCATATATTTCGCTCCTGACGGAGCTTGGAAGACGGTGTCGTGCGCGTACTATAAACATTGCGCGCCTAACGGCGCTTTAAGACATGCTCGCGAGCTAGATCCAAATTGAAGTCTGAAAGATTATCTCTGGATAAGATCCAACGCGTCGTCGTTCGCGTCCCGAACTGGGTCGGCGACGCCGTGATTGTCGTTCCGGCTTTGCGCGAACTGAGACGCGTGCTGTCGCACGCTCACATCACCCTGGTTTCGCGTCCTGGCGCTGCTGATATCTTTATCGACGGCGACTTTTTCGATGAGGTTCTGGTTTACGATCGCAAACGTCTAGCCGACACCTGGAGTCAGGTCCGCGCCTGGCGCAGCCAAAAACTCGACCTCGCAGTCTTGTTTCAAAATGCTTTTGAAGCGGCATTCATAGCTTTCATGGCTCGCGTACCAACGCGAATCGGCTATGACGCCGAGAGACGCGGGTTTTTGCTGACGCATTCGCTTCCCTTGCCCGCGTGGAAAGCCGAGAGGCACGAGAGCTACTATTACTTGAACATCATCGCGGAATTAGAAAAGTTCCTATCGGGAAAACCTCAAACTGAGATCACCGAACCGCGTTTCGATCTTCGCGTCTCTGCAGATCGAAAGCAAAAGGCCTTAAGGTTTCTCCGTGAACATGGAGCTCGATTGAACGCGCCGCTAACCGTACTTTGCCCCGGCTCGATTAACAGCCGTGCCAAGCGCTGGCCGGCGGAACGTTATGCGGAACTCGCCGACTGTTTGGCAGACGCGGGCTCGGATGTAGCGTTAATAGGCTCCCGGGCTGAATTGGACGTGTCGAACGAGGTCAGTAGCCGGGCTCGCTCGCAACCAATTGTGTTGACCGGAAAGACGAGTGTCGCGGAAGCCATGGCTATTCTCAGTATCGCGGACGTCTTGATTACGAATGATACCGGGCCGGCCCATATTGGCGCGGCGCTGGACACACCAACGGTGGTGATCTTTGGTCCCACAAACCCGCTGACTACTTATCCAATGTCTGCCAACGCCGAAATCATTCGGCGGCCGCCGGACTGCGCTCCATGCATGCTGCGTGACTGCCCGATCGACCACCGTTGCATGACGGCAATTACGCCCGCGGATGTGTTCGAGCGAGCGTCGATTTTGATGTCGCGTCGCCGGACAGAGGTGATCGCATGACCCGTCTGGCGAAGATCGTCGAAAGCTTTTCCGCAAAGCGCATCGTCGTAATCGGTGACGCCATTGCGGACCAGTTCATCTATGGCGAAATCAGCCGGGTTTCGCGCGAAGCGCCGGTTTTCATTCTGCGACACGAGCACACCAAAACCACTCCCGGCGGCGCGGGCAACTGCGCAGCTAATCTGGCAGCGCTGGGAGCAAAGGTTGATTTGATCTCAACACTCGGTAGTGATGAGCCGGGAAAGATTCTCTACACCAAACTGCGCGAGGCGGGGGTAGGCTGCGAAGGTATTTCAGTAACCAGCGAACGCCGAACCACCACCAAGGTGCGCGTGCTGGCGGGCCAGATCCATTCAACTCGCCAACAGGTCATCCGCATCGACTATGACAACGAACCCGATTTGAGCGCGGAACTTCGGGAGATATTAAGCGCCGACATTACCAGGGCAGTGACCGGCGCTGACGCAATAGTCATCTCCGACTACAACTATGGCGTGGCGGATCCGAAGATCGCGGACGTGGTGCGTACAGCTGTCGGGCCGGGCGTTCCGGTGTTGGTCGATTCTCGCTTTCGGCTCTCAAGCTTTGCTGGTTTCACTTCGGCAACACCAAACGAGGACGAAGTCGAACAACTTCTGGGCATGAAGCATAACGATCTATCCGCATTGGAAACGGCGGCTGCACAATTGCGACAACGTCTGGGTTACCAGGCACTGCTCGTAACCCGCGGAGGCCAAGGCATGACGCTCATCGAAGCCGACACTGCGCCGCTGCACATCGACGCCGTGGGTTCACGCCAACCGCTGGACGTCACCGGCGCCGGCGATACCGTGATTGCCACTTACGCTCTGGCTCTGGCATCCGGGGCCTCGTTCGCCGAGGCAGCTCACCTGGCAAACTTCGCCGGAGGCCTGGCGGTAATGAAACGGGGCACGGCGACGGTTACCTCCGGCGAACTTTTGGCTTCTGCCTCTGGCTTCGATACTTAAGTCCGATATGTGTCAATACAGTGACCTGGAAAAGAATGGCTACGCCGTAGTCGAACCGGTTCTAGACAATCACGCTGTCGATCTAATTCGCAACGAGGTCAGGGCCCTGGCGAGTAGTGGACGAGTAAGAGCCAGAAAGGGTCGCGTCTTCGGAGCGAGAGACCTTCTGAGAGAGTTGCCTTCGCTCGCGGGTATTGTCGAAGGCACATCACTAAGTTCTTCCGTGAAGCAACTGATCGGCCACCAGGCCCGACCGGTTCGCTGCCTCTTCTTCGACAAGAACGTTTCAGCAAATTGGGCGGTCGGCTGGCACCAGGATCTTACGATAGCCGTGCGCCGAAAGCGGACGGTCGCAGGTTTCAGAGCCTGGACCTTGAAGGCCGGCATTCCCCACGTCCAACCGCCAGTATCGATTCTGGAAAAAATGCTGACGCTGAGGCTTCATTTGGATGTGACTGACGAATTCAATGGCGCCTTAAGAGTAATTCCGGGATCGCACCGACTCGGGCGTCTGAGTCCAACTCTTATTGAGCAATTGACCGCGACTAAAGCTGCGCGAGCATGTCCGGTCAACAGCGGAGGAGCATTATTCATGAAACCGCTCCTCCTCCATTCTTCTTTGTCTTGCCGCTCTCCCGCCCATCGCCAGGTGGTGCATATTGAATTTTCCGCTGATGAACTCCCGGGCGGCCTCGAATGGTATGGCTAGCAAGAGAATATTAAGCCGCTTGGAACTCGTAGGACGGGTGGGCGCCGCCCGCACAAAAGGCCAGCGAATAGTCCTCGCCAACGGGTGCTTTGACGTTCTCCACGTCGGCCATGTCAGATACCTGAAGGCGGCGAAGGCACTCGGCGATCTGTTGATAGTCGGGATTAATTCTGACGAACAGGCCCGTCGGTTAAAAGGCGAAGGCCGCCCCATTTTGTCTCAAGACCAACGAGCTGAAATCATTTCCTCGATTGAGGCAGTAGATCTGGTCACGATTTTTTCGGAACCTACCGTCGCGGAACTTCTGCTCGCCCTCAAGCCCGACATTCACGCCAAAGGAACCGACTATACCGAAGACTCGGTTCCCGAGCGCGATGTGGTACGATCCTTTGGCGGACGAGTGGCGATCGTGGGCGACCCGAAAGGTCACTCATCGTCCGAAATGATTGAAAAGAGCAGAAAGAGCTGAGCTTGGAGTCCCGCCTTTAGGCGGAACTGTTAACGCATAAGAAGTATTTTCCGCCTGAAGGCGGTACTCCAAACCGCTTCCTGCTCACGGCCAACTGCTCGCTGACTCATGCGCATTCTCATTGTCAAACTCGGCAGCATCGGAGACATCGTGCACACTTTGCCGGCGCTCGCCGCGATGCGCAGGGCCCTGCCTGATTCAGAGATCTCCTGGGTAGTTGAGCGTCGATCATCCGAAATATTGAAGGACAACCCGCTTCTGGATCGCCTCATCGAAGTCGACACGAAGGCGCTGAGGCGCGGGCTGATGTCTGGGGAGACGCTGCGGGCACCGCGCCAGCAGTTACGTCTGCTGCGCGCCTCCGCCTTCGATCTCGCATTAGATTTCCAGGGATTACTAAAATCGTCATTGGCCGCGCGCCTTTCACGGGCGCAGCGCGTCTATGGCTTTGCCCGCGACGCGTTGCGCGAGCCGGCCAGCCGTTTCCTCGTTCACCAAACAGTCCCTATTCCGGCGGATTCACACGTGATTCGGAAGAATCTGACATTGGTTAAGTCAGCGCTGGGGATCTCTGTTCCAGATGATCCGGCAGATTTCGAGTTTCCGATTGCGGTTAACCCCGAGCACGAACTCGAGGCTCAGGCCGCGTCCAGCGGCACAGAAGGTCGATACGCGATTTTGAATCCGGGCGGCGGGTGGCCCACAAAGCTGTGGAGCGCGGAAAAGTTTGGCATGTTGGCGGACCAACTTTGGGCTCGTTTTCGTTTGCATTCACTCGTGACCTACGGCCCTGGCGAAGCGGGACTGGCGGAACAGGTGTTGTCAACGTCGAATTCGGCCAGGGCGCGGGCCGTATGTCTATCTCTAAAGGGTTTCCTGGTCCTCCTTAAGGGCGCTCAGGTTTATATTGGGGGCGATACGGGCCCAACTCACCTGGCTGTAGCAGCGCGTACACCGGTAGTAGGTTTATTTGGCCCGACTGAATGGTGGCGCAACGGTAGTCCCAACCCTGACGACGTCTGTGTGGAGCGGACGGATATCGACTGCCGAGTTGATTGCCATAGGCGCGCTTGCTCAAAATGGATCTGCATGGACATCGATGTCGAACGGGTACTGCACGCTGTGACTGACCGTCTGACTCGCGCGGGTCGAATCGCGCCCGTGGAGTTCGTGAGAATTGGCTAAACCTGGCACATGGATGCAGCGCTGGCGAGTGCCGCTCGGATTCTTGTGCGCGGCAATTTTTCTCTTGCTTAGCAGACCGCGACCATTAACGCTGGCGATTGGCGCTGCGATTGCCTTGCCGGGACTGGCTTTGCGCGCCTGGGCGACAGGGCATCTGAGGAAGAACGATGCGTTGGCCGTGACTGGTCCCTATGCCTACACACGCAATCCGCTCTACCTCGGTAGCTTTCTGATCGGAGTGGGATTTACGATTGCGTCCGGAAGGATTGTTTTAGGATTTGTCTTCGCGGCACTATTTCTGGGCATCTATGTTCCTGTAATGCGCGTCGAATCGGCCACACTCGCGCAATTGTTTGGCGAGAATTACCAGAGATACTTGAAAGCAGTGCCGTTATTCTTGCCGCGGTTCTCCCCTTATCGCGACCGAACGAAAGACATCGCCAGGTTTGACGTCGCGCTTTATAAGCGCTATCGCGAATACCAGGCTGCCATGGGATTAGTAATTGCGTGGGCGCTACTTGCGTTGAAAGCTCTTATTTCAACCAGGTTCTAAGAACCGGAGGTTTGATTCTGAAATTTAGCTCGACAAGAGTCCTACTGACACGCTTAGGCGTCGCGTCACTCTTCCTCACCCTGGCGGGCTTTACCATTGTCGCTCAGGGCGTGCTGCGCCCCACGGTTCCGTTTTCCGACGGCGAAGAACTTGTCTATCAGGCCGAGTTCAATAAAGGACTGTTGCACGGAGTTGACGTCGCCGAGTTTCGTTTCAAGGTCGCGACTGAGCGCGTTCCCACCAGAGGGCTGTCACCCGACGATCCGCTCATGGTTCATTTAGTCGGCGATGTTTCGAGTAAAGGTCTGTTTCCCCGAATTGCCGGTTTCCGTTTTCACGAACACGTCGAATCGACGGTTGATCCGGGTCCGTTCACGGTGCTGCGCACCAGCAAATTGGAAGAACAGGGCAAGCGCGTGCGCGCCAGCGAGGCGGTGTTTGACCACCAAGCGCGCAAAGTTACCTGGACGGAGCGCGATCCTAACCAGATGCAACCCCCTCGCACCAGTGCAGTGGAATTTTCAGAACCGATACAAGACGTTTTGACGGTAATCTATTTTTTGCGAACGCAGAAATTGGAAGTAGGAAAAACGTTTGACGTGCCGTTGAGCGACTCAGGCCGCGTGTTTCGCTTCTCCGTCCTCGTCGTCGAACGAAAACAACTCAATACGGTTCTCGGTCGTGTCAGCGCGGTGCGGATTGATCCAGCCTTATTCGGTGAGAATGGCGTGGTGCGCAGTCGCGGCTCACTTTCCATCTGGATCACGGAGGACAGCCGCCGGTTGCCGGTTAAGGCGCAGTTGAAAGTCGACATCGGCACCTTCGACATTAAACTGAAGCGAGTCAGCTATCCCGAGTGAGAAACCGCCCCTGAAATAAACCTTTGCGCCGTGGCGCCTTGGCGTGAGAGCCTGGGCCTTTCGTTCGTAGTGGCGGTTTTCTCGTAAAGCCGCAAAGGCGCCAAGAACAGACCGGCCTCGTTGTGGACCAAAGTCATCGCCACCTCCCCTTGCCAGACACCATTTCGAAAACTCCGCCATTGATAATCGGCCACCGCGGCGCTTCGGCGCTGGCTCCGGAGAACACCGTCGCTACTTTTAAGAGAGCTTTGATCGATGGCGCCGCCGGAGTCGAGTTGGACGTTCGTCTGGCCGGCGATGGTGTCCCGGTAGTCATTCACGATGCGAACCTCCGTCGGACTGGGCTTCGTGAAGGGGTTGTCGCGAAGATGACTTCGAGTGAACTTGGACAGACGAATGTGGGCAGTTGGTTCAATTCCAGTCATCCCCGTCTGGCTCGAGCGGATTACACCCGGCAAGTTGTTCCGACCCTCGAGCAGGTCTTCGATCTCTTTAAGAAACGTGCCACTCGCGCGGAGGTCATCTACGTGGAAATAAAAACCGACAAGGCAGAGGACACTTATATCGAGCTTGCCGGCTCAGTGGCTCAACTCATCAACGATCATAGCCTTCATAGCAACGTCGTGGTCGTGAGTTTCAATCTGAAGTCGCTGGCCCAGATCAAATTGATTAATGCTGCGATTACCACCGGCGCTTTGTTTGAACCTCGGCGCAATCCGGTGAAGATACTCCGGAAACATCCAATGATTACCGCTGCTCTTGAATGCGGTGCTGACCAAATTCTATTACATCGGTTGATTGCTACTCGGCGTCTGGCGGACTTGGCGGCTGAAAATGATTTACGTCCAGTGGTCTGGACGGTTGACGACCCCAAATGGATGCGGCGGGGCGCCAGCTTCGGAATTCACGCCGTGATTACCAATAATCCTGCGTTAATGGCGGCAAGTATCTAGTTCTCCTACGCCTTCATTAGCAGCGCGAATTTAGCCAGTGAATTTCAAGATCTGCGGCTTTGGACAGTTCACGGAAGAGCCCAGCCTTTCCGCACATCAAGCGGCAGAGCCTCAAACTGTTAGTCAATCATCACCCTGCACTACTACCCAGCCAGTCCCGGCGTGCGAATCGATCACGTCTCATGTATCATCGTCGGTCTCGTAATCACGTTCTTATTTCTCGGAGGAAACTGTAAGGATGCCCGTACAGAAGGGCGCGGATATCGCGCCAGCGAAAGGTAAGCTGGGTGTGTTGTTGGTCGGACTTGGCGCTGTCAGTACGACTTTTATTGCCGGTGTCGAGGCCATTAAGCAGGGTCTGGCTGAACCGATAGGGAGCCTGACCCAGATGGGGACCGTACGCCTGGGAAGACGCACCGACAACCGCGTACCGGCAATTAAGGACTTTGTCCCGCTGTCTAAGCTGGAAGATCTGGTGTTTGGCGCCTGGGACATTTTTCCGGATTCCGCATTTGAAGCTGCGACGCACGCCGGCGTGCTGGAAAAGGAATTGCTCGGCAAGTTGCGCAAACCCCTGCAGAAGATCAAGCCGATGAAGGCTGTCTTCGATCAAAATTATGTAAAGCGTTTGACGGGCACCAACGTTAAGAAGGGCAAAAACAAACTCCAATTGGCGCAGCAGCTGATTGACGAGATTGCCGACTTCAAAAAGAAAAACAAGTGCGATCGCCTGGTTATGATCTGGGCAGCTTCAACCGAGATTTTCATGAAGCCGCACGCGGTGCATCGCAGTCTGAAGTCGTTCGAGCAGGCTATGCGCGAAAATCACAAGGCTATTCCGCCTTCAATGATTTACGCTTATGCCGCGCTCAAGTCGGGAATCCCCTTCGCTAACGGGGCGCCCAACCTGACTGTGGATGTCCCGGCCCTGATGGATCTGGCGAACGAGAAAGGCCTTGCGGTTTGCGGCAAGGACTTCAAAACCGGACAGACGCTGATGAAAACCATCCTGGCTCCCGGCCTGAAATCGCGCATGCTGGGATTGCATGGGTGGTACTCGACAAACATCCTGGGCAATCGGGACGGTGAGGTGCTGGATGATCCTGAGTCTTTTAAGACGAAAGAAGAATCCAAGCTTTCGGTGCTGGAATACATCCTTCAGCCCGACGTTTACCCGCAGCTCTACAAAAACTTTTCTCATGTTGTCCGCATTAACTATTACCCTCCGCGTGGGGACAACAAAGAAGGTTGGGACAACATCGACATCTTTGGCTGGCTCGGCTACAAGATGCAAATTAAGATTGATTTTCTTTGCCGCGATTCGATCCTGGCGGCGCCCATCGTGCTCGATCTCGCCCTATTCCTGGATTTGGCCCAGCGCACCGGCATGAAAGGCGTGCAGGAATGGCTGTCGTTCTACTTCAAGTCACCTATGACTGCGCCCGGCCTCTATCCGGAACACGACATCTTCATCCAGTTGATGAAACTGAAGAACACTCTGCGTCACCTCAGGGGCGAAGACTTGATTACCCATCTGGGGCTGGAGTATTACGACTGACCTGGCCGGCCCCTTAGCCTCACCGTTACGGAGTTGAGATTTCAGACAACTTCACGTCTCGCACAGTCGCTTGCGGTTCGGTCTCGGCGTGCCGCTATTCACAGATAGGCGTAGGATCCCCGCCTGTGACTCGGCACTGGCTCGCTGATCATCTGTAAGACGCTCGAACATTTCCGCACATCACCTTGCCTCTCCAACGTTTTGAGCCGAGGCTAACTCTTTCCGTGCAATCTCTTGGACTTGTCTTAAGAAGACTCATCCGCAGAACCAGAAAATGTCAGCCTGTTTCTGACGCGAAATGTCACGTAGGTAGTGCTGACGCAACAAGGCCGCAACAAATTCTTTCAGATCTACCCCTAATATTTTGGGTGACATTTCTTTCCGAGTCGTATATATAGCGTGTGGGCGAATCAAGACCAGGCTTGAGCGCGGCTTTTTCGAAAAGGAAACGCGAAAGCTCTCTACCGCATCAATTGACTGAGCGGATCGTTCTTTGCATAAGGGATCGCCTGGAGGATCCCGAGCGGCGCGAAAGCTGTTATCAACTAGCGCCGCGGCAAGGAGAAACAGCCATGATTGCCGAAATGAAAATCGACGAAATGCGCCCAGAAAAGCAAACCAACGAAACAGTCTTTCTTGACCCTGATCAGAAGAGCCCGCGCGCGCAGGATTTTGAAGATCGTCTGGGCGCGCGAATTGTTGGCCAGGAGCGTGCCGTGCGCCGCGTGAGCGGCCTCTACCAGATATTTCTGGCCGGCATGAATCCGCCAAACCGGCCGATCGGCACAATGTTGTTCCTTGGTCCTACCGGTTCAGGAAAAACCCGAGTAATCGAAGCGGCCGCTGAGGTTCTGTTCGCGGATCCGAATGGCGTCGTTAAGATCGATTGCGCGGAATTTCAACATTCACATGAAATCGCCAAGCTGATCGGATCGCC